>Ga0184612_10001111_pt1 | contig 12948 bp, 10 predicted proteins | sample PLM3_60_coex_FD_133163 | JGI IMG/M metagenome (GOLD analysis project Ga0184612, IMG submission 133163) | Groundwater sediment microbial communities from an aquifer in East River, Colorado, USA - PLM3_60_coex | ecosystem: Environmental > Terrestrial > Soil > Riparian zone | place: USA: East...
GGCGACGGCAAGTCACTCGCGCATCGCGCTCTAGCGCGATCCGAGCGATAGCTCACGCTTTCGCTCGGTAAGAAGATGCCCTGGTGCAGCGAGCCTCGATAGACTTTCCGTCGCCGAGAGCGCTGCTCTCGCATGTCCTCTTTCAAACGCGTCGCCAGGAGACCCATGCCAGAACAGACTGTCCAGAAGCCCGGCCGGATCGTGGAGATCAAGGGCGTCGTCCGAGAGCCGGGCGACCGGACCAAGATCGCGGTGGCCTCGCGAGAGAAGGCCGTGGATCCGGTTGGAGCCTGCGTCGGCATTAAGGGCTCGCGCGTGCAGGCTGTCGTCCGCGAATTACGGGGAGAAAAGATCGACATCATCGCCTGGACCTCCGATCCACGAGTGTTTATCGCTGAGGCGCTGAACCCGGCGTCCATCGAGAAGGTCGGCATCGATGAGGAAAAGAAGTCGGCGCTGGTCGTTGTGGCTGATTCGCAGCTCTCGCTGGCGATCGGAAAAAACGGCCAGAACGTGCGCCTCGCCGCGAAACTAACCGGGTGGAAGATCGATATTATTAGCGCGACGGAATACGAGAAGGAGAAAGTCGAGCGGGACAAGGAGATTAAGGCAGCACTGGCCGAAGAAGCGGAGGCCCAAAGGGAACAGGAGGAGGCAGCACAGGCTCAGCGCGAAGTGGAAGCCAGCTTGACGAGCGATGAAGCGGCAGGACAACCTGACGGACTGACTGCCGGCTGAGCCGAAGCGGGATAGCGTGACATGAGAGTGTATGAGCTCGCCAAGAAGTTCGGGATGGAGAATCGGGATTTAATCCCCAAGCTCAAGGAAATGGGTATTGCCGTGGCGTCGCACAGCAGCGCGTTGGATGAGGCGGCTGTGCAGAAGGCCCTCGACAAGCTATCGCCCAAGGCCAAGGCGACGCACGAGGGGGGAGCCGAGCGAGAGCAGGCCGGAACCGAGCCGGGCAAGCGGGACGAGGTGAAGAAAACGTCAAAGCTTCAGAAGGGAGCGGTTGCTGTCCACGACTCCCCCAACCTGGACCGAAAGGCCGTCCACGAGACCTCCAAGAGCGCGAGCCAGAAACTCGCGTCGGTTATCCTTGAGGAACCGCCGAAACCAGATAAACGGCGGATGCTGATCAAACGACGAAAGACCGAAGAGGAACTGGAAGCCGAAGCAGGAGGACTTGCCGCTGCACCGCCCAAGCTGACGCCCCAGGAGGTCGTTCAGGCTTCAATCGCTCCACCGGCTGACACGCTGGTCAGCGCTCCTCCTCTTCCGGAAGCTCCGCCCAGCGGGCCTCCGTCTGTTTTTCCCTCCGTCGAGCGACCGGTTGCACCGAGGGAGTCCTCGCTGCGCGAAGCCGGTCCGAAGGGTTCACCTGATCCGCTGGCGCCCGCCGCTCATGCGCCATCGGTGCTTCCTCAGCCGGTGAGTGAGTCGGACGAGCGCCGCACAGATAAAAAGAAGGGCGGCCCGCTCGAGCTTGTCGCAGGAGAGGTCACCGGGCTTCGGGACAAGCTCAAGAAGATCAGGAAGCCTGGTCGGACCCGCGATGATGAGGAGATCAAATTCCGGGAGGATGCTGCGCGTTGGCAGGACCTTCGGGCCATTCCAGTGCATCGGCGCGAGGATCGTTCTCGCCACCTCCAACCCTCTTCTGTGGCCGAGATCACCAAACCTCGGAAAAAGGTGATTAGGCTCACCGCCGGACTCACCGTGAAGGAATTCGCGGAACTGGTCGGCCAGCGCCCAGCCGATATTATCCGTAAATTGATGGAGACCGGGCAGATGCTGACCCTGAACCAGCCGATCAACCCGGATGCCGCATTGCTGATCGCAGAAGGGCTGTCGCTGAAGGCCGAGGTCTCGGCTGAGAAAGAGGGCGATGAGTTGTTGGAAGAAGCCGCAGAGTGGGCCGGGGAAGAACAGCTCGAGCACCGGTCGCCGGTGGTCACCATTATGGGACACGTCGATCACGGCAAGACGTCACTGCTGGATGCCATCAGGCAGACCAAGGTCACCGAACAGGAAGCGGGCGGGATCACTCAGCACATCGGCGCCTATACCGTGCAGGTCCACGGCAAGCAGGTCACGTTCTTGGATACCCCCGGCCATGAGGCCTTCACCGCCATGCGGGCCAGAGGCGCCAAGATCACCGACATCGTCGTGCTCGTGGTCGCAGCGGACGACGGCGTCATGCCGCAGACCGTGGAGGCACTCAACCATGCCGTCGCGGCCAACGTCCCCATTATCGTCGCCATCAATAAGATCGACAAACCAGGGGCGAATCCCGATCGAGTCAGGCACACGCTGGCGGAGCACAACCTTATTCCGGAAGCCTGGGGTGGACAAACGATCTTCGTGGAGGTCTCGGCGAAGCAGAAGCTGGGCCTTGATTCACTACTGGAAATGATTCTGCTCCAGGCTGAAGTGCTGGAGCTGAAGGCGGATCCCCATCGGTTGGCCAAGGGAGCTGTCGTGGAGGCGAAACTCGACCGAGGCCGCGGTCCAGTCGCAACCGTTCTTGTGCAAAGCGGCACGCTCCGGCTTGGCGATGTCTTTGTCGTGGGGACCTTCAGCGGCCGTGTGCGAGCCCTGAACACGCATACAGGGAGCAAAGTGTCTGAAGCAGGCCCGTCAATGCCGGTGGAGGTGATCGGGCTCCTCGGCGTGCCTGCCGCCGGCGAGCCGTTCGTGGTGGTCAACGATGAACGCGTTGCGCGAGACATTGCCCAGGCTCGCCTGAGTAAGCACCGCACCGCCGAACTGGCTGCAGGAACGACGCGCGTGACCCTCGAAGACCTGTATGCGCGGATCAAGGAAGGTGAGGTCAAAGAACTTGCCCTTGTCATCAAGTCTGATGTGCAAGGATCGGCCGAAGCCGTGTCGGAGGCGGTCGAGAAGCTCTCCACCCCCACCGTGAAGCTCCGGGTCATCCACAGTGGAGTGGGCGGCATCACGGAAACGGACGTACTGCTGGCCTCAGCCTCGGGGGCGATTATCATCGGGTTTAACATCAGGCCAGAGCCGAAGGCCGTGGCGCTGGCGGAGCACGAAGGCGTCGATATTCGTCTTTACACCATCATCTATGACGCGATCGCCGACATCAAAGCCGCCATGGAAGGCCTGTTGGAACCGACGCTGAAGGAGCGGGCGCTGGGCCGGGCCGAGGTGCGCAAGGTCTTTACCATTCCGAGGGTCGGCGTGATCGCCGGCTCCTATGTCCTCGACGGAACGATATCCAGAGCCAGCGCGGGGGTCCGCGTGGTCAGAGATCATGTGATCGTCTATGAAGGCAGGCTCGGCTCGCTCCGCCGGTTCAAGGATGACGTGCGTGAGGTTCAGCAGGGGTACGAGTGCGGGATCGGCATCGAGAACTTCAACGACCTGAAAGCTGGCGATATCCTCGAGGTGTACGTCTTCGACAAGGTGGCGGGTAAGCTCTGATGCGGTTCTCCTGGCTGTTCCGGTCACGCGGCTGCAGGTATGGTCGTAGGGCTCTGCACGGTTGAACTGTATATCCCGGACGGCCACTCCTTGAAGGCGAAGCGGCAAGTTCTCTTGAGTCTTAAGGATCGCCTGCGCGACAAGTTCAACGTGACCATCGCCGAAGTGGGCGATCAGGATCTGTGGCAAAAGGCGGTGCTCGGGATCGCGTGCGTGGCCAACGAGGGCGCGTATGTGAACAAGGTGCTGGACCAAGCGATCAATGTGATTCGGTCCATTCCGACGATCGAATTGGTCCAGTTCCGTATCGAACTGCTCTAGCCGGTTGTGGAAAAACTAGTTCGACGCTCGCTTGCGAGAAGCGTGAGGGATGGCCGTCACGACCTCAACGACCCATCCGGGATGTTCAAAAAGGCCGCCCAGCGCGGCCGCAGCGAGCGAAAGGCTGTGACCCGTTGCATCTCCGGAGCAACGGGTACCCAAGACGTTGAGGCCTTGAGCGGCGCGAGAACAAAGCTGGGGGCCTTTTTCAACGTCCTGCCAGCCGCGCTTGCGAGGGGGCATGTCCAAGGCGACATACAAGCGGGCCACGCGCGTGGCAGACCAGATTCGCATGGAAGTGGCCGATATCCTCATGCGCAAAGCGAAGGACCCGCGGGTGGGTTCCGTGACGGTGACGGATGTGGAACTGACCAATGATCTTCGGTTCGCAAGGATCTATGTCACCACGTTGCAAGAAGATGATGGTGAGGCGGACGTCTTTACAGGGCTGGCCAAGGCGTCCGGGTTCATCCGGGCTGAGCTCGGCCGACGACTGAGTCTCCGCTATACCCCTGAGCTGGTGTTCCAGAAGGATATGAGCGGGCCTCGAGGGGACCGTGTCCTATCGCTTCTCGAAGGTCTGGGCGAGAGGGGACCGAACGCTCAGCCGAGAGAAACCGAAAGCTCCGTTGAGGGCGGACGTCGTGCCGATGATTGAAGGAAGTCACGTGGCCGTCGAAGGGACTGTGAAAGCATCGGCAGCAAGCACCCTCGGTGATGGAATCCTGAACGTCAATAAGGCCAGAGGGTGGACCTCTCATGATGTGGTTGCCAAAGTGCGCGGACTCCTTGGGGGCCTTAAGGTTGGTCACGCCGGCACGCTTGATCCGGCTGCCACCGGCGTTCTACCGATCCTGGTGGGGAGAGGGACGCGAATTGCCGAGTATCTGATGGACTGGGACAAGGAGTATCATGCAGTCCTACGGTTGGGCGAAACGACTGACACGCAGGATGCCACCGGGGCCGTGTTGACGCGATCTTCGACGGACAGCCTGACCGAATCAGCCATCCACACCACGATCCAGCGATTCCAGGGGAAACTCACACAGGTGCCACCGATGTATTCCGCCGTGAAGGTTGGCGGGGTTCCTCTGTACAAGGTTGCCCGTGCGGGGCGAACCGTTCAGCGCGGGTCTCGTGAAGTGGTGGTCCATGAGATCGAGGTGCTGGGCATCGCCGGTCGCGATGTGTCACTGCGCGTCGTGTGCTCGAAAGGCACCTACGTGAGAACCCTCTGTGCAGACATTGGGGAGGCACTGGGTGTGGGCGGCCACCTGGTGGCGTTGGAGCGGAAGCGAGTGGGGCCATTGACCGTCGAGCACGCGCTCAGCGTGGAGGCGATCGGCTCCAGATTCCTGCTCGGCCGACTGGGCGAGGATCTGATGTCGCCTGATGCGGCGTTGGAGGGCTTGCCGGCGTTGGTCCTGGACCAGGCGACGTCTGCCCGAGCCCTGCACGGAGTCCCAGTGCCGCCAGGGGCTCTGAAGTGGGACGAGAGGACGGCCGGCATGGCTTCCGGACGACCGGTTCGACTGAAAGATCCCTTCGGGCGGTTGCTGGCTCTAGGGATGATGTCCGCGGGAGACAAACCAGTAGTGCGGATCCTGAAGGTATTAGCGGATGGGTAGCGGGACGGAGCAAACGGAACGAATAGACGGAGGACGGGGACGATGGCCTTGGTAAAGGAAGCGAAGACCGAGTTGATCCAGCAATACCGCCAGCATGAGGCTGATACCGGCTCTCCGGAAGTGCAAATCGCGATCCTGACGAATCGCATCGCCTATCTGACGGAACACTTTAAGCTCCACAGAAAGGATAACCACTCCAGGAGAGGCTTGCTGGAGTTGGTCGGCCGGCGCCGACGACTGCTCGATTATCTGCGCCGGATCGACGATGCGCGGTATCACGCGGTGTTGGACAGGCTTGGCATCAGGAAGTAACACACCACCCGCAAGCGCGAGCTGAGTCGGGGACTGTCGCACAGATGAACACGGACATGCGCTCAGGGAGCGCAAGTTAAAAGTGCAAAGTGCAAAGTTAAAAGTCGTGAGAAGACTCTCCCAATTTTTAACTTTTACCTTATAACTTGTCACTTGCGCGTCGAGCGCATCTCTGTGGACATCTGTGGGACGGGTATGAAAAGGAGACCGAGAGCATGGTGCATGTCGTTGAAATAGATGTCGCGGGCCGGCGATTGCGACTGGAAACCGGGCGACTCGCTAAGCAAGCAGACGGAGCGGTGCTGGCGACGTACGCGGATACGGTGGTCCTGGCGACCGCCGTGGCCTCCCAGACCGTCAAGCCAGGCGTCGATTTTCTTCCTCTGACCGTCGATTATCAGGAAAAGGCCTACGCGGCCGGCAAGATCCCCGGCGGATACTTCAAGCGCGAAGGTCGTCCGTCGGAGAAAGAAGTCCTCACGAGCCGGCTGATTGATCGGCCGATGCGGCCTCTCTTTCCAGAAGGCTACTATTTCGAAACGCAGGTCATCGCCTCGGTGCTCTCAGCGGATCAGACCGGATCGTCCGATGTGGTCGGCATTACGGCCGCCTCGGCGGCGTTGACCTTGTCGGATATCCCCTTTGAAGGGCCCGTTGCGGGAGTAAAGATCGGCCGCGTGAACGGTCAGTTTGTGGTCAATCCGACTCTCGAGACGCTCGAGACCAGCGATCTGCACTTGGTCGTGGCCGGAACGGCCGATGCCGTCATGATGGTCGAGGGCGGTGGCAACGAGTTGCCGGAAGCGGTCATGATCGAGGCGATCGAATTAGCTCATGCCGAGATCAAGAAGATCGTGGCTAAGGTGCTCGAGCTGAGGGCGTTGGTCGGGCGACGCAAGCGGGCGGTCAAGGCCGAGAAAATAGATCCCGCCCTAGCCGGCGAGGTGCGTCAGTTGGTGGCCGGCCCGATCAGGGAAGCCATCCTGATCCCCAACAAAACCGCTCGACAGGAGCGGTTAGACCAGATCCTCGAGAAAGCCGTCGAGAAGTTACAAACGGACGATCCCGATCGCAGCCGCCATGTCAAGCTCGTCTTTCACTCGCTGGAATATAGCGAAGTCCGTAGCATGATTCTGGAGCGAAGTATCCGGGCTGACGGTCGGGGGCCGGCCGACATTCGCCCAGTCACCTGCGAAGTGGGTGTGCTGCCGCGGACCCACGGCTCCGCCTTGTTCACCCGCGGGGAGACGCAGAGCCTGGCGGTCGTGACGCTGGGCACCACAGAGGATGAGCAGCGCATTGATGCGCTGGAGGGGGAATACTATCGGACCTTCATGCTTCATTATAACTTCCCGCCGTTTAGTGTCGGCGAAGCGCGACCGCTTCGCTCGCCTGGTCGCAGGGAGGTCGGGCACGGGGCGCTGGCGGAACGCGCGCTCAAGCCGGTCATTCCTCCCAAGGAGGGGAAGGACGGATTTCCCTACACGCTGCGGCTGGTGTCGGACATCCTGGAGTCGAACGGATCTTCGTCGATGGCCACGGTCTGCGGTGGGACGCTGGCGCTGATGGATGCGGGCGTCCCGATCAGAGAGCCGGTGGCGGGGATCGCGATGGGGCTCATCAAAGAAGGCGAGCATGTCATGGTGCTGTCCGATATCCTGGGGCTGGAAGATCATCTCGGCGATATGGATTTCAAGGTGACCGGCACGAAGCAGGGTGTCACGGCGCTCCAGATGGACATTAAGATTGCCGGCATCACCCCGGGTCTTATGCGGCAAGCCTTGGAGCAGGCCCGCACAGGCCGCCTCTACATTCTGGGAAAGATGGCGGAGGCCCTGCCGGCGCCGCGGCCGAACCTGTCCCCCTTCGCGCCGCGCATCCACACGATGCAGATCAAGCAGGACAAGATCCGCGATGTAATCGGGCCGGGCGGGAAGATGATCCGCAGCATCATCGCGGAATGCGGGGTCAAGATCAATGTGGAGGATACGGGCGTCGTCACGATTGCGGCGGTGGATGAAGCGTCGGCCAACAAGGCGAAGGAGATCATCAGCCGTCTGACGGAAGAAGTCGAGGTCGGCAAGATGTACCTGGGGACCGTGCGCAAGATCATGGATTTTGGCGCGTTCGTCGAAATCCTGCCGGGCACGGACGGGCTCGTGCACATTTCGCAGTTGGCGCATCATCGCGTGAAAGCGGTCTCGGACGAAGTCGCTGAGGGCGATCAGATTCTGGTGAAAGTGCTTGAAGTTGACAGGCAAGGCAAGATCCGTCTCAGTCGCAAAGAGGCCATGGCTGCGCCTTCGTCGCCGCCTGTCAAAGAGCCGGCTGCGGGGTAGGGGCACGTGTACCGGAAGTTCGTGTTGGGCAACGGGCTGCGGGTGGTGACCGAGCGGATTCCGACTCTCAAGTCGGTCACAGTCGGCGTCTGGGTCAATGTGGGGTCCCGCGATGAGGGCGCCGGAGAGGAGGGCCTGTCCCACTTTATCGAACATATGTTTTTCAAGGGGACCAGAAATCGCTCGGCCACTCAGATTTCCCGTGAGATAGACGGGCTGGGCGGGGAGATGAACGCCTTCACCAGCCGTGAAACGACGACCTTCTATGCCAAGGTGCTGGACCAGCAGTTGCGGCCGGCCGTTGGCTTGCTCGCGGATCTCTTTCATCACTCGAAGTTCGATGCCAAGGAAGTCGAAAAGGAAAAGCAGGTGGTTCTGGAAGAAATTCGGATGGTTGAGGACGATCCCGAGGATCTGGTTCAAGACCTCCATACCGAGCAGACGCTCGCGCGGCACCCGCTTGGTCGGCCCATCCTGGGCAATGCGGTCACGATCAAGGGATTGCGCCGGGGACAGCTCCTGCGCTACATCCGTGACCACTATGATCCTTTTCAGACCGTCGTGGCCGTGGCTGGAAATTTTCGTGTGAAGGAATTGATGCCGATGCTGGAGTCCACCTTCGGCTCCTTCGAACGCGGATGCGTGCCCAAGCTGGATCGGTGGCCCCCGAAAGTGGCTGGAGGGCTGACGGTGCGGCGGAAGCCGCTTGAGCAGGTTCACCTGTGTCTGGGGCTCAAAGGAGTTCCGGCCGGTCGCAAGGACCGATACGCAGCCCACGCTCTGAACGTACTGCTCGGCGGAAGCGTCAGCTCTCGCTTGTTCCAAGAGGTCCGGGAGAAGCGAGGTCTGACCTATTCCATCTACTCGTACCTGTCCACCTTCTCCGACGTCGGGACCCTGACGGTCTATGCAGCAACGAGAGCTCGTGAAGCGCCGCGGGTCGTCGAGTTGATCTGCCGAGAGATTCGGAAATTGCGCACTGAGGGCGTTGACCGGAAGGAACTGGAACGAGCCAAGAACCAGATGAAGGGCGGCCTGATGCTCGGCCTTGAGAGTTCGCACAGTCGCATGAGCAAGCTTGCGAAGGATGAGCTATACCAAGGGCGACATTCGTCTCTTGCGGAGATCATCGCTGAGATCGACCAGGTGTCAGCGGATCATCTGCTGTCGCTCAGTCGCGAACTCTTCGATCTGAATTGCTTGTCGGTGACGGCACTCGGACCAGTCTCGGCTCGCTCTATTTCCTCTGCGCTGCATTGAACGTCAGGTCTCGGCGACTTGCGGCGCAAGCCGTTGTTCAATAAAAGGTTTTCTTCCTGCGCGTGATGTGAGCCGGGGAAAATATCCCCTTGACAAGCTAATGGGCGATTGAGTAGGATGGCTCCCTGTCTCTCCAAACTGCCCGTGCCTCTGATCGAATCGAGCAGTGAAAATGAATTCGTTGTGGCAGGACTAAGGAGGTGCAAGGAATTTCTTCCTCACGCGAAATTTTCTTCATCTAGTTGATCGTATCGTGTTGCTCTCTTAAGCGGATGTTCATTCAAAGGTCTTGATGCTCATGGTAAGGAGGTGCGAGGAATGAATAGGCTCGTTGTCATAGCCGCAGTTGCCATCTTTGTTGTTGCCGGCCTCCTGCCGGCCGGATTTGTCGCCGCCGCCGATGAGCCAGCCGCTAAAGGTCCCGCCACTGCGCCAACCGCTGCAGGTCCCGCCACTGCGCCAGACTCTGGAGGTGTCAGCACGCTGGGGAATATTCCCTTGAAGGGCACGGCCGTGAAGAGTCTGAAAGGGCGCGTCTGGTCGCAATGGGCGGACAATCCAGATCAGGAGCTTCTGTTTGGAATTCAGTATTTTAACACTGGTGAACCAGCCTCGGGGACTCCAGCTGGCCGGTCGTCGTCCGATCTGGACGTGCGGCCTCCGGATCCGCTGTTCGTATGCTGTGCGTGGGGTTTCGTTGGAGGAACCGAGAAGAACAACCCCTACGCCGGCTGGTACCATGCTCAGACGACCGTCCGCCTCAGCGTAAAGGACAAGGCGCTCATGGACCAGATCATCAAGGCGTCCCAAGATCTAGTCGCGATGGAAGTGACGCTTGACGGTCGAACGATTACCGGGTTCAAGCTTCTGAAAAAGGATTAGGGCAGTTGACCGTTTGATCGGTTGGGGCCCTGCTGAAATTTTCTTTTAACCGGTTATGTGAGGGGGAGGCATTTATGAGATTTCATACAAAAGGCTGGGTGCTTGTCGTCGCCATAGCCTTGGTCGTGGGGTTGACTTCGACCGCACTGGCCATCGAGGCGTTCCAGGAGCGGTTCGAGTGGGGTGACATGAGCAAGCCGACCACGCTGACCGGCCGAGTCATTATCCTCGATCCCTATGATGAGGCGGTGTGGATTAATACTGCGGTGCTGGGTGGCAACGCGGAAAGCGGATACTACTGGCAGAAGATGCAACCGGGGAAGAACCTGAAGTTCTATGCCGCCGACAAGAAGGTTTGGGAGGAACTGAAATCCATGGGGCGGCTCCACGCTGGACCGGCGGCGGCGAAAGAAGTGCCGCCCGCCTCGGCGACCACTTTGATCGAGTTCGTGGCTCAGGAGGTGGAGCAGAACCGGCGCGTGATCTCCTCAGTGAAGAAGCTGCCGGAGATCGCTGGAGACCCGAGCAAGCCGCGGAGCATCAGGGCCTTGATGACCAAGGAGTGTCAGCAGGCAAAGAGCGATTTCGACAAGGCCTGCTATGAAGCTAAGCGGCAGCTCAATACGTCACCGAAGGGTAGGAATGAGACCTTGATGCAGTATGACGTGATGCTCCCGGGCGGAAAAACGGTCGCCTCCGGCTTAACCCCCTGGAGTTCGAACGACGACACGATCGGCAAGTAAGGTCCTCTGTAAAGGTTGGAGAGAGTTGAAGTGAACGGGCGCCATGCAAACAGCATGGCGCCCCCTTTTATTTCTATGGCTTCTCATCCTCCAACCGACGTTGAAGCTCTGCCAGACGGTTTAGCGCTTCTAGCGGAGTCATGGAGAACAGATCCATCTGACGCACCTCTTCGATGATCGGGTGCGGCTGTGGGAGAGAGCGATCCGAGCCAAGGGTCTCGTTTTCTAGGGCCTGGTCAGAAAGGACGCCTGTGGCCGGACGCTCCAGTTGAGCCAGGACCTCCCACGCACGGGTGATCACGGGAGCCGGAAGACCGGCCAGCCTGGCCACATAAATCCCATAGCTTCGGTCTGCTCCTCCTTGCACAATTTTCCTCAGGAACAGCACTTCCCCATCTCGTTCTCGGACTGAGACCGAGTAATTTTTAACGCCCTCCCGCAGCGCGGCCAGTTGAGTCATCTCGTGGTAATGGGTGGCAAAGAGCGTCCGTGCGCCCAGGTGGCGTTGATCCTGGATATATTCCGCCACAGCCCAGGCGATGCTGAGTCCATCATAGGTACTGGTCCCGCGTCCGATCTCATCCAGCAGGATCAAGCTTCGGGTGGTCGCACAGTTCAGGATTTGCGCCGTCTCCGTCATTTCCACCATGAACGTGTTCTGCCCGCCCACCAGGTTGTCGGACGCGCCGACACGCGTGAAGATGCGGTCCACCAGACCGACGCTGGCAACCCGGGCCGGAACAAAACTGCCCATTTGGGCCATCAGCGCGATCAGCGCGACCTGTCGGAGGTAGGTGCTCTTCCCGGCCATGTTCGGCCCGGTGATGATCAAGAGCCGGTTGGTCTCGAGGTCCAGCAAGGTGTCGTTGGGAATGAATCCCCCTGAGAGGGCCAGCCGTTCCACCACCGGATGCCGACCCTCGGTGATTCGGATCGTTCCTCCCTCATCGACGTCGGGGCGGACATACTGGTTGATGGCCGCTGTTTCCGCCAGGGCCGTCAGCACGTCCAGCACCGCGATTACGGATGCCATCACCTGGAGGCGTGGGGTCTCTTGTGCCAATTTTGCGCGGACCTCCTCAAAGAGTTCCTGTTCGAGCGTGGTGAGTTTCAGCTCAGCGCCGGTCACCTTCTCTTCCAATTCCTTGAGTTCGGCGGTCGTGAATCGTTCGGCGTTGACGAGCGTCTGCTTGCGAACATAATGATCAGGGACACGAGTCAAGTTCACCTTGGTCACTTCGATGTAATAGCCGAAGACTTGATTGAATCGCACCTTCAATGATTCGATGCCGGTGCGTTCCCGTTCGCGAGCTTCCAGCCGGGCGATCCAGCCTTTCCCTTCTCGGCACGCCTTGCGTAGTTCGTCCAGAGGAGGGTGGTAGCCGTTCTTGATCATTCCGCCGTCTCTGCTTGAAGCTGGCGCGTCCGGAAGAATCGCGCGTTCGATCAGCTCGTGAAGGTCGGCCAAATCGTCCCACGATCGAGCCAGGTCTTGGAGCAGCGAAGAACGGAGGGACGCCACGTGTGTCCGGATCTCAGGGAGGGCCGCAACCGACTGCTTCACCGCCAGCACATCGCGTGGATTCGCCGCTCCAAGGGAAACCCTGCTGCTCAGCCGTGCGATATCCTGGACCGTTCTGAGCGCGGTCCGAATGCCAGTGCGGCCTCGGAGCTGTTCGACCAACTCGGCCACCGCATCCAGACGAGCATGGATGGGGGCAAGTTTCACCAGCGGCCGGATGATCCAGTCTCGCATCAAGCGGCTTCCCATGACAGTGACAGTTCGGTTGAGCACCGAAAGCAGGGTGGGTTGTTTCTGATCGTTGGGCACATAGGTATCCACCAGCGGTCTGATCAGTTCCAGGTTGCGAATGGTGATACTGTCTAGATGCATCTCGTGACTGGAATGCCGAACCTGCAATCGGCGCACATGATCCAGACAGGCGGTCGGCTGAGTCTCACGGAGGTATCGCATCACGGCCCCAGCTGCCTGCAGGCCGAGACTCAGTCCCC
>Ga0184612_10001112_pt1 | contig 12946 bp, 11 predicted proteins | sample PLM3_60_coex_FD_133163 | JGI IMG/M metagenome (GOLD analysis project Ga0184612, IMG submission 133163) | Groundwater sediment microbial communities from an aquifer in East River, Colorado, USA - PLM3_60_coex | ecosystem: Environmental > Terrestrial > Soil > Riparian zone | place: USA: East...
CGCCAAGCGGGAGCCGTTACTGCACACACCGAGAATCATGAGCCGATCCGGATCCTGACAATCGCGCAGGATCTGCTGGCTGATTTCGCTCACGGCCGTCATAATCTCGGCTTCGCCCATAAGAACCCGCTGCGGACTGCTCTTGTACGGTTCGTAGCCGAGCTCCTCGGCTTCTTTGATCGAATCGAAGATGGCCAATTCTTTGTTCTTCAACCATACGCGGACTGTACCGGCGAACGCGACGTCATAGGCGCAATAGCGCTTCGATACGCCATGACCGATGAATTCAACCTTGAAGCGATGATCGCAATACGAGCAGGTCTGGATCAAGGCACCGATCTCGTCAGCAAAATGAATTTCAAACCGGCTCTGGGTCGAGATCGGTTCCTTGGCCGTCACGCAATTGGGATTGTGGCATTTCGGACCGAAAGGCAACGGATTTTCGTACGTGTCCTCGCTTTTCTTCGTTCGAGGCTGGCTAGCCCGTTGGTCGAATAAGAACTTGAGCAGCGCCATGCGCACTGGCACGCCATAGGCCGCCTGTTTAAAATAAATTCCCCGTCGGTCATTGTCGACTTCTGGCGACAGCTCATCGACGCGAGGCAGCGGATGCATGACCACGGTGTCCTGAAAGCGCTGCTCTTTGAGAAAATCGCTGCCGATCGTTGGGTAACTGCTGTCGCGACCTCCTTCTTTCATGCGCTCTTTTTGTTTGCGCGTCATGTAAAAGGCGTCATAACGCAAGCCCGCGGCCAGTGTGTTCAAGCGCGCTTGAATCACTTTGTCCACTTGAGTGAACAGCGCCAGTTGGTGCGGCTGCTTCGGTGTCAGGTAAAGCGCATCGGTCTCGGTCACGACGGCGCTCAAATCGTCGGACGCCAGCGGCGCTAATGCGTAGTCATATTCCCGCTCCACACGATCGATCACATACTGCGGCAGCTCCATACCCTGGGCGGCCAGGGTGACCACATTGGCGCCGAAACGCGCCAGAGCATAAACCAGCGAATGAATCGTTCTGCCGTTCTTCAGATCGCCGCAGAGCACCACGGTGAGACCTTTCAGATCGCCTTTTTCTCGGCGCAGCGTGTAGAGATCACACAACGTTTGACTAGGATGTTCGTGGCTGCCGTCGCCGGCATTGATAACCGGCACGTCGGCATGTTCGGCCATCGCTTGCACGGCGCCGTCCCAATTATGGCGCACCACCAAAACATCAGCGTAACTGGAAACAACCTTAGCAGTATCGGCGATGGTTTCCCCTTTAACCGTCGACGAAGCCTTCATGTCCGAACAGCTGATCACCGAACCGCTCAGACGCTGCATCGCCGATTCGAAGGACAACCGAGTGCGCGTGCTGGGCTCGTAGAAAAGCGTCGCCATGATGTGGCCTGCCGCAACTCTGTCGGTGCGCAGCTTGTCGGCGCCATCCGCCAACGAGAAAATCTCTTCGATTTCGTCGTTGGTCAGGTCCGCGATTGAAATTAGACTACGCATCGATTCGCTGTTTCTTATTGATCTTGGCCTTTGCAGTAATCAAAACACGATGCTTCGAGTCGCGCAGTATGCGCGGTTTGAATCTGTCCCGTTTCGCTAAACCCTTTCGTCCTTAGCTTGTCGAAGGACGAGCCGTTCTCACCACAAACTCCCGCTTCCTGTTGTTAACCTGGCCGGCGCGCTTGCCAATTGGCTGTGGTCACCTGGTCAACACCATCGGACTCTTCCAACAACACGTTAATTCTTTCACCGTCTCCCGGTGTAAGGTTTTTGCCGACGATGTCGGCCCTGATAGGAAGCTCACGGGAGCCGCGATCGATCAGCACCGCCACCAGCATGCATTTAGGTCTGCCCAGGCCCTCCACGGCTTCCATCGCCGCGCGGATCGTTCGACCACGAAAAATCACATCGTCGACGAGCACGACGATCTTGTCATCCACAGCCACCGGCACTTCAAATTCGCGTACCGCCGTTGTCCCTTGCCCTTCAGATCGGTCGTCGCGGTATGGCGTGACATCGATAACGCCGACGGGCGGCGCCAGCTTGTCCGTTTCATGAATTCTGCGGGCCAACCGGCGTGCCAGATGCACGCCCCGAGAACGAATGCCGATCAAAACCAGGTCGCTTGGGCTAGGGCTTTTTTCAACAATCTCGTGCGCCATCCGGCTGATGATTCGAGCAAGATCGGCTTGCTCCAAAAGCACTTGTTTTTCGTCCGCCATAGATAAAAAAAGACCCTCCGGCTTACCGAGAGGGTCTTTGCGCGCAATTTAGGTATTGAACTAATTCTGTCATGTTGCCTTTTCCGATCTCGCAGGATCGGTTTAAAAGGTTATAAAAGTTTTTTAACGCGACGCTCGATTAAAGTCAACAAAGCTTGCGCTAAATTTTTAGCTCGATGATTTTCGCTTCCATCTTTCCTTGATCGATCCAAAGTTTGCCGACGGCGATCGGTAATTTAAAACGTCGCGGTCCGGCGCTGCCGGGATTGATGAAGAGCACACCGTCGCGTCGCGTCATCACGGGCTTATGCGAATGGCCGCTGATAACCGCGCTTACGCCGACTTCGGCCGGATTCAGTTGCAGCTCTTGAACATTATGGATCACGTGAAGCTTAACGCCGTTGATCCTCAAATCTAAAACATCGGGCAGCTTCTTCGCCCACGATTCGCGGTCGTTGTTGCCGCGGATCGCAACCAGCGGGGCAATTGCCTTGAATGCGTCAAGCACTTCGGGCTTGCCGATGTCTCCCGCGTGAATGATGAGATCGCATCCTTGGAGCGCCGCCAAAGCTTCAGGACGAACCAATCCGTGGGTGTCTGACACCAAGCCGATGGCGCCTTTGATCAATTCCAAACGCTTGCGCTTAAGCGTTAACACAGCTTTGATTTAGCTTGATTCCCATCCCGGCGCAATTCTATAGTGTCGGTTACCGACGGAGGTCCTATGTTCCCTCATTTAAAGAATTTCAATTTGCAGGAGTGGATCGACGAGAACCGCGGCAACTGGGGTCAGCGGCGCGTGATCTGGCAGGACTCCGACTTCATCGCCTTTGTCACCCGCGGACCGAACCGGCGCAAGGACTATCATATCAATCCCGGCGACGAAATCTTTTATCAGCTCGAAGGCGAACTTAACCTTCATTACCTAAAGGATAACAAGCACGAACTAGCCGTGCTGGCGGCCGGTGAAATCTTCCTCTTGCCGAAGCATTTGCCGCACTCGCCCCGTCGCGCCGAAGGCTCATGGACATTGGTCGTGGAGAGAAAACGGAGTGAAGAAGAAATCGACCGCTTTATCTGGCCGTGTGAGAACGGCGGCAATAAACTTTACGAAACTGAAATTCGATTTGACGACCCGGGCGACGCCGTTAAAAATGCGACCGAGTCGTTGAATGCGAATCCGGCGTTGGCGACATGTAAGAACTGCGGCACGGTCCTGGAACTTTAGTCTCTGCGGATCAATTTCCCCTAGGTCGCTGCCTAAGAGCGATTCCTCGTCCTATCAATATCCGTCATTCCCGCATGCTTTTAGCGGGAATCCAGGCGAAACTCTGACTGACCCCCGATTAAAACATTCGGGGGTGACAATTGTGGGAAATCGTAACCGTCTTCGATAACGCGCAGCTGGCTGCGTGGCTAGTTCAATACTCAAGTATCGCTTTCATATATATCAAGTTATGAATTAGCTATCGCTTTAACCCGTAGCGCGCGCCAAATCTTCGGCGGTGTCAGCGGTAAGTCTTGAATACGAACGCCGACGGCGCGTGAGACGGCATTCGCCACCGCCGAGGCAACCGGTAAAAGTCCGCCCTCGCCGATTCCTTTCGAGCCGTACGGACCCGGGCCGTTGCCATTTTCGATGAGGATAGTATCGAGCTTGTCCGGCACATCCTTGAATGACGGTACCCGATAGTCGACCAGATTGCCGTTGAGCAGTTGGCCGTCTTCATAAACCATTTCTTCCATCAAGGTGTGACCGACACCGAACAAGACGGCGCCTTCGTCCTGGCCGATGCACTGTTCGGGGTTGATTGCCTTGCCGGCATCGCACGCCGAGACGTAATTCAGCAAGTGAACAACGCCCGTGTCACGATCGACTTCGACTTCAACCCCGCCCCAACCTACCTCCCAGAATGTCGTGGTCGAGCCGAGGACGGCTTTAGTGCTTCTCTTATCTTTATAGAGGCCTTTACCAATAATTTCTCCGGCCTTACTGCCGAAAAAATCAACGATCGCTTTACTATAAGAAATGCCCTCGCCTTTCTTGCCGAATACCTGACCGTTCTTGAGCGAGAGATTTTCCGCCTTTTGCTTCAAAACCTTCGAGGCGCACTGCAACAATTGTTTTTTCGCGTCCTGAGCCGCGCGTTGGACCGCCGTGCCCATGACCACCATGGAGCTACTCGCGCTGGTCGAGATATCGTACGGCGTCACGTCGGTGTCGAGTTGCGCGACGCTGATCTGCTCCAACGGCATAGCGAGCTCTTCGGCGACGACTTGGCTCAACGCTGTGCGCGGCCCCTGGCCGACTTCGACAGTGCCGGTTAATAGCATGACGCTGCCGTCGGACGACATTTTCACGGTGGCGCCGGCGACTTTATAAGTACCGCCCGCGTCTTTGATGCAGCAGCTGAGACCTTTCGCTCGATTCGACTTTTTACTTTTCTCTTTCCATTTAATCGCGTCGGCGACTTTCAGGAGACCTTCTTTCAAATCGCAGTCGACCGGCGTATCGCCAACGGTGTAAAGATCGCCCTTCTTGAGTAAATTTTTTAAGCGAAAATCCAGCGGATCGATGCCGAGGCGATCGGCGATCATGTCCATTTGTGATTCGTACGCCCAGGTGACTTGCAACGCGCCGAAGCCGCGAAAGGCCCCGGCGGGGACCGTGTTGCTATAGACGCCGTAGGCTTCGACTTTCGCATAAGGAATTTTGTATGGGCCCAGCGCGCGGTACCCGGCTTTCTGCGTAACTCGCGGACCAGCATCAGCGTAAGCGCCGGTGTCCATGTAAACTTGGCAGTCGCGTGCGACGAGTTTGCCGTCTTTGCTCACGCCGGTTTTGACGGTCACCCGCGCCGGGTGGCGCGTCACCGTCTTGAAGCTCTCGTTGACCGAAAGCTGCAGCTTCACCGGTCGCCGCGTCAGCCAACTCAGCGCCGCTGAAATCGGTTCGGCTTTGACGTAAAGCTTGCCGCCATAACCGCCGCCGACGTAGGGCACGATCACGCGGATCCGGCTGAGCGGCAAGCGAAAGATACCGGATAGATGATCGCGCAGCGTAAAAGGGTCCTGGCAAGATGCCCAAACGGTCAATTTTTCGCCGTCGTAATAGGCGACGTTGTTGTGCGCTTCGAGAGAGTAGTGCTGGACTTTCTGAAAGCGGAACGTGTCTTCGAAGATCTGATCCGCCAGGGCAAAACCCTTCTCCACATCCTCCCGGCCGAAAGTCAGATAGTAGCAGACGTTGGTGCCGCTAAATCTTTCCGGCGCGCCATACGTAGAACCGCGCAGCTCCGCCCGCGCGACACCGCCTTCGTGGACTTGAATCGCGCCGGTCGCGGTGGCCTCTTCGATGTTGGTTACCTTGGGCAGTTCGTCGTATTCCACCTCGATGTGATCCAGCGCAGCTTCTGCAGTCGCCGCCTCATCGGCTAACACTGCCGCAACCGGATCGCCGACGTAACGAACTTTATCCACGGCAACGATGGACTGGTCTTTGTAAGTCGCGCCGTACTTGTAATTAAAGCCTTGGATGTCATCGCGGGTCAGCGTCGCGATCACCCCCGGCAATTCCTTTGCTTTCGAAGCGTCGACTTTTATCAGCTTCGCGTGGGCGACCGGGCTTCGCAAAATCCGCGCGTAAGCCATTCCCGGCAGCTGAATGTCGCTCGTATAGACCGCCTTGCCGGTAACTTTTTCGACGCCGTCGACCCGGTGCGCATTGCTGCCGGCGATGGAATAATTTCGCTTTATTTTCATGTCCTGACTCTAGAAACGAGAAGGCCACGGTGACTCATCTCACCGTGGCCGATGACGGAACGTTACTTGCGGATTTTGGGACTGTCTTTTTCCGGAAAATAAAGATCGCAATACGGGCAGTGAAAATTCATCCCCGACCCGAGCATATGCGGATTGACGACAAAAACCTTCTTGCAAGTTGGACACGTTACTTCGACAGCCTGACCCATGTTTCCTCCTGAAATCGTTCGAATGTGCTGGCAATAAGATCTTTAGGCCCAGTAAGTCGTCCGGTCCGCTGGAATATGCTGAAGCACTTCACCGGGCACATATTCTTCCAGCTTAATCCGCGCCATCGCTTCGTCCGGACATTTGGACACCGGCGAGAACGGCCGATCGAGCGGCCGTGTCGCATCGACGATCATGCCGGAAGTCTTGATCTCGTCGAGCAGAGACGGATCCAAGAAGTTGCCGCGGAAAAGTGGCTTCAGGATCGAAACCTGCCGGTGCGGTTGCACGCGGGTCGCAAACGCCCACAGGATATCGGTCGGATTGAACACATCGATGTCGTCGTCGAAGACGAACACGTTTTTCGTATGGTCGAAAGTCAACGCAGCGGCAGCCGCGCGGCCAGGATCGCCTTCGGACATCTTATTCATCGAAATGAAAACATTGTAGTGCGCGTGGCGTCCTTGCTTGCAAACGGCGGTAACACCAGGCACCGCCTCGCGGCAACGGCGCAGATAGGCGCCTTCGCGGGGCAGATCCATCCACGGCTTGTCACCCTCCGGCGTGATCACCGATTGATACATCGCGCCATTACGGTAGTTGATCGCGCGAACTTCGTAGTGGACGCAGGTGGTGTAGCGTTGCGGTCCTAAATAACCCGGCGCTTCGCCGAACGGTCCTTCAACCACTCGGCCGCCTGGCTTGAGCACGCCCTCGATAACGAGTTCAGCGTCGGCCGGAATCAGCAGGTCGTCGCCGAAACTTTCCGAAGCGACCAGCCGCAACGGTTCACCCAAATAGCCGCCGATGACATCGTATTCGCTCACTTCAAACGGTCCGCTGTAACAGGCGCCCATGTGATACGCCGGATGGTGGCCGAGCACCGTGGCAACAGGCATTTCTTCGTTGCGCTCTTCGTAATCGCGATAAATCTTCCACAAGTGGCGCGGTGACGCGTACAGCGCCGTGGAATCTTTCGATTTAACCTCCATTCGATGGTAGGAACAGTTGTAGATTCCGCTCTTCTTATCCTTGGTGACCGTGGACAAGACGATGTACGGACCGCCGTCCATTTCGTGGTGGCGCATGATCGGGATCTGATAGAGATCGACGTCTTTGCCGACCATGACGTTTTCTTTAACAGGCGCGTCTTTCTTGCTGATGATCGTCGGCGGAACACGATGTTCCTCCATTTCCAGACACTTTTCCGCCATCTGTGGACGGGTTGCGGTTCTGGGCATCCCCAGAGCGACTTGCGTCTTTCCCTGCGAGATCTCGCAGTTCATCGTAAGCTTGATGGGGCCTACTTTGCCGTTCAAATTGAGCGGCTTATCGAAAATGATGATGGGAAATTTCTTCTGCGCGCCGAGATGCTTGATGATCGCGGTCACGTCGTAATTCGCCGGATTGACTTGCTTTGTAATATGAATCACCTCGCCGGGTAATTGCCGCTCACATTCGGCGATGAAGCTCCTGAGATCCTTAGCCATGTAGGCCTCCTAAAAGTTATGAAATATTTTATGCAAAAAGATTTATCGGATGCGTTCTGCGTTGTCAATTGACTTTAGCGCCCGGCGTTCGTCCAAGTCGCGTAATCGGACTCTAAGCCTACCCATTCGCCGAGCTTCGAGAAATTTCGCTTCCAGCGCTGATAAAATCGAGACTTGCCTGGGCTGGTGCGGTCTTATTCGAATATGACCGTTCGATTGCCGTGTAGAAAAACCCGCTCTTCGAGCGCCAGCTTCACGGCTCTCGCCAGCACAATTTTTTCCACATCGCGACCCGCCTGCACCATTGCTGAAGCCGTGTGAGTATGATTCACCGGGATAACGCCCTGGGCGATGATCGGCCCGGTGTCGAGATCGTCGGTGACGATATGCGCTGTCGCGCCGATGATTTTGACGCCGCGGTCGTGCGCTTGGTGATAAGGTTTGGCGCCGATAAAGGCGGGCAAGAACGAATGATGAATGTTAATCATTCGGTTCGGATAGCGCGCAACGAATTTCGGCGAAAGGATGCGCATGTATTTGGCGAGGACGATATATTCCGGCTTATACCCGCCAAGGACTTCGGCGACCAAATCTTCGTGCACGTTGCGTTCCAAATTTTGATGGCTGACGAAATGAAACGGAATGCCGAATTGTTCTACCAGCGCCTTCAACTTTTCATGATTGCTTACCACGGCGCAAATCTGTGCCGGCAGCTCGCCCGAATAATGCCGGATAAGCAAATCGCCGAGACAGTGTGCCTCGGTCGTTGCCATGATAACGATCGGCTGCTGTTCAGAGGCAATGAGTTTCAGCACCGCTGTCTGCGGAAGAATCTGCTCCAAATAGGAAACCACCCGATCCGGCGCCGTCGGACCTTCAAACGCTGTGCGCATGAAAAAATGCTTGGCTTCAAGATCGACAAACTCTTGATTGCTAAGAACGTTGTATCCCGCGTTATAAAGGACTCCTGTAATTTTGTGTACCAGTCCGGGTTCATCCCGGCAGTCTATGCGTAAAATATGCGGGGCCACCTTAAGATCTCCAATCAATTTTGAATGGCTGCAAGTATCGCACGCCCAGAGGGAGAGATAAACCGCGACGCGAGAGTTGACCAGAATGAAAAATGGGCGTGAGCCCCCGGTATAAAAACTTTGCGCGATTCTAAATGTGTTCAATGGAGATCAAGACGCGGTACTCAGCGTAAGTATCCGGCGAGATTTCAAACACCGGGTAGCGCTCCGCCAAAGATTCGAATTCTCTCGCGGGCGAACCTGCGGGGATCGGAAAATAGCGCTGAACCGTGAGTTTGTAGGTATCGAGGTAGGCTTTTAAAATTTCTGCCTTGGCCTGGTCAGCGATCGGACGCAAACGAATATTCTCTCGCTTCGTTCCCTTCACCAGAGTCGCCTTCTGGCTGACGATTACGTTTCTCACCCACTGAGTATCTCCTCGAGGAGCTACAAGATACTTCTTCTTTTTGTACTCAAGTACGTTGACAGGCGTCGAGTAGACACGGCCGGTCTTGCGGCCTCGAACTTCTAACAAAAAGTTATGTGATAGACCAAACCCGATCTTAACCATGAGCCCGAATGCACGGTTTACAATTCGGTCAAGAAGACTTGGTCGCGTGAACTGTTTCGGCGATTGATCCATATCGTTCGCGGCACTCACGTCACGACTAGCTGCCACAGCATGAGCAGCGCCGCTAAAAGACTCAAAATGGTGCGCACCGCATGGAGCCTGCCCCACTTTTCAAGCAGAAAGAGCATTTCTTCTGATCCGACATCCCCGTGCGCGGCCAAGAGCATGCGATTCGTTGGCATGATGCCGATGAATGTAAACGGAATGACCGTACCGATAAGCACGGCTGCGACGAGCCAGCCGCTACCTGAGCTGAGCAGCCACACGACTGTACCAGCAATAAAGCCGATCGCGGCAAGCGGTGCTTGCATAAATGTAGCGCGCTTATAGCTCGTGGCCCACTCAATGACAGCGGCACTCGTATCGAGGCTCCTACGCGCAGGGTGCTCGACGAGATTGATATAGAGGGCCGCACCCGCAAAGATTGAAGTGCAGAAAGTGGCGAGAAACTGCAAGACCTCGAGCATCACCGATATTCCCGTGGGGTAACACCCTTCGATTATTAAGCAATTCGACGCGTTTCGCTCGGCTCGATTCATCCTACAAGACTAAACATACTGATTGTTTATATTTTAGCTACGGAGGATTTTTTCGACCGCGCGTTAGCGATCGCTCGCGTCACCATGGGGTTGGATATGGCTGCGTCCTCGGAGAGTCCCAACTTGGCGAGTAGTGGTTTGATTGTTCCAATGTAATCACTAAGAAGCGCGTCATCGAGCGACAGATGAAATGTTACGCTCGCAGTTGGACCGACAAGGTCAGCAAATCGTGAAAGCGTTTCGTCGTCGGCCTGAATATCGTTGCGGCCGCAAATAATGAATTCCACTGGGACGCTTGTCGCGGGCTTCACGTCGGTCGAAAGAATGCTAGCCAGGGCGACCGTCACGGATCCAGGTCGAGTAATCTGGCTCCGCAACGTATCGAGACCGAACAAGTCACGGCAGAGCGAAGGAGCATGCGACGCAAGTTCGCGAGCCAAGTAGTCAAACGCCGTCAATGTCAGGGCGACCACAACCACGCTTCTTTTTTCATGGGTAAGTCGTTCGACTTCTCGACGAATTCCCCGCAGTCTGGCCGGGTCGGACATCCACACGCAGTCCTCTGCTCTTTTCGCTTGATCCTTCTTGCCGGACAGCCAACTCAGCATTACGTGTCACTCGGACGAAAGGGTAAAGCGAGGGTAATCGCAGTTTAAGGCACGAACCAACTTAATGTCGCTCTCGGGAAGGTCAAACTCCCTCTGCTGCTCGATCGAGCCCGAGCCATATGCACCGGTAAGATTGTAATATCGTTGCCTGCAGCGTAGATCGTCCACGTAGTAGCATGATAAGAAGGAGCAGAGCAGATAGAAAGGAAATGTTGATTGCGTTATTTCGCCTCAAAAATATCCTTTGTTAATAATAACCCTCTTTTCGTTTTCATAGGCTGCTCGCATTGCGGGAATAAACCGTTTTTGCCAGGTAACATCGCGGCCTAGCTTATCTAGTGTAATTAACTCCTCCTCCTCTTGGCCAGCAAGGTAATCTAGAAAAGTGTCACATCGCTCAAACCGTATTTCCATATCAGGGGATTCGCATCTGCGCACAACCTCCCTGAAAGAACTTTCATCCAGAAATGGCGTGTCTTGCATCACTAGATCCATATAAGCAAACATGCGGTATAGGCGGGTCAGGTAATATCGACCCGTCGCTGTTATTCGGACTGCCTCAGACTCTTCAAGCAAAGTTTGTGCTCGAATATCGTTCTCCACCAGCGCATTTTCGACGAGTCGGCGAAGACTGGCGCGAGCGTCGACCCGTGAAATCCCCATGCCAAGACAGTAATCCGCAACCCGCGGAATAGTCATAAACCCATTTCCATAAGTTGTTGCTTCATGACGCCTCTCGTAGAGCCATTGTAAAAGGCGAAGCCGCGTAAAATGGCTCGGCATTTCAACGTCACCTATAGAAAACATATTTATGATCGGCGAGGTCCTTTCGGAATAGTACTTTTTAGACCCCAGCATAACGCTCTTGATGAATTCATGTACTGGAACTAAATACTCTTCATATTTGCTCATCAAATTGATAATTTTTCCAGTGTCGAAACTGCCCGCCGTAAGGAACGCGTGAAACATTTCCAACGATGCTCGAATATTTCCAAGAGCAACGAGTTCGAGGAATATGCGAACGTGCCTATTACTCACGAGTAGTGACCGCAGAATAAGCTCCAGAAATTGGCAGAACGTGTCTCTGTCACAGAAACGCTCATCGAGCAGCGTTAGCGGTTCCTTTCCTGACTTTACTTGATTGATCAGATATTGGAGACGCTTGAGGATAACGGCTGATGTGCTCTGCCTCGCAATCTGCATGGGCACTGTGCGCATCGTCGCTAAGCTTCGGCCGGCTCGCTTTGATGCGAAGTATGTCTCCTCCCACATGCTCAGCAGAACAAATGCGTTGTATTCCGACATCTTGGAGTGCGCAAATTGGATCACTTTCTCTTGGAGGGGAATCGGTAATTGATCGACATTGTCGAACACTAGGATGAAACGCGTGAATCGGTTCTTGTATAAAAAACGAGCAAGTCTATTCAGAAAGCGGTCCTTATCTTGGAACTGCCGTGCGAGATACAATGCAATTTCTTCATCGACTCGGCTGGAATTTTTCTCTCTAAGAGATGCCAATGGTCCACGTTCCAGCATCGATAACTCGTCCGCAAAAATCTGTCGGAGATTGTCCTCGGAGCTTAGCGCGATGAACTTTGGATGCCCAGATAGCAGGTCCCAAACAGCATCAGTGAAGTAACGATTGAGATCGGTCTCTTGTGTAACGTTATGACAATCTAGAAACAGAACGAAATGCTCCGTCATTAATTCCTGTTTATGAATAGAGAAGAAATGCGTCAAGAACGTTGTCTTGCCGATTCCAACTCGCCTACCATTACTTGCAAATATTTGTCACGTTCGTCCGCTAAAAATGATCGCAGAAGTGCGTCGAGCATTTCGCTAACTTTTGGCAAGGAATAGAAATGAATCACTGGGCTTATCGCCGTGAGTGTTTTACTTGGGCTTTCGTCTTGTCCGGTAACCCCAAATTCTTCGAGCGTTTCCTGTATTGGGCTATCGGAAACAAAACATTCGCGAAGCAAATCAGTAGACGATGGATCACCATGAAGATCACCAAAATACTTGGGTAAAAGATCGACCAACACAAGTGATAAAGGGTTGCGGTCATATGGAACATTTATGCGACCCTCGGCATTGAACACGAAAGTAGGTTCAATGCGCTGGAGAGGCTCTAGTAGGGATCTGGGAAGGCTTCCTTCGCCAACGGCGTCGAATGAAAGAAGGTTCCAAAACTCCACAAAATTGGCCTTAATGTCTGCAAAACCATTAAACACGACTACGCGACTCTGTCGTACGTGAATTTGGTCAGTTCGCACGCCTGGAAACACGAGCCACTGCGTACCGTTGCTGACACAACAAAACTGCATGCCACATTCATGCGCATAGGTTGCCACCTGATGATACATCTCGTTAAGATCAGCTTGTTTCTCAAGTAGGTTTTTGACACTTAAGCGTGCGCCATAGGTAAGTCCTGACGGGAGAATGAAGGGCTTGCCTACTCGCTTGGCTTCTAGTACCAAACC
>Ga0184612_10001113_pt1 | contig 12944 bp, 14 predicted proteins | sample PLM3_60_coex_FD_133163 | JGI IMG/M metagenome (GOLD analysis project Ga0184612, IMG submission 133163) | Groundwater sediment microbial communities from an aquifer in East River, Colorado, USA - PLM3_60_coex | ecosystem: Environmental > Terrestrial > Soil > Riparian zone | place: USA: East...
CGATGCGGACGATCGACGACCTGGGGGAGCTCCGCGGCAAACGGGTCCTGCTCCGGTCCGACCTCAATGTCCCGCTCGAGGGTGGCGCAGTCACGGACGACGGTCGGATCCGGGCCAGCATCCCGACGGTCATCCGGCTGGCCGACGCCGGCGCCCGGGTGATCGTGACCGCTCACCTGGGCCGGCCAGAGGGCAAACCCGATCCGCAGTACTCGTTACGGCCGGTCTGGCGGCGCCTGGCAGACCTCCTGCCCGACCGCGGCGTCCAGTTTGCGGAGGACACCATCGGGCAGAGCGCGCAGGCGACGGTGAGGGCGCTGCCCGAGGGCGGGATCGCTGTTCTCGAGAACCTCCGTTTCGACCCACGCGAGACCTCGAAGGACGATGCCGAACGTGGCGCCTTCGCGGACGAGCTGGCCGCGCTCGCGGACGCCTTCGTCTCCGACGGCTTCGGGGTCGTCCATCGCAAGCAGGCCAGCGTCTACGACGTGGCGAAGCGCCTGCCGCACGCCGCCGGCGGCCTGGTGCTCGCCGAGGTCCAGGCGTTCGGCAAGGTGCTCGACGACCCGGACCGCCCGTACGTCGTCGTGCTCGGCGGGTCGAAGGTCTCCGACAAGCTCGGTGTGATCGACAACCTGCTCGGCAAGGTCGACCGCCTCCTCGTCGGCGGCGGCATGTGCTTCACGTTCCTGCGGGCCAAGGGGCACGAGGTCGGCCGCTCGTTGCTGGAGGAGGACCAGGTCGACACGGTCCGCGGATTCCTCGACCGCGCGGTGGAGACCGGCGTCGAGCTCGTCCTGCCGGTTGACATCGTGGTCGCGCCCGAGGTCACGGCGGAGGCGGAGACGAGCGTCGCCGCCGCAGACGCGATACCGGCGGACCAGCACGGCCTGGACATCGGACCGGCCACGGTCGACCTGTTCCGCAGCAAGCTCGCCGACGCCCGAACCGTGGTCTGGAACGGGCCGATGGGGGTCTTCGAGCTCGCTCCGTTCGCAGCGGGCACGCGGGAGATCGCGGAGGCAGTCGCCGCGGTCGACGGCACCACGGTCATCGGCGGTGGCGACTCTGCGGCCGCGGTGCGGCAGCTCGGACTCGACGAGTCGTCGTTCACGCACATCTCGACCGGTGGTGGCGCCAGCCTGGAGCTCCTCGAAGGCAAGACGCTGCCCGGCCTGGCCGTACTGGAGGAGTGAGGCGTGGCGAAGGATCCGCGCCGGCCGCTCATGGCCGGCAACTGGAAGGAGAACCTCAACCACCTCGAGGCCATCGCGCTCGTGCAGAAGTTCGCCTTCTCGCTCACCGACGACGACCTCGAAGCGGTCGAGGTCGCCGTGCTGCCGCCATACACCGACATCCGCTCGGTGCAGACGCTCGTCGACGGGGACAAGCTGCGGATCGGCTACGGCGCCCAGGACGTGTCCGAGCACGACTCCGGCGCACATACCGGCGAGATCTCAGGCGCGATGCTGGCCAAGCTCGGCTGCACGTACGCGATCGTCGGCCACTCGGAGCGGCGCCAGTACCACGGAGAGGACGACACGCTGGTCAACCACAAGGTGCGGGCGGCGTTCCGGCACGGTCTGGTGCCGATCCTGTGCGTGGGCGAAGGTTTGGAGGTGCGCCGCGACGGCCGGCACGTGGAGCACACCCTGGCTCAGCTCGACGGCGCGCTGCGCGACGTGCCTGAGAGCGAGGCGGCGCAGGTCGTGGTCGCGTACGAACCGGTCTGGGCGATCGGGACCGGCGAGGTCGCCACGCCCGAGGACGCGCAGGAGGTCTGCGCCGCGATAAGGCGCCGGTTGGCGGAGCTCTACTCGGCTGAGGTTGCCGGCGTGGTCCGAGTGCTCTACGGCGGCTCCGTCAAGGCGGGAAACATCGCTCCGATCATGGCGCAGCCCGACGTCGACGGCGCCCTGGTCGGCGGCGCGAGCATCGACGCGGAGGAGTTCGCCGCCATCTGCCGCTACCACCGCATCCCCACTCCGCGTTGATCATGCAAGTTCTGTGCGACACGCCGTTGGCTTCGCCCGGCGTGTCGCGCAGAACTTGCATGATCAACGCGGGTGGGCGCGGCGTCGCACGGTGGCGCGCCGGCCGCGGCCGCTGGAACGGATCCCGTTCGGTCAAACGGATGGTGACCGCGTACGCTATGAAGTCGCGCGTGCCGGCTGATGCGGCCGACCGGAAGGAACTGCTCGACACCGTGAAGATCGTATTCTCGATTCTGCTCGTCATCACCAGCCTGTTGCTGGTCCTGCTCATCCTTCTCCACAAGGGAAAGGGCGGCGGTCTGTCCGACATGTTCGGCGGGGGCGTCTCCTCGTCCATGGGTGGCTCCTCGATCGCCGAGCGCAACCTGGACCGGATCACGGTCGCCATCGGGATCTTGTGGGCGGCCAGCATCATCGGGCTCGGGCTCATCGCCAAGACCGCCGTCTGACCTGTCCCCCCGTCCAGCACGTCCAACGAGGGAGTCCCACCCGTGGCCAGTGGCAATGCGATCCGCGGCAGCCGTGTCGGCGCCGGCCCCATGGGGGAGGCCGAGCGTGGCGAGGCCGCACCCCGTCAGCGCATCACCTTCTACTGCGCCCAGGGGCACGAGACCGTCACCAGCTTTGCCGCAGAGGCCGTGCTCCCGGAGTCCTGGGACTGCCCGCGCTGTGGGCTCCCAGCCAGCCGCGACCGCGAGAACCCGCCGCCGGCTCCTCGCAACGAGCCCTACAAGACGCACCTGGCCTACGTGAAGGAACGGCGCAGCGACGCCGACGGCGCCGCCATCCTGGAAGAGGCCCTGCAAGGCCTGCGACGGGTTCGCGGCAGCTAGACCTGTCCCAGGACGCTCGGTCGGCCGTGTCGGGCTCGGCCTACCCGCCTTCCCCATTCCGACCTACGTAGACGACGACGGTTCCGCACGCCACATCGATCAGGCCGCGGCGGCGGTCGTCGACGAGCACCAGCGCCATGCCGAGGAACCAGATCGGCGCGAGCGCGAGACCGATCAGGGCGCGCAGGAGTGACCGCGTGAAGCGAAGCGGCACCCCGTTGCGGTGCCGAACGGCGATGCCCATGGTCATACCGCCGGGCGTCTGACCGGCGATCCACCATGACGCCGAGAAATAGACGACGGGCAGCAGGCCGATGGCAACGCCGACGACTAGCCCGACCCAGTCCGGGGTCTCACGGAGCAACACCTGCGATCCACCGAACGCGAGCCCGACCGCGATGGCAGCGCCGACCGTGATGAGAACGATGTCGATCGCCAGGGCAACCAGCCTGGAGATCAGGCCGGCGTAAGCCTCATGAGGAAGGTTCATGGCGCGCGAACAGTCCGAACAGTCGGTGGACACTTGCCTCGAGGCGAGCGTCGGCGCCGGCACTTCGGTGGCGCGCCTCTCGCGCCGCGTCGGTGAGCGCGCCGTGAGCCTGTTGGAGGGCCAGCTCGCGCACCTTCGGATCGGTGACGAGATCGTCGATGATGGTGGGGAGCACGTCGCCACGCACCCACGCCAGAGCGCTGGTCGACTCCGTGAGCAAGACGGCGAGCGCGTCGGCACGCGCGGCGTAGGCCACCGCCCGGCCGCGTGCCACGGTCGCGTCCGCTCGGCCGGCAAGGGCCGATCCGGCACGTCTCACCGGCGCCATCGCTTGTGCCACCACGGGTTGTTCCAGGACCTTCCGACCTGCCCCGGCCACGGCCGAAACCGGTCGCCGTCCGAGATCCGAACCGCTCTTCGCGGCGGCTCCGGCCGTACGACGGGCCGTCGAGGCCGCGGCATCGCCCACGCCGATCGCGAACGCGCCGACTGCGCTGACCGTCGGCCACCAGCGGACGCCCAGATCGGTCCTGAGACGCTCGGCCAGCAGGATCGCCAGCCCCAATGGCACCCGCGCTGCGTTGACCATGGGTCCAGCCTGGCCGCGCTCACTGTGCACGACATCACCTGCTACGGGTGAGGACGGACGATGCAGCGGAAGCCGAGGTGGCAGGTGGACGTGTCGATCGGCTGCGGCAGGCGTGCCGCCGGGCGATAGCGGCGGCAGTAGTTGGGTGCGCACAGATACGAGCCGCCCTTCATCACTTTCCGGGGAATCGGTGCGCCTGCATCGATGCTGGCGGCCTGGGTGCCGCCGCTGGGGTTGGCCAGCGGGCCAGGCGGGCCGCAGCACGAGGGGCCCGCCTCGGCCGTTGCTGGATGCGCCGTGTACCAGTCGGCAGTCCACTCCCAGACGTTGCCGATCATGTCGACGAGTCCGTACCCGTTCGGCGGGAACGAGCCGACCGGCGATGTCCAGTCGTACCCGTCGGCCGCCAGGTTCACCAGCGGGAAGTCGCCCTGCCAGACATTGGCCCGGTGCTGTCCGCCGGGAGTCAGCTCGGCACCCCACGCGTACTCCGTGTGCTCGCCCGCGCCCCTCGCCGCGAACTCCCACTCGGCCTCGGTTGCCGGCGTCTTTCCCGCCCAGGCCGCGTAGGCGGCGACGTCCGGCCAGGCCACGTGGGTCACGGGATGCGAGCCCAGGCCGATGAGCGACGAGCCGGGGCCGCGAGGGTGACGCCACTGCGCACCCGGCAGCAGGGACCACCATTCATAGGCGTTGCGAAGGTCCACGCGGTGGTCCGGCGGGGTGAACACGGCGGACGCCGGTACGAGCAAGGAGGGGTCGGCGCCGGGGTAGTCGGCGGCGTCCGGCGCCTGTTCGGCGACGGTGACGTGGCCGGTCGCCTCGACGAAGGCGGCGAACTCGTCGTTGGTCACCGGGTGCGTGTCCATCCAGAACCCGCCCACCGCCACGAGATGTGCTGGTGTCTCCTCCGGGTAGTGCCGGTCGGAACCCATCGTGAACTCGCCACCGGGAACCCAAGTCATTCCGGGGCCAGGCGGCGGACCAGGGGCATTCGCCGGTTCCGGTCGGGACCTGACATTGATCAGTTCGGTCATCACGTCCCCTGCCGGGCTCGTCGTCGTGGTCAGTCTGGCAGCTGGCGCATCTCGATGACAGTCAGCCCGAGCTCGTCGAACCGGGCCAGCAGGCCGCGCAGATGCGCCTTGTCACGGATCGGGCCGAACAGTGCCGTCCCACCCGTCGGCGCATCGGCGGCCTCGAGCTCGGGGAATGCGGCTCGGACGGTCTCGGAGATCCGGCCCCGTAGCAGGAACTCGTAGCGCACCTGGACGACACCTCCAGCTTGCCTCGAGCCACCCATCCTCGAGTGTGGGCCTCGCCAGGTTCGCCACGCCTCACCCGGCCAGGGTGAGTTCGCCGGAGTGATCCTCATTGCCCGCTCGCCGGCCGAGCACCTCAGTCACGAGGGGCGGGAGTGCTGGCGGCCCGGCGTGCGGCTGCGAGCCGTCCGGCGGCCCGGCTGATGATCGCGGTCAACGGCGCGGCCAGCACGATCAGGGCGACGCCGCCGATCAGGCCGGCACCGGTGGTGACGAGGAGCACGACCAGCGGGTCCAGCTTCAGAGACGAGCCATAGGCAACTGGCGCGAAGAAGTTCTGCAGCACGTTGTTCACGAGAAGCAGGACCGCAAGCATGATCAGGGCGGTCGTGAGGCCCTGGCTGCCGAGCGCGATGAGACAGGCGAAGACTCCGGCGATGATCGCGCCGAAGAACGGCACGTACGCAGTGATGAACGTGACGAGGGCGATGGCACCGACGAGGGGCACGCCCAGCAGCCACGCCGTGAGTCCCACGGGGACGGCGTTGGTGACCGCCAGGAGGGTGGTCCCTCTGAAGTACGCCCTGATCGCCGATGCCGCGTCGTCGACGACCGGTTCGATCGTGTGTGTGGACAGCCCGCTGTGGGCGATGAACCAGGTTCGGTACCGCGACCCGTGGAGCAGCATGAACAGGAGGATGACCGAGCTGATGAACAACTGGAACAGGATCGAGGACAGTGCGCCCAGCCCGGAGAAGATGCCGCTGACCAGGTTCATCGTCGCCGACTTGCCCGCGTCCAGCGCCGACGACGTGATGTCCGAGGCCGTTGGCGCGCTGATCCCCGCACTCGTCAACCACGATTCCACCTCGTCGGCCGCGCTGCTGATCACGTCGCCGATCTCTGGCGCCTCCTGCGCGATGCCCCGGACGACAACCAAGGTCGAGGCGACCGCGACGACCACGAGCGCGAGTAAGACGAGCACTGCGGCGACGAAGCGCGGGACCCGGCGGCGGGTGAGCCAGTCGACCACCGGCGTGAATAGGATGGCCAGCACCACCGCGAACAGGAACGGCGTCACCAGGTTGCTGATGTAGGACAACGCCACGAGGATCACCGCAGCGGCACCGGTCACGCCGAGCGCGAGCCACCCGGCCAGACCGGCGACGCGGAGCCACCTAGGCGTGCCGGCGAATACGGGAACATGCTGGACAGCTTCCCGGCGTTGGCTCCCCGAGACGGCAACCTCTGGCGGGTCCGTGGTCGTCACTGTGTGCCGGTCCCGCACAGAGCATTCCTGTACCGGTAGCTCACGTCCGACCTCCCGCCCGCCTCACCACACCGACCAGAACACTAGGTCCATCGCCGCTCGCCGTGGTCCCGACACTCGCCCAGCGAGCTGTCCAGCGTCATCACCCATGGTGGGTGATGAGGCGTCGGCGTCGCCGTCACGACTGGACGGTAGAGCAGCTCCTACAGCGGGCGCGCATGCCGATCGGGGAAACCGTGCGAGAAGCTCGACCAGACGGTCGTCGAACGTTCCGGGATGCGTGGGCGGTCCGGACACGGCCTAGCCCGAACCGATCATGGTGCGGTAGCGTGCCCGCGTGGTGGCCGCTCCGTCGGGGGCGCGAGCAACGGTCCCTCTTCCGAAGCTGCAGGTGCCGCGCTTGACCGACAGCGTGGTGCCCCGGGCTCGGCTCCTCCACGCCATGTCGGCCGACGAGACCGGCGATGTGCAGGTGACCGCGGTGGTGGCTCCGGCCGGCTCGGGCAAGACCGTCCTGATGAGCCAGCGGTCCGCGGAGCTGTCCCAGACCGGACACCCGGTGGCCTGGGTCTCCCTGGACGCAGACGACAACGATCCCTTCGTCCTCTGGTCGGGCATCCTCCTGGCCACAGCGAGGGCAGCCGAGCGCGGTGACACCAGTGCTGTTCTCAGTGGCCTGAGCCCGCCGGCGCGAGCTACGGATCCAGGCTTCCTGGCTGCCTTCGTGGACGCAGTCGACATTTCGCCGGACGCGCTCTGGCTCGTACTCGACGACGCGCACGTGATCACCCCCGGGCCGGCTCTGGACAGCCTCGCCGCCCTGCTCCGTAACTTGCCGGCGCGTCTTCGGATCATGGTGGGCGCGCGATACGACCCACCGCTGCCGCTGGCCCGGCTGTTGCTGGACGGACGCGCGGCCGAGATCCGGTTCACCGAGTTGGCGTTCGACCGCCACGAGACCACCGAGTTGCTGACCTGTCACGACATCCAGTTGGGCGAGCCCGAGCTCGATCTGCTCCTGAGACGCACCGAGGGCTGGGTGGCCGGCCTGCGTCTCGCCGCCCTGTCGCTGGCTCGCACCGACGACCCCGCCGAGTTCGTCACGAGCTTCGCGGGCGACGCCCGGCCGGTTGCGGACTACCTCGTGTCCGAGATTCTGTCGCGCCTGTCCACGGACACAGAGGAGTTCCTCCTGGCGACCGCCGTGCCGGAGCGGTTCAGCGTCGACCTCGCGCGGGAGCTTTCCGGCCGCGACGACGCGGGTACGGTGCTGGACAGCCTCGAGCACGCCAACGCCATGATCCAGCGGCTCGGCCAGAACGGAAACTGGTACCGCTACCACTCTCTGTTGCGTAGCTACCTGGTCGCGGAGCTCGAGCGGCGGGACAGCCAGGCACTGGGGCGCCTGCACGCGAGGACCGCAAATTGGCTGGGCGAGCGAGACCAACCCGGGCCTGCACTTGACCACGCTGCTGCAGCCCGGGACTGGGACCAGCTCGCGCGGCTTGTCGACCGGTACGGCCTGCGACTGCTGCTCGCCGGAGACACGGCGAGCCTGCGGCGTGCCCTGCAAAGCCTTCCGGGTGATGTCGGGGCGCATGCCGTGATCCCATTGATGGCAGCTCTCCTGGCTCTCGACGACGGTGACCTGGCGACGGCACAAGATCACCTCGACCTGGTCGGACGGGTGCCACACGCGCACGACAGCCTGCGCCTCCGGGTCATGCACGCGACGACCTTGCTCTACGAGGCTCGCCTGCGCGGAGATCCGAGCGCTCCGGTGGCGGAGCTCATCACGCTGGCGGCCCAGCGCGTCGACGGCGATCCGGACCTGGAGCTGCTCGCCACGGCGAACCGGGGAATCGCATGCATCGGGCTGGGCGATTACCGCCAGGCGGAGGCCGAGCTCGTGGCGGCTCTCCGAGTGGCACGCCGGCGAGCTCGCGACTACGTCGCCCTCGACTGCCTGACCCACCTGTCGGGCAACGCGGCCGACCTCAACGACTTCATCGGCATGAGGACATGGGCGGAGCAGGCCATCGCCTTCGCGACCGAACGGGGGTGGGCGAGCTCGCCCAGGTTGGCCGACGCGTACGTGGTCGCCGCATGGGCAGCGTGTCAGATGCTCGACCACGAGACGGCGGCCCGATACGCATTGCTCGCCGGCGCCGTGCTGAGCGGCGACCGGGATCCCGAGGTCGAGTTGGCCAAGGACGCAATCACCACGGTCGTGGCCTTTGACGGCGGGGGAGATCGCCGCAACGCGCTGACACGGCTGCGGGAACGATGGCAGCGCCTCGAAGGCAAGCGCTTGTCGCCTGCGTTGGTCGCCTTCGTCTGTGGGGCGGAGCAGTACATGGCGCTGCAGATCGGTGAGATCAACTGGGCCGCCGACGCCGTGGAACGAGCAGGGCGGCACCTGGGTGAGTCTGGTGACACCCGCGTATTCCGCGCGGTGATGTACGCGCACGACGGTCGCGAGGCCGCGGTTCGCAAGACACTCGCACCCGTGCTAACGGGAGAGGCGCGCTGCCGCGCCCTGACGTCGGAAATCACTGCGTGGTTGCTGGCGGCCCACCAAGCCGACGCCGCGGGAGAGCCGCTGCGCGCCCACGAGGCCGTGACACGCGCGCTCGAGCTTGCCGCGCCCCGGAAGGCGAGGCGCGACATGTCGCACGCCTCGGCGCGCGTCATCACGCTCCTGATCCGTAACCGTGGCCGGTTCGGTGCCCACGAGGCCTTCGTCCAGGAGGTGCTCGCGGCAGGGTCGGGCGATGCGCAGAGGTCGGGGAACGGGCTGGTGTCGGGCGACACGTTGACCGGCCGCGAGCTCGACCTCCTTCGTGACCTGCCGTCCCTGTTGTCCTTGGAGGACATCGCCGAGGCTCATGTCGTGAGCGTCAACACCGTCAAGACCCACCTCAAGGCGGTCTACCGGAAGCTCGGTGTCAACAGCCGCCGCGGAGCGGTGGACCGTGCCCGTGAGCTCGGTCTGCTGTAGCAGCCTCACCCGAGAAGGGTGAGGCGGAACGCCCGCGGCGGAGGCACGGTGATGGGCGGGTCCACCACGACGGAGGGAAGGCCATGAGCGATCTCAAGGCGCCACGAGTGGCTAGTACGCCTGTTGCGACCGGCTGGGTCGGCTGGATCTGGTTCGCGGCCCTCGTACTCGTCCTGGTGGGGACGTACAACCTGATCCAAGGTCTCGCGGCGATCTTCGAGGACGATGTCTTCACGACAACATCGGCCGGGCTGCTGGTCCTCGACCTGACAGCCTGGGGCTGGGTCCATACCGTGGTGGGGGCGCTGCAGGTCCTGGTCGGTCTCGCCATGTTCTCCGGTGCGACGTGGCCCCGGGTGATCGCGATCATCCTGGTCATGATCAACGCGGTCGCGCAACTGGCCTGGCTGAACGCGCATCCGGTCTGGAGCGTCATCGTGATCGTCTTGGATGTGCTCGTGCTCTGGGCGCTCGTGGTCCATGGCGCCGAGGCCCGGGAGGGGCTGGCGGTATGAGCTTGGACGGAACACGAGCTCGCCCGACCGCGGATCGCCGGGTCGGGATACGGCGGACGATCAACAACAAGCTGGTCGTCAGGCTGAAGCGCGACATCTAGCTGGCGGCCGCCCCACATGGTCAGTCTCGCCAGTGCCGCGCGAGCCCGGCGTGCGCTCAGGTCCGACTGCTCGACCCGACCGCTGAAGCGCTCTGCCGATGTCACGGACGGCGCCCATGCCCGCGACCTTCGGCGATGCATTCGTGACCGGTCTTCACCCGGTTCGGGTGAGGACCGGTGGCCCGAGCCACACGATCATGACAAGCACGTCCCGTGCGCTGGGAGGTCTGAATGGGCGATGCGATCGGGCAGGTGCTCCCGTCGGGCGTCGGCGTCGCCCTCAGCCCTCTCCCGATCGTCGCCGCCGTATTGATGCTCGGCGCGGCGCGGGCGGTCGACCGGCGACGAGCCGGCGTCATTCCCGACCTGGAGGCAGACGATCGACTCCTTCACGCCGGCCCGTGCCCTGGCCACGGGCGCCGTGCTGTCGGGGAGAGGTCAGAGGAGTGACATCAAATGGCGACCTTGACGGTGTGGAGGTTCGACTCGCCGGGCGGCGCCGAGCAGGCCCTGCCCCACAAAGCTCCGCGAGGCACTCGCGGACGAGCTAGTACAAGCGGACGTCGCGAGGGCGGCGTTCGTTCGACAGAGAAGGGAAGAAGCTCATGATGTCTCGCACCGGGACCACGGTTACCGGATGGGTGGGATGGGTCTGGTTCGCCGGGATCATGCTCGTCACGATCGGGTTGTTCGACATCTTCCAGGGGATCATCGCGCTGCTCGACGACGACTTCGCGGTGGCCGTGGAGGGTGGCCTGCTGATATTCGACCTGACGACCTGGGGGTGGGTACAGATCATCATCGGTGCCATCCTGCTGCTGGCCGGTTTCGGCGTCTTCAGCGGCGCCACGTGGGGCCGGACCCTGGCTGTGATCGTGGCCGTGCTCAACGCGCTGCACCAGCTCACGATCATGCCGTCCTACCCGTTCTGGGCGCTGCTCATGATCGGGCTCAACATCGTCGTCATCTACGCCCTCGTGGTGCACGGGCGAGAGGCCGCTGAGGTCTGACCGACCTCCGCGGGTATCGCGATTGAAGCGCTCGGCCGGGGCCGAGCTGCTCGTGGAACTGCTGCCCGTTCGCGGCCGGCCTGGCGCTCACGCCGGCCGCGATCGCGGGAGGCATCCTGCTGCTCTGGACGGCCCGACCGTGAGCGAACGCCGGAGCCGCACGGGCCACTCAAGCTCTATGTCGATGAGCAAGCCGTCGCCGAGGACGAGAAACGCACACGGGCGTCGCGCATCGCTCCCTGCGGGGGGAGGGGCTCCGCATCGGCTACGACGGCAGCGACGCCGTCAGCTCCGAGTGCGAGCCGAAGTTCGAGTTCTCCGGCGGCACCATCGTCGAGGTCGGCCTCGACATCGCCGACGACGCCTAAGTCGACGTCGAACGCCATCTTGCGGGGGCGTTGGCACCCGACTAGGCCCAATACCGTTCAGTTAGAACTACAGGCGTGTTATTCTCGGCTTCGTGCCGAGGGCGGGGTGGGTCAAGCCGGAGGATGATCAGCGACTGTCTGATCATGTGGCGCTGGGGGTGTTGACCCGCACGTTCGCGCCGGGGCTGGTCGATGAGGTGGTGGCCGTGACCGGTCGCGGCGAGCGGCGTCGGCGGTCCTTGCCGGCGCGGATGGTCGTGTACTACGTGCTGGCGATGGCGCTGTTCTCATCTGCCTCCTACGAGGAGGTGATGCGGTCGCTGACCGAGGGGCTGGGGTGGGCCTCGGGGTGGCGGCGGAAGTGGCGGGTGCCGAGCAAGTCGGCGATCTTCCAGGCTCGGGCCCGGTTGGGGGTGGAGCCGTTGGCCGAGCTGTTTCACCGCGCGTGTCGGCCGCTGGCCACCGCGGACACGCCGGGGGCATTTTACCGGTCCTGGCGGCTGGTCAGCCTTGACGGCACCACGTTGGACGTGGCCGATACGGCTGCCAACGATGCCGCGTTCGGGCGGCCTGGCAGCGGCCGTGGGGAGCGCTCGGCGTTCCCGCAGCTGCGGCTGGTCGGGCTGGCCGAGTGCGGCACCCACGCGGTCACCGCGGTGGCGATGGGCAGCTACACCAGCGGGGAGGCCACGTTTGCCCGCGAGCTGATCGACCAGGGCGCGTTGGGGCCGGGGATGCTGGTGCTGGCCGACCGCGGGTTCACCGCCTTTCCCTTGTGGGATAAGGCATCCGCGACCGGAGCGGAACTGTTGTGGCGGGCCAAGGGCAACGCTGTGCTGCCGGTGCTGGAACGGTTCGGCGACGGTTCCTTCCGCTCCGAGATCGTCGCCACCCCCGACAAGCGCACCCGGGCCAACGTGCGCACCGTGCGAGTGGTCGAGTACGCCATCACCGACCCCGGCCGCCCGCACGCGGAGGGCACCACATACCGGCTGCTGACCACGATCATGGATCCGGACACCGCGCCGGCCGCCGAGCTCGCCGAGCTGTACACCGAACGGTGGGAGATCGAGAACACCCTCGATGAGCTGAAGACCCATCAGCGCGGACCGCGAGTGGTGCTCCGCTCCAAGACCCCCGACGGAGTGCTTCAGGAGGCCTACGGCTACCTGTGTGTGCACTACGCCATCCGTGCCCTGATGCACACCGCCGCCGACCACCACGACGTCGACCCCGACCGGATCTCATTCACCCGCTCCCTGCACGCCGCCCGGCGCAGCGCCCGCACCCAGACCGGACTGTCCTCGACCGCGATACGCCGCGCCCTCCACACCGCCGTGGCCGAGATCGGCGCCGGGCTCCTCCCCCACCGACGCCTGCGAACCGCCGCCCGCGTGGTCAAGCGCAAGATGAGCAACTACGGCGTCAAGCGACCCGCCCACCGAACCTGGCCCAACCCCGCCACCAGCATCAAGGCAGCCATTCAAGTCCTTCAACCCCCCTAACTGAAC
>Ga0184612_10001114_pt1 | contig 12943 bp, 10 predicted proteins | sample PLM3_60_coex_FD_133163 | JGI IMG/M metagenome (GOLD analysis project Ga0184612, IMG submission 133163) | Groundwater sediment microbial communities from an aquifer in East River, Colorado, USA - PLM3_60_coex | ecosystem: Environmental > Terrestrial > Soil > Riparian zone | place: USA: East...
GAGCGGCCGGCAACGTCAAGCGAGGTGGAATGGCACTCATCGTGCAGAAGTACGGCGGGTCATCCGTCGCCGACGCCGAGCGCATCAAGCGGGTCGCCGAGCGCATCGTCGCCACGCGCAAGGCCGGCAACGACGTCGTGATCGTGGTATCCGCGATGGGCGACACCACAGACGAGTTGCGTGACCTCGCCCATCAGGTCAGTCCCCTTCCGCCCGGGCGCGAGCTCGACATGCTGCTGACCGCGGGCGAACGCATCTCCATGGCGTTATTGGCGATGGCAATTCACAACCTCGGATACGAGGCACGGTCGTACACGGGCTCGCAGGCCGGCGTCATCACGACCTCAGCCCACGGCAATGCTCGGATCATCGACGTCACACCGGGCCGGCTGCAGGCGGCGCTGGACGAGGGTGCGATCGCGATCGTCGCCGGATTCCAGGGGATCGCACAGGACACAAAGGACATCACAACGTTGGGACGCGGCGCGTCGGACACCACCGCAGTCGCGCTCGCAGCGGCGCTCAAGGCCGACATCTGCGAGATCTACACCGACGTGGATGGCGTCTTCTCCGCCGACCCCCGCATCGTTCCCAACGCGCGGGCGATCCAACACATTACGTACGAGGAGATGCTCGAGCTCGCCGCTTGTGGCGCCAAGGTGCTACACCTGCGCTGCGTTGAGTACGCCCGGCGCTCGGGCATCCCTATTCGCGTCCGTTCGTCATACTCAACCAACCCCGGCACTCTGGTCACCGGCTCGATGGAGGACCTTCCCGTGGAGCAAGCACTCATCACCGGCGTCGCGCACGACCGCAGCGAGGCGAAGATCACGATTGTCGGAGTCCCCGACGAGCCGGGTGAGGCGGCGCGCATTTTCGCGACAGTCGCCGCGGCGGAGACAAACATCGACATGATCGTGCAGAACGTCTCGACCGAGGCGACGGGTCGAACAGACATCTCCTTCACCCTGCCCAAGACCGACGGGCCGACGGCGATGGCGGCGCTGAGCAAGATCCAGGACGGGGTTGGATTCCGGGGTCTTCTCTACGATGACCACATCGGCAAGGTGTCATTGATCGGAGCCGGCATGCGTTCCCACCCCGGCGTGGCGGCCAAGTTCTTCGCCGCCATGGCCCAAGCGGGGGTGAACATCGAGATGATCTCTACGTCCGAGATCAGGGTCTCGGTAGTCTGCCGCGACACCGACCTCGACGCGGCCGTCCGCGCGGTCCACGACGCGTTCGACCTCGGCGGGGAGAACGAGGCGGTCGTCTACGCGGGCACGGGCAGGTAGGTGCGGTTCATGAATAGGCAACCAACGTTGGCGGTCGTGGGCGCAACCGGGGCCGTCGGCACCGTTATGTGCGAGCTGCTCTCGGCCCGAAGGAACGTGTGGGGCGAGATCAAACTGGTCGCGTCCGCCCGCTCCGCAGGCAAGATGATCGTGGTACGGGGTGAGAAGCTCACCGTCGAGGTGTTGGCGCCCGAGGTCTTCGACGGTGTTGACGTGGCGATGTTCGACGTGCCCGACGACGTCGCCGCCGCGTGGGCGCCGATCGCGGCCGCGCGGGGTGCGGTGGCCGTCGACAACTCCGGGGCGTTCCGGATGGAGCCGGATGTGCCGCTGGTCGTTCCCGAGGTCAATGCTGATCAGATCTCCAACCGCCCGCGCGGCATCATCGCCAATCCGAACTGCACGACCCTGTCGATGATTGCGGTTATCGGTGCGCTGCACCGGGAGTACTGGCTTCGTGAGCTCGTGGTCGCGTCGTACCAGGCCGCCTCGGGGGCCGGCCAATCCGGGGTGGACACGCTGCTCGACCAGGTGGCGAAGGTGGCCGGCGACCGATCCCTCGGCTCGCGCGCGGGCAATGTGCGCCACGCCATCGGCGATGACCTGGGTCCGTTCCCGGCGCCGCTCGCGCTCAACGTCGTGCCGTGGGCCGGTTCCCTGCGCGACGGCGGTTGGTCAAGCGAGGAGCTCAAGGTCCGCAACGAGTCGCGGAAGATCCTCGGGTTGCCGGACCTCAAGGTCTCCGCGACCTGCGTACGAGTGCCGGTGGTTACCGGCCACTCGCTGGCCGTGCATGCCGTGTTCCGGGGCGAGGTGGACGCCGAGGGAGCGCGTGAGGTGCTGCGCCATGCACCCGGAGTGATCCTGGTGGATGACCCCGCCGCCGGCGAGTTCCCGATGCCAGCCGATGCCGTCGGCACCGACCCCACCTGGGTGGGCCGGATCCGGCGTTCGCTGGACGATCCGCGTGCGCTGGACTTCTTCGTCACCGGTGACAACCTGCGCAAGGGCGCCGCGCTCAACACCGCCCAGATCGCCGAACTCGTCGCGGCCGACCTTCGTCGCTGACATCAGCGCCGTCGAGCATGACCTCCAGGTCATGATCGACGCGAGGGGCAGGCGAGGGGGGTCAGGCGGCGAGGCGTGCTGTGTCGCGGCCGGCGCGCTTCGCGTCGTAGAGCGCCCTATCGGCGCGGAGCAGGGTCTCCCGGCCGGTCTCGCCAGGCAAGCACAGGGCCGCGCCGATGCTGATGGTCTGACCGACCCGTCGGGCCGCCTCCAGCATCCGCCGCGCGATGGTGGCCACCTCACCGGGGCGGTTGACGTCAACGACGACCGCGAACTCGTCGCCGCCGATGCGGTAGAGCAGGTCATCGCCGCGAAGGGCACCGCGGAGGGCGTCAACCAGAGAGACCAAGGCGTCGTCGCCCGCCTGGTGCCCGTACTTGTCGTTGATCTTCTTGAAATCGTCCACGTCGACCGCGATCACGGCGGTGTGTCCGGGCGAGCTCGCGCAGAGCCGCTCCTCGAACGGACGGTAGTGGCGGAGGCCCGTGAGTGGATCGCTGTTCGCCCGGCGGGACAGCTGAGCTAGCTCCCGCAGCCGGTCGCGCCCGGCCTGGGCGTGCGCGACGACCAGCGCGAGCAGTGAGCCCGCCTCGGGCCCTAGACGCCCCGGCTCAGTGGACGCGACGAGTAGCGCGGTGTCGCCGAAAGTCATGGTGATCGCGGACGGTAGTCCAGCCTCGGCAAAGGCCGTGGTGACCCCGCCGAGCCGGCTGCCCTGGGTCTGTCTGCGCGCGTCGTGAAGGCGTCCTGCGAGGTTCTGGTCGCCGTGTGTCCATCGGGTGCCGTCTGGGTCGATTGCGGCCGCGACGGAGGCGCCGGTGACATCACAGGCCGCCGCGAGGGTACGCGCGATGAGCTGGCTCTCGGTCGTCGCCTTCATGATCGACAGAGTGTGCTCGAGGACCAACTGGACGGAGTCGGGTCGGACGACGGTGTGGGGGCGGACCATGTCGCCGCAACCACCTGAGGGGAAGCTATAGGCCTGGTACACGGGGCATCTCTTCGTTGAGATCGGGGGATGAGGGGGAGGTTCTGCGGGCGGGGGTCGCTCACAGAACGTGAATTTCTTTTTACTGTGGGATCATATACTACCTGCCGCAAGCAACCGACTACCGTTCGTGAGCGAGATGTGACGGTGGTCTCAAACTGGACAGGCGGTACGGTGCGGTCGAGGATGGTCAACACCCCCGTCCCCGACCTGGCCGCCGGTCCCTGGCTCGGCCTCCGGTCACAGAGGAGAGACCATGCAGCCCGACGACTCTACCCAGCTCACCGCCGCCGGTGGAGGGCTAGACGCGATCCACCCACCTGCTCGGCTTTCAGCCACCCGCCCACTGGCTCGCGTTTCAGGCAGCCACCCGCTTGCTCGCCTTTCAGGCACCCACCCGCTTGCTCGCCTTTCAGGCGACGAGATCCACGCCGCCCGGGCGCTGATCGAAGGTTCGGGGCTGGTCACGCCCACGACGCGTTATGCGTATCTCGCGCTTGAGGAACCAACCAAGGCCGAGGTCCTGGCATTCCAACCGGGTGATCCGGTTGAGCGCCGCGTACGGGCCATCCTGCTCGACGTCGCCAACGGCCGCACGCGCGACGTTCTGGCCTCGCTCACCCGCGCCGAGATCGAGCGGGTGGCTGAGGTCGACACGAGCGCGGGTGGCCAGGCGCCGATCCTGCTGGAGGAGTTCATCGCCGTCGACGAGATTGTCAAGGCCGACGCCGGCTGGTGCGCCGCGATCGCCCGACGGGGCATCAGCGACCTTTCGCTGGTCCGCCCCTGCCCGCTCTCCGCAGGGGACTTTGGCCTGCCCGGCGAGCGCGGCCGCCGGATGTTGCGCGTGCTCTCCTTCGTCGCGCACCGCCCAGAGGACCACTGCTGGGCCCATCCGATCGACGGCGTCGTCGCCTACGTGGATCTCGTCGAGCGCCGCGTGGTCGAGCTCATCGACCACGAGCTGTTGCCCGTACCGAAGGAGGAGGCCAACATTGACGACCCCTCGTACGTCGGGCCCGTGCGCACCACCCTGAAGCCGTTGGAGATCTCGCAACCGGAGGGTCCAAGCTTCGAGGTCGCCGATGACGTCGTGACCTGGGAGAACTGGCGTTTCCGTGTTGGCTTCGACCCGCGCGAGGGTCTGGTTCTGCAGCAGATCTCGTTCACGGACGGCGGGCGCGAGCGCCCGATTATCTACCGCGCCTCGATCGCCGAGATGGTCGTGCCGTACGCAGACCCGAGCCCGGTGCGGTTTTGGCAGAACTACTTCGACGCCGGTGAGTATCTACTCGGGCAGCAGGTCAACTCGCTCGTGCTCGGGTGCGACTGCCTCGGCGAGATCCACTATTTCGACGCGGTCATGGCTGACGGCGAGGGTCAGCCGCGCGAGGTGAGCAACGCCGTCTGTATGCACGAGGAGGACTACGGCGTGCTGTGGAAGCACACCGACATCTTCACCGAGTCCCAGGAGACCCGACGGCAGCGCCGGCTCGTGGTCTCCTTCTTCACGACCGTCGGCAACTACGACTATGGCTTCTACTGGTACTTCTACCTCGACGGCACGATCCAGCTCGAGGTCAAGATGACCGGGGTGATCTTCACATCGTCCTATGTGGCGGACAGTCCATGGGCCTCGCAGGTCGGGCCGGAACTCGGTGCCCCGTACCACCAGCATCTGTTCAGCGCGCGCCTCGACATGATGGTCGATGGCCTGACCAACGCGGTGGATGAGCTCGACGCGGTGCGGGTGCGCGCGGGTGGCGTCAATCCGCACGGAAACGCATTCACCCGATCGGTCACGCGGCTCACGCGTGAGTCGGAGGCCGCTCGGGTGGCGCATCCGGGGGCCGCACGGGTGTGGCAAGTGGTGAACCCGGAGAGCATGAATCGACTGGGCCGGCCTGTCGGCTACACCCTGGTTCCGCAGGGCCAGCCGCTGCTGCTCGCCGCCGACGAGGCGGCCATCCGCCGCCGGGCCGCCTTCGCCACCCGCCATCTCTGGGTGACCCGGTACGACGCGGCCGAGCGGTACGCCGCGGGTGATCTCGTCAACCAGCATCCGGGTGGAGACGGCCTGCCGGCGTACGCAGCCAAGGACCGGTCGATCGACGGTGAGGACATCGTGGTGTGGCACACCTTCGGGTCGGTGCACTTTCCACGGCCGGAGGATTGGCCGGTGATGCCGGTTGATACCTGTGGATTCACCCTTAAACCGGTCGGCTTCTTCGACCGCAACCCCACCCTCGACGTGCCGGCATCGACCTCACGCCACTGCCACTAGGTCCTTCCCGCCGATCAAGGGCGTATGGTCGTCCTTTGATCTCCCGGGCACTGCCATCGGTCCTTGATCGACGACAACCTTCGGAATCAGTGGTCAGGGGTGTTGAACCGTGGGTGGTCATCCGCTAACGTACGGCGCTGAACGCGGTGCTCCCGAGTCGTCAATGGCGAGTACCTCGATTGGGTTGGGAGCGTTTTCGGGGGACGCTGCCGCGACGAGCCGAGGAAGATGATGATCGCGCTGCCTCTTGCGGACGAGTTGTTCCTTGTTGGCCACGATCAATACACCGGAAAGCCACAAATCAGTGATGGCGTTCTCGACACCGGCCTGGCCGGAGCCGTGCTCGGGGAACTGGTGCTCGCCGGTCGCCTCTACGTGGGCGAGGAGACGCACGTGATCGCGCGTGACCAGCGCCCCTACGGCGAACGCGTTTCGGACGCCGCACTGGCGGAGATCCTCAAGCAACACGAGGCCCACCCCGTCCGGGCCTGGGTCGAGTATTTGCGCGACCATGCGCGGATCATGGTCGCCCCGCGACTGGTTCACAACGGTTTGATCGAGCGGGTGCAGGCACGCGCGATGCTCAAGCAGACGGTGCGCTACCCGGCGACCGACGCGCTCAGAGCCGCCTCTCCCCAGGCACGGCTACGCTACATGCTCGACCACCCGACCCACCTCGACGAGCAGACCGCTGTGTTGGGGGGCCTCGTGTTGGCCACCGGGCTGGACTTCGTAGTTGGCGGGATCTCCGCTCGCGAGACGCGCGACGGTCTGGCACGAATGCAGAATCTGTTGCGACCTGATCTGCAGGCGCTGATTCTTGGCGTCGAGTCCGCGGTGGCTCAGATCGCCCTCAGCGCCCATCGGTAGGCGCGCCCGAATGTAGACCGCCGCGGCACCCTCAGGGTGCCGCGGCGGCATGATAATGCGCCCATCGTCACCGATAGACGTCCTGCCCAGCGCCTGGTCCGTGCTGAGCCGCGTACTGGCTCGGCAGGACGCGGCTCTGGGTGGTTACCCCGGTCGCACTATTCGCGCCGAGACCGATGGCCTGGTAGACGTCCGGACGTGTGGCTTTCAGGACGAGCGCCCAGAGGATGCCGAGGACCGCGACCGCCGGGTAGACCGCCGGGATAAGCCAGCTGAGAGTCGGGACGGCCGACTCCCCGGGGTGTCCCGGAGGGACCGCGAGCAGGTTCTTGAAGTTGATAACCGCGAAGTAGACCACCAGGCCCAGCGCGAGCAACGACAAAACTGGCGCGAGGAGTCGCCGCCAGAGGTTCTCGCCGTTGTCATTTCGGGCGAAGTATGAGATCACGGCCAGCGAGGTCAGCGCGATGAGTACCAGAACGCCGAAACCGCCGGCTGTGCCGACCCAGAACATGAGCTGGAAGACTGGATCGAGGTCGAGAATGGCATAGACAATGATCGCCGCGAGTCCGATCGCGCTTTGCAAGACTGACCCAGCGATGGGAGCGCCACTGCGCCGGCCAGTCGCGCTAAGGAAACCCGGGAAGACTCGCTCCCGGCCGAGCGCGAAGGTATAGCGGGCGACAGTGTTGTGGAAGGAGATCGCCGCTGCCAGCACTGACGTCGCGAACAGCACACCACCAATGTCGACGAACACGCTCGGGAGCCGCTCACCGGCAAGCCCAAAGATCGTGAACGGGCCGTTCTCGGTGGACGCCGCGACGATGTTGTTCGGACCAGTGGCGACCGACATGGCCCAGGCGGAGAGGGCGTATACGACGCCGATGATGGCTACGGAGATGTACGTGGCGAGGGCGATCGTCCGGCGTGGGTTCTTGCTCTCCTCGGAGAACACCACGGAGGATTCGAACCCGGTGAAGCCGAGCAGCGCCAGGACGAGGACAGCGCCGAAGCCCGTGACGAACAGGTTGTTCGGTTGGAGGGTGTCGAAGGTGATGCCGCCCTCGGCCGGCTTGGCGAGGTCGGCGAAGTCGTACACCAGGACGATGACTATTTCCAAGGTGAGCAGAAGTGCGAGAACCTTGCTGTTGATGTCGACGCGGAGCAGGCCCAAGATCGCAACGATGCCCCAGCATACGAGCGCCACGACCCACCATTTCGGCTCGATGTCGAAGAAGCGCTTGAGAGGTTCTGACGCCGCGAAGCCGACGATGCCGTACAGACCTATCTGCAGCGCGTTGTAGGCGACCAGCGCCATCCAGGCGGCTCCGACGCCGAGCGGACGGCCAAGTCCGTGCGTCACGTACGTGTAGAAGGCGCCCGCGTTGCTGATGTGCCGCGACATGGCCACATAGCCGACGCTGAACAGCATCAACAGGATCGCAATCGTGATGAATGCGAACGGTATGCCGGTGATCTGGGTCGCCGCGTATCCGGTCGTGATGACGCCGGCGACGACGGTCAGCGGTGCGGCGGCGGACATGACGAAGAAGACCACGGACGGTACGCCGAGTCTGTCTTTCGCCAAGTTGCCTTGGATTGGGGACGACATAGGGAAACTCCGGGGGTCGAGGGTGTACAGATGGCGTCGAAGGGCAGGATCGGGCTCATTGGCCTGGTGGAGTACGCCCACGTGGCCGGCGCGACGGCGAGGCTCCAGCACGCAATGGCGCGCGACCGTGGTTGTGCGCCATTGGTGGACAGTTCCGCGAGCGAACCAGCGGAACCAGGCTGGACATTTGCATAAGTCTTCCCATGACGAGTCCGTAGTCTGGTCTAGCTGGAGGCGTCAGGCAAGTGGTCAAAAGGACGCACTCCTGGCCGTTTCCGCAGCGGACGGAGCCCCGACACGTCGGGCGGGAATCTGGGTGGTGGCCTCCGCATCTGCGCGATGAGCGTGTCGTACGACGGGGCGGGCGGGCGTCATCGGCGTCCTCCGAAGATCGAGATGGCCCTCGCACCCTAGCGATCCGCAATGGACCATGACAAGGGCACCGCCCGACCATCGCGGCCTAGGCTCTGGGTAATGGAGGCGCTGATCGAGGTAGTGGGTCTGGTGGCGGTGGTCGTGGCCGTCGCGGCCGTCGCGCGCCGGTTCGGGCTGCTCGCACCGATCCTGCTGGTCGTCGTGGGTCTGGCGCTGTCGTTCGTGCCCGGCATCCCGGTCCCGACGGTAGATCAAGAGCTGGTTATCACGGTAATCCTGCCGCCGCTGCTCTATGTCGCGGCCCTGGACATGTCTGTACCCGCGTTCCGGTTCAATCTGCGCCCGATACTGCTGCTCGCGGTGGGGCACGTTCTCTTCATCGCCACGGCCGTCGGGATCCTCGTCCACGCGTTGCTGCCGTCGGTACCGCTCGCCGCATGCCTGGCGCTCGGAGCCGTCGTGGCGCCTCCCGACGCGGTCTCGGCGACTGCGGTCGCGCGACGCATCGGCCTATCGCGACGGGTTGTGACAATCCTCGAAGGGGAGAGCCTGCTTAACGACGCCACGGCTCTGGTGCTGTTCCGCGTGGCCGTCGCCGCGGCGGTGGGAACGGCGATTACTCCGGGTCAGATCGCCGTGGAGGTCGTGGTTGCCGCCGGCGGTGGCATCCTGGTCGGTGCGATCGGGGCGGTGGTCTTCCGATTTCTCCACCAGCGCACGACGGATCCCCTGCTCGACAATGCCTTGTCCCTCCTGACGCCGTTCGCAGTCGCTGCCGCGGCGGAGCAACTGCACGGCTCCGGCGTGGTTGCGGTCGTGGTGACCGGCCTCTACCTGGGCCACCGCTTGCCGACGTTGATGTCGGCCGCGTCGCGGCTGCAGATGCACGCTTTCTGGAAGATGGTGAAGTTCCTGCTGGAGGGCTTGGTCTTCCTCGTCGTGGGGCTCCAGTTGCGTGGGATCGTCGCCGACCTGAATACCCCGGTGGGCGAGTTCGTCCTATTGACCACGGTCGTCCTGCTCACGGTCGTCGTCGGTCGCTTCGTCTGGGTGTTCCCGGCGACCTACCTTCCCCGCCGGATCCCCAGCATTCGCCGGCGCGACCCCTCGCCGCCCAGGTCCGTGCCGATTGTTATCTCCTGGGCCGGCATGCGGGGAGTGGTCACGCTGGCCACGGCGTTGGCACTGCCGGCCACGCTAGCGGGCCATACGCTGTACCCGCGCGCTCTGTTTGTCTGGCTGGGATTCGCCGTCATTGTGTTCACCCTCGTTCTGCAGGGCACGACGCTGCCCCTCGTCGCGCGCCTGGTGAAGCCACCGCCGGACGACCGGACACAGGACTATCTCGCCGAGGCGCAGGTGCAGAATCTGGCCAGCCGTGCGGCGAGGGCCCGGCTGGACGAGCACGCCGACGGGGCCCCCCCGGATGTGGTGGCGCGGCTGCGGCGGCTGACCGAGGACCGGAGTAATGCGGTATGGGAGCGGCTGGGCGGCACCGCGGAGACCCCGTCGAGCGCATACGTGCGGCTGCGGCGGGAGATGCTCGACGCGGAGCGGGAGGTGTTCCGAACGGCGCGCGACGAGGGCCGCATTCCGGAAGAGGTGTTGGTCCGCGCCCAACGCCAGATGGACCTGGAGGAGTCGTTGCTCGAACGGAGTGGTGAGAAGTGACGTGTCGGCACCTCGACGAAGCCGGCGACCCGGAGCCCCAGACTACGGAGGGCTGCCAGGAGTGCCTAGCCATCGGCTTTACCGACTGGGTGCACCTTCGCCTCTGTCTGACCTGCGGGCACGTTGGATGCTGTGACTCCTCGCCGTATCGACACGCCACAGCGCACTTCCTCGATACCTCGCATCCGGTGATCCGCTCTTTCCAGCCGGGCGAGTCGTGGCGTTGGTGCTACGTGGACGAGCTCGTCGGCTGAGCTCGCCGCCCAGTGGAGAGCCGCGATCGCGGATGAGGCGGCGATCGAGCGGATCGCGGCGAGGTACGCCCGGGTCGTTTCCGCTGTTGCCACCGTCCGGACGGCACGAGCGCGCTGCGTGAGCGGCCGTGTCAAGGGTCGCGCAGCGATCGCGGAGCGGCGCCGTGGGCGGTCTTGACGCGGTCGGGAGCGGGAATAAGATCCGGCGGCCTGACGGGGTGACCGCTGGGTGAGTCGCCGGCGGCGGCGCAGTGGCACAGAGCTGGTGCGTCCTGTATGGAGGTTTGTTGGTGGGTCGGGCCGGTTCGGGACGGTCTACCCCGGACTACAACACCACTTCCGAAGCCCAGCCGGATGGGCTCGTCCGGGCCGGCGCCAACGTGTCCAACAGTCAGACGTTTCGCACGCTGGACCGTTAGGGAACGACGGCTCAGGGTATTGGAGGGTCGGAATATTTTCGCATCAGGAGGGTACTAATGGGCAGAGGTCCTTCGATCGGCGCAATTCTCATCGTCGTCTGGCTCGTCATCGGCGCGATCGCCGCGGGCCAGCGCGGGTACTTCGGCGGAACCACGGATAACTGTGCGGAAGCGGGCACGATCATCGTCACGGTGATCGCTGGTCCGCTCAATTACTTGGGCGTGAACCCGAAGATCAATTGCAGTGCGCCCCAACCCTCGCCCTGACGATCATCTCTGAAGGACGTCTGCCGTGGACTGATCGTCTCGATGCCAACCCAGGCGTTAAGCCCACAACCGGTCACGCACCCGACGAGGGATCGTGACCGTCGGGTCCTGCGCGCGTTTGATGCCTTCTCGCTGCCTCCGGCAGTCGATCAAGGCGCCGAAACGGATCAGGACCCTTCCGAAGAAGGGTCCTGAGGTGCACATTTTCTGTGTCGGGGTGGCGGGATTTGAACCCACGACCTCTTCGTCCCGAACGAAGCACGCTACCAAGCTGCGCCACACCCCGAGGCGTGCCCGGCAATACTAGCCCACCGGGCGCGGGCCGGCTGCGCGGGTATCCAGGGGTCAGCGGGGCACAAGGGTCAATAGAGAAGCCTCGGGCCGGCATGCGAACCGGACCGGCGCCGTCGGATGTGTGCCGAGGCCGGCGGACACGTGCAGCCACGCGTGACCGCCCGGCCAGCGGTGAAGTCCCTTGGCCATTCGGCGGTCCAGGCCGCAGTTGGTGACTAACGCCCCGACGCCGGGGATGCAGACTTGACCGCCGTGCGTGTGGCCGGCGAGCAGCAGCGAGAATCCATCGGCCGCCATGTCGTCCAGCACCCGAGGCTCCGGCGAGTGGACCACCCCGATGTGCACATCCGCTGCGCCGTCCACCGGGCCTGCCACGGATGCGTAGTCGTCCCTCTCGATGTGCGGGTCGTCCACTCCCACCAACTCGACCGCCTGACCCCCGGCCTTGAGGGTCACCCGAGCGTTGTTGAGGTCCGCCCAGCCGGCGTCGGTGAGGATGCGGCGAAGATCCTCGTACGGAAGCTCAGCGCCGTGCACGTATTCGCGCTCGCTGTCGAAGTATCCGAACGGGTTCTTGAAGACGGGCCCGTGGTAGTCGTTCGAGCCGAAGACGAACGCCCCCGGAAATCGGAACAGCGGTCCGTACGCACGGACGAGCGCCGGGACAGCGTCGGCGTGCGCGATGTTGTCACCGGTGATCACCACTAGGTCGGGGTCGAGGCCGGCCAGGTCCGCCACCCACTGTTGCTTGCGGCGCTGACCCGGCGTGAGGTGCAGGTCGGAAACGTGTAGCACCCGCAGCGGCTCGGCGTCGGGCGGCAGCAGGGGGACGTCGAACCGGCGCAGCGTGAACAGGTTGCGTTCGACCAAAGAGGCGTACGCAAGGGTGGCGGCGCCGACGACCGCCAACCCGGTCGCGAAGGAGGAAAGGGAGCGCGCTCGCATGCCTCAGAGAGTACGGTGCCACCCGTGAGCACGCTCAAGGCCCGACTGGAGGCCGATCTTCGCGAGTCGATGAAGGCGCGTAATGAGCTCGTCACCTCCACCCTGCGGATGGCGCTGGCGGCCGTGCGCACCGCAGAGGTGGCTGGCACGGCCGCCAGGGAGCTTACCGACGACGAGGTGCTCAGCGTCCTGACCAAGGAGGCCAAGAAGCGCCGGGAGGCGGCTGAGGCGTTCGCCACGGCCGGTAGGAGCGACTCCGCAGACAAGGAGCGGGCCGAGGAGCAGGTCCTGGCGGGTTACCTGCCGGCCCAGCTCTCCGACGCTGAGATCGCCGACGTGGTCGCGGAGTCGCTCGCGACGGGTGGCTTCACCTCGATGGCCCAGATGGGGGCCGCGATGAAGGCCGCCCAGGCGGCGGTGGCCGGTCGGGCTGAGGGTGGTCGGGTCGCCGCGGAGGTGCGCCGCCAGCTCGCCTGACTGCCCGCCTCGCCCCGCCCCCGCTGACCAGCGCAAGATCGCCGTGATCATGAGCTCACCGTCGCGAAACAGCGTCGATCATGACCTCCAGGTCATGATCGACGGTGAGTTTGGCGCTAGCCGC
>Ga0184612_10001115_pt1 | contig 12931 bp, 8 predicted proteins | sample PLM3_60_coex_FD_133163 | JGI IMG/M metagenome (GOLD analysis project Ga0184612, IMG submission 133163) | Groundwater sediment microbial communities from an aquifer in East River, Colorado, USA - PLM3_60_coex | ecosystem: Environmental > Terrestrial > Soil > Riparian zone | place: USA: East...
ACAAAGCACGTATTGCACTCTTGGTTGGGTGCAACTTGAGCCGTACCGCATTTCCGATCCGGTCATCAATCGCCGGCGACACCGCAAATCTGTCGGTTTCGGGTATCCGTTGCCTCGCGCAGGTAGAGATCGTGAGTTCGAATCTCGCCGGGTGTGCCATGTGGTCAATTGGTTACAGGATATCAGACAAATCAGCCGATGCTGCGCATCTAGGCTTGGCCCTGACGGCTGAAGCGGCGGGCGGCGAAATAGCGCCATGCAAACAGCGAGCCGGCCAACGCGAATCCGGCGACATCGCTCACAGCGTTGGGAAAGATCAGGAGTCCGGCGGCGATCGCCGCCAACGCCCGCTCCGCCCAATTCACATTGCCATTGGCATAGCCGAACGCAGTGATGCCCCACAGCACGACCGCTAGTGTCGCCTTCGTCGTCACATAGGCGACGTCAAGCCAATAACTGAATCCGTCCAAACCCGACACTGGCTGCAGCATGAGCACCGGATCGGCTACGATCAGATAGGGGACAATGAAGGCCGGCAGGGCAATACGGACCGCTTGGATGGCGATCTTGAGTCCGGATTCCTTGGCCATCGGCGCGGCGGCGAAGGCAGCCAGCGCAACCGGCGGCGTCAAATCCGCCATGATCCCGAAATAGAACACGAACATGTGCGATACGATCAGCGGCACGCCCAGGTGCAACAGGATCGGCGCCGCCAGCGATGAGGTAATGATGTAGTTGGGAATGGTTGGGATCCCCATGCCGAGAATCAAGCTGAACAGCATGACCAACACTAGGCCCAGCGGCAGGTTGTTCTGGCCAACCGACATCACCGCAACGCCGACAATTGTGCCGAGTCCGGTCAGGGTCATAGTGCCGATGACAATGCCGACCAGGGCGCAAGCCAAGCCGACCGGCAGAGCCTGCCGCGCGCCATCAGCCAGAGCCCGGCGGCACCCGATCAAGGCCTCGCGCCCGCGGCCACTCATCCACGCTGGTACTATCAGCGCGAGAGTCACCAGCGCAACCGCCACCACACTTGTCCAGATCGAGATCGCGCACAGGAGCCCAAGCGTGATCCAGAAAAGGACACGCAGCGCAGTCAGCGAAAGACTTCCCTGGATCGCAAACCCCAGTATCAGCACGATGGTGAGTGCGACGCCGATTGCCCCCGCGAATAGTGGCGTGAAGCCGGCGAACAGCAGATAGACCAAGGCGACGAGCGGCAGAATGAGGTACCAGTTCGCCTTCACTTCCGCGGTAAAGCTGGGAAGCTGGTCGCGCGGCAGACCTTTGAGCCCTCGCTTGCCTGCCTCGAGATGCACCGACCAGTAGCTGGCGAAGAAATAGAGCAAGGCGGGGATGATCGCGGCGCGCGCGATCTCCGCATAGGGAACATCGATCGTCTCCGCCATGATGAAGGCAACGGCACCCATCACAGGCGGCATGATCTGTCCACCCATCGAGGAAGTGGCTTCGACGCCACCGGCGAACGCAGCCGTGAAACCGAAGCGCTTCATCAGCGGTATGGTGAACTGGCCCGAAGCAACGACATTGGCTATGCCCGAGCCGGAGACGGTACCCATCAACGCGCTCGACGCCACGCACACCTTGCCGGGTCCGCCGCGCGCGCGGCCGAATGCCGCCATGGAAATTTCGTTGAAGAAGCGAATGATCCCCGCCTGTTCCATGAACGAGCCGAACAGTATGAAGAGAAAGATGTAGGTGGCGGAAACCAGGACCGGCGTGCCGTAGATTCCTTCGGTGCCGAAAATCATGTGCTCGATGACTTGCCCAACATCATAACCGCGGTGGTCAAGCGGCGCCGGCAGATGATTCCCGAACAAGCCATAGCCAAGGCATATTCCCGCCATGATCGGCAGCGCCGGGCCTAGCACACGCCACACGAGCACGAACAAGACTGCAAGTCCGAGTACGCCGACAATGAGATCTTGCGTGAGGAGATCTCCTGAGCGCTGAACAAGATCGAAATAGAACGCCCACTGGTAAAGTCCCGCAAGAAATCCAATTGCGCCCAACAACCACAGAAGCCAGCGGTCGACCTGTCGTCCGTCCTTTCCAACAAGGCTCGCGGACAGGGCCAGCGCGCCCACCAGACATAGGAACCCGACATGCATTGCGCGCAGGACTTGGCTGGGCAGTCCGCCCGCATAGCGCACGAGGATCGCGTATGTCACCGCCAGTGTGACTAGCGCCAGCAGCCCTTCACGTGTACCGCGCCCTTTCAGCCTGTCCCAACCGACCTTGACCGCCCCCAGGATGAGCGCGATTCCGCTCATCCCGGCAATATCGATGCCCGGCAGGAAATCCTTGTCCAGCGGGATGCCGAAGCCGGTCACCAGTTGGAACACCGAGAATGCTACGGCGACCCAGAAAAGTAGGCGGCCAGTGGCGCCCGCTGAGAAAAGATCGTCGGTCAATCCGGATTCGCCGAACGGCAGACGCGGCGCGGCAGCTGTTCCTGCGTCGCTCGGCTGATCTGCCGACATGGACGGACCCACTGGCACCTTCGACTCCTGTTCCACGTCGCTACAGCAAGTTCATTTCGGTGAAGTATTTCAGCGCGCCGGGGTGAAGTGCCGCCGGCGAGCCCTTCGCCGCTTTCTCCAACGAAATGCCTTTTGCTGCCGCATGGGCGGCCTGCAGTTCCGGCAGATTCTCATAGATAGCCGCCGTGATCTTGTAGACGAGATCCGCCGGCAGATCGGCGCGCGTCACCAGGAAATTCGGCACGGCAACAGTCGTCACGTCCGCAGTCTGGCCCTCATAGGTGTTGGCCGGGATGTTGGCGGAGTAGAATGGCTGCCCCATCTTTTCCGCCACCTCTGCCGGCACCGCGACCACGACAATGGGAACCGATGTGGCGAGATCACGAATGGATGCTACGCCTAGTCCCGCCGACTGGAGCGTGGCGTCGAGTTGCCGGTTCTTCATCAGCTCCACGGACTGGGCAAAGTCCAGATACTCCACCTTGCCAAGATCCTCATAGCTCATGCCGGCACCGGCGAGAATCGAACGCGCATTGAGCTCAGTACCGGATTTCGGTGCACCAACCGAGACTCGCTTTCCCTTGAGATCGGCCAGCGTACTGATGCCGCTTTCCTGCGAGGCCACGATTTGCACGTAATTGGGATAGATCGCACCGAGGGTCTGCACCTTGTCCAGGGGCGCCTTAAATCCCGCATCGGCTGAACCTGCGACGGCGGCCGCAAGGGAGTCGCCGAGCGTGAAGGCGATCTCGCCCTTGCCACCCTGGATCAGATTGAGATTTTCGACAGAGCCTTTCGTGGCCTGTACTGAAGGTCGCGTACCTGTCACCTTGTCCGCCAAGACTTTGGAGATCGCGACGCCGAGCGGGTAGTAAACGCCGGAAGTGCCCCCGGTCAGAATATTGATGAACTCGTCGGCCCTTGCGGCAAGCGGTACGAGCGACAGGCCAAGGGCGACTCCACCTGACAGTACGCGGCGTCGGGATAAGCTATGCATGGGAACCTCCTTGCTTGAGTGTTGTGACGGCTTGGCACCGTTTGCTCGTCGATGCTGTCGCTTGCCATTCGGACCACGACAGGGAGTGTAGGGCAGTTCCGGCAACTTGCCTTCGTCAGCGTTCATGTCACTATGAGCACAATCCATGCCAAACTTCGATAGACCTAACCCTCGCCTCCAACCAATTGACCCTACGAAGAATTCTGCAATGGATGGAAATTTCGAAGCCGTGGAAATGCAAAAATCCGCCGATCCGTCGGCGAGAGTTCGCCGAACTTCCAAAGGCGAGACGGTTGGGCCGGACTAACGAACCTGTTCGGCAAAGAATTCCTAGGAACCGCAAGACATAATAACTTTAGCCTGACAGGTTTCAGTATTTGTGTTTATCTATGAGCACTACATTACCGTTGTAGTGGCCTACACGCACTAGTTGCTTTCGGCTTTCAGTCCTATTGGACTGCAACATTCAGGGCAGAGGGCTATGCGGTTCCGTGTAATTCTCCTGTTATCGGCTCTCTGTGTCGTGCTCGTGACGGCGCTGACTTGGCAATTCGTCAGACAAGCACAGTTGCAGGACCTTAAGGATCAGGCCGACGAAAGCCTTTCGCTCAAGAGAAGCAGCGTTCTCGCTGAGATAGAGCGATTTCGATATCTGCCATTTGTGTTGGGTCAAGATGAGCGCATCAAGCGGCTTCTAGACTCTGGAAGTGACGCGGCTCTCGCGGACACGGCCAACAGATATCTTGAGGCGATTAACGGATCGGCCGGTTCCAGTGTGCTCTATATCATGAACGCATCAGGAAAAGTCCTGGCGTCCAGCAATTGGAAGGAGCCAAAAAGCTTTGTGGGTGAAGATTATCACTTTCGCCCGTACTTTAGCGATGCGATGTCGAAAGGAGAAGGGCACTACTACGCCATCGGTGTCACGACTGGCGTCCCTGGCTATTTCTTGTCGCGCCGTATTGAGGGCATGGCTGGAATCGTCGGCGTTGCCGTAGCCAAAGTCGACTTGTCGGTACTCGAAAAGACATGGACTCTAGCCGGCGAAAGAGTCGGTTTGGCAGATGACAACCCCATAATCTTTCTTTCGAGCGTGGAGCAGTGGCGATACACACCGCTTTTGCCGCTTTCAGAGGACCGTCGCGACCTGATTATTGCCAACAAGCAATACCCGCCCGATTCTGTAGACAGGCCGCCGCTGTTGCGTGGCGATCTTGATCCGCAAGGCGATGTCCCCATGCAGGTGCAGGGGGTCACCGCGCTGATCCGATCTATGGACATACCGGACTATGACTGGCGGATTCTTGCTGCCTATGACGTAGCCCCGGTTTTTCTGACGGCCAACCTGGCTGCGGCGATCGTATTTCTATGCGCTGCGCTACTCTTTGTTCTTGGATTTTATCTTCTCGAACGCAGGCAGCGCTTTCGAGCGAGTCAACTGCGCGAAATCCTCGAGAATGTGAACGCCGGAATTGCGGTGTTCGACGGCGATCTACGCCTGCTGTCCTGGAACAACAAGTATCTCGAGCTGAATAGCTATCCAGAGTCGTTGGTTCGACCCGGCCGGCTCCTTTCGGACATAATAAAATACAACATAACGCGCGGCGACTTCGGTCCCGGCGATCCAAAGGCACAATTACAGGAACGTCTCGATCGCGTTCGTCGACATGCGCTGAGGAAAACCGAGGTGCGCCGACCGGATGGAACCTGGGTCGAGATAGTTCGCAGCCGGATGCCGAATGGCACGCTGATCACGACCTATACGGATGTCACGGAGCGCAAGCACACGGAAGCGAGACTCGACGTGCAAGTCAAGGAACGAACGGCCGAATTGCGCAAGACGGTCGAGGAAATGGAGATCGCTAAAGGGATTGCGGAACAGGCCAGTCTAGCCAAGACCACGTTCATGAACTCGATCAGCCACGACATCCGCAATCCGCTTAACGCCATTCTCGGCTACGCAGGTCTGGTGATGTCGAGTGCGAAAGAAATCCTCCCCGCGAAGCAATACCAGAATTTGCAGAAACTGGCGGCAAAGGGTCGGGAACTAAGCGAGATGGTCAACGATTTCCTCGACTATAGCCGCGCGGACCATGTCACCACGTCAGAGTTCGCTCTTGCGCCGTTGATCCGTGACTGCCTCGAGACGCTTGAGCCCATGATCGACAGTCAGCGCGTGGGGCTTATCTGCGAAGTGCCGGAGGATTTGCCGACCTTGAACCAGGATGAAAGAAAGCTAAGGCGCGTAATCATCAACTTGCTGAGCAATGCGGCAAAGTTCACCGAAAGCGGCAGCATTAAGATAACCGTGCGGTGCCGAGGTGATGTCGTCGACATATCGGTCAATGATACGGGAACCGGGATCGCTGTTGAGTACCTCAATCAGATCTTTGAGGAGTACAAGCGCATTGATTCAGGGGATGGGCATGCTCGCGAGGGGACCGGCCTAGGTCTTGCAATATGCCGCCGGTTTGCAATGCGCATGGGCGGCAACATTGCCGTCCAAAGTTCTCTCGGCAAAGGGTCTACCTTCACCCTTTCGGTTCCAATCAGCCATCCGCAGGCGATCGAGATCAAGGGCAGCTCTGCGAGCGAGGCCGGGCCCGCGACGGATCGCCCGCCCGCAACCGATCCACCGAAGGCCACGATCGAGGGACGACGACCCACGGTGCTGATCGTCGACGACTCCAATGAGAATCGGGATTTTCTCGCTCAACTTCTTGAAGGCAACTATCGCGTACTTGTGGCCGAGGACGGCAAGAAGGCCATCCAGTTGGCTGAGCTCGAGCATCCGGATCTCATTTTCATGGATCTCTCACTGCCGATCATCAGTGGCTGGGAAGCAACCCGAACGATCAAGCGCAACGCCAAGATCCCGGTCATCGCCGTCACGGCCCATGTGAGCGAGCAGGACAGGGAAGACGCTCGCGCGGCCGGCTGCGATGACATTCTTTCCAAACCGGTTGATGAGATCGCGGTGTATGACGCGCTGCGGCGCTATCTTGGTCCACCAGCCAGAGAGATGCCTAATGAGCGAGGACTCCACCATCCTCATCGTTGATGAGGATCCGTATTTGCGCGATGTGCTCGCCCAGAAGCTGGAATCGCTGGGGTATCGGGTCGTGGAGGCGCGAAACGGCAAGGAAGCCCTGGACAAAGTCCAGCAGGAGCCGCCCGACCTCATTCTCCTCGATGTCATGATGCCGGTGATGGACGGATTTCAGGCCTGCCGGCGGTTGAAGGACAACGAGGATACGCGGCTCATTCCGATCGTCATCATGACGGCCCTACATGCCAAGGAGGATCGGATCATCGGGATCGAAGCAGGAGCGGACGACTTCCTTACCAAGCCCGTAGACGACCGCGAGTTGGAGGCCAGGATCCGAACCGCGCTGCGAACCAAGCACACGATCGGCAAAAAACTACGGCAATCAAAACAGGTGCTCGATCACTACGCCAAATTCGTTCCCGACGTTGTCAAACGGCTCGTCGCCGCGAACCCCGATGCGCCGGAGCTCGGCAAGCGGGACCAAGACGCGGCATTCGTCTTTGTTGATATCTCCGGCTATACCGCGCTCAGTGAGAAAATGGCGGCCGATGCGCTCTCTCAGTTGGTCGAGCACTACTTCTCTGCGTTCCTTGACAAGATTCATGAGAACGGTGGAGAGATCAGCGGTAGCGCCGGCGATAGCCTGCTCATAATCTTTCATCATCTTGATCCTGTCAGCCATAGCAAGATGGCGGCAAGGACTGCACTCTCGCTGATGGATGTGACGAACGAGCTCTCGACAACGGGGCCGGGGCCACCGCTGTCCGTGCACATTGGAGTCAGCTCGGGGCACGCCGCGGTCGGCTCCACGCGGTTCGAGGGTCTTCGAGGAACGCGCTGGGTGTATACGGCCGAAGGCTTCGTAACGAATCTGGGATCGCGGCTTGCCGATACTGCGGAGGCCGGCCAGATTCTGATTTGTCCTGAAAGCGCGCGCCGTCTGAGCGACGCCTACCTGATGCAGTCTCTCGGCGCACGAAAATTGGCCGGCATCGAGGAGACCATAGAGATTAACTGTCTCAAAGGACCGCTTGGGGGTGTTTGAGCCTCCAAATTGAGCGCGTGGGCATGAGCTCTCGGCGCCTCGTGGGTTGATGTGGAGAGTAAGGTATGGCTGCCTCAGCGGTTCTCGTGGTTGACGACGATCCGACCAATCGTGATCTGTTGGCACAACAGCTTGCGGGGCTTAGCGAGACCATCCTGACCGCGGGAGATGGGAAGGCGGCGCTCGAAAAACTTCCGCCCGGTTTCCCTGGAGCGGTGATTACCGACATGAAAATGCCCCGGATGGATGGTCTCGAGCTCCTGCGGCACATCCAAGAGAGAGATCCGGAGCTCCCGACTATCATCGTGACCGGCCATGGCGATATCGCCATGGCCGTGCAAGCAATCCGCGATGGCGCCTATGATTTCATCGAACGGCCTTACCATGCCGATAGATTGCGAGAGATGGTTACACGGGCCCTCCATGCCCGAGCATTGGTGCTTGAGAACCGTGCATTGCGCGCAGAGCTCAAAGCCAAGGTCGGCCTGGAAGCGAGGCTGCTAGGATCCTCCCCTCTCATCGAGGAGCTTCGCCAGACCATCGCCGGGATCGCCGATACGACCGCGAATGTGCTCATCATAGGCGAAACCGGCACCGGCAAGGAACTCGTGGCGAGGAGCCTGCACGATCTCGGCAGGCGCAGCCGCCACCGATTCGTTCCCATAAACTGTGGGGCGCTGCCCGAAAGCCTTTTTGAAAGCGAACTCTTCGGTTATGAGGCTGGCTCCTTCACCGGCGCCGCCAAACGGCGCATCGGGCGACTCGAAGCCGCACATGAAGGCACATTGTTCCTTGACGAGATCGATAGTCTTCCACTGAACCTGCAAGCGAAACTACTGCGCGTCCTGCAGGAAGGGGAGATCGAACGGCTGGGGTCGAACGAACAGATCAAGGCAGACTTTCGGACTATTGCAGCGACGCAGGTCGACCTAAGAAAGGCGATGGAGACCGAAAACTTCAGGCCTGATCTTTTCTACCGGCTTGACGTTGCGGAGATACATGTGCCGCCGCTGCGGGATCGGCGGGAAGACATTCCGCTGCTCTTCCACGCCTTTGCCGAAGAGCTCTCGGCACGCCACGATCGTGAATTGCCTGTGCTTGGCCGTGAAGATTTGCGGACCCTCATGGCGTATTCCTGGCCGGGAAACATCAGAGAACTGAAGAATGTCGTCGAGCGCTATGTGCTCGGCCTCCATCGAATGTCGGGCGCATTGGCCGAATTCCTGCCCAAACCCGATGGGAAATCAGCCAGCCTTGGGGAACAGCTGGACGCTTTTGAGCGATGCCTCCTCGATCAGGAATTGACTAAGCACAAGGGAAGCATCCAGGCGGCAGCAGATGCCCTTGGAATGCCGATCCGGACCCTGAATGACCGGTTGCGCCGGCACGGGCTCAGCCGCAAGAGCTACTTGTAGCCGCCGGACTCAACGCCCGTTTTCTACCACGCGATGGTCGCCGAGGCCCTCGAGGTGCACCGGTTCTTCAAAGCGCGCCGGCTCGCTACGTGCGCGGTCCATGGCGCGGGCCATGACTTGCAAATTCATGATTTCAACGTCGATCTCCGAGCTGAGCGTGAGGACCGTGTCTCCCTGCGCCCCGTGCGCGACCAGCAATATCACCTGTGCATAGATGGTGGCGAGTTGACTTACGGATCGCTCGAGCCGCAGATCCGCCCGCTCCACCGCTTTGCGGACTTGGTAGAGGTTGCCCTGTAACGCCTCGTGGCCTGCGATCGTCGCTTCGATCTCCTGACATGTCGTCGGGTCGTTCTCGACCGCAGCGAGTTTCTCCAAATAGCGTGTCCGCACCGCGCTGTCTCGGGCCTGGTCGTCTGAGAATCCGAGTTCCGACTTGAACCGGTCGAGCTGCGAAGCCAGCTCGCATAGGATGCCGATCCAACTGTCGAACTGAAGGGCGAGGTCAGCGTGGGCGGCGCCCTGGTCAAAGGACCTTGTGGTGCGGGTAAGGGCTTCGATCCGGGCCCGGAGGTCGAGAGCGGCCAGAACTTGGCGGCACAGTTGGGGATCGGACAGTCGCTGAGGCCGGTAGGTGTCCAGCAGCAATCGGCTTACGACCTCGCGATTAGTATCGGGGTCGTGCAAACTTGTCCAGACGAGCACAGCCTCGCCAGCCAGGCAGAGCAGCGAAACGATTGGCCATGACCAGTCGGGAACGATGCCAATCGCCGCAGCGGTCCACCCGCCGGCAGCGCCAATCAGCGCCATTGACACCAGCGTCGCACTTTCCCACCGCAGGATTGCGTACTCCCACATCCCGCGCCAGAACATGCGTCTCAGGCCGATGCCAGGTTCCTCTCCGGCCGCGGCACCCAAAGGCGCGACGCCGCGATGATCAAAAGCTTGGGTCAATTCGGAGTCGCTGAAACCAGACATCTTGGCCTCGCGCTCACTGCTCCGCAGAAACGTTGATGTAGATGCGTTCGATGGAGTCCGGGTCAGCTCGAAACATCCGGCCGCCGGTTGCCTTGGCGATGCGCTCGAGCAACGCCGTATCTGCATCCGGCCCGAAAGCAATGGTGAAGATGCGCACTCCTCTTGCCTCCGGATCCGAGGGAAGGCAGGTCGACATCATTTCGTTTTCGCTAGTGCCGCTGGCCGTATCATTCCCGTCCGACAGCAGCACAATGCCATAGAGGCGATTGATTCCCGCGGCCTCATCGATCCGGCGCTGCGTCTCGACGGTTTTCATCGCGTGGCAGGTGGCGGCGTGAAGCGCGGTGCCGCCGTCAGCAACCAGGTTGGCGACAGTTTTCGCAAGACTCTCGACGACACTCGCCACCGGTTGCGGCGCCAATACAGTAGCGACTGAGTCGTTGAACGTCTCGAGGCCGACGACGTCTTGTGGGTGCAGTCGGTTAAGGAACTTCTCGGTGGCAGCTGTTGCACTTCGAATTTTCTCACCCTGCATGCTGCCTGAGACGTCTAAGACGACAAGCACCGTGGCCTTGCGCTTGGTAGCCAAGAAGAGGTCCGTTATGGCCCGCAACGCCTCACCGCTTGGAGACTCAAGTGACGGAACCGTCCCGGGCCTGATGCTCGGGTCGGTGCCATGCTCAAGGTCGAGCGGCTCCGACAAAGCTACTGTGTCATCCAATGGACGGAGCGCCGACTTCATCGCCAGGGCCTGTTGGTCTGGCTGCAGAAGATAGTCGAGAAACAGGTGTGCTCCCTGGGCTTGCTCCGGGCTCACCCAGTCAGCCTTATCGAAAACGCAGTAAGGCTGATTTGTCCAGAATGTACCCTCGGCGGGAACCATGAAAGCGAGGGGAAAGCGCAGCTGAGACGAGTGCTCGAGATTGTACCGCACCGTGTCATTTTCGAACGCGGCTACGGCGTGTAGAAATTGCGGCCCATGCTCGACCATGGCGTCCAGCAAATCGAGGGAAACCATTCCATACTTCGAAGTGTTCTGCGCCAGGATTGCCAATGCATTGCGGACATCGTCTCCATAGATCTCCGCCGGCAGGAGGTTCGCGGTCTTGCCTCTGACTCCATATGCTACGGAGGTAATGAACAGCATTCCGACATTGGAGTAGCCGGGATGCGGATAGCCGAGCTTGAAACGCCCCCATTCGGGATGGCCGAGAGCCGCCCAGCCGGTCGGCTCGGCAGCCAGGTCAATGATCGCACTCCAGCTCACTTTGCGTGCGGGCCAGCCGAGAGCCTCCGCCATCGGCCGCCACATGGTAATCCCAATCGGCGTCATGACGGTTGGCCGGCAAGCGTTGCTAGCTAGCGCGCCACCGGTCCGTTGCCGCCATTGATTTTCCAATTCCTCCACCCATGAGAGAGCGCCCGGCGACCATGCCGCTGGCTTCAGCTTTCCTTTGACAATGTCCTGCAGCGAGCCGCCGGACAGGACGGCCACCGGCGCGATGCGGATCAATTTGCCGCTGTCGGTCCGCGGACCTGTGGAGTTGAACTGGGATGCCGCCTTCTCGATCCATTGCTGTTTGGTACTCGCACTCGCCACCACGACCTTGATCGTCTCTTCCGCGCTGCGAGCGACAGGTTGAAGCGTAGCCTTTGGCTGAACATCCGAGCGATGGCCTACGACAAGCAGCCCGCCGGCCGTCACCGCTGCTGCGGCCACGACAGACATGAACACGAGCCGTGTACTATTCATCTTCACCTCCTGTGCCGATCGGGACGAAGGCGAGGCGGGCCGGATCGCCTGGTGTTCGGACGGTAGTCCCTGGAGCGAGAAGTGCGCCGACCGAGACCGGGGACTGCCCCGCCTCCGCGGCGAACTCAGCCTCACACGCAAGGAAGTCTGAAAGCGCTTGCTCAGCGAGCGCGGCCTGCTCAGTCTCGCGCGCTTGTAGCTCATCCAGACCCAGCGCTTCCCGCGCAACGCGCGCCCGGCCAGCCGCGCTTATGCGCTGCTCCTCCACCATGTCGCGGAGACGCTCGAGGGTTTCACCGCCGCCGGCCACTCCAGTGGCCAGCCCGGCAGCAAGCGCATTCATCTCGCCGATGGCGCGTTGCGTTCGCAGTTCGCCGATGGCCCGGCGGACCGACTCGATCTTGGCCCTGGCCGCTCCGACTGCGATTTCGCGAGCCTGTTTGAGGCTCTCATAGGTCTTCTCGGCCTGCGCCAACTGCTCACGGCAGTCGGCGAGCTCCCGTTGCGCTGCTTGCAGGCGTAGCGCTTTCCGTCCGGCCTCGGCCCGATTGCTGAGCCGGACCTGGGTCACAATACGAGCCCGAAGCTCGGTCTCCTCCGCCTGCAGCATCCGAGTCCGCGACATCAGCCGTTCGGCAAGGCCGGCATGGGAAGCTAGACCCTGGTTGTACTGACCTATCAGGCGGCGAAGATTCTCCCGTTCGAGTTCGAGGAGCGCCTCCGGGTTCTGGCCCTCGATGCCTGCGACGATGTAGTGCAGTAATGCCCGGCAGAGCGTGGTGACACGTCTGATCAAGCGCATGGCAGGATCCCTTCCTCGAGATGTGGCACGAGCCGGCCGATCCGCTTGGGCTAACCGCCGAGGGGAAGCAACCGCTCACATCTTGTGTCCTGCAAGACCGATGCCAGTGCGGCTGAACTATGAGTGGCAGCCAGATTTTGCCGCTGTTTCAAACTGTTGGATTGCGCGCCAGCAATTACTACACCGACCGCGTAGGGTTCGATACGGTGAACTCTCGCTCATACCGAAGCTGGCATAGGCGATAAATCGCCTGTCGAAGTTCGGGGCCGCGCAGTTGCAATAAGCTCTGCCGGCCACAACTCTAGCTATTGGCGTCCCCCAACAACAGCCGGTGTTGAAGGTCTAGCTGACAAACCCGCTATCCTCTCCGGTTCAGACCTGCAAG
>Ga0184612_10001116_pt1 | contig 12928 bp, 13 predicted proteins | sample PLM3_60_coex_FD_133163 | JGI IMG/M metagenome (GOLD analysis project Ga0184612, IMG submission 133163) | Groundwater sediment microbial communities from an aquifer in East River, Colorado, USA - PLM3_60_coex | ecosystem: Environmental > Terrestrial > Soil > Riparian zone | place: USA: East...
AGTGCACGCCGTCCATGCCCAGCCGGACGCTCGCACTGATGACTGGCCCCCCGCCCGACGCTCGATCGAGGAGCTCGCTTCGTGGCTCGGCGCCGATGAGGTGCTCTGGCCGCAGCTGCCGGCCGTGTGGCGCTAGCTCACTCTCTGAGTCAGTCGCCGCCCAGGCCGCGGTATCCGATCTTGTAGACCATCTGGCCGCCGATGTCGGAGGCCGCGCTCATCACCAGGACCCCGATCAGATCCAGCGCGATCCACAGGAGGCTTGCGCGGACGTCGTGTCGGTTCGACCAGCGGATCGCGAGGTCCGCGAGGAAGATCGCTACCGCCGCGTACTGGAGGAGCATGTGACGGGTGGCAAGGGTGTGGATCCGAGAACCGTGCCGCATCGTCGATCGCTCCGCGAGGCCGGTGAGCGTAGCGCCGGCGAACCCGGCGAGGGATCCCAGGATCAGCCAGGTCGCGGCGAGTGGAGCCGCCGGGAACGTCCAGATTCGCGACAGCACATCGAGGGCCAGCGCCCCGATGGAGAAAGCGATCGGGAAGTGGACCAGCATCGGATGGATCGGCCGGTCGATCGGCTTGCCCTGGAGGATCTCCCGAAGCGTCCACGGCCTCGTCTCCCCGCTGGGCGCACGGTACTTCAGACTGATGGCCATGGAACGACCCCCTCTCGATCGACCAAGGGCACTGCACCTCTCCCGTTACTAGGCACCGGCCAGCGTTTGCCGCAGCACGAACCACGGGTCACCCCCGAGGCCTGGCCGCTGGTGGCCGGAAGAGGCGACGACCAGCGAATCGAGCAGCGAAACGGCACTCCCCCCCATCGAGTTGCCAGGAAGACCTCAGCCGAGCCAGCCGGGGCGGACCAGGCCCGACTCGTAGGCGATCACCACGAGCTGAGCCCGGTCTCGGGCCCGGAGCTTGCCTATCGCCCGGCTCACGTGCGTCTTCGCCGTGGCCGGACTGACGAACAGGCGCCCGGCGATCTCCTCGTTCGAGAGCCCCTCGGCCACCAGAGCGACGACCTCTCGCTCTCGATCGGTGAGCTCTCCGAGGCTGTCCGGGGTTTGCGGCTCCTTCGCCCGTGCAGCGAACTCAGCGATCAGCTGCTTGGTCACGCTCGGCGAGAGCAGCGCCTCGCCGCCCGCCACCACGCGCACGGCCTGGACCAGCTCCCCGGGCTCCGTGTCCTTCACCAGGAACCCACTCGCCCCTGCCCGGATCGCTTCGAAGATGTACTCATCGAGCCCGAACGTCGTGAGGATGACGACCCGGACGTTGGCCAGTCGATCGTCGGCGGCGATCCGGCGGGTCGCGGACAGGCCATCCACTCTCGGCATCCGGATGTCCATCAAGACGATGTCCGGCATGAGTTGCGTAGCGAGCCGGATGGCCTCCTCGCCGTTCCCGGCCTCACCGACCACCTCGATATCGTCCTGCGCGTCAAGGAGCGCGCGGAAGCCGGCGCGGACGAGAGCCTGGTCATCGGCCAGCACGACCTTGATCATCGACGCGGTCCGGGCGAACCATTCATGCGGTTCCTCGACCGCGCGTCATGTGGGAAGCGGATCGGAGACGACGAACAGCCGCCATCGGTCCGGGACGCCTTTGAGGGTCTGCTCTCCCCGATCGATGAAACCGATGCCCGATCCGGCCACCAGATCCCTGACCGTGCTCGAAACCACAACATCGCCCGAGGAGCCCTGCTCGGCCACCCGGGATCCGATGTTGACGGCCATCCCGCCCACGTCACTCCCCCGCAGCTCGACCTCGCCCGTGTGGAGCCCGATCCGCACGTCGAGGCCCACGGCGCGCAACCGGTCTCGGATGGCCACGGCGCAACGGATCGCGCGCGCGGGCGCGTCGAACAAGGCGAGGAAGCCGTCGCCCGTCGTCTTGATCTCCCGTCCACCGTGTGCACCGAGCTCCGCGCGAACCAGCTCGTCGTGACGGTCGAGCACGTCGCGCCACCGGCGATCCCCGATCTCGGCCGCCCGCTCCGTGGACGAGACGATGTCGCTGAACATCACGGTGGCAAGGATCCGCTCGGCGCTCGAACCAGTTGGGAACCCCCGGGCCTCCACTCCAGCAAATGCTCCGATCAGTCGCCGGGTGACTCGGGGGGACAGGAGCGCGTCGCCTCGGGCGACCGCGCGTACCCCCTGGAGCAGCAGTTCGGGTTCGGTGTCCTTGACCAGGAAGCCGCTGGCCCCGACCCGGAGCGCCTCGAACACGTACTCCTCGACGTCGAAGGTGGTGAGGATGACGATTCGTGTCCGGTCCAGATGCTCGTCCTGCACGATCCTGCGCGTGGCCTCCAGTCCGTCCATCTCCGGCATCCGGATGTCCATCAATACGACGTCGGGCTTGAGCTCGACGGCCATCCGGACGGCGTCCTTCCCGTCGCCGGCTTCGCCGACCACCTCGATGTCGGCCTGTGCGTCGAGCAGGGCCCTGAACCCCGCACGGACCAACACCTGATCGTCGGCGAGAACGACCCGGATCATGGAGTGCCGTCCAGGGGCAAACGGGCCTGCACCCGGAACCCCCCCTCGGGTCGAGGACCTGCTTGGAGTTCCCCGCCGAGCGCGTCCACCCGTTCGCGCATGCCCATGATCCCCTTCCCGGTCCGCACCGCACCGTCTCTCGCCGGGCCCCTGCCGTCGTCGTCGATCTGCAAGGAGAGTTCCCGTTCACCGTAGGAAACACGCACCGTCGCGGTTGCTTCCCCTGCGTGGCGGGTAACGTTCGTGAGCGCCTCCTGCACGATCCGGAACGCGGCCACGTCGACGCCGAATGGAAGCGGCCGCGCCTGTCCCTCGGTCACCATCCGCACCTCGAGCCCGGCCGCGGCTGCCTGCGACACCAAGTCGTCGAGCCGGGCGAGTGTCGAGGTCGGGGACCGAGGGGCCGGCTCGCCTTCCTGCCGGAGGATGTCGAGCACCGATCGGAGCTCGGTGAGTGCCTCCTTGCTGGCCTGCTTGATCGCGGTAAGGGAGGTGCGAGCCTGCTCCGGAAGCTCCTCGTTCAGGTGCAGGGCCACTCCCGACTGCACGTTGATCAGGGAGAGGTGGTGGCCTAGCGCGTCGTGGAGATCTCGAGCGATGCGGAGCCGTTCCTCGCTGGCCCGCCGTAGCGCCTCCTCCTCCTTGATCCGGGCCGCCTCGACAACGCGCTCTCGCCTGACGCGGACGATCTCGGCCCCACCCAACAGCACGAGGAGCCACGCGGCCAGGCCAGCCAGAGCCGTCGGGGAGGGCGCCCGACCGTCCCTCACGAGGTAGTCGAGCCAGGGGAAGATGACGAACCCCGCGGCAGCGGTGATCCCGGCGGCCAGCCGATGCCCGAGGAAGACCGCCGTGACATAGGCGATGATGAGAGCGAGCCAGATGGGGCCGTTCGCGTATCCGAGCCAGAAGTAGACGAGTGCCGCCCCGAACACCACCTCCAAGACGGCCACAGAGTGGCGACGCCTCGCGGCCAGGGCCCCCGTGGCCACGAGCACCAGCGCGATGGCTCCGACGTCGAATGGCCGGCGTGCGGGCTGGCGTTGAGAGGCGAAGTACGTACCCAGCAGTACGAAGGCGGCCAAGCCGACCGCCAGGGCCGTATCCACGAGCAAGGTTCGTCGCGGTTCGGTCCCCGTTCCGGTCCTCACGCTCACCCCGCACCCGCAGCGTGAACTCTCACGACACGTCCCGCCGGCGGATCAGTATCGCAGACAGTACGAGGAAGAAGATCGCGTACGCGGCCATGACCGAGATGGCCTGACCTGCGCCGACGAACGGACCGAAGAAGGAACCGGGCCCGTTGTCCGCGAGCGCAGTCGTGGGCACGCCGATCGCCACGACGAGCGAGTAGGCGTTGGCGCGAAGGAAGTACTCGACGAGCGCGTCCAGCCAACCGACCTCGCTGGCGAGTGCGCTGAGGAGTCCCTCGATGACGAGCGCATAGAGGATCCCGAGCCCGATGGCCAGGGCGGTCCCGCGTGACACGACGGCCAGCAGCACGCCGAGCGCCGCCCACGTCGCGAGGACGAACCAGCCGGCCGCGACGGCTCGGATGAGTTCCCACGTGGACGGCCAGACGATGCTCGCACCCTCGGCCCCGGCGATCAGGGAGCTGGCCACCGCGCCGGCCATGAAGATCACGATCACGAACGGAACTAACCCCACACCGAGCGCCGCCAGCTTGGCGCCGAACATGCGCATCCGGCCCGGTCGCTGGATGAGGACGGTCTTCAGGGTGTCCCACCCGTACTCGCTTCCGATGGCGAGGACCCCCAGCATCAGGGCGAAGACCCCGCCGAAGAAGGGGAACCCGCCCAGCAGGTTGTCCGCGAGGCGGTCGGGCAGCAACGCATCCAGCGGTGACTGCCGCGGCCCCTCGATGCCGCCCCGGTAGGTGAGGTAGGGCAACAGATATGAGAACAGCAGCCCGAGCAGGGTCCAGACGCCCAGCAGGATCCACGTGCTCGCGCGCTTGCGCAAGACGAGCAGCTCCACACCAACGCTTCTCATGCTGTTCGCTCCTCGTCTTCCCGGGTCAGATTCAGGAACACGTCCTCGAGAGAAGCGCGCTCCGGACGCAGCTCCGTGACGGCCACGCCGGCTCCAACGAGCGCTCGGACGATCGCCGCCGCCGCCGCCGGATCGGCCGTGACCCTCAACGTGCCGTCGCCCCTCGCGACCGCGGCAACGCCGGGAAGTCCCCCCACCACACGGCCGGCGTGTTCCAGCGGCTCCGCCCGCACCAGCAGGACGGCATCGCCACGCAGCTCGTCAACCGATCCCTCCTTCACCAGCACCCCTCGATCGATGACACCCACGCGGTCACATACCTGCTCGACCTCGGTCATGAGGTGGCTCGACAGCAATACGGTGCGCCCCCGGCGGCCCAACCCACCGATGAAGCCGCGCATCTCGGCCATCCCCTTCGGGTCGAGGCCCGTGGTCGGCTCGTCGAGGATCAGCACGTCCGGATCCTTGAGCAGCGCCGAGGCCACCCCGAGCCGTTGTTTCATTCCCTGTGAGTAGGTTCTGAAGCGATCATTCGCTCGGCCGTTGAGCCCAACCTCGTCCAGGACCACGTCGACCCGCTCCGGCTTGACCCGGGCATGCCCGGCCATCACCCGGAGGTTGTCCCGTCCGGACAGGAACGGATAGAAGCCGGGCGCCTCGATCAGCGCGCCGATGTTCGCCAGGGCCTCCGATGAACCCGGCGACGAGCCGAGCACCGATGCGACCCCGGATGTCGGACGCACCAGCCCCAACAGCATCCGCAGCGTGGTCGTCTTCCCGGCACCGTTCGGACCCAAGAAACCGTAGACCTCGCCGCGGCGCACGCGCAATGTCAACCGATCGACGGCGACGAGATCCCGGTAGCGCTTGGTGAGATCGTTCGTCTCGATCACCGGGTCGTGTCCTGCGCCGACTCTCTGACTATGCATCGCTCAGCGTTCCCTACCTCGCAGCACGCCGAGCCGCTGCCGGTACTCGTCGGCTGAGATCTCGCCTTTCGCGTATCGCTCTGCCAGGACCTCCTCCGCGGAGTGCGTTTGCCAGTGATCGTGTCGACGGCGGAACAGGAAGAAGGCCCCCACGATGAGGGCGATCCACAGCAACGGGAAGAACAGGAACCACGGCCCGCCGCCCCATCCGAACCCGGCCAGTACGGTCGTCTCCATCTCCAACACCTCCTCTTCGTTCGGGTCCATCGTCCGCGCTGGGAGGTCGAGCGTCGTCGGCCCGGAGGAGGCTTCTGGACTACTCCCGGTGGAGCAGGCCGATTCGATCAGCGAGCAGCCTCGGCGCGCGAGCCATGGGCAGAAGCGCCCGATTGACGGTCGGGCCTCTCGATGTTAGCGTCACGTTCTCTGAGACTGAGACTGAGTCCTACTCTGAGATATTGTGACATTAGGAAGAAGCGCTCTTGGCCCGCCGTCACCTCTGGCTGCTGACATCGATCGCCGCCCTCGCGCTGATCCTGGCATCATGCTCCACGAACGATGGCGCGAACTCCCCGGGGTCGACGACGGTGGTGGCGGCGTTCTACCCGATCCAGGAGGCCGCAAGCAAAGTCGGAGGCGGGGCGGTGCAGGTGTTCAACCTCACCCCCCCGGGCGCCGAGCCGCACGACCTGGAGCTCACCCCCGACGGGGTGGCGCGCATCCAGTCCGCGGACGTGGTGCTGTACCTCGGTGGAGGGTTCCAGCCGGCCCTGGAAGACGCGCTGTCCGGCGCCGAGGGCCAGACGGTCGACCTTCTGGCGGGGCTCCACACCCTGCCCCCACCTGCAGGGGAAGCCCCGGAGGGGCTCTCCGTCGATCCGCACGTCTGGCTCGCACCCAGGCTGTACGCGGAGATGGTGAGCGAGGTCGCGGAGGCGCTGGCGAAAGCCGATCCGGATTCCGCCTCGACCTTCCGGGCCAACGCGAAGGCTTTCGAGGCGGATATCGACCAGGTCGATCTCCAATATCAGAAGGGTCTGGCGCACTGCCAACGCCGCACCATCGTCACCAGCCACGAGGCATTCGGTTACCTGGCGAGCGCGTATGGGCTGACCCAGGAGCCGATCACCGGCCTGTCGCCGGAGGCGGAGCCCGGGCCCGCCAGGCTCGCCGAGCTGATAGACCTCGTGCAGCGGGAAGGGATCACCACGATCTTCACGGAGGAGCTCGTGTCGCCGAAGGTTGCCCAGACGCTCGCTCAGGAGGCGGGCGTTCAGACCAAGGTCCTCTTCACCATGGAGGGCCTCACCCCCGAGGAGGAGGCCGCCGGGGCGGACTACATCTCTCTGATGCTCGACAACCTCGCGACCCTGGATAAGGCCCTTGACTGCTCCTGACCCCCGTTCGCTCGTCCCGGGGGCATCGCCTGAGGAAGGTGCTCCATTGCTTGAGGCCAGCGGGGTCTCCTTCTCGTATGGCCAGACCCCAGTGTTGGAGCACGTCGACATCGCGGTCCGGCGCGGTGAGTTCGTGGCGCTGGTCGGACCGAACGGCTCGGGGAAGACCACGCTGCTTCGCGTGATCCTCGGGTCGCTGCACCCGTCGAGTGGAACCGTGCGCCTGCTCGGCGAGCCGCCCGGGCGACTGCGGGAGCCGTGGCGCCTCGGCTATGTCCCGCAGCGCCCCATCCTCGGTTCGGAAGTCCCGGCCACGGTTGAGGAGATCGTGACATCCGGGCGACTCGCTCGTCGTGGTTGGTGGCGCCCTCTTCGGCGGACCGACCGGGAAGAGGTCGGTCACGCCCTCGAGTCGGTTGGTCTGGCGCACCTCAGCGGCCGTCCGATCAACGAGCTTTCAGGCGGACAGCAGCAACGGGCGTTCATCGCCCGGGCATTCGCCGGCGAGCCCGAGCTCCTGGTCCTGGACGAGCCGATCGCAGGCGTGGACGCCGAATCCCAGCGGAGGTTCCGGAACTCGCTCGTGCACCTCATCCGGGAGCACGGGGCCGGGGTGCTGCTGGTCTCGCACGAGCTTTCCCCGGTGGCTCAGGACGTGGACCGGGTGGTGGTACTGAAACGGACCGTGCTGTTCGACGGCCCACCGGAAAGGCTCATCAGGGAGGGCGTCTCGCTCGGCGTGCACCGCGAGGATCTGCCCATGTGGCTCGAGGGCCTGACGTGATCTCCGCGCTCCCCCTGCCGTATCCGTTCGAACTGACGTTCATGCAGCGCGCGCTGATCGCCGGGGTGGTCGTGGGCGCCTTCGCCCCTATGATCGGAACCTTCCTCGTCCAGAAACGCATGTCGCTGATCGGTGACGGGATCGGGCACCTCGCCTTCGCCGGCGTGGGGGCGGGGCTGGTCGCCACCGTGTCTCCGGTGTGGACGGCCCTGGTGTTCGCGGTGGCAGGCGCCCTGGGGATCGAGTGGCTGCGCTCCCGGCGGCGCGCATCGGGCGACCTTGCGCTGGCGCTGTTCTTCTACTCCGGGATCGCGCTCGGGGTGGTCCTGGTGAGTAGTAGCGCCCAGGGCCTGAGTGCAAACGTCCTCACGTACCTGTTCGGACAACCGCTCACGGCAAGCGCCGCCGACGTTCGGCTGATCGTCGTGCTCGGCGCGGTGATCATCGGGGCGATCCTGGCCACGAGGCGCGTGCTGTTCGCGGTGGTCACCGACGAGGAGTGGTCGAGCGTGGCCCGTCTCCCGGTCGGTCTACTCAACTCCCTGTTGGCGATTCTGGCCGCATGCGCGGTCGTGGTCGCCATGAAGATCGTGGGGATCCTGCTGATCGCCGCGATGATGGTGCTGCCGGTCGCCAGCGGTCAACTCTTGGCGCGATCCTTTCGTGGCACGCTGGCGTGGTCGGCGGGAGTCGGCATGATCGCCGCGGTGGCGGGATTGGCAGCGGCGAGGGTATGGGATCTGGCGCCGAGCGGCTGCATCGTGCTGGTCAGCGCGATCGTCTTCGCCATCGTGGCAATGTCCACACGGGGCCGCGGATCGCGGATCCTGTCAAGGGACGAGGAGCTCATCGAGGGATCGACAGCGATGGTTCTCGATGATTCTCAGCCCGAGAGATAGACTGGATCGGCCATGGAACCCGATGTCCACCAGACGGTCGCAGCTCGCCTTCGGGCCGCCGCGCAGCGCTACACGGCGAACCGACGGGCGTTGGTCGAGGCCCTATGGGACGCCGGTCATCCCCTCACGATCCACGAGTTGCTCGCCGTACGCCGGGACGTCCCCCAGAGCTCGGCCTACCGGACCCTCGCGATTTTGGAGCAGGTGGGAGTGGTCCGGCGCGTCGTCACCAACGAGGAGTTCACCCGCTTCGAGCTCGACGAGGAGCTCACCGAGCACCATCACCACCTGATCTGCTCGAACTGCGGCGCGGTGGATGATGTCTCGATCGCATCAGAGCTGGAACGTAGCGTCGAGCGTGCTCTGAACCGCGTCGCTCGCCGGACGGGCTTCACCGCGGTCAGTCATCGACTCGACCTGATGGGCACTTGTCGCAACTGCGCCTGACCGATGACGGACCCCGGAGCCTCTTGGGCGTGAATGCCCGACGCCCCTGAAGCCGGCCACGTTCTCGTCCGATACCGTTTCTGGACTGGGACGGCCACTTCGGCCCAAGTCCGTCCCCGACCAACGAGGAGAGCGAGCCATGGACCCGCGACCACCCGAACGCCCAGCCTCCGAGTGGGAGCCCTCTCCGCCTCCGCCTGCCCTTGCAGCCGACGGTCCCCCACCGCCCGCATCGCCATCCTCGGGGCCCGGGACGCCGGCTGCGCCATCGCCCTCGGGTCATCGCGGCCGTCGTCTGCTGGTGATCGTCGCCGCGACGCTCATCGTCCTTGGTGGTGGCGTCGCCGCCGCCGCGTTCTTCGTGATGCGCGGCTCGGACGCGCAGCTCCTGGAGCTGGTCCCTGCCTCGAGCGAGGTCGTCGTGACGGCGTCCCTCGACCCTTCCGCCGGCCAGAAGATGAACCTCCTCGCCCTGGCGCACCGCTTCCCCGCGCTCGGCGACGATCGGGACCTCCGCCAGCAGGTGAATAGGGCGCTCGACGAGGCGCTCGAGGGCTCGGGGCTCTCACACGACGACGTGCTGCCATGGCTAGGCTCTGAGGTGGCAATCGTGGTGGACTTCAGCTCCAACGACGACGAGGTCACGACCTCGGCCCTGCTCGCCAGCACAGACGACGGCGCGGCGGAGGAGGCCCTCGACAAGGCGATGACCGCATCGCTCGGCGCCGGTCAGACGCGCGACTACCGCGGCGTCACGATGCGCGTATTCGGAAGCGATCCCTCGTTGATGGGCTACGCGATCGTGGACCACGTGGTGGTCATCAGCAGTCACGAGGTTGGCCTCACTCGGGTGATCGACGTGTCCGAAGGCACCACCCCGAATCTGGCAGGTGACCGGGATTTCGTGGACACCCTCTCCACGCTTCCGGAGGGCAAGCTCGGACTCGTGTACGTGAACCCAACGGAGCTCGTGAGCCGGGCGCTGTCGGAAAGCGGCCTCGGCGCCGCTGCCGGCAGCATGCCGGGACTCGATACGGTGCGGGCGCTCAGGAGCATCGGCATATCGCTCTCGGCCCAGCCCGATGGCCTCGCGTTCGATCTCACGGTCCGGCTCGACCCCTCGAAGCTCGACCCCGCGACGCGCGAGGCGCTCGACGAGCCGGTCCACGAGAACACGACGCTGTCGCTCGTTCCCGCCAACTCCTACGCCGTCGCGACGCAGCAAGGGTTGGACACGAACCTGAAGCAAGTGCTCGATCAAGCCCTGTCCACGCCCCAGGGGGAGCGGCTGCGTCAACGGTTGGGTATCGACGACGCACTCTCGGCACTGACCGGCGACACGACGTTCGAGATCGGGCCCGGATCGGGCGCGATGCCGGTTGGAGGCGCGCTCGTGCTCGGCGTGGACGACCCGGCGGCGGTGCAGCACACCCTCGACCGGCTGGCGGACCTCGCCCTCGCTGCTCAGCAGGGGGCGCATGCGTCCTCGCCTTTCCCCTTCCAGGGCGGCCGCTCCAGGCAGCAGATTACGCAGCTCAGCCCACTCAAGCCCGGGCCGGGGCCGGAGGTCGCCTGGCGGACCACGACCTACGAAGGCACCACGATCCGCTATCTCGTCGACCCGAGCCTCTCGGGTTCGGGGTTCCTTCCCGCGTACGCCGTCCTCGACGAGGCGGCATTGATCGGGTCGAGCCCCGCCGAGATCCGGAAGCTGATCGACGTGAGGGGCGGGCAGCCGAGCATCACGTCGTCCTCGGCGTACACCCAGGCCCTCGCTCGGGTCCCGAGTGGTAGCAGTAGCTTCTATCTAGACGTGGAGGGCATCGTTTCCCGGTTCGCCTCGGCGCTTCCGCCAGACGTTGAGGCGAACCTCGAGCCGATCAAGACCGTGGTCACGGGAGCCACCAACTCGTCCTCCCTCGTGACGGCGCGCCTCTTCATCGAGATACGCTGATCGCGAACGAGGAGGCACGTCAGAGAGAGGCGCGAGACATGAGCGAACACACCGACCAGCAGGATCCCCCTTTGCCGAATCCATGCGCGGAGGAGCATCCGGTCCTGCTCTCCCTCCTCACGAAGGTCCTCACGGAGGGTGATGTCTTCGTCGACGTCGGGGCGAATACCGGTTACTTCGCCATGCCCATCGCGAAGATCGTCGGGAGCGAGGGGAGGCTCCACGCGTTCGAGCCGGCGGCAGACGTTGCGGAGCAGCTTCGGAGAGCCGCACGCGTGCTAGGGGTCGAACCGTGGATGACGGTCCACGAATTTGCTCTCGGAAGCGGGGACGGCTCCACCCACCTTCGTGCCGATCCGGAACATCCCGAGGATTCGACCAAGCGGTCCCTGTTCATCTCGAACGGTCCCACCGTGGCCGAGGTCGCCGTCCGTTCGTTCGATGGATTGGTCACATCCGGTGCTGTTGACCTCTCGATCGGTCTGCACGCGGTCAAGATCGACGTCGAGGGAGCGGAGATGCACGTCCTTGAGGGGATGCGGCGGACGCTGGAGCGCGAACGACCGCGGATGATCGTCGTCGAGACGATCGAGACTCACCTGCGTCGCGCCGGCTCGACCGTGGCCGCCATCCACGCGTTCATGCGAGACCTCGGGTACGTGGCGATGAACGATGCACGGGTGGCCAGACCTCTCGAGCTGAACGCCGTGTTCGTTCCTGCTTGAGCTCTCCCGACCGCGGCGGGCGGCCAATCCCCCGCTATCGTGGTCGCTGCGCTTCCGCCTCGCCGGACCGCCGCATCCGTTGCTCGGCTTCCGCGTGGTCGCCGCGCCGTTCGGAGACGCGGGCGAGCGCGCGCCAGGTCCAGCTCGCCAACTGGCGCTCGCCGAGCTCCTCCGAGATGCGGATCGCTTTGCGGAGATCCGCCTCGGCCTCATCCAGTCGGCCGAGCTCTCGCTTGGCGATCCCCCGCTCGGCGATTGCGTCGCCGAGCTCCCACTTGGCTCCCAGGTCCTCGAAGACGGCGATCGCGAAGTCGAAGCCAGGGACCGACTCCTCGTATCGGCCCAGGTCCTCGAGGATCCGAGACCGCTGCACCGTCGTCATCGCCATGCTGAACTGGTCACCGATGTCCTCGGCGAGCGCGCTGGCCTCGTCACTCAGCTCGAGCGCCTTCTGCAAAGCGAGGCCAGCCGCGGGACCCGACCGAGCCGGACCACCGGTCTGGTTGATCGAGAGCGAGTTGAGTGCCCGAACCCGCGCCAGGCCATCCTCGTCATCGGCGACCTCGAGGGCACGGCGCCAGATCGCCTCGGCACCCCCGTGGTCGCCCCGCGTCCACGGCACCCACCCTGCGAACAGCAGCGTGCGGGTAATCGCCCACGGATCGGCGACCTCCTCCGCCGCAGCGAGCGACTCCTCGAGTAGCTTCTCCGCCTTGTCGACGTTGCCCTCGACGTTGATTGCGACGTCGCCCAGAAAGCGAAGCGAGAGGGCGAGGGCGAACGGATCTGCGACCTTCCTGCCGAGCTCCACCGCACGGTCGAGCACTTCGGTTGCCGCGCGGTACTCGCCGAGCCAGTAACGCGCCTCGCCGATGCCGGCGAGCGCCCGAGCCTCGCGGACACCCCACCGCTCTTCCGGACCCGCCAGCGCGAGCGTCCGTTCGTAGTAGTCGATCGCCGTCCGGCTCTCCATCCGTCGCCTTGCGCGGTCACCCGCCTCCAGGAGCGCGTCGGCGGCTCGCTCGACGACCGAGCGATCATCCCGATCCAGATCGAGCGACGCGAGCGCCGCGAGCTCGAGGTGCTCGGCGGCCCACGTGGGATGACGGTCGGCGAACAGCCGATCGGCGATCAGTTGGTGCAGACGCACCCGCTCCCGTTTCGGGAGGGTCGCGTACGCGACGTCTTTCAACGTCGCGTGCCGGACGCGCCATCGAGCCACGGTGTGGCTCTCGTGCTCGCGAACGACGATCTCGGCCTCCTCGAGCTCCCG
>Ga0184612_10001117_pt1 | contig 12922 bp, 8 predicted proteins | sample PLM3_60_coex_FD_133163 | JGI IMG/M metagenome (GOLD analysis project Ga0184612, IMG submission 133163) | Groundwater sediment microbial communities from an aquifer in East River, Colorado, USA - PLM3_60_coex | ecosystem: Environmental > Terrestrial > Soil > Riparian zone | place: USA: East...
ATCCCCGCGACCGCCGTGGCCAGCCCGTACCCCGCACTAGAGCCGATGATGAGGGCCACCGGCCCCCCACTTCCGGCCCCGCCGGTCTCGACCTCCGACGCGAGGTCTCGCACGAGGCGTTCGCAACCCGTGGGATGCGAGTCCAGCAGAAGTAGACCGTGTCCCCGTGGCCGAATGACCCGCATCGTCATGGCAGGTAACCTACACGGCTACCCGCCCCGGGCCGTCCATCTTCGCCTCGAGCGACGATGCCGAAGGCACCGGAGGTCGACCGCCGCGCTTCCGTCGGCACGGACGATGATATGTCCACAATGGAAGACAGGCGCCCGACCCACGTTTCAGGTCCGAGCGCTGGACGCCCGAGCACAAAAGGAGCGCACGGAGATCCACTTGCGGTGAGGATTTCGGCTCGGCTGCTCGGGTGAGGAGGCTCTGGTCACCAGCGGCTCATCTCAGCTAGTTGCCGGTCCACCAGGGGACCGAGCACCTCGAACCGATCCGGGCGGGTCTGCCGCGTCATTCCCCGGCTGGGCATCTCGATGGTCATGAGGAGGTACATGTGCAACCGGTACATCGTCAAACGCTGGCGCGCAGCGGTGCCGAAGACCACCGGGCGACCACGCGCCAACCCGTAGCCGCGAATGAATGGGTGATGTGGTTCGTCCTCAATGTTGCGGTATAGGGCCGGCGAGCCGAAGTCCATAAGTGGGTCGCCGTAGAGATAGCGCTCGCCATCGACCAGCCCGCGCAGGCGGAGCCGTCCATCGGCATCCCGACCGCAGATCAGGTTGCCATCCCAAAGATCGAAATGAAGAAGCGTGGGCCGACGGACCTGATCGAGCGCTCCGCCGTGCCGAGCCAGAAGTTCGCGAATGCGGGCTGGCGATGCGCCGAGCTCGACTTCCCAGTCCTCAGCGTCGTCAAGCAGGCGATGAACCATCGTCGTGAACGCCTCTCGCCAACTTGATCCATGAGGCCGAGATCCGTCGTAGCCGTAACGATCGCCGCAAACGGTATGCAAGCTGGCGACGACGGCGCCGAGGTCGGCACGCACCGCGTGGTCACCGCCCGGCGGGATGGCCTCACGGAGCTGCGCCAGCGTCGCGCCCGGTAGGTAGCTGGTAAACAGCCACGCGCTGTCGAGAACCTCCGGGTCGTCACCGTAGTGCAGCAGGCGCGGTACGGGTACGTCGGGCAGGCATGAGCCCACGAGCTGCAGGTACCTCGCCTCGGCGCCGATGACCCCGTACTCGTACCGCAGTAATGGCACGCCCGGCGGTGGCGCGACCTTCAGCACGACGTTGCGGCCGTCGCATAGATCGACCCGCATGACTGTGGCGAATCCACCGCCCGACAGCTCAGAGCTGCGCTGGACGCCCGCGTGCGGGCCGAATGAGGCCTGCACCAGCCGCGCCACCTCGTCAGGCGAGATCGCGCGCTGTGTCGGGCTCACCGCCGAAGCTATCGCTTGCGCTTTCGTCGAGACCGGCTGGTCCTGCGTTTGGGTCGCTGGATCGTGGGCCTACCGCGCGCGGCCGGGGAGTTACTGCGGCCGATCTCGTGGAGCCGTTCGATTACGTCGGACCGAGCTTCGAAATCGTCGGCCCCGTCGGCCATTCTCAGCGCGATTTCGAGGTGGACCTCGGCCCCGGCGCGATCCCCTAGGGCAGCTATGGCGTCACCAGCATGTACTCGGACCCAAAGGTTGTCAGGCCATCGGGCCAGGTTGGCTTCGACCCGGCTTCGCGCCTCTTCGGATAGGCCGGCCTCGGCCAGAGCCACCGCCACATCGCTGTGGTAGAAGGCCCGTCCGTCAGGGTCAACCCGCGCAAGCGCGTCGCCCACCATCGCCGCCTGGGCGCCCAGGCCCGCACGCCCGAGGTCCAGGACAAGGTTGGCCAACCAGTCGGGAAACTCGCCCGCCAGCATGGGTTCGCTACCCAGAGCGATTGCCAGATCGCGGGCGCGGTTGCGGAACCAGCCGGCCGCCTCGACAACGTACTGGGCGCGCGCCGCCAGCACGCCGGGCTCCTCGACGTGGTACACCGATTCCTCTGCACCAGCTAGCTCGGTCGCCAGCCCGTTGGGAAGATGCGGCAGCTCCAATCGAACGGAGGCGTCGAGAAGCGCTGCCCATCCGTCGGGGTTGCTGGCGCGGGCTCGCTCGAGACGTTGGCGTTCAACGTCCGCCGCCTCACGTTGATGCGACTCACACATTCCCGTCGCGGCCTCCTCGGCCAGCTCTGCGGGGAAACCGAAACGGCGGCCCGCGCAGGCCGAGCAGCCCAGCTGCGGCGCGACAGCGGCGAGTTCGACCGGCGAGCGGTCGAGGTCCACCGGGCCAAAGGTGTGCTGGACGATGTCGGTGATAGCGCCAAGTCCGATGTCCTCCCAGCCCGGCGAAACCATCCGAATGTTGGCCGGCCCCAACGCGGAGCCTGCTTTCGGATCCGAGAGCAGGTCCGGGACCGCGCGCCGTGCGACCAGCTCGGGGTAGCGGCCCGAGGTGATCAGCTGCTCGTGTACGGCGGCGGTTGTCGCTGCTGACCCAGCCATCGCCCCCAGTGCTGGCGCGATCGCGCCATCCCGCGTCGCGCCCAACTCAACCAGCGACCAGATGGGTGCGTAGACCACCAGCTCAAGGCCGGACAGGCCGACGTTGGCGGTGGCAAAGGCGTTGGGACGCGGCGCCAGGAACTCCAGGGGATCCCACGTGATGACGAACATGCGCAGCGCGTCGGTCATCCGCGCCTGACCTGGGGAGAGGCCGGCCGACGACGCAACGGTCAGCTCGACCAGTTTCTTTTCCATGACAGGCGGAGAGGCCAGCAACTTCTGGATCTCCTCGGGCAGGTCCGGCAAGAGGTCACTGCTCACCTCGGCCATGGTGTGAAGATACACCGACCGCTATGGGCCGGACCGCGGCATCCGGGATTCGGCGACCGATTCCGCGGTGGTGGCGGTGTGTCGTGAGTTCAGGCCTCGTCGGAAGGCTCGCCTTTACCGCCTTGCTGAGATTACGACGTCCATCCTGGACATACTGGAATCCCCAGCGTTAGCTCGCCCGCCGCTGTCCGGTCCGGCCCGCCTTCCGCCGTAGGCCGCCGCGCTTGGAGCCGTTGTCGTTTCGCCGACGGTCGGAGGTGCGCAGGCCGCTGTAGTGCTCGAGCAGCGCCCCACCGACAGGCGTCATGCGCGGCAGCACGGGACGATCGAAGTGGCTAGCCTTGTGTTTGCGCAGCAACGCTTCTCCATCGCGACCGGAGCGGGCTACCTCCGCAGATCGGCCAAGGTGTACCGAGCCTGCCTCACCGCTTCGGCATTGAATCTTCCGGCTCGAAGTCGGCTCCCAGTCCGAGGTTGAGGCAGGGTTCCGGCAAATGAAGGACCCCCACGTCGTGTCGTTCTCACCCATGCACCACTGGACCGACCAGAAGATCCGCGTCCACGCCTTCTACACCGTCCTCGCCCTCACCGTCGCCCACCTCATGCGCCGCCAAGCCGCCAACGCCGGCCTCGACCTGTCCGTCCGCGCTCTTCTCCGCGAACTGTCTGGCATCGGCGAAACCGTTCTGCTCTACCACGACGGCGCCAAAGGACGCCCCCGCGCCCAACGACTACTCACCAACATGAACCCCATCCAACGACAACTCGCCGACCTGTTCGGCATCGACCGCTACGCGCCGACCCGCTAAACGCCAAGGTGGGTAATACACCCACCAATCCCGGCAACCCCCTGACCTGCGCAGGCACGTCCTAGATCAACTTATCCCGGAAACTCGGGCTAGCTGGGAGGCAGCGCTCTGACCGGGGATAGCGGGCTGCGGGCTCACGACGTGGACCTGTCGCCGATCCGGACCGGATGGGTCGTACGATGGCTCGCAGTGCTGGTTCGCCCTCCTCACCGGAGGGCGTCGCAAGAGGGAACCCGGTGGGAGACCGGGACTGCCCCGCAGCGGTGAGGGGGAACGACCGCCGTCATACGCACTGGGCGCGAGCCTGGGAAGCGACGGCCAGTAGGAGACCGGTAACGGTCGTGCCTTCGAGTCCGAAGACCTGCCCGCACCGCGTACGCGGCCCCGCGTACGCCCCCGACGTCCTCTCGGGGGGTCAGGGCGAGCCCGGCCGCTTCGCGCGTGCCGTGCGTGCTCCTCCCCGTGAGCTCGTCGGGCACTTCGAGGGAAGGAACCTGGTTCATGATCACACCGTTTGGCCAGAGCACCGTGCTCGGCTACCCCCGCATTGGTCCCGACCGTGAACTCAAACGCGCCGTCGAGGCGTACTGGGCAGGTCGCATCGACGCCGCCGCCCTGCAGGACAGCGCCGCCGCGCTGCGCGCCGACGTGTGGCGCACGTTGCGCGACGCCGGCCTCGGCTCCATCCCATCGAACACGTTCTCGCTCTACGACCACATGCTCGACGCCGCGGTGGCGGTGGACGCGGTCCCTGACCGGTTCCGCCAGCTCGGCCTTCATGCGGTGGACACCTACTTCGCGATGGCGCGGGGCACAGCCGAGGAGCCGGCCCTGGAGCTGACGAAGTGGTTCGGCACCAACTACCACTACCTGGTACCGGAGATCGGTCCGGACACGGCCTTCACCGCTCGTCCCGACAAGGCACTCGGGGAGTACGCCGAAGCCGCGGCGCTCGGCATCACCACCCGGCCGGTACTCGTCGGCCCGGCCACGTTTCTGCTGCTGGCCAAGGCGACAACGGACGCGCCGCAGGAGTTCCGGCCGCTTCACCGCCTCGACGACCTCGTCTCCGTGTACGCCGACATTCTGGCCGCGCTGGCCGACGCCGGGGTGGCGTGGGTACAGCTCGACGAGCCCACGTATGTGACCGACCGCACCGCGGACGAGATCGACGCGCTCCGTGCCGCGTACATCCGGCTCGGTGGCCTGGAGCGGCGGCCTCGGCTGTTCGTCGCGTCCTACTTCGGCGAGCTGGGCGACGCCCTGCCCGCGCTGCTGGCCACCCCGGTCGAGGCTGTCGGCCTCGACCTGGTCGCCGGCCCGGGAAACTTGAGCCGGCTCGCCGCCCCGGGCCCGATCCCCGGCACGACGATCGTCGCCGGCCTGGTCGACGGCCACAACATCTGGCGCACCGACCTGCGCGGTGCCGCGGCGACCGGTGCGGCCCTGACCGGCCTGGCCGACCAGGTCGCGGTGGCCACCTCGTGTTCGCTGCTGCACGTTCCCGTCGATCTGGCCGTTGAGCCCGACCTCGACCCGCATCTGCGCGTCCGGCTCGCGTTCGCCCGCCAGAAGGTCGACGAGGTTGTCGCCCTGGGGCGCGTCCTGCGCGACGGCGTCGCCTCCCTGCCCGAACCGGTGCCACCGGCGCCGGCGGCCTGGCGCGACGACGCGGTCCGGGCGCGCCTGGACGCGCTGCGCCCCGGGCTCACCCGGCGCGGCCCGTACCCGGAGCGGGCCGCCGCGCAGCAGGCCCGCCTCCGCCTGCCGCCGCTGCCCACCACCACGATCGGGTCGTTCCCGCAGACCGACCAGCTGCGTAGGGCCCGCGCCGAGCTGCGGGCCGGGCGGCTCGACGAGGCTGGCTATGCCGAGCGGATGCGCGCCGAGATCGCCCACGTCATCGCCCTGCAGGAGCGCCTCGGCCTGGACGTGCTCGTGCACGGCGAGCCGGAACGCAATGACATGGTGCAGTACTTCGGCGAACAACTCGGCGGATTCGCCGCCACCGTGCGCGGCTGGGTCCAGTCCTACGGCTCCCGCTGCGTCCGCCCGCCGATCATCTACGGCGACATCACCCGGCCCGCGCCGATGACCGTCGACTGGTCCACCTATGCTCAGTCGCTGACCACCCGGCCGGTCAAGGGCATGCTCACCGGACCGGTCACGATCCTGGCCTGGTCGTTCGTCCGCACCGACCAGCCGCTGGCCGACACCGCGAACCAGGTTGCCCTCGCCCTGCGCGACGAGGCCCACGACCTCGAGGCCGCCGGCATCCGCATCATCCAAGTCGACGAGCCGGCCCTGCGCGAGCTGCTTCCGCTGCGCAAGGCCGGCCAGAAGGCGTACCTGGATTGGGCGGTGACCGCGTTCCGGCTCGCCACGAGCGGCGTCGCTGACGCCACCCAGATCCACACCCACCTGTGCTACTCCGAGTTCGGCGAGGTGCTGCCCGCCATCGACGCGCTCGACGCCGATGTGACCAGCATCGAGGCGTCCCGGTCGAAAATGGAGATCCTCGACGACCTGCGCGCCGCCGGCTACGGCCGCGGCGTCGGACCAGGTGTCTACGACATCCACTCACCCCGGGTTCCCGACCAGGTCGAGATCACCGCGGCGCTCCGACGCGCGGTCGCGGCAGTGCCCGCTGACCGGCTGTGGGTCAACCCCGACTGCGGGCTGAAGACCCGCGGGTACGCCGAGGTAGAACCGGCCTTGGAGCGCCTCGTGAGGGGTGCAGCCGAGGTCCGCGCCACGGTGATTTGAGTTTCATGGACGATGGTCGTATGCGCTTGGTGTCGTTGCTGCCATCCGCGACTGAAATTGTCTATGCCCTCGGCCTGGGTGAGGATCTCGTCGGGGTGACGTTCGAGTGTGACGAGCCGCCGTCCGCCCGGGTCGACAAGGCAGTCGTGGTCGGCGGTCGGGACACCCGTGGCATGAGCCCCAGTGAGATCGACGACTACGTGAAGGCGCAGCTGGGAGCCGGCGCCGATCTTTACACCCTGCACGCCGACGCCTTGGCCGGCCTGGATCCGGAGCTGATCCTGACCCAGGATCTGTGCCGGGTATGTGCCCTGCCATCGGACCACGTCACTGACGCCCTGGACTACCTCGGCTGCCGGGCCGACGTGTTGTCGCTCGACCCGTACACGCTCGAGGACGTCTTCGACACCATCCTCGCCGTCGGCGCCCGCACGGGCGTACCGGACCGGGCCGAAAGGCTCGTGGCGAGTCTGCGGTCCCGGCTCGCGGCGGTGGCGTCGGCCGTCGGGCATCGGCCGAGGCCGCGGGTCGCGGTCGTCGAGTGGGTCGATCCGCCGTTCACCGCCGGGCACTGGGTGCCTGACCTCGTCCGTGCCGCCGGTGGTGAACCGGTCGCCGCCCGCCCTGGCAACCGGTCGGTGGAGGCCACCTGGCAGGAGTTCACCGACGCCGCGCCCGACGTCGTTCTCGTCTCGCCGTGCGGTTTTCATCTGGACGGCGCGGCACAGCAGGCCCGGACGATCGCTCCGAGATTCCCCGACGCGGCGGTGTGGGCGATCGACGCGGACGGCCTCGTTGTACGGCCCGGCCCTCGTCTTCTCGACGGTATCGAGGCGATTGCGGCGATCCTGCACCCTGGCGCGGTACCGGATCCGGCCGAAGGTGTCGTCGCCCGGGTGTCGTAGCGCACGGGGGAGGAGGGGTAGGTCGCGAGCGGCTCATCTCGGCGCCCGCATGAGTCGCTCCCCTCCCCCGGCAGCCGCGCCTCCATAGCGTCACACCCGCGGGTAGTCCACTCCCGGGAAGTCACGCTGGGCCTGCGTGAACTGCTGCTCCCATTCGGCCGGCCACCCGAACGCGGTCGTCGCCAGGGGCTTGAGATTCACGCCTGCGGCGCCGCTCCAGAAGTGCACGAATTCGCCCCAGTTCATGTCCCGGGCATAACTCCCGTTGTGTTGCGGGAAGTGCTTCGCAAGCAGCCTGAAGTAGGTCGCCAACACGGCGCCTTTTCCGTGATCACGCCAGATGGGGTAGAACCAGTCCTGGAACCAGGCCGTTTGGACCCGCGGATAGTTGTCCCGTGTGTTGATCTTGTCGGCGTACCAGCGGTTCGCGTCCGCCGTCATCCCCGCGCTCATGGATCGACCTACATGACTATGGCGAATCCAACGTTCCCGGACCACGTCGCGGTGAACGTCCGAACAGGGTGCCGACCACGCACCCGTCGGCGAGTCGGGATCAGATCCGCCTCACGACACTGCCGGCGAGTTCCGTCAGCTTGGCCTTTGGCACGACCGCAGGCGCACCGAGGAACACGAGGCGATGACCCTTCTCCGCTGACACGGCCGTGACGAGGTAACTGAAGCCGCCGACGGAATACGTCGCGGCGGCGTCGCCGAGTCCCGCCACGTCCGTACCGGTTACACCCGACTGCGCCACCGCCGCCTCTACGCCGGCGCGGGCCTCGCCCTCCTGCTCGGCAACCCCTAGGACCAGAGCCTGTCGACCGCCACGGCCGTAGGTGCACCGGAAGCGGGTGCCCGACGGCCCCGTCTCCTTTGGTCCTTCGGTTGCCTCTAAACCGCCGCCTTGGGTGCCACCCAAGACCCGCACCACCTCCTCCACGGGCAGGAGCGGACAGGCGGCGGTGATGGTCTCAGGCCGGGCCGAACCCGCCGACGGGGTCGCCGAACGAGTGGGCTCACCGGATGGGGCAGCCGTGTCCGAGGAGTCGGTGGCCGTGCCGCATGCGCTGCTCGCCGCCAGTACGAGAATTGCCGTCAGAACCAGCTGAGAGCGACCTTTCACGGTTATGCCTCCCCTTCTAAACTTCCGCCAGCACGATAACGCGACCGAGTGGGTATGGCAGCCTTGCGGCGGCGGCCGGCGGGCGGGCCTCCTCGGCGCGGCGCCTCAAAAGGCGATCTCCCTCTGCAGCGCCTTCGCGTAGCGCTTCGCCCACTGCCTCGCCTGTTGGAGCTCGTCGGGACCACCCGGCTGCGTGACCTCGGCGCCGCGGCGCAGCCGAGCCCGGAGCTCCTCCGCCAGCGCCTCGTCGCCCATGTCCTCAGTCAGGATCAACGACTGCACCAGCCGGGCCGGACGGCTGGCCCGGGTCTGCCAGACGTAGGTGTCCCCCCGCCGCGCCTCGGCGTCAGCGGAGAGCAGGCGCGCCAGGTCACGCCGGTCCTTGACGAAGTCGCGCTCCGCACGGAACGAGGCTCCCAACTTGGCCACCTCGTCCGCACTCAACCAGCTGCCGTCGGGCCATGCGGGGCCGTCACCCGCCCACCGCAGCCGCACGGAGAGCCGGCCGTATTCGTCCATCGCGGGACCGAGCTTCGCGTCCGCGACATTGACCGCGCCCGCGACCGAGCCGTCCGGTCTGGCCTCGGGCCACGCCGTGAACTCCAGATCCCGCTCCTGCCACATAACCTCGCCCTGCCGGGAGACCGGTACATCGGCGGGCAACGCGCCGGTCTCCAAAAGATGGCGGGTGATGGCGAGAGCCGACATCTTCGCCACGGGCTTAGAACTTCAGCCAGCGCCGGACGGCGTTGGGCTTGGGAACTGCCGCCAGCCGGAACGAGTAGCTACCGGCTTGGTCCAGACTCCATACCCACAACTCGCCATGGTCGACACCCATCGCGTTCATGTACCTCCGCAACCGCCTGGTGCCGCTCTTGATGCCGCTGGCCGTGTCCGCTTTCAGTTCCACCGGGAAGGTGCCACCCCGGGTGAACGCGTCCGGCGTATTGCCGGGGCCGATCTTGTGTCCGCGAGCATAACCCAGGTTGTTGAGGTGTGCCTGCCACTCGGCGGAGTTGTGCGCCGCCTGGCCCGCCTGCGCGGCCGGCGTGTGCCCCCCGGCCAGGTTTCCGCTGTTGCACGTGCACGGCGCGCCCTGGGAGTTGACGCCCGAGGGGCAGTTGTGGGTGAGTAGCGTGGCGTCGCCGGTTTGGACGAAGAAGGTGTGGACGCCGTCGACGGTCAGGTTGTGCACCCGCTGGTGCCGGGCATGCCTATCCACCGCGGTGATCTGGACCCAGGTGCCCACCGACGTCTGCAGCCACATGCCCGGGTTCAGCTTGTCGGCAGTCACCCACTGGCCGACATCGGGCAGCCAGTACGGGTGCGCCGCCGTCGAGGTCACCGTCGCCGTCTCGTCTCCCGCCGCGCCGTCGGTGTCGACGGTCACCGTGACGAGCTTCTTCTTGCCCGCGTGGCTGCGGACGTCCGTGACCGCGCGGTCCTGGATGTCCCCGGACTCCACATCCTCGGCCAACACCCGGTCGCCGACCCGCAGGTCGTCGATGTCCTTTGTGGACCCATCGGCCAGCACGACCTTCGTGCCGGGGACGAAGCTGTTGCAGCCGTCCGGACTTCGCGTGGTCGACGGCGAGTCCGTCCCCCGGGTGGCCGCTGGCGGACCATCGACGGTGCGGCCCACGTCAGTCGTGTTCTCGACTGCGCGGCTCGCGTCGGTGGCGTTGTCGATCGCGCGACGCGCGTCGTTGGCAGTGTCGACCGCGTCAAGAATCTTGTCGCCGGTGCGGACCGCCTTGATCGCCGTCGCTCCGTAGCCGAGGAACGGGATCGCCGACGACATCGACAGAGCCGCGTCCACATAGTTGCCCTCAGCGGCGTACCAGACCCCATTGGCCACGTCGGCGACCTCGCCGACCACAGGCACCAGGCCCACCACGTCCAGAGCGGCGTGACCGATGTCCGACCAGGACATCCCGAACAGGTGGCCGTCCAATTCCACGAAGCTGATCGGGTTGCCGCCCGCGAACGCGTACCGGTTGCCGGTGAACGGGTCCAGCGCCAGGCCCATGTCGGCGAGCGCGCCGCCGTACACGTCCCGCGTGAGGAACCGGTTCAGCCCCGGGTCGTAGTTGCGGAAGCCCATGTCGTAGGTCTCCGAGCCGGCGTCCCAGCGCGCGGCGTTGAACCGGAACGCGTTGTACGGCTCGTCGCCCGGGTCGGCCGGATCCTCCTTGTCCTCGCCGGTGAACTGGGACTCGTCGTTGTTGCCGTACGCGGTGTAGCCATACGTCGCACGCGTGTTGCCGTTCTCCCTCGTGATCGCCTCGACGTCACCGCGCGGGCGGTAGGTGTACTGCGAGACCTCCCGCGTGCCGCTGTCCTTGTCCGTGATCTGGGTGAGCTTCTGGTTCCACGGCGCGTACCGGTAGGACTTGTCGTCCTCGTTCTCGATCTCCTCCCGCAGTACCAACGTGTCCATGCCGAGGTAGGTGAAGGCCGTAGACTTGCCCGCCACGTCCTGCGACGCCGTCCTGTCGAACGGGTCGTAGACGTAGGTGGTGGTCTTCGCGGAGGCGCCCGTCCCGGCGACGGTCTTTGCCGTGCGGTCGAAGCCGTCGTAGTAGTACTTCTGCACGCGCTGGCCGCCGACCGTCACCGTGTCCAACCGGCCGATCGGGTCGTAGTTGTACGTGGAGGTCACGCCGCCGGACGTCGACGAATGCAGCCGATTGCGGTCGTACACGTTCGTTGTGTCGGAGCCACCGACGGTCTGCTCGACGACGTTGCTGTTCGCGTCGTAGACATAGGACTCGGTCGCCGAGCTGTCCCCGGTCTTGGTGACGGTCTTGACCCGGTCCTGCGGGTCGTAGTCGTACGTGTAGGTGTTGTCGATGGAGTCGCCGGCGTTGTCGGCGTTCATCAACTTGAGTACGTCCTTGGACGGAGGCCCGTTGGCCGAATACTCGAGCGTGTGTTCGGCCACCGTCGCCCCGCCTGAGGTCTTCTCCACCTGGTGGTTGACGGCACCGTCCAGGAGGTAAGCGAAGTCCACGACGTTGCCGTTGGGCTTGGTCTGCTTGAGCAGTTCGCCTCGGGCTGTGTAGGTGAACGTGGAGACCTGCTGGTTGCCCGCGGTGGGCGCGTCCGCGTTGGTGACCGTCGAGACCATGTCCCGCGGGTCGTACTCGATCTTCGACCAGGCGAGGTCGTGTGTCGAGGTGAGCGGATTACCATTCGGGTCGTACGTCAGGGTGGTGGTGTTCTTGACCGTCCCGGCGCCGATCTCCTTGACCGTCGAGATCCGGTTGAGCTCGTTGTAAGCGACGTCGTACGTGTCGATCCTCGCGCCCGGGCTAAAGTCCTTGACCTGCCGCATCATCCCGTTGGCGTCGTACTTGTAGGTGAACTCCTTCTTCTCGGTATCGGCCTCGCCGGAGTTGTCGCGGACGAGCTTCACTGCGTCCGCCAGCACCTTGCCGGTGGCCTGGTCGGTCACGGTGATCTTCTGCGCGGCGTCCTCGGTGAAGTTGAACGCGCCGAGGCTGATCCAGGTGCCGGGGTTCTGGGTCTGGTTGACCGTCTTGGTGACGCTGCCGCCGTCGAACGTGATCGTGAACTTGGCGTCGGTCGCCGCGCCGCTGACCTGCGGGTGCCGCACGAACACCTCGTACGTGCCGTTCTGCGGGATGTTCAGCTGCCAGACGAACTGCCCCGCGCCGCCGCCCGCGACGGCGGAGAAGTAGTCGTAACCATATTGTTGGGCGGCCGTGCCGCGGCTCCAGGTGCCCTGGCTCGCGGTGTTGTTGCTGTCGGAGCTATCGACCAGCACAACGTGCTTGCCGACCGGCAGGCCGTCGTCGGAACGCCCGCTCTGGTTACCGGACGGGAAGTAGAACCACTGCATCGTCCGCGACGTGGACCCGCCGGCCGAGGTCAGCGTGTTCGTCGTCTGCTGCCCCAGCGCGTTGTAGTCGTAGGACGTCGTGATGTCCCAAGGGTCCGCCGCCGTCTTCGTCCACCCGTTGTCGTAGTACGTGTAGGCGGTGTCGTTGCGGACCGTCTGGTCCTCCGACGGCGGCGCACTGATCCTGGCGAGGTTGCCGACCGTGTCGTACTCGTAGACGGTCTTGTCGGGCGTCCTGTAGCGCGCGTCGTCCCTGTCGTGCGCCGACAGTCGCTCCTTGACCCGGTTCATCTGGTCATAGACGGTCACCGTCGCGAAGTCATCGGGGTCGTCCGTCGTGGCGAGGCCCCGCGGCGTGACCACCTTCGTCTGGTTGCCTACCTGGTCGTACTCGTAGCGGGTGGTCCGGTAGGTGATCGTGCCAGAGCCGTCCTTGCTCACCGGTACCTTCGACTCGAGCAGCAAGCCGCGCGGGTCGTAGGTCGCCAGCGACTCGTTGCCGTCGGCGTCGGTGAGGCCGACCGTCAGCCCGTCGCGGTCGTAGCGGGACGAGGTCGACTTGCCGATC
>Ga0184612_10001118_pt1 | contig 12920 bp, 12 predicted proteins | sample PLM3_60_coex_FD_133163 | JGI IMG/M metagenome (GOLD analysis project Ga0184612, IMG submission 133163) | Groundwater sediment microbial communities from an aquifer in East River, Colorado, USA - PLM3_60_coex | ecosystem: Environmental > Terrestrial > Soil > Riparian zone | place: USA: East...
ATCCATACCCATTTCGTTCCCGGCAGCATTTCACAGCAAGTCGGGCGCAATCCGCTCTGGCCTTCGATCGAGCGCCGAGGTGCTGACGGGGCTGCGGTCATGGTCGGCGGCAAGGTGTTCCGCGTCATCGATTCCAGAAGCTGGGACGCCGTGCGCCGCATCGACGATATGTCGGCCGACGATGTCGACGTGCAGGTGGTCTCGCCAATGCCGGAACTGCTGTCGCACTGGTTTCCGGCCGCGGATGCCGACGCGCTGTGCCGCTATATCAATGAGGGCATTGCCGAGCTCTGCAATACCAATCCCGGGCAATTCATCGGCATCGGCATGGCTCCGATGCAGGATGCGTCTCTCGCCATCAAGCGATTGGACGAAATCAAATCGCTCGGCCTGCGCGGCATCGAGATTGGCAGCCACATCAACGGTGTTCCGCTTGGCAATGCGCGGCTGCACGATATCTATGCCGCCGCTGAGCAGGCGGGGTTGATGGTAATGGTCCATCCGCTGCATCCGCTCGGTCTCGACCGGATGGGCGGCCGGCCCGAGCTGGCGGCGGTCGCTGCATTTCCGCTCGAAACCGCGTTTGCCGCGGTGTCGCTGATGACCAGCGGCGTGACCGAACGTTTCCCGAAGCTGCGGATACTGCTCAGCCATGGCGGCGGCGCGTTGCCCTGGATCCTGCCGCGGCTGCGGCACGCCCGGACCGTCGGACCGCGTTTGGATAGCCTGTTTCCGCGCGATCCAGGCGAGATGGTGAAGTCGTTTTTTTACGACACCATCCTCTACGACGATGTCGCGCTGGACTATCTGGTGGCCAAGGTCGGCAGCGATCGTTTGGTGGCGGGATCGGACTATCCATTCACGATCAAGCAGGACCGCCCGGCGGAGTTCGCCGAGCGGGCGCTCGGCATCGCGCGCGGGAGGTTTACGAGCAATGCGATGAGGTTGCTGGGTCTGAAAGCCAACGCGCCGGCTTGAGGCCGCGCTGAAACGGGGAGGTTGATCTGGCTACTTGCTATTCCTACCGGCAATTCTGTTCGCTCGGGCTTCTCCCGCCGCGCACGCCGGCAAGGCCGGACCCGCAGGTGCCGCGCGACCGCGCATTGGGACCGTGCGCGCATGGCACCATCGGTGCATTCTATTTCTATGCCGAGGGCTCGCGCGACGACCCCGCGTTCGGCTTTTGCGACATCGAGGTTTCGGTTCAGGCGGTGGCTGATGGCAAGGTGCGGCTTGAACTCTATTGCATCGCCGACGGCTATCAGAGCGCACGCGGTGTTGGCGCCCGACATCCGCTCAAGATCGCGGTGATGGCAAAAGACCGGGTACTGGCCGTGGCGGACTGGCGTTTCGCCGACGTGATCTGCGGCCACGCCGATCCCATGAACTTCGCGACTGATCTTGATATTGCGAATGAATTGTTCACGCGGATCGATCGGATCGAACTGCAGGAAACCGAAGGCGAATCCAGGGCGTGCGATTAGACGGGCAGGCGTGCGGGTTGTGGGGCGCGCCGGCCGTCCGCTTCAGGTCCGCGACAAAAGAAACCGGCTAACTTGCTTGTAAGTCAAAAATTAGTATGCTAGTGTACCGTTAAATTGAGATCCGTTCAAGCGGACTTTAACGGGGAGGGAAGCATGATCCGAAAATTTGGATTGATAACCGCGGTTGCCGTGACGGCCATCGCAACGATTGGCGATCTTTCGGCCGCCGAAAAGAAATACGGGCCTGGTGTCACCGACACCGAAATCAAGCTCGGTCAGACCGTTCCCTACAGCGGGCCGGCATCGGCGTTCTCCAGCTACGGCCGCGTGATGACCGGCTACTTCAAGATGGTCAACGAGGCTGGCGGCATCAACAGCCGCAAGATCAACCTGATCTCGCTCGACAACGCCTTCAGTCCGCCGAAGGCGATCGAGCAGACTCGGAAACTGGTCGAGGATGACGGGGTGCTGGCCGATGTCGGTACCGTCGGCACGACGCCCAATGTCGCGATCCAGAAATATCTGAACGGCGCCAAGGTGCCGCACATCTTCGTCTCTGCCGGTGGCCGGCGTTTCGCCGACCCGCAGAACTTCCCCTGGACCGTACCGATGTATCCGGGCTTCGAGATGGAGGGGAAAACCTTCGGGCAATACATCCTGAAACACAAGCCGGCCGCCAAGGTCAGTGTGCTCTATCAGAACGACGACTACGGCAAGGACTTCCTGACCGGGCTGAAGGCTGCGCTCGGTGACAAGGTGAAAATAGTGGCCGAAGTCGCCTATGAAATAACCGAGCCGACCATTGACTCGCAGATCGTGCGCCTGAAGGATTCCGGCGCTGACACGTTACTGTATTTCTCGACGCCGAAATTCACCGCGCAAGGGCTGCGCAAGGTGAAGGAGACCGGCTGGACGCCGCTGCAATTCCTTGCCAGCCCGACCAATTCGGTCAAGACGGTGCTGGAGCCGGCTGGTTTCGATAACGCGCAAGGCATCATCACGACGCAATTCACCAAACAAGCCGGCGATCCGGCCTGGGCCAGTGACCCCGAAGTGACGGAGTATGTGGAGTTCATGAAGAAGTGGGTGCCGAATGACAATCCCGGCGATTTCGTCGCCCTGTCCGGCTACGTCAACGTGCAAGGTATCGTCCATGCGATCAAGCAATGCGGAGACGATCTGACGCGGGAAAATCTCCTGAAGCAGGCGACCAACCTGAGGGGCCAGCGCTATAAAATGATGCTGCCCGGTGTTCTGCTCAACACCACGCCACAGGACTATGCCCCCTATGAATCGCTGCGCATGGCGAAGTTCGAAGGCTCTTCCTGGAAGCTGATCGACGAGGCCGGAACGTCAGCGTCGGCGAAATAGCGGTATCGGTCCCGAGGTACCGGCCGTCACCTGATCCTGATCAGCCGCTTGCCGGTATTCTCGCCGCGATAAAGACTGGCGATCGCTCCCGGCGCGTGTTCGATGCCTTCCAATACGTCCTCCGAATAGCGCAATCGTCCATCGCGAATCCATTGGGCCAGGCGAGCAAGAGCCTCTTCGAACCGGGGCGCGTAGTCGAAGATGACGAAGCCCTGCATGCGTGCGCGCTTGACCAGCAGGTGACGCTCGGCGCGCGGCCCCTGCGGCCAGGGATCCCAGCTTGAAATCGAAGCGGTTCCGCAAATGACCACGCGCGCGCCGACGGCGAGATGACGGAGGACGGTGTCGCTGATCGAGCCTCCGGTATTGTCGAAATAGACGTCGATGCCGTTGGGGCAGGATGCGGCGAGCGCAGAGGCGAGGTCGCCGCTCTTGTAATCAATCGCGGCATCGTAGCCGAACAACTCACGGCACTGGGCGACCTTCGCAGGTCCGCCGGCGATGCCGATTGTCCGGCAACCATTGATTTTCGCGATCTGACCGACCGCCGAGCCGACTGCGCCCGCCGCCGTCGACACCACCACGGTGTCACCCGGACGCGGCTGGCCAACATCCAGCAGCCCGAAATAGGCGGTCACACCATTGAGGCCGGCGACGCCCAGTGAGAGCGAGAGCGGGAGATCATCCTCCCTGATCTTTCGACTGACGGCGGCAGGGCCGACGACGGCGAATTCCTGCCACCCGAACATGCCCATGACCTTGTCGCCCGGCTTGAAGTCGGGATGCGCCGATTGCATCACCTCGCCGGCGGCGAACGACCGCATCACCTCGCCGATCCGCACCGGCTCCGAATAATTGGCGACGCTGCTGACCCAGCCGCGCATCGCGGGTTCGACCGAGAGATAGATGTTGTGCACCAGGATCTGGCCGTCCCGCAGATCGGCAACATCGGACTCGATGATGCTGAAATTGTCGGCCTGCGGGATATCGGCCGGCCGGGATTTCAGGATGACCTGACGATTGCGATTGTTCTTCATGAGCCAACGGTTCCAGCCGAGTTGGGGTTGCGCGATACACGAACGCGAGGCGTCAGTCGGCTGACCGGCCCCTTGCATCACTAAGCCCGAATATAGTACATATGTGTACTATATGAGCAAGGGGCCATGTCGGGTGGTTGGGTCCGCGGGAGGTCGTGCTCCTTGATGGCCTTCGAGAGCGGCAGGAGATCAGATTGAGGCGCAATCTTTCACGGGGCATCGTCGCTGTCCTCGTTGTTCTGGCCGCGGTCTTGCCGGCTGCGGCAGCCGAACCCTATCCCTTCCAGCGTATCACGCTGATCGTACCATTTCCGCCCGGCAGTGCGACCGACGGTGTGACGCGGCATCTGGCCGAAAGCATCCGTGCCGCGACCAACGCCACTGTCGTGGTCGAAAACAAGCCGGGCGCGGACGGCAACCTTGCCGCGCTCGCCGTCCTGAAAGCGGAGCCCGACGGCTACACCGCTTTTGTGACGACAAATTCGACGCAGGCCGCGAACATCAGCCTGTTCAATTCGCTGCCCTACGATCCCAAAGCGGACTTCGCGCCAGTCGCAGGCATCATGACGATACCGATGATGCTGACAGTGAAGGCGGACTTTCCGGCCAGGAGCGTTGCCGAGTTCGTCGCGCTGGCAAGGAATCGCGAAAAACCCTTGTCCTTTGGCAGCGGCAACACGTCGAGCAGGGGCGCGGCCGAGCTATTCAGATATCGCCACGGAATCGAGATGCAGCATGTGCCGTATCGCGGCATGCCGCAGGCTTTGACCGATGTCATGGGAGGACAGATCGATTGCGTCTTCGCCGATCCCGCGAGCGCGCAGGGTCTGGTCCAGGACGGCAAGCTGCGGGCGCTGGCCGTGACGAGTTCGAAGCGGCTCGAGACGATGCCAGATCTTCCGACCATCGCCGAAAGCGGCTTGCCCGGCTACGAATTGACGGCCTGGGTTGGGGTCTTCGTCCGGACAAAAACACCGCCCGAGATCATCGCCAGGCTCAACGCGCTGGTCACCGGCTTCGTCAACAGCGCCGAGACGAAAAAATATCTGGCGACGATTGGTGCTGCGCCATTTCCCTCGACGCCGCAGGAACTCGCAGCGTTTCAGGAAGCGGATACCATGCGCTGGGCCGAGATCGTCGCAACGGCGAAAATCGAAAAGAAGTGAACGGCGCTCGGCTGGCGAATACGGCGCTGCCGCGGTCGAGGACGGCTACGCCGCTTTCCTGCTCTTCCGCGGTTTGCTCTTCTTGCCGAAATCTTCCTCTTCGCGATTGCCCGGGAGCGTGCTTCCGTCAGACATCGCCAGAAGATTGCGCTTCATCGCAAGCAATGCATCCGAGGTCGCCTCCAATGCCTTCCGGTCAATCCCGTGGGCGATCTGGGCATTGAACTTGTCGGTCTCCTTGCGAAGCTTTTCCAGGAAGCCGCGGGCCTGCTTGGTGACAAAGACGCGCTTGACGCGGCGGTCGACCGGATCCGCCTGGCGAAGCACGAAGCCGGATGACTCAAGGCGATCGATCAGAGCCCCAACACCAACCTTGCCGACGTCGAGCTCGTTTGCGAGTTGGGTCTGCGGAAGTCCGTCTTTTCGCGAAATGAACGCAAGCACCCACCACTGCGACCTCGTTATGCCAAGCGGGGCGAGGGCGCGATCGAACATCATGCGGCGCAGCCGGGATACGTCATGGATCAGATAGCCTAGTCGGAGGTCCCAATCGGGCAAGTCGACCATGTCAATTTCTCTCCTTCGTGCAAAAATTCTGCTGCCGACGGCGCGTCGATCCGGGCGATTCAACTTATACCATACACAAGCGTATTTTCAAAAGAACGATGTCGCAGCGGATTGCAGGCGGCGGTTCGCCCGGCGCGGCGTGTCCTGAAACCAGCTGAAATGAACGGTTTCACGCCGGGTTCAACACGTGAGCCGTCGGCGAGCCCGAATGAGAGCGATTTACATATCAAGTACATTAGTGTATCAATATTACCAAGCTGCCCGGCTCAGGCAATGGCCGGCGATTCGAATAGCAGGATTTGCTTATGTTCGACCGAGACCTCCTCAAGGGTAAGCGCATCCTCGTGACCGGCGGCGGCACGGGCCTCGGCAAGGAGATTTCCCTAGGCTTCGCCGCGCACGGCGCGCATGTCTTCATTTGCGGCCGCCGGCCGGAAATCCTGCAGCAGGCGGCCGACGAAATTCGTACCCGATCCGGCGGGCAGGCTGACGCGCTGGTCGCCAATGTTCGTGATCCCGAGAGCATCGAAAAAATGATGGCGGAGATCTGGACCACAGGACCCTTGACGGGCCTGGTGAACAACGCTGGCGCCAATTTCCTCGCCCCGACCGAGACGCTGTCGCCCCGTGGTTACGAAGCGATCCGGTCGACCATCATGGACGGCTCCTTCTATGCGGCGCAGGGCTGCGGGAAACGCTGGATCGCCGCGGGCCTTCCCGGCGTGATCATCAGCAACCTGGTGACCTGGGTCTGGACTGGATCGGCTTACGTGGTGCCGGCGGCGATGGCCAAGGCCGCGGTTCACGCAATGACGATGTCGCTGGCGGTCGAATGGGGGCCGAAAGGAATTCGCGTCAACGCGGTGGCGCCCGGTCCGTTTCCGACTGAAAATGCCTGGGACAAGCTCAATCCGCTCGCGGAAACCGGCGTGGGCGCAACCCAGGCGGACGAGGTTCCGCTGCGCCGGTTCGGGAAGATGGATGAACTGCGCAATCTGATGATTTTCCTGATGTCGGACGGATGCAGTTACATCACCGGCGACACCATCAGCATTGATGGCGGGCACCATCTGGCGGCGCCGAGCACGTTCGCAGGGCTTTCGAAGCTCTCGCAGGAAGACTGGCAACGCGCGCGACAAGCCATTCAGGCTTCCACGCGCAAGGAAAAACAAGGCCGGTCGGCCTGATGCTGGGCTGGCGGCGGAAAAGCCGGCGCGTCCCGGCTGTTCCGGTACAATTCCAATAGAATCAGAGCGGACTGGGAGAAGCGCAATGGGGTTGGCAGTCGATACAAAAAGCTTCGAGTGCACCATCGACGACGGACTGGCGCATATCGTCCTCAATCAACCTGACCGCGGCAATCCGATCGATGGCGACTTTTGTCACGAATTCAATCTTTGCATGGCGGAATTGAGCGAGCGCGACGACGTCCGCGCGGTGCTGATCTCGGCGCGCGGAAGGTTATTCAGCGTCGGCGGCGATCTCGGTGCCCTCGCGTCCCGGGGCGCCGCACTGCCCGTGACTATCAAGTCGTGGACCGCGGAGCTGCATGCCGCCATCGTGCGAATGGTTCGCATGCGAGCGCCGGTCGTTATGGCGGTGCAAGGCAACGTCGCGGGCGGCAGCGTTTCGCTGATGGCCGCGGGCGATCTGGTGGTGATCGGAAAATCGGTGCGTATCTCGTCGGCATTTGCCAAGATCGGGTTCACGCCCGACAGCGGATCGACCACAACCGTGACGCGGCGCATCGGGGTCGCCCGCGCCAGGCGGTTTTTCCTGCTGGCGGAAACGATGGACGCCGACGCCGCGCTGGCGGCCGGACTGGTCGACTTTGTCGTGGAAGACGCCGCGGTCGTTACTGAAGCCGAGAAGATCGCGCGCGAACTGGCATCGGGGCCCACCGAAGCCTATGGCGGGATCAAGCGCCTGTTTCTGCAGACGCTCAATCATCCGATCGAAAGTCAGTTGGAAGATGAAGCGCAGACCCTGGCCGCGATCTCGCGAACGTCGGATGCGCAGGAGGGCGTGCGGGCGTTCAGGGAGAAGCGCAAACCGAAATTTGTGGGCAAGTAGCGCTCTATTGATCCCTGTAGGTCGGGTCACGCCGCTCTCGAAATGCCGCGACTGCTTCCTGATGGTCGCTGGTTTCAAGCAGCATGACCTGCTGACGGTCCTCGATCATCAGCGCGGCATCAATGCCAGGGGCGTCGATCAGGGCGTTGAGCGTTTGCTTGGTCAGGCGCAGACCCATCGGCGAGGCGCGGGCCATTTCGGCCGCGAATGTGAGCCCGGTTTCGAGCAATTTGTCGTCGGCAACGACGTCGCTGACGAGGCCGACCGCCTTGGCCCGATCCGCACCAAGAAACCGCCCGGTGAGCAGCAGTTCCGACGCCACGGAGAGGCCGATCAGCCGCGGCAACAGATAGCCCGATCCCATGTCGCAGCCGCCGACGCCGACGCGGATATAGGCAGCATTCATCCGCGCCGTCGGCGTGGCAAAGCGGACATCGGAGGCAAGCAGCAGCGAAAATCCCGCGCCGCATGCCGCGCCTTGAACCAATGCGACGATAGGCTGCGGGCAGCTTCGCATCAGGCGGATGATCCGCGAGTAGCGCTGCTGCATGTCGAGTTGCCGCTGCGGACGTCCCGCGCCAGGGGGCGCGAACGCATCCGAACCGAGTTCAGCCCCGGCGCAGAACGCCCGTCCATTGCCGCGGAAGATGACAATGCGCGTCGTCAGGCGATCGTGAAGCCCCGAAAAGTAGCCGATCAACTCGTCGGCCATCGCGGGTGTCACCGCATTGAGGGCATCCGGGCGATTGAGAGACAGGATTTCAACCGCGTCACGTTGTTCGACGGTGATGGTCGTGAATTTTTCCATGTCGTGCGTTCCCAAAGGCATTATTCGTCGCCGGGACAACAGGATGTCACGGGGTGGTGCTGATTGCCATAACAGGCCGATTGTTCCAGTTCTTCTGCCTCCGTGCCTCTGTCCAGGCGCCCACGCAAAGCGCTTGCGAAACACGATACACCATATCATAATATAGTGTACTAATTTTTGGCAACGCTGCGGCCGGCCACAGTCGCGCCCGTCGCTTCGGAGAACACGATGCCGTATCAATCGGTCTTCAGGCCCGATCTCTTCAAGGGCAAGACCATCATCATCACCGGCGGCGGCAGCGGGATCGGTCGTTGCACCGCGCACGAGCTCGCTGCTCTCGGCGCCAATGTCGCGATCCTCGGTCGCACCGCCGAAAAACTGGCGGAGGTGAGGGCCGAGATCGAGGAAGACGGCGGGCAGGTCCTCACCCAGATTTGTGATATCCGCGACGAGACAATGGTGATCGCCGCGATCGACGCCGTGCTCGGCGCTTACGGCCGCATTGACGGACTCGTGAACAACGCCGGCGGTCAGTACCGCGCGCCGATGAAAACCATCTCGACCAAGGGTTTCGAGGCGGTGGTCCGCAGCAATTTGACCGGCGGGTTCATTTTCATGCGCGAGGTCTACAGCCGCTGGATGGAGGCCAATGGCGGCGCCATCGTCAATATCATTGCCGACATCTGGCATGGCTGGCCGGAGTTCGCCCACTCCGGCGCGGCGCGCGGCGGGATGCTGACGCTTACCGAAACGGCAGCGTGTGAATGGTCTGCCTCGGGTGTGCGCGTCAATGCGGTTGCGCCGGGTGGCATCGTGTCCAGCGGGTTCGATACCTACACGCCGGAAATGCAGAAGAAGCTGCATGATTTCACGGCCGGCGTGCCGCTGCAGCGGTTCGGCACCGAGGCCGAGATCTCGGCGGCCATCACGTACCTGTTGTCGCCGGCTGCCGCCTACGTCACGGGCTCCTGCCTCCGGGTCGATGGCGGCACGCCGAATGCGCGCACCACGTGGAAGCTCGAACCGCATAATCGCAGCGCGCCCTTTGAAGGGTTTCATCGCTCCAAGCTACCTGAGGCCTTGAAGAAGGCGCCGTGACGCACGAGCATCGGGATCATCCGGACAGGGCCCATCGTCAAGCCGGGTATGCAGTTAGTACGCTTGTGTACGAACTTTGCTTTCGCTAGATATGGGGCCGATAAGCAAGAAACCATGCAGGCCGGTCGGCCGGAGCCCATTCTACTTTGCATGGGGTTGTTTTCGCAATTTTGTGTCCAGGCCGTCGCAACGGGTGAAGCGGCATCGCCGGGCTCCCAAGGCGAGGATAGGCGATGGCAGGACTCTATTTCGAACAGTTTTCGGTCGGGCAAACCTTCGTTCACGAGATCAGGCGAACGGTGACCGACATGGACAATATTTTGTTCTCGGCGCTGACCTATAATCCGGCGGCCGTACACATCGACCACGAATATGCCAAATCGACCGAATTCGGCAAACCGCTGATGAATTCGATCTTTACCCTCGGCCTGGTCATCGGCCTGTCGGTGCAGGACACCACCTTGGGAACAACGGTCGGAAATCTCGGCATGGAGGACACCAAATTTCCACGCCCGGTGTTTGCTGGTGATACGATAAGGGCCGAGACGAAGGTTCTGGCGGTGCGGGAGAGCAAGTCTCGCCCGACCCAGGGCATCGTGACGTTCGAGCATCGCGGCTTCAATCAGCATAACGAGGAAATCGCGTATTGCCGCCGCATAGGCCTGATGACGAGGCGTCCCGCATGAAATTGCGCTCCCTTCTGTTTGTGCCTGGAGACAGCGAGCACAAGTTCGCAAAGGCATCCGGCATCGGCGCCGATGCGCTGATCCTCGATCTCGAGGATGCGGTGGCGCCGCCGCGCAAGGCGCTGGCGCGCGAGATGGTGAAAAGCCTGCTCGGTGGTCCGGCGCGCGACTGGACGTTCCTGGTGCGCATCAATCCGCTCGGCAGCGGGCTGACGCTCGAAGACCTCGCGGCGATCATCCGGCCGGGCCTCGATGGCATCCTGATCCCGAAGGTCAACGGCATCGCGGATATCGAACTGATTTCGAACTACGTCGACGTGCTTGAGGTCGCCACCGGCGTTATGCCGGAGCATGTGAAGCTGCTGGTGGTCGCAACGGAGACGCCGTCTGCGATGATCGGTTTTGCGAGCTACGCGACGCCGAGCCGGCGCCTCGTCGCCATGACGTGGGGTGCGGAAGATCTGGGCGCAGCGCTTGGCGCACTCTCTAACAAGGAAGCCGACGGAAGCTGGACGTTTCCCTATCAGGTGGCGCGGGCGCAATGCCTGTTTGCGGCGGGCGCCGCGGGTGTCATGGCGCTGGATACGCTGTATGGGGACTTCAAGGATGAGAAAGGGCTGGCGGAAAGCTGCCGGATCGCGCGCCGCGACGGCTTTGTCGGCCGGATCGCCATTCACCCCGCTCAGGTCGCGACCATCAATCAATGCTTCACGCCGTCGGAGGCTGACCTGGCGCATGCGCGCCGCGTGGTGGCGGCGTTCGCGGCCCAACCTGATGCCGGGACGCTCGGGATCGACGGCAAGATGTATGACATGCCGCATCTGATCGCGGCGAAACGCGCGCTCGCCTCGGCCGGGGAGGACGTTACATGAGCAGCTTGTTGGCCAACGAGTTCGAGCCGGGAGACGATCAAGCGGCGATTCGCGAAGGCGTGCGCGCGGTCGTCACGCGCTTTGGCGATGACTACTGGCTGGCCCGCGACGACGACGGCAAGTTTCCGTTCGAGTTCCATCGCGCAATGGCCGGTGCCGGTTGGCTCGGCATCACGATGCCGGAGGAATATGGCGGCTCCGGCCTCGGGGTGACCGAGGCCGCGATCATGATGCATGAAGTAGCCAGCCATGGCGGCGGAATGTCGGCAACCTCGGCGGTGCATATCAATTTGTTCGGGCCGCATCCGATCGTCGTCAAGGGCACGCCGGAGCAAAAGGCGCGCTGGGTGCCGCGGCTGGTCGCCGGCGAAGATCAATGCTGCTTCGGTTTCACCGAGCCGGACGCCGGGCTTAACACGACCCGGATCAAGACTTTTGCGCAGAAGGTTTCTGGCGGTTACCTCGTGCATGGCCAGAAGGTCTGGACCTCGACCGCGCAGGTCGCCAACAAGATCATGCTGCTGACGCGGACCACCAAGTATGAGGATTGCGCGCGGCCGACCGACGGCATCACGATCTTCTACACCGACCTCGATCGATCCAAGATCGATGTTCATCGCATTCCCAAGATGGGCCGCAAGGCGGTCGATTCCAATGCCCTCTTCATCGACGGCCTGTTCATTCCGGAATCCGACCGGATCGGCGAGGAGGGCAAGGGCTTTTCATACATCCTGCACAGCCTCAATCCCGAGCGCATCCTGATCGCGGTCGAAGCGATCGGGATCGGCCAGGACGCGCTGCGCCGGGCGGCGAAATATGCAAGGGAGCGCGTGGTGTTCGATCGCCCGATCGGACAGAACCAGGGCATCCAGCATCCGCTCGCAGAAAACTGGATGTATCTGGAGTCAGCCTGGCAGATGGCGATGCGCGCAGCCTGGCTCTACGACCGCGACAAGCCCTGTGGCGCAGAAGCCAATGCCGCCAAATTTCTCGGCGCTCGCGCCGGTCACGATGCTGCGTGGCAGGCGATCATGACCCATGGCGGCTTTGGGTATGCCAAGGAATATCACGTGGAGCGGCTGTTCCGTGAGGTGTCGATCACCCGGCTGGCGCCTATCACCGAACAATTGATCCTCTGCTTTATCGCCGAGAAAGTGTTGGAACTGCCGAAGAGCTACTGACAGAACTCAAAGGTTGCGCGAAATCAGTTCGCGCATGATTTCCGAAGTGCCGCCATAAATCCGCAGCACCCGTGCATCCGCATAGAGACGGCAGATCTCATACTCGCGCATAAAACCGTAGCCGCCGAAAAACTGTAGGCATTGGTCGACGAGCCGGCCATGCATTTCCGTGATCCATAGCTTTGCGGTCGACGCCGCATAGGTCGTCAGTTCGTGATTGATATGGTCATGAAGGCACTGGTCGGCATAGGCCCACCCCACCGCGAGATCGGATTTCAAGTCAGCTAGTTTGAACCGGGTATTTTGAAAGCTTCCGATCGGCGATCCAAAGGCGTTACGCTGTTGGACATAGTCCTTGGCAAGATCAAAGGCCTTCTGGGCCGCGGCGATCGAATGAAGCGCGATGGTCAGGCGTTCCTGCGGCAGTTCGCTCATCAAGGCGCCCATCGCGCCGCCTTCCGCGCCCAGCAAATTGGTCACTGGGACGCGCACGGCGTCGAAGAACAGTTCGGACGTATCCGAGGAGAGATGGCCAAGCTTTTCAAGGTTGCGGCCGTGGCGGAAACCGGGCCGGTCG
>Ga0184612_10001119_pt1 | contig 12917 bp, 11 predicted proteins | sample PLM3_60_coex_FD_133163 | JGI IMG/M metagenome (GOLD analysis project Ga0184612, IMG submission 133163) | Groundwater sediment microbial communities from an aquifer in East River, Colorado, USA - PLM3_60_coex | ecosystem: Environmental > Terrestrial > Soil > Riparian zone | place: USA: East...
CGCGCTGATCCAACAACTCGAGGAAGGGAGGACCCGCGATGCGGGCATGCCAGCCATCTCGTGACGGCTACGTCGAGCGCGATGGGGTCAAGCTCCACTACGAGGTCTACGGCTCGGGCGAGCCGACGGTCTTGCTGCTGCCGACCTGGTCGATCATCCACTCGCGGCACTGGAAGATGCAGATCCCTTACCTTGCGCGGCATTGCCGCGTGCTCACCTTCGACGGGCGCGGCAACGGCCGCTCCGACCGGCCGGCGGAGCCCGAGGCGTACGCCGAGGGCGAGTTCGCCGCCGACGCGCTGGCGGTGATGGATGCCACGCAGACCCCTCGCGCGGTCATCGTCGGCTTCTCGATGGGCGCGCAGCGAGGCCTGCTGCTCGCCGCAAACCATCCCGAGCGGGTCCAGGCGGCCGTGTTCATCGGCGGGAACTACCCGGGCGGCGGGGAGCCGCTGCCGGAGCGGACGGTGTACTCCTGGGAGGAGGAGCTCGACACCGACGAGGGCTGGGCCAAGCACAACCGGCACTATTGGCTCCGCGACTACCAGGGCTACCTCGAGTTCTTCATGTCGAGGATGTTCACCGAGCCGCACTCCACCAAGCCGATCGAGGACACCGTCGGCTGGGGCCTCGAGACGACCGCCCAGACGCTCGCGCTCACCTACTGGGCGCCCTTCATGGAACCTGACGAGGCGCGCGAGCTGGCCCGGCGCGTCCGCTGCCCGGTGCTGGTCATTCACGGCGAGCACGACGCGATCGGCTCGGTGACCCGCGGGATCGCCCTGGCCGAGGACACCAGCGGCGAGCTGGTCCTGCTGGAGGGCTCCGGCCACGCACCCCACGTGCGCGACCCGGTCAGGTTCAACCTGCTGCTGCGCGACTTCGTTAAGCCGGCGCCGCCGCCACGGCGCTGGGTGCGCGGCACGTCTCGTCGCAAGCGCGCGCTCTACATCTCCTCTCCGATCGGGCTCGGGCATGCCCAGCGGGACGTGGCGATCGCCGGCGAGCTGCGCAAGCTGCACCCGGACCTGGAGATCGACTGGCTCGCCCAGCACCCGGTCACGGCGGTGCTGGAGGCGGCGGGTGAGCGCATCCACCCGGCAAGCGCGCTGCTGGCCAACGAGTCCAGCCACATCGAGAGCGAGTCGGCCGAGCACGACCTGCACTGCTTCCAGGCGATCCGCCGCATGGACGAGATCCTGCTGGCCAACTTCATGGTCTTCCACGACCTGGTGCGCGAGGAGCACTACGACCTCTGGATCGGCGACGAGGCCTGGGAGCTGGACTACTACCTGCACGAGAACCCTGAGCACAAGCAGGCCGCCTACGTGTGGCTGACCGACTTCGTCGGCTGGCTGCCGATGCCGGACGGCGGCGAGCGCGAAGCGTTGGTGACCGCCGACTACAACGCCGAGATGATCGAGCACATCGCCCGCTTCCCGCGCGTGCGCGACCACGCGATCTTCGTCGGCAACCCCGACGACATCGTTCCCGACGCGTTCGGCCCGCAGCTCCCGCTGATCGGTGACTGGACGCGCGAGCACTACGCCTTCGCCGGCTACGTGACCGGCTTCGACCCGGCGGACTTCGCCGACCGCCAGGCGCTGCGGCAGGAGCTCGGCTACCGGGACGACGAGCAGGTCTGCATCGTCACCGTTGGCGGCTCCGGCGTCGGCGGCGCGCTGCTGCGCAAGGTCACGGCCGCCTACCCCCTGGCCAAGCGGGCCGTCCCCGAACTCCGCATGATCGTGGTCGCCGGGCCCCGCATCGACCCGGCCAGCCTCCCCACCCACGACGGACTGGAGGTCCGCGCGTTCGTCCCTCAGCTCTACCGCCACCTGGCCGCCTGCGACCTCGCGGTCGTGCAGGGCGGCCTGACGACCTGCATGGAGCTGACGGCCAACCAGCGGCCGTTCCTCTACTTCCCGCTGCGCCACCACTTCGAGCAGAACTTCCACGTCGCCCACCGCCTGGACCGCCACCGCGCCGGCCGGCGGATGGACTACGCCAGCAGCGACCCCGACGCCATCGCCGACGCCATCACCGCCGAGATCGGCCGCGCCGTCGCCTACCGGCCGGTCGAGACCGACGGTGCCGCCCGAGCCGCCAACCTCATCGCCGAACTCGTGTGAGGGGCCGCCTCGCAGCTCGGCCTACCTCCCATCCTGGTGGGAGAGCTCGCCTCGCCCCTGCACGGAGCGCCGCAGGTCTTTGCAACAGGCCGTAGCCCGCCCGGCCTTGGCGCGGCCACCGTCCAGGCGATCGGTTACAACGACCTGCCCATGATCCAAGGGGTGGTGCTGTTCGCCGCCTTCGTCGTGATCATCGCCAACCTGCTGATCGACATCGCCTACGCGGCCCTCGACCCGCGAGTTCGGTACGGCTGAAGGCGTCCGGCCAGTTATGTGCTCAGCATCCGCTGTGCCGATCGAACCGGGCCGCCTCATGGAGGCAAAACTGCAGACCGCCACCGGACCTGCGGGTGACGAGCACTGCCCTGTGGTTGCTCCGACGAGCCGCTGTGCGTCGTCCAGGCCCACGCGCCCTCCCTCGTCGCCGAGCTCAGCCGGTCTGGGCGCTGTGCATGGTTGCAGATGCCGACTCGCCAGCTCTCAAGCGACTGGCGGGGGATCGTGGTCAGGGCCTCCCGGCCCTCGCGCCGAGCGACCGCGAGCAGGCGCTGCTGCTCATTGCGCCCTCGACGAGTAAGGGCTCGAACCGCTCGATCGTGGCTATGACCTGCCGAGATCGAGCCGCGCCCCCGCTCTGTAACTAGACAGATACGTAACCGATGGGATACGCTCGGTTCGTGGAGACAGTGCTCAAGGCGATCGCGGAACCCCGGCGGCAGGAGATCCTCCGCTTGATCTGGCAGCGCGAGCGGGCAGCTGGCGACGTGGCCGCGCACTTCGACATCAGCAGGCCGGCGATCTCCAAGCACCTGCGGATCCTGAAGGAGGCTGGGCTGCTGGAGGAGCGCCGTGCGGGGACCCAGCGCCTGTACCGAGCCCGGCCGGAGCGGCTCGCCGACGCCCGGAGGTTCCTCGAGAGCTTCTGGGATGAGGGTCTCGCGGCGATCAAGCGCTCAGCCGAGGGTGACGCGCGGAGTGGCCGGGCCTGATGGCGTCCGAGCCCGAGGAGATCGTCCGCGAGATCCGCATCGCCGCCAGCCCCGAAGCGGTGTTCCCCTACTTCACCGACGCCGACAAGCTCGTCGTCTGGAAGGCCGCGCGCGCCGAGCTGGACGCGCGCCCGGGCGGCGTCTTCCGGATGGACGTGACCGGGCGGGGGGACGTCGCACGCGGCCAGTACGTGGAGATCGATCGGCCTCGTCGCGTGGTGTTCACGTGGGAATGGGAGGACCGCGGCACCGCGACGCCGCCTGCCCGCAGCGTGGTCGAGGTCACGCTGTCCCCCGACGGCGACGGCACGCTGCTACGGCTGGTCCACCGCGGCGTGCCGCAGGAGATCCGGCGTGGCAGCGCCGCGGGATGGGCGCACTACCTGGCGCGGCTCGCGCTGGCCGCAGCAGGCCACGACCCAGGGCCTGACCCTTGGGAAACCGCCGGAGGTGGTCCGGTGTTCGAGATCGAGGAGGTCCAGTGACCGACGCGGAACGCAACAAGGCCAACCTGCAGCGCCTCTACGAGCAGGTCATGAACGGGCATGACGTCGACGCGGCCGATGAGCTGATCACCCCTGACCGGCCCGACCACGACCCGACCTTCCCGCCTGAGTTCACCCGCGACCGCGAGGGGTTCAAGAAGCTGTTCCGCATGCTCATCGGAGCCTTCCCGGACCTGCGGTTCACCACCAACCTCATGGTCGCCGAGGGCGACATGGTTGGCGCGTTCACCAGTGTGCAGGGCACCCACCGCGGCGAGTTCATGGGGATCCCGCCGACGGGGAACTCCTTCACGATCAGCAACACCGACTTCTGCCGCTTCACCGACGACGGCTTGATCGCCGAGCACTGGGGCCTGGTCGACATGGCGTCGATGCTGCGCCAGCTGGGCGTGGCCGGCTGACGATGATCCTCGTGACCGGCGCCACCGGACTGACCGGCGGAGCACTGGTCCGTCGACTGTCGGCAACAGGTATCCCCGTGCGCGCCCTGGTGCGCAGCGCCGCCCGGGCCGACCGGCTTTCCGCCCTGCCGACGGTCGAGATCGTGGAAGGTGACATGGCGCACCCCCCTCGTCCAGACGATTCTCGGGCGACCAGCCACCAGCTTCGATGAGTTCGCCGTGCGGCATGCCGCGATCTTCCGCGGTGAGCAACCGGAACCAAAGGTCTGACGTCCCGCCAGGGACTGGAACGTTCGCGAGTGGATTCCATGGTGACCCGGCAGGGCCTCGCCGGGTTCGCTGATGGCTTGTGTCTGCGTTGTTGGCGGGCGTCGCGGGCTGTCGCTGTCATGGTGGTCCTGGTAGACCGGCGCCGGGCGGGTTGATTGCTCTCAGCGACATGGTCCTGCCCGGTAGCCCACCTGTAGGCCCAGACGCACCGCGAGCGAACGGCTCGGTCACGTAATTCACGGGCTGGCGATCATCATCACGAGCCAAACCGTCCAGATCGCTGCCATGGCGCCGCGCGACCAACCCTACGGTTCCACCGTGGGCGGCAAATCCCCTCTTGACGCGAAGCCCGCCGTCCCTCACTCTTGGAACGGTCCAACTTGGAACGGTCCAAGTAATGCCTCGCGGCACCGAGGGGGAAGGGCGATGGCTCGTACGGAGATGCTGATCGGTGGGCGGTGGCGGCCGGCCTCGGGCTCAGGACAGAGCGAGGACGTGACCTCGCCCTATGACGGCTCGGTGGTGGGCACCGTGCCGGTGGCCGGCGCCGACGACGTCGAGGCGGCGCTGCGCGCCGCGGAGCACGGCGCCCACACCTGGCGCCACACGCCGGCTCACGAGCGGATGTGGATCCTGTTGCGGGCGGCCGAGCTGGCCGACGAGCGTGCGGCCGAGATCGCCAGGACGATCAGCGCCGAGACCGGCAAGACCATCACCGAGGCCACCACCGAGGCCGGACGCTCCGGTGAGCTCATCCGGCTGGCGGCCTTCGAAGGCACCCAGCTGTACGGCGACACCCTGCCGCTGGACGCCAACCCCGGCACCGGCCAGGACAAGATCGGCTTCACCCTCCGCCAGCCCTGCGGCATCGTCGTGGCCATCACCCCGTTCAACTACCCGGCCCTGCTGGTGCTGCATAAGCTCGCCCCCGCCCTGGCCGCCGGCAACGCCGTCGTGCTCAAGCCGGCCCGCACGACCCCGCTGACCGCGCTGGAGCTGGCCGCCTGCTTCGTCGACGCCGGCCTGCCCGAGGGGGTGCTGTCGGTCCTCACCGGCCCGGGCGGCACCCTCGGCGACGCGCTGGTCGGCGACCCGCGGGTGCGCAAGATCTCCTTCACCGGCTCGACCGCCACCGGCGAGCGCATCACCCGCATGGCCGGGGTGAAGAAGCTGTCGCTGGAGCTGGGCGCCTCCTGCCCGGTCATCGTGCTGCCCGACGCCGACCTGGAGCAGGCGGCCAGCGCCGTCGCCGCCGGTGGCTACGTCAATGCCGGCCAGGTCTGCATCTCGGTGCAGCGGGTCATCACCCACCCTCGGGTGAACGCCGACTTCCTGGATGCGCTGGTGCCCAAGGTCGAGGCCATCCGCACCGGCGACCCGTTCTCGCCGGAGACGAACATGGGCTCACTGATCACCACCGCCGAGGCGGAGCGGGTGGAGCGTGCCATCGCCGACGCGGCCGCCGACGGCGCCCGGGTCCTGACCGGCGGCCAGCGCGACGGCGCCACGGTGGCGCCGACGGTGGTGGCCGACGTGGACCCGGCCTCACCGTTCAGCCAGAACGAGCTGTTCGGCCCGGCGGTGGCGGTCAGCACGGCCGAGGACTGGGAGACGGCCATCGCCCAGGCCAACGGCACCGGCTACGGCTTGGCCGCCGGCATCTTCACCGGCGACGTGGCCGGTGCGGTCCAGGCCATGCGTGAGATCGACGCCGGCAGCATCCACATCAACTGGACCCCGCTGTGGCGCGCTGACCTCATGCCGTATGGCGGCCTCAAGGGCAGCGGCATCGGCAAGGAAGGACCACGCGCCGCCGTGGCCGAGATGACCGAGTCCAAGACGATCGTGCTCCACGGCCGGCCCTGGTAGCCGCGGCCGAACCCGACCAGCAGCACAGCAGGAGGCTGACACCATGCCCACCGACACCGTGCGCCTGACCGTCGCCCAGGCCATCGTGACCTATCTCTCCAAGCAGTACTCGGTCGCCGACGGGCAGCGCCGGCGACTCATCCCAGCAGCGCTCGGGATCTTCGGCCACGGCAACGTGTCCGGCATCGGCCAGGCGCTGGACCAGCTCAGCGACGCCCTCCCCTTCATCCAGGGCCGCAACGAGCAGGCCCTGGTCCATGTGGCCACCGCTTATGCCAAGGCATCCCGGCGGCACGCCACCCTGGCCGTCACCGCCTCCATCGGCCCGGGCGCGCTCAACATGGTGACCGGCGCCGGGGTGGCCACCGTCAACCGGCTGCCGGTGCTGCTGCTTCCCGGCGACTCCTACGCCACCCGCCGTCAGGGTCCGGTCCTGCAGCAACTCCAGCACCCGATCGAGGCCGACGCCTCCGTCAACGACGCCTTGCGGCCCGTGGCCCGCTTCTTTGACCGCATCACGCGGCCGGAGCAGCTCCTGACCGCCCTGCCCCAGGCCATGCGGGTGCTCACCGACCCGGTCGACACCGGCACCGTGGTCCTCGCCCTTCCCCAGGACATCCAGTCGCACGCCTACGACTACCCGGCCGAGCTGTTCGCCGAGCGCGACTGGACGATCCGCCGCCCGCCCCCCGACCCCGACGAGGTCGAGGCGGTGGCCCAACTGCTCGCCAAGGCCGAGCGGCCGCTCATCATCGCCGGCGGCGGCGTCGTCTACTCCGGCGCCACCCGGGAACTCGAGGCGCTGGCCGCCGCGGCCGGGATCCCGGTAGCCGAGACCTTCGCCGGCAAAGGCGCGGTCCAGCAACGCGCCTGGTGGCAGCTGGGCGGCATCGGCCTGGAGGGCACCCCGGCCACCAACGACCTGGCCCGCGAGGCCGACCTGGTCCTGACCGTCGGCTCGCGCCTGACCGACTTCGCCACCGCCTCCCAGTCGCTGTTTCAGCACCCTCAGGTGCGCTTCGCCAGCATCAACGTCAACCCCTATGACGCCGGGCGGCTCGGCGCCACCGGCATCGTGGCCGACGCCAAACGTGCCCTGGCCGCGCTCACCGAGGCCGTCCAGCGTGCCGGTATCAGCAGCCCCGCCGACTGGCAGGAGCGGGTCCGGGCCCGCAACCGCCAGTGGCAGACCGAGCGGGCCGCCGCCATCGACCCCGACACGCCCTTCGACCTCTCGACCTTGGACCCCGCCGAGCGGGCCGACACCGGCGCAGTGCTCACCCAGGGCCAGATCATCGGGCTGCTCCAGGAGCACGCCCGAGCCGGCGACGTCATCATCGCCGCCGCCGGCGGCCCGCCCGGCGACCTCCAGAAAGTGTGGGACGCCACCGGGGGCCGCTTCACCCATCTGGAGTTCGGGTTCTCCTGCATGGGCTACGAGCTGCCGGCCGCGATCGGGGTGCGCCTGGCCGAACCCGACCCCGCCAAGCGGATCGTCTCGTTCCTGGGTGACGGCACCTTCCTGATGGCCCCCACCGAGCTGGTCACCGCCGCCCAGGAGGGCCTGGCGATCACCGTCGTGATCCCCGAGAACCGTGGCTACCAGGTCATCCACCGCCTGCAGATGCTGCGCAGCGGCCGCGAGTTCGGTAACGAGTTCCGCTACCGCGACGGCAGCCTCGACCTGACCGGCTCCGGTGAGGGCGCCGCCGCCAAGCCGCCACGCCTGGAAGGCGAGTACCTGGACGTCGACCTGGTCAAGGTGGCTCAGGGCCTCGGCGCCAACGCCCTCCGGGCGACCACCGCCGACGAGGTCCGGGCGGCCCTGGCCGCCACCCGCGACCACAGCGGTCCGGTGGTGATCGTAGTCCCCGCGATCCCCCACGCCGACCTCCCAGGCGCCGGCGTGTGGTGGGACGTCGCCCCCGCGGAGGTCGCCGAGCAGGAGGCGGTCGCCCGGCTGCGGGCCGAGTACGAGGACGGGCTGACCACCCAGCGGTGGCACGGATGAGCGCCGCCACCGACTCCCCGGCTGGGCCGTCGCCGCTGGACCGGGGTCGGCTGCGGGCCCGCCTGGCCGGCGGCGAGGCGACCCTGGGCATCTTCGTCGGGGCGGCCTCGCCGGTCACCGCGGAGGTGTGCGCCGCCGGCGGGGTCGACTGGCTGGTGCTGGACCTTGAGCACGGGTCGGGCGGGGAGGAGCAGGTCCGCGACGTGGTCCCGGCCGCCGGGGGCTACGGCGTCCCCACCGTGGTCCGGGTGGAGTCGGCGGCCCGCATCCGCATCGGGCGGGTCCTGGACCTGGGCGCGGCCGGGGTGATGCTGCCCCGCATGGACACCGCCGCCGAGGTCGCCGAGGCGGTCCGGCACCTGCGCTACCCACCCGCCGGCGACCGGGGCGTGGCCACCTACAACCGGGCGTGCCGCTTCGCCCTGGACCCGGGCGCCCTCGGCCGGGCCGGCGCCGAGGTCCTGGGCGTTGTCCAGGTCGAGTCGGCGTCCGCCGTCGAGCAGGTCGAGCAGATCGCCGCCCTGGACGGGGTCGATGTGCTGTTCGTCGGGCCCCAGGACCTCAGCCACAACCTCGGTGTGCCGTTCCAGCTCCAGGCCCCCGCCTATCTGGCGGCGCTGGAGCGGGTCCGGCGGGCCGCTGAGCGGCACGGCAAGGCCTGCGGGCTGCTGGTGGGCGACGGTGCCGCCGCGGCCGCCCGGCACGCCGAAGGCTGGACGTTCGTGGGCATCGGGTCTGACACGAGCCTGCTGGCCGCCGCCGTCGCCGCCGAGCTCGGACGGGCACGACAACCCACCTCCGGCACGCGGGGAGGCCCGACATGACCAGCACCACGACCAACAGCGGCATCGCCAGCAGGGTCAGCGGTGACATTGGCGTGGGGCTGATCAGCGTCGGCTGGATGGGCAAGCTGCACAGCCGCGCCTACCAGGCCCTGCCGTGGGTCTACCCGGAGCTTGGGCTGCGGCCCCGGCTGGTGCACGCCGCCGACACCGCCGCCGACCGGGTCGCCTACGCCCGCGACGCCCTCGGCTACGCCAAGGGCAGCAGCGACTACCGGGACGTTCTGGCCGATCCCGACGTGGAGGTGGTGTCGATCTGCGCCCCCAACGTCCTGCACCGCGAGATCGGCGTGGCGGCCGCCGAGGCCGGCAAGCCGTTCTGGATCGAGAAGCCGGTCGGGCGGGACGCGCGGGAGACCGGCGAGGTCGCCGCGGCCGCCCGCAAGGCCGGGATCGCCACCTCCATCGGCTACAACTACCGCCACGCCCCGGCGGTGGAGCATGCCCGCGAGCTGGTGGCCCAGGGTGCGCTCGGGCGGATCACCAACCTCAGGGCGGTGTTCTTCGCCGGCTACGCCGCCGAGCCCAGAGGGGCGCTGTCGTGGCGGTTCAAGCGCGAGCTTGCCGGCAGCGGCGCCCTCGGCGACCTGCTCAGCCACGTCGTTGACCTGGTGAGCTACCTCGTCGGCCCCATCGCCGAGGTCAGCGCGCTGACCAGCACCGTCTACGCCGAGCGGCCGATCCCGCCGATGGGCTCCGGCACCCACTTCGCGGTCATCGAGGACGGCGAGCTGGGCCCGGTCGAGAACGAGGACTACGCCGCCGCCCTGGTCCGGTTCTCCCCCACCACCAAGGGCCCGGGTGCGGTCGGCACGCTGGAGGCGTCGCGCACGATCGTCGGGCCCCAGTGCGGCCTCGGGTTCGAGCTGTACGGCACCGACGGCTCGGCGGTGTGGAACTTCGAGCGCATGAACGAGCTGCGGCTCTGCCTGGGTCGCGGTGGCCCCCACCAGGGCTACACCACCGTGCTCGGCAACGCCCACCTCGGCGACTACGCCCGCTTCCAGCCCGGCCCCGCGATCGGCATGGGCTACGACGACCTCAAGGTCATCGAGGCCAAGAAGTTCCTCGTCGCGGTGACCGGCGGGGAGCGCCGCAACTCCACCATCGAGGACGCCCACGCCGTCGCCGAGGTCATCGCCGCCGCCGCCGCCTCCGCCGCCAGCGGCGCCTGGCAGGCAGTCCCGGCCATCCCAGGCGCCACCTTCGGCCACCAGCCCGCACCGACCCCCGGTCCGAGCCATGGCTGAGCCGGTCGCCGGCCCGCCGCGCCGGCCGACCATCCGCGACGTCGCCGAGCGGGCCGGGGTGTCCAAGTCGCTGGTGTCGCTGGTCATGCGTGGGGAGCCACTGGTCAGGGAGGACAAGCGCCAACGCGTCCAGCGGGCCGCCGACGAGCTGGGGTACCGGCCCAACTGGGCTGCCCGGTCGCTGTCCTCGGTACGGTCGGGGGCGGTCGGGGTGCTCGTCGCCGACCTGCGCAACCCCTGGTCGATGGACATCGTCGAGGCCGTGGGCGAGGTCCTGCAGGAGGCCGGACTGACCACGTTGCTGACCAGCGCCGTGCTGCCGTCAAGCGCCGGCGGCCAGCCCCAGCTCGATGTCGGGGTGATCGGCGCGCTGCGGGACCTGCGCGTGGACGGCCTGCTGGTGGTCGGGTCGGTCCCGGACCCGGCCCGGCTGGCCGAGGTGGTCGGCGAGGGACCTATGGTGGTCGTCGGCGCCCGGGTCGACGGTCTGACCAGCGCCGACGTGGTGCGCAGCGACGACACCGCCGGCATGCAGCTCGTGGTCGACCACCTGGTCGAGCGCGGTCACCGCCAGATCGCTCACCTGGGCGGGGCCGGCGGGACCGTCGCCGAAGAACGAGCCGCCGGTTACCGCGCGGCGATGACCCGCCACGGGCTCGCCGACGAGATCGTCGTGGCGGCGTGCGACTTCAGCGAGGACGGCGGCTATGCTGCCGCGGCGGCGCTGCTGGACGGTGGGCCCCGGGGCCGCCGCCAGGTCACGGCGCTGGCCGCGGTCAACGACCTGGCCGCTGTCGGGGCGATGTCGGCCGCGGCCGACGCCGAGGTCGACCTGCCCGGCGGGCTCGCGGTCACCGGCTACGACGACACCTTCCTGGCCGAGCTCAGGCAGATCTCGCTGACCTCGGTCAACCCCGACAGCGCCGGCATCGGCGAGTTGGCCGCCCGCTGCCTGCTGGAGCGGATCACCGTGCCGGACCGTCCGGGCTTCGAGCATCTGGTGCCGCCCCGACTGGTCATCCGGGCCAGCAGCTCCCCGCCGGGCCGCCTTCCGGAGGAGGCGGCCCGGTGACCAGCCACCGGCCGGTGGTCGTAGCGCTCGGCACCGTCGATCCGACCCTAGTCACCGACGCCCTCCTCGACACCGTTGAGTTCGTGGCCCAGCCGAGCACGGAGGATCTGGCCAACGCCGAAGGGGCGATCGTGCGCGCCGACGCGGTCGTGGACGCCGCCTTGCTGGCGCGCGCCCCCCGGCTGCGGGTGCTGGCCCGCACGGGCGTCGGAGTGGACCTGGTCGACGTGGACGAAGCTAGCGCCCGCGGCATCGCCATCGTCATCACCCCGGGCAGCGGCACCCGGGCCGTCGCCGAAGGGGTCCTCGCGCATACGCTGCACCTGGTCAAGCGGCTGGCACCGCTGACCCGGCTGGTCCGTGAGGGCCGCTGGGCCGAACGGGCGGGCATCGCCGTCGGCGACCTGGACGGGGCCACCATCGGGATCATCGGCTACGGACGCATCGGCCGGCGGGTCGGCGAGCTGGCTGGAGCGTTCGGCATGCGGGTGCTCGCACATGACCCCATCAGCCCACCACCGGCCGAGGTCGACTGCCCGGACCTGGGCGAGCTGGCTGGGGCCAGCGACGTGCTGACCCTGCATGTGCCGCTGACCGAGGCGACCTACCACCTGGTCGACGCCGGCTTCCTGAGCCGGATCCGGCCGGGGGCCATCCTGGTCAACTGCGGACGCGGCGGCCTGCTCGACCTGGACGCCACCCTCGCCGCGCTGCAATCGGGGAGGCTGGGCGGGATCGGACTGGACGTCTTCGACCCCGAACCACCGCCCCACCACCCGCTGTTCGACCACCCCAACGTCGTCCTCACCCCCCACCTGATGGGCCTGACCCGTCGGGCCACGGCCGCCACCTTCGCTGCCGCCGCCCGCGGCATCGCCGACGTGCTCGCCGGCCGGCGGCCGGCGGCGCTGGCCAACCCCGACTGGAAGCCGGCCCGGGCCGCAACCACCGAGGAGACGTGAATGGCACTGCTCACCGACAAGGTCGTCCTGGTCAGCGGGGGCACCCAGGGGGTGGGGGCCGGGGTCGCCCGGGCCGCGGCCCGAGAGGGCGCGGCCGTCGCCGTCACCGGCCGGCGCCGCGAGCCCGGCGAGGCGCTGGCCGCCGAGCTTGAGGCCGCCGGCGCGACGGCTCGGTTCGTGCAGGCCGACGTGGCCGATGTCGCCCAGGCCCAGGGCTCGGTGGCGACTGTTGTGGCCGAGCTGGGCCGGGTCGACTGCCTGGTCAACGCGGCCGGGCTGACCGCACGAGGAACCCTGCTGGACACCACCCCGGAGCTGTTCGACGCCCACATCGCGGTCAACCTGCGGGCACCGTTCTTCCTGATGCAGGCCGCCGTCAGGGACATGCTGGCCCGCAAGGCACCCGGCACGATCGTCAACATCATCTCCTCCTCCGAGCTGGGCGGCCAGCCATACCTGGCCCCCTATGTCGCGGCCAAGGCCGGCCAGGCCGGCCTGACCCGCAACGCCGCCCACGCCCACCGCTGGGACCGCATCCGCATCAACGGCCTCGACATCGGCTGGACCGAGACCGAGGGCGAGGACGCCACCCAGCGCACGTTCCATGCCGCCG
>Ga0184612_10001120_pt1 | contig 12916 bp, 10 predicted proteins | sample PLM3_60_coex_FD_133163 | JGI IMG/M metagenome (GOLD analysis project Ga0184612, IMG submission 133163) | Groundwater sediment microbial communities from an aquifer in East River, Colorado, USA - PLM3_60_coex | ecosystem: Environmental > Terrestrial > Soil > Riparian zone | place: USA: East...
ACTGCCCGCCCCAGCCACGGAGCCCGCGCCGGCACCGGCCACGCCCTGAACGCGGCACGGTCGGGTGGATCCGGTTACCGGTGGATCAGCACTCTTGTGCCCACCGGCACCCGCGGGAAGATGTCCTCGGCGTCCCACAGTCGCATCCGGATGCAGCCGTGGGAGGCGTAGGTCCCGATCGACCAGGTCGCGTAGGTGCCGTGGATCAGGATGCCGTCGGCGTCGAGCGCCAGCGCCCTGGTTCCGAGCGGGTTGCCCGGGCCGGGCGGGATGACGAGCGGCATGTCCTTGCCCCAGGTGTCCTTGGCCGGGTTGTGCCAGCTCGGGTTGACCAGCTTGCGCATGACCTCCCAGCTGCCGCTCGGGGTGACGTAGCCGCTCATGGCCGTGGCCACCCCGTAGGACTTCACGACCTTGGTGCCCTTGTAGAGCCTGAGCCGGTTGGAGGACTTGTTGATGACGATGGTCGTGCCGAGCTGGTCGTCGGTCACCTTCGGCGCCACCGGCGACAGCGCCAGCCGCACCTCCTTGCGGCCTGGCTCGCTGAGCACCTTGAGCAGGCCCTTGGTGCCGGCCTGGAGGTCGAGGGCGCGGCCGCTGCGGGCGCGCTGGACGACCGGCTTGCCGTCCACCAGCTCGATGCGGGCGTCCACGGGTGCGACGGCCACCTGCGGGGCGATCCGGCCCACGAACGCAGCCACGCGCTGGTCGTCGGTGGTGGTGTCCAGGCTGACCGACATGGTGACTGGCCGCTTGACGACCTTGTGCCAGACGCGGCCGAAGAACGAGAGCCGCGGGCCGGCCAGCGCCTCGCCGACGGCCTGCTCGATCGCGGCGCCCCGGCCCACCCCGGCAGGGGTCATGCGGAACCGCTTGTCGCCGACCAGGACCATGATCGGGCGGTGCAGCGACCTGGCGGCGCGGGCGTCCACCGCCTTGACGGCCTCGGTCCGGGTCATGCCGCCGACGTCCACCTCACTGATCCTCACCCCGGCCAGGATCCTGTCGGACGGGCCCCCCGCGCGGGCAGCCGCCGCCACCGTGCCGATCGCGAGCAGCAGGACGGCCAGCCCGGCCGCCGCGACCATCCGCTGCCAGCCCGACAGTGGCAACTTCGCGATGAGCCCGCCCATGTGTCTCCTGCCTCGTGAGGTCGTGCCTCACCCCGACCGCCCGCGGGGTGAGGGGAACCGGCGTCCTGCTCGGCACGGATGTCGGCCGCGGACCTTCTGACCTGTAGCGTGATCTGCCAAGCGGGTACGTTTCTAGGTGAAACCGGGCAGCTTCGCAACCGGCCCCTGGCGTTCACGGTGATTCGTTACGCTGCCGTATCCGAGCCGGTCGACCGCGCGCCGGCTCGCGAGGGGAGGTGAGCGTGTGCTGCCGGTCGAGGCGCTGCGGCGCATCGCGTTCCTGCTCGAGCGGGCGCTCGAGCCCACCTACCGGGTACAGGCGTTCCGACGGGCCGCCGCCACGGTCGAGGAGATCGAGCCTGACGAGCTGGCCCGGCTCGCGGCCGGCAACGGCCTGCGGGCCCTGCCCGGCATCGGCGAGGTGACCGAGCGGGTGGTCCGGGAGGCCCTCGCCGGCGAGGTGCCCGTGTACCTGCGCCGGCTGGAGGCCACCGAGGGCCGCCCCGTGGCGGAGGGCGCCGCCGAGCTTCGCGCCGCCCTGCGCGGCGACTGCCATACCCATTCGACCTGGAGCGACGGAGGCAGCCCGGTGGCCGAGATGGCGACTGCCGCCCGCGACCTCGGCCACCAGTACCTGGTCCTTACCGACCACTCGCCCCGGCTCACGGTGGCCAACGGCCTCAGCGCCGAGCGGCTGCGTGCCCAGCTCGACGAGGTCGCGGCGCTCAACCGGCGGCTCGCCGAGCAGGAGGCCAGCGGCCGGCCGCCCTTCCAGGTCCTCACCGGCATCGAGGTCGACATCCTCGAGGACGGCTCGCTCGACCAGGAGGACGAGCTGCTCGACCGGCTGGACCTGGTGGTCGCCAGCGTCCACTCCAAGCTCCGGATGGAGGCGCCCGCGATGACCAGGCGGCTGGTCGCCGCGGCCGCCAACCCGCACACCGACGTCCTCGGCCACTGCACGGGGCGGATCGTGAGCGGCAAGCGTGGCCGCCCCGAGTCGGCCTTCGACCCCGAGCCGGTGTTCGCCGCCTGCGCCGAGCACGGCACAGCGGTCGAGGTCAACTCCCGGCCCGAGCGTCAGGACCCGCCCAAGCGGCTGCTGCGCCTGGCCGTGGAGGCCGGCTGCCGCTTCGCCGTCGACAGCGACGCCCACGCCCCCGGCCAGCTCGACTGGCAGATTCTCGGCTGCGAGCGCGCGTTCGCCTGCGGCGTCACCCCCGACCGGGTCGTCAACGCCTGGAACGCCGGCGAGCTGCTCGCCTGGACCGCGACGAAGGGCTGACGGGCGGCCCGTCCGGCGGACAGCCCGCCGACGATCCCAGAGCAAGCAAATCGCCATCCCGCTCCCGAGCAGGCGAATTTGGTCCGTCCGCGCATGCTGGAGCAATACTCTTGCCCGGTCGCTCGGTAGCTATGGGCTGCTGCCACCGCGTCCTGCCTGCGATGTTGGTCGCCCTTCCGCGAGAAGGTGGAGCATGGCCGAGGTCATCAAGATCGAGCTCCGGTCCGACTACACGAGGTGCTCGTCGTGCGGCGCGCTGCTGCCCTTCAACCTGGTCATCACGGCCTGGGTGACGCCGATGCCGCGCTGCCCGCGCTGCTCGCCGCCGGAGGAGAGCTACCGCCAGTACGTGAGGTGACCCTCCGCCTGGCGGTGCCGCCCTGAGCCGCCGGCCCCCGCTGGTCGGGTGCGTCGGCGACCTGATGGTCGACGTCTGCGTGACCGCGCCCGCGCTCGCCCGGGGCGGGGACGTGTCCGGCTCGGTGGTCCTGCGACCCGCCGGGGCGGCGGCCAACGTCGCCGTCTGGGTCCGCGAGGCCGGGGCCGGCGCCCGGGTGGTGGCCAGGCGCGGGACCGACCTCGCCGGCGGGCTGCTCGCCGCGGCCCTGGCCGAGCGGGGGGTCGAGCTCCATACGCCTGCCGTGTCCCAGCCCACCGGGGCGCTGCTGGTGGTCTGGGAGGCGGGTGAGCGCAGCTTCGTGGCCGACCCCGGAGCCAACGCCACCCTGGGCGAGCACGACGTGCGCGCCGGTCTGGCCGGGACCGACGCCGTCTTCGTGAGCGGCTACGCCCTGGTGCGGCAGGGGTCGCGCCAGGCGGGCATGGCCGCCGCCAGGGAGGGGGGGCCACACCGGCCGACGGCGGTCGACGCCAGCTCCTGGCCGCTGCTGACCGGGCCGGCCCGGGAGGCCGTGCTGGTGGCCGCGTCGGCGGCCGGGACCCTGCTCGCCAACGCCACGGAGGCGTCCGCCCTGACCGGCCTGGCCGAGCCAGGGCAAGCGGCGGGCGCGCTGGCCCGGCGGGTGGCGGTCGCCGTCGTCAAGCTCGGGCCGGGCGGGGTGCTGGTGGCGGCCGGCGACCGCCTGCACGCCCTGGCCGCCGTGCCGGCCCAGGTCGTCGACCCCACCGGTGCCGGGGACGCGCTGGCCGCCGGCTACCTGGTCGCCCTCGCCGGTGGCGCCGACCCGGTGGAGGCCGCCCGGGCCGGTGTCGTGCACGCCGCCCGCGCGGTCGCCGTCGAGGGCGCCTGGCCGGATCTCACGGGTGGCGCAGGTGGCGACGACGAGGGTGGCGGTGCCACGGCTCCCGCGGCGCCGCTGTGAGCATGCCCGTCCGCCCGCGGCGCAACCCCGTCCGGGCTGCATGGACGTTGCTGGTCAGGAGGCGCATCATGGCGCCGGACAGAAAGGGGGGTGAGCCGGAGGCATGGCCGAGGCGCGCGGTGGCAACCGCCTGGCCGGCGAGACCAGCCCCTACCTGCTCCAGCACGCCGGCAACCCGGTCGACTGGTACCCATGGGGCGAGGAGGCGCTGGAGCGGGCGCGCCGCGAGGACAAGCCGATCCTGCTGTCCATCGGCTACGCCGCCTGCCACTGGTGCCACGTCATGGCGCACGAGTCCTTCGAGGACCCGGAGACCGCCGCGGTCATGAACGAGCACTTCGTGCCGGTCAAGGTCGACCGCGAGGAGCGTCCCGACCTGGACGGGATCTACATGGACGCGGTCCAGGCCATGACCGGCCAGGGCGGCTGGCCGATGACGGTGTTCCTCACCCCCGAGGGCGGCCCGTTCTTTGCCGGCACCTACTTCCCCAAGACCGACCGGCACGGCCTGCCCGGCTTCCGCAAGGTGCTGCTCGCGGTGGCCGACGCCTGGCGGGAGAAGCGCGACGACGCGCGCCGCCAGGGCGAGGCGGTGGTCGGCCACATCGCCGCGCAGTCCTCGGACCTGACGCCGGCGGCCGCGCCGCTCTCCGAGGACCTGCTGCGCCAGGCGTTCGACGGCCTGCGGCGGGTGTTCGACCCGAGATGGGGAGGGTTCGGCCCGGCGCCCAAGTTCCCCCAGCCGATGACGCTGGAGTTCGTCTTGCGCGCCTCGGTGCGGGGCTGGGAGGGCGCCCTCCAGATGGCCGAGCTGACGTTGAACCGCATGGCCCTCGGGGGCGTCTACGACCAGCTCGGCGGGGGCTTCCACCGCTACTCGACCGACGGCCGCTGGCTCGTCCCGCACTTCGAGAAGATGCTCTACGACAACGCCCAGCTCGTGCGGGTCTACACCCACGCCTGGCAGGCGACCGGCTGGCCCCGCTACCGGCGCATCGCCCGCGAGACCGCCGCGTACCTGCTGCGCGAGCTGCGCCATCCCGAGGGCGGCTTCTTCTCGTCCCAGGACGCCGACTCCGAGGGCGTCGAGGGGAAGTTCTTCGTCTGGTCCCACGACGAGCTGGTCGACCACGCCGGTGAGGTGGTCGCCGACCTGTTCGCGGCCACCCCGGAGGGCAACTGGGAAGGCGCGAACGTGCTGTGGATGCCGGAGGCGGCCGAGAAGGTGAGCCAGCGGCACGGCCTCGACCTCGGGGAGCTGGAGCAGCGCTGGGCCGCCGGCCGCCGCCGCCTGTTCGAGGTCCGCGAGGCGCGCGTCCACCCCGCCACCGACGACAAGGTGCTGGCCGCCTGGAACGGGCTGGCGGTCTCCGCGTTGGCCGAGGCGGGGCGCACCTTCGAGGAGCCTTCCCTGGTCGACGCGGCCGTGGCCGCGGCCGAGTTCGTCCTCGGCCGCCTGCGCGGCCCGGACGGCCGCCTGTTGCGCTCCTGGCGCGACGGCCGCGCAGGCGGGCCCGGCTACCTCGACGACTACGCCTGCATGGCCGAGGCCTGCCTGACCCTGTGGGAGACCACCTTCGAGCTGCGCTGGATGACCGAGGCGCGGCGGCTCGCGGACGGCATCCTCGAGCTGTTCGCCGACCGTGGGCGCGGCGGCTTCTACCAGACCGGCTCGGACGCCGAGCGGCTGGTGCTCCGGCCCCGGGAGCTGTTCGACAACGCGGTGCCGGCCGGGTCGTCGGTTGCCGCCGACGTGCTCCAGCGCCTCGCCCGGCTCACCGGCGAGACCGCCTACGACGATGCCGCGGCTGGCGCGCTCCGGCTGGTCCAGGAGCTTGTGCCGAGGGCGCCGACCGGCTTCGGCTATGCGCTCTCGGCTGCCGACTTCGCCCTGTCCCGGGTGCGCGAGGTCGCCATCGTGGGCGACCCGGCCGCGCTGGGCACCCGCGCCCTGCTCGACCAGGTCCGCGGCCGCTACCGTCCCAGCCAGGTGGTCGCCCTGGCCGCGCCCGGCGACCGGGAGGTCGTCGCCGCCGTGCCGCTGCTCGCCGACCGGCCCATGGTCGACGGCCGCCCGACCGCCTACGTCTGCGAGCACTTCGTCTGCCGGCGCCCGGTCACCGACCCAGACGAGCTCTTGGCGCTGTTGGACTAACTTAGGCGGCGAGCTCCGCCAGTGTCCGCAGCTGGCCGAGCCGCTCCTCCAGGCTGCCCACCATGGGGGAGACGATCAGGGTGCTGACGCCTGCCTCCCGGTAGGCGGCCAGGCGCTCGCGGACCGCGCCGGGTGGGCCGCAGAGCGAGACCAGGTCGATCAGCTCGCCTGGCAGCGCCGCCATCGCCTCGGCCCGCCGTCCCTCCAGGTAGAGGTCCTGCACGGTGGCAGCCGCCTGCTCGAAGCCGTAGCTGCGCACCAGCCGGTTGTAGAAGTTCTGCTCGCGCGAGCCCATCCCGCCGACGTAGAGGGCCAGGAAGAAGCGCATGGCGTCGCGTGCCGCCTCGAGATCGTCGGAGAGCTGCATGCTCACCATGGGGGCGAGGTCGACCTCGTCGATGCCGCGGCCGGCCAGGGCCGCGCCCGCTTCCAGGTGGGGCCGGAACTCGCCCATGTGCTCGGGCGAGAGCAGGAACGGCATCCAGCCGTCGGCGATCTCGGCGGCCAGCGCGGTGTTCTTCGGGCCCATGCTGGCCAGGTAGATCGGCAGCCGCTGCTGGGCAGGCCCGACGGTGAGCTTGAGCGCCTTGCCCGGACCACCGGGCAGGGGCAGGTCGAGCGTGTCGCCGTGGTACTCGACCCGCTGGCGGGCGAGCGCCATCCGGACCACGGCAACGTAGTCACGGGTGCGCGCGAGCGGCTGGGCGTAGCGCTGGCCATGCCAGCCCTCGGCCACCTGGGGGCCGGACAGGCCGAGCCCGAGCCGGAAGCGCCCGCCGGAGAGCTGGTCCAGGGTGGCCGCGGTCATCGCGGTCATGGCCGGGCTGCGGGCGGGGAGCTGGAAGATGGCCGAGCCGATGGCGATCGTGCTGGTCTGCGCGGCGAGCCAGGCCAGCACCGTGGCGGCGTCCGAGCCGTACGCCTCCGACGCCCACACCGAGTCGTAGCCGAGCCGCTCCGCCTCCTGGCTCATGCGCAGCTGGTCGGCCGGGGTGATCCCGAGGCCCCAGTACCCGACGCTCAGCCCAAGCCGCATGCCGCCTCCTCGATCGAGCCCGTCGCCGGAGAGCCTGGCGCAGACCAGGAGCGGGCGCAAGCGCCCGCGGCAGCCAGCCCTCCGCCGACCAGCCCCTGGCCGGCCTGGCCAAATTAGGGGTTTACGTCGCGCGGCCTAGGAGTAGACTCGGGAGGTCCGGCCTGAGCCTCGTCGAGGCGACAGGCCATGACCCGAGGAGACGGTGGCATGGAGACTCCACCCGACCCGCTGGCGGGGCCGTTGCTGTGAGGCGGCTCTGAACCCCCATCCTGCCTGGCCGTTCCTGCGCAACTTGCGCGGTTCGTGGCGGCTCCAAGCCGACGGGCTGGCCCGACCACGAAGCCTTGGAACTGGCGGCCGGGCACTCGGGATGACCGTCGACCCCGCTCCCATCCTCGGGCGGGGTCGAACGGTGTCCGCGACCCGCGTAGGTGAGCCCGCCGGAGCAGGGTGACGGCGGCCCAACAAGCCAAGCGGGGAGTCTGGTTTGCCGCCGCCAAGGTCGGGCGATCTATCTGCCGACATGACGATGTGAGGCGGTCCGGCGCGCCGTCGAGGACAGCACCGGTCGCGGGGCCGCCGGGTTGTGGCTGGAGGCACCAGATGCGCGTGGTGTTCCGCGACCGGGCCGAGGCGGGCATCGCGCTCGCCTCGATCCTGAACCGCTTCGCGCGGCGGGACGACGTCGTCGTCCTCGCCCTCCCGCGCGGTGGCGTCCCCGTCGGCTACGAGGTGGCCAAGCTCCTGGAGGCGCCCCTGGACGTCTTCCTGGTGCGCAAGCTCGGGGTCCCCGGCCGGGAGGAGCTCGCCATGGGGGCGATCGCCTCCGGGGGTGTCCGCGTGCTCAACGAGCGCCTCGTGCGCGCCTACGGCATCCCCGAGGCGGCCATCGAGCGTATCGCCGAGGCCGAGCGCCAGGAGCTCGAGCGTCGCGAGCGCGCCTACCGGCAGGGCCGGCCCCCGCCCGAGGTCGGCGGCAAGGTCGCCATCCTCGTCGACGACGGCCTGGCCACCGGCTCCACGATGCGGGCGGCGGTGGCCGCGGTCCGCCGCCTTCGGCCCAGCCGGGTCGTGGTGGCCGTGCCGACCGCGCCCCCGTCGACCTGTGAGGAGCTGGCCCGGGAGGCCGACGAGGTGGTCTGCGTCAGCACCCCGCCGCGGTTCCGCGCGGTCGGGCTCTCCTATCAGGAGTTCCCCCAGGTCTCCGACGAAGAGGTCCGCCAGCTCCTGCGGCTGGCACGCCATCCCGACGGGAGCGAACCGGCCGTCGCCACCGACGCCAGCGGCCGTTGAGGCGGCGGCCCCCCGCTGCGCCCTCGGCGCTCAGGAAACTCCCAGGAATCTCCGAGGTACGGCCAAGGCGCGGGGCCGAGCATGTCCACAGAGAGCTGCTCGACCCAGGAGAATGTGAGCATGAGCGAGTCGGTCGCGTTCGCGGCGCGGCGGCAGCCGGAGGCCCGGCTGCTGGTCGTCGAGGACGAGCCCAACATCTTGGAGCTGCTGTCGGCCAGCCTGCGGCTGGCCGGGTTCGAGGTCGCCACGGCCACGGGCGGCCTGGAGGCGCTGCAGGCCGCGCAGCGGCACCGCCCGGACCTGGTCGTCCTCGACGTGATGCTGCCCGACCTGGACGGCTTCGAGGTCGCCCGCCGCGTTCGTGGGGCCGGGCTGCGCACGCCGGTGCTGTTCCTGACGGCGAGGGACGCCACAGAGGACAAGGTCAAAGGGCTGACGCTTGGCGGCGACGACTACGTCACCAAGCCGTTCAGCCTCGAGGAGGTGATCGCCCGGATCCGGGCGGTGCTGCGCCGCGCGCGGACCGGCGCGACCTCGCCTGCCACCCGGCTGCGCGCCGCCGACCTGGAGCTGGACGAGGAAAGCCACGAGGTGTGGCGTGCCGGCCAACGCGTCCAGCTGTCGCCGACCGAGTTCAAGCTGCTGCGCTACCTGATGACCAACGTCGGGCGGGTGCTGTCCAAAGGGCAGATCCTCGACTACGTGTGGAACTACGACTTCCGGGGTGACAGCGGCATCGTCGAGTCGTACGTGTCCTACCTGCGCCGCAAGGTCGACACGGTCGAGCCGCGGCTGATCCACACCATCCGCAGCGTCGGCTACGTCCTGCGGCTCCCCGACGCCTAGGCGATGGCCGGCGTGCGGTGGGGTCCCGTGGCCGCGGTGGCGGCCCGGCCGTGGTCGGCGGGGCAGCGGCTGCTGGAACGCACGCCACTGCGCGTCAAGCTCATCGTCGCCGTGCTGGCGTTGGTGACCGTCACCCTCGCCCTCATCGGCGTCGCCAGCGTCGCCGGCCTGCGCGGCTACCTCGTCGGCCGCCTGGACGACCAGCTCGGGATGGTCGCCCGGCGGTTCGAGCGGGCGCCCCGGTTCGAGGGCAGAGGCGGGCCTCCGCCCGGGCCTCCCAGCCCGTACCTGATCCAGCTCCGCGACGCCAGCGGCGCGATCGAGAAGGAGTTCAGCGCCGACCTCCTGCAGGACGGGCAGCAGCCACCCCGGCTGCCGAACGACGCCGCCTGGCTGCAGGCGCACGCCGGCAGGCCCGTCAGCGTCCCGGCCACCCAGGGCAGCGGGCAGTGGCGCGTCCTGGTGCAGCCGGACGCCGACGGCTCCGGCAGCGTGGTCGTGGCCGCCAGCCTCGACGGGATCAGCAGCACCGTCGGCAGCCTGCTGCGCCTCGACCTGATCGTGAGCCTGGGCGTCCTGCTGATGCTTGCCGGCGCCGGCGCGGCGATCGTGCGGGCGAGCCTGCGCCCCCTGGTCGAGATCGAGCAGACCGCCGAGGCCATCGCGGCCGGCGACCTCACCCGGCGCGTGCCCGACCGCGACCCGAGGACCGAGGTCGGCCGGCTCGGAAGGTCGCTCAACAGCATGCTCGCCCAGATCGAGTCGGCGTTCCGCGCCCGCGCCGCCTCGGAGGCCGCGGCCCGCAGGTCGGAGGAGGCCGCCCGCTGGTCGGAGGAGCGGATGCGCCGCTTCGTCGCCGACGCCAGCCACGAGCTGCGAACCCCGCTCACCACCATCAGGGGCTTCGCCGAGCTGTACCGGCAGGGAGCGTCGCGTGAGCCCGCCGACCTGGACCGCCTGATGCGCCGCATCGAGGACCAGGCGGCGAGGATGGGGCTGCTGGTCGAGGACCTGCTGCTGCTGGCCCGCCTGGACCAGCAGCGCCCGCTCGACCGCAGTCCGGTGGACCTGCTGGCGGTGGCCGCCGAAGCGGTCCATGACGCCCGCGCCGTCGCCCCCGACCGCCGCATCGAGCTCCGGCTCGGCGCCAACGGCAGCCCTGGCGGCCCGCTCGTCGTCCTCGGCGACGAGGAGCGGCTGCGCCAGGTCGTCGCCAACCTGATGAGCAACGCGCTCACCCACACCCCCGCGGGCAGCCCGGTCGAGGTGCGCGCGGGCATCCGCTGGCTGGGCGGTGTGGCCGGCGCCGCCGTCGAGGTCGTCGACCACGGCCCGGGGCTCAGCCCGCAACAGGCTGAGCGCGTCTTCGAGCGCTTCTACCGGGCCGACCCGGCCCGGTCGCATGCGGCCGGCGGCACGGGGCTCGGCCTCTCGATCGTCGCCGCGCTGGTGGCGGCCCACGGCGGCACCGTCGAGGTCGACACCGCCCCCGGGCAGGGCGCAAGGTTCCGGGTCCTGCTCCCCCTCGCCCCCGGCACCCAGGCCCCCACGGTCGACGAGCCGACCATCGCCGCCGGCTGACCTGCGGCGCGACAACGCTCCAGGTCGTCGTGCGACGGCCATCCCCGGAGCCGCCCGAGGCTCCCAGGAACCTCCCAGCCGGCGCGCACGTGGCCCCAAGGCGGGCGCACGACCATCAAGGCCATGCACCCGCCATCACAGGAGAGCCCGCGGCCATGAGCAGCCTGACACTGGTCCACGACGCGCGGTCGGCCGCGCTGGCGGCCACCGAGCCGACACGTCCGCTGGTCGAGGTCGCCGTGCCGGTCCACAACGAGCAGCGGACGATCGAAGCCAGCATCTGGAGGCTGCACGGCTACCTGTCGGCCAGCTTCCCGTTCGCCTTCCGGGTCACCATCGTCGACAACGCCAGCACCGACGCCACCTGGCGGCTGGCCCAGCAGCTCGCCGGGCAGCTCCCCAGGGTGCACGCGGTCCGCCTCGACCAGAAGGGCCGGGGCCGGGCGCTGCGCCACGTGTGGAGCACCAGCGACGCCGACGTGGTCGCCTACATGGACGTCGACCTGTCCACCGGCCTGGAGGCGCTGTTGCCCCTGGTCGCGCCGCTGGTGTCCGGGCATAGCGACCTGGCCATCGGCACCCGGCTGGCCCGCGGCTCGGCGGTGGTGCGCGGCCCGCGGCGGGAGCTGGTCTCACGCTGCTACAACCTGCTGCTGCACCTCACGCTGCGGGCAGGCTTCTCCGACGCCCAGTGCGGCTTCAAGGCCGGGCGGACCGAGGTCGTGCAGGCGCTGCTACCGGCCGTCCAGGACCAGGCCTGGTTCTTCGACACCGAGCTGCTGTTGCTGGCCGAGCGCAGCGGGCTGCGCATCCACGAGGTGCCGGTCGACTGGGTCGAGGACCCGGACAGCCGGGTGGACGTGGTCCGAACCGCCCTGGACGACCTGCGTGGCATGGTCCGGGTCGGCCGTCGGCTGCTCTCCGGGGCCGCCCGCGTGCCGGTCCCGGCCCGCGTCCGGGAGGCCGCGCTGCCGCTGGGGATGGCCCGCCAGCTGCCCAGCTTCGCGGTGGTCGGGGTGGTCTCGACCATGGCCTACCTCGGGTTGTACTGGCTGCTGCGCACCGGGACCAGCGCCCTGTGGGCCAACGCCCTGGCCCTGCTGGCGAGCGCGGTGGCCAACACCGCGGCCAACCGCCGGTGGACGTTCGGCATCCGCGGCAGCCGGGCGCGGCTGCGCCACCACCTCGAAGGGCTCGCCGTGTTCGGCCTCGGCCTGGCCCTGACCAGCGGCGCGCTCGGGCTGCTCGGCCTGGTCACCGGCAACCCCGGCCGGGCGGCCGAGCTGGCCGTGCTCGTCGCCGCCAACGCCACCACCACCCTGCTCCGTTTCGCCCTGCTGCGCGCCTGGGTGTTCCACCCGCGGCGCACCAACCCCTGACACAAGGAGCACGCACGATGACCACCACGACCATCGGCCGGCCGGCGGCGGCGCTGCCCGCCCGCCGCGGGAGCCGACTGCTCCGCGGCCGGGAGGAGGACCCGCGCTGGGCCCGGCCGGGCCTGTTCCTGCTGCTCGCGGCCACCGCGGCGCTCTACCTGTGGGCGCTGGGCGCCTCCGGGAACGCCAACACCTTCTACTCGGCGGCCGCCCAGGCCGGGACGAGGAGCTGGAAGGCCCTCTTCTTCGGGTCCTCCGACGCGTCGAGCTTCATCACCATCGACAAGCCGCCGGCCTCGGTGTGGGTCATGGCCCTGTCGGCTCGCATCTTCGGCGTCAACCCGTGGAGCCTGCTCGTCCCGCAGGCGCTGGCGGGCGTCGCCACGGTCGGGGTCCTCTACGCCACCGTGCGGCGGTGGTTCTCGCCCGCGGCCGCGCTCATCGCGGGCGCGGTGTTGGCGCTGACCCCGGTCGCGGCGCTGATGTTCCGGTTCAACAACCCCGACGCGCTGCTGGTGCTGCTGCTCGTGCTCGGCGCGTACGCCGTGGTGCGGGCGGTCGAGCACGGCAGCACCGGCTGGCTCCTGCTCGCCGCCAGCTGCGTGGGCTTCGGCTTCCTCACCAAGCAGCTGCAGGCGTTGCTGGTGGTGCCGGCGTTCGCCCTCGTCTACCTGGTCGCGGCCCCGGTGCCGCTGCTGCGCCGGCTCGGCCAGCTCGTCCTCGCCGGGGCCGCCCTGGTCGTCTCCGCCGGGTGGTGGGTCGCGATCGTGGAGCTGACCCCCGCCGCCGACCGGCCCTACGTCGGCGGGTCGCAGACCAACAGCATCCTCGAGCTGACCTTCGGCTACAACGGCTTCGGCCGGCTCACCGGCAACGAGACCGGCAG
>Ga0184612_10001121_pt1 | contig 12912 bp, 11 predicted proteins | sample PLM3_60_coex_FD_133163 | JGI IMG/M metagenome (GOLD analysis project Ga0184612, IMG submission 133163) | Groundwater sediment microbial communities from an aquifer in East River, Colorado, USA - PLM3_60_coex | ecosystem: Environmental > Terrestrial > Soil > Riparian zone | place: USA: East...
ACCTGGGAGGTCAGCGCAGTGCGCACGACCATCCCGTCCTGCGCGGTGAGCGTGCACGCCGCCTGCGGCTTCGGCGGTCCCGGCTCGACCTGGCACAGGCACATGCGGCAGGCACCGACAGGCGGCCCGAGGCGCGGCTCGTAGCAGAAGACGGGAATCTCGATCCCGGCGGCGAGCGCAGCCTCGACGAGCCCGGTGCCCTTCGCCACCTCGACCGAGACACCGTCGATCGTGAGCCCGACCGTCTCGGTCGCGCTCACCGCGTCACCCCTTGTGGCTCAGAGCCACAAGCATGGTTCCGCCAGGGGCAGGCTCGCTTGGGCAAGCCGTTGGTAGGAGCAAGTGGCTCAGAGCCACTAAGTCGGACACGTCCGGTCATGCCGGCACCACTGCGGTCGGGGAATGCGTGTGCATCGCGGCCGGCGCCAGCACGTCGTGCAGCGGCGAGGAGTCCCCGAACGGGCAGCCCTCCCCGTCGATGTGGGCCTGGAACTCGCTGCGGAACTTCTCCACGTAGCTGGCGACCGCAACTGCCGCGGTCTCACCGAGCGGGCACAGGCACTTGCCGTTGATGCGGTCGCAGACGTCGAGCAGGAGGTCGAGCTCGGACTGGTTCGCCTCGCCCGACTCGAGCCGGCGGAGGATCTGGGTCATCCAGCGCGTTCCCTCGCGGCAGGGCGTGCACTTCCCGCAGGACTCGTGCTCGTAGAACTCCGAGATGCGGATGCCGAGCTGCACCATGCAGCAGCGGTCGTCGAGGGCGACGACACCGGCCGACCCCATCGCCGTGTCGAGCTTCAGCAGCGAGTTGAAGTCGTAGCCGACGTCGACTTCGTCGCCCTTCAGGATCACCGTCGACGAGCCGCCGGGGATGACGGCCTTGAGCCCGCGGCCGCCGGGAATGCCGCCCGCCAGCCCGTAGATCAGTTCGCGCATGCTCATGCCGTTCTCGATCTCGTAGTTACCCGGGCGCTCGACGTGGCCGGAGATGGAAACCACGCGTGTGCCGCGCGAGTCGGGGACGCCGAGCTTTGCGTACTTCGCGCCGCCCATCTCGATGATCGGTGGCAGCGTCGCGAGAGTCTCGACGTTATTCACGACTGTCGGCGATGCGTAGAGCCCTTCGACCGCGGGGAACGGCGGCTTCGGACGCGGCTGGCCGCGCTTGCCCTCGAGCGACTCGAGCAGCGCCGTCTCCTCGCCGCAGATGTAGGCACCCGCGCCGCGGTGCAAGACGATCGTCACGCCGCCGAGGATCTCCGGCCGTCCCTTCAGCTCCTCGAGGGCCTTGACGAGGATCTCGTACGGACCGGTGTACTCGCCGCGGATGTAGACGAAGACGTGCGTCGACTCGATTGCATGGGCCGCGATGAGGCATCCCTCGATGAAACGGTGCGGGACCCGCGCCATGATCTCGTTGTCCTTGAAGCTGCCGGGCTCGGATTCGTCGGCGTTGACGACGACGTAGTGCGGATTCGGGTTCTGGTCCGGTTTCGGGACGAAGGTCCACTTGCGGCCGGTCGGGAAGAAAGCGCCGCCGCGGCCACGGAGCTCGGAGGTCGTGACCTCCTGGATGACTGCGCCGGACGCCATGCCCCGCGCTTTCTGCAGAGCCTGGTAGCCGCCGATCGCCTCGTATTCCGCGAGCTTGGTCAGATCCCGCCCGTCGGTGCCGGCGAGCACGATCAGCCGCGTGTCAGCCGCCATTGCGCAGCTCCTGCACGATCCCCGGGACATCCTGGGGCTGGACGTGCGTGCGGTAGTGATGGTCGACCGCGACGATCGTCGCCCAGCCGCACCCGCCGAGGCACTCGATCGGCCGCAGCGTGATCTCGCCATCCTCCGTCGTCTCGCCCGCGCGCACGCCGAGCTCGCGCTCGAAGCCCTCGAGTACCTGCTGCGCGCCGACGAGCGCGCACGAGACGTTCGTGCAGACCTCGACCAGGTGCCGGCCGACGGGCTCCAGGTGCAGCATGTCGTAGAAGGAGGCGACCGATTCGCAGAACGCGGGTGTCGTCCCCAGCGCGTCAGCGCACTCCCGCAGCGCGTCCGGGGAGAGGTACCCGTGCTTCTCTTGCGCGAGGCGCAGCGCGGGTAGCGTCGCGGAGCGCGCGTCCTCGTAGCGGCCCCTGATCGCCTGCACCTCCTCGTAGTACGTGCTCACCGATCGACCTCGCCCATGAGCGTGTCGAGCGAGCCGACGATCGCGATCATGTCTGCGATGAGGGCGCCGCTCATGCACGTCGCCGTCGCCTGCAGCGCCACGAAGGACGGTGCGCGGAACTTCACGCGCCACGGCTTGGGCCCGCCGTCGGAGACCACGTAGCAACCAAGCTCGCCACGCGGTGACTCGACCGCCGTGTAGACCTCGCCCTCCGGAACTCTGAAGCCCTCGGTGACGATCTTGAAGTGGTAGATGAGGGACTCCATCGAGGTGTGGAGCTCCTCGCGCGGCGGCAGCACGACCTTGCGGTCGTCAGCGATCCAAGGCCCGTCCGGCATGCGGCGTAGCGCCTGGTCGACGATCCTGACCGACTCGCGCATCTCCTCCATGCGCACGCGATAGCGCGCCCAGACGTCACCTTCCTGGTAGACCGGGACGCGGAAATCGACCTGGTCGTAGGTGAGGTACGGCTGAGCGCGCCGCAGGTCCCAGTCGACTCCCGAGCCGCGCAGTACGGGGCCGGACTGGCCCAGCGCGATCGCGTCGTCGGCGGACAGCAGGCCGAGACTCTTCGTGCGCTCGAGCCAGATTGGATTGCGGTCGACGAGCCCTTCGTAGTCGTCGATCGCCTTCGGCATGAGCTCGACGAACTTGGCGCACTCGCCGAAAAAGCCGGGCGGGATGTCTTCGGCGAGACCGCCGACCTGGAAGTAGCGCGTGTGCATCCGAGCCCCGGCGACGAGCTCGAAGAGGTCGAGGATTCGGTCGCGCTCGCGAAAGCAGTACCAGAACATCGAAATGGCGCCGATCTCGAGTGCCGCGGTCCCGAGCCAGACGAGGTGCGAGTGGATCCGGTTGAGCTCGGCCAGCAACATGCGCATCCACGTCGCACGCCCCGGCACCTCCAGCCCGAGCAGCTTCTCCACGGCGAGCACGAACACCAGCTCGTTGTTCTGGAAGGCCAGGTAGTCGATCCGCGGTGCGTACGTGATCGCCTTCCACCAGCTCTTTTGCTCCATGTTCTTCTCGAAGCCCGTGTGGAGGTAGCCGACGACCGCTGCCAGGCCGACGACCTCTTCGCCGTGCAGGTCGACTACGAGGCGAAGCACTCCGTGCGTCGAAGGATGGTTCGGGCCGAAGTTGATGTTGAGGATGTCTTCCGAGGCACGCAGGTCCTCGGGGACCTGGAGCACGCTCGGTGTCGGCGACGGGATACGCGTGCCCTCGTAGATCAGCTGCTCGGGTGCGACGGCCACTATTCCTCTCCCGAGAAGCGGACCGGCTCGCCGCCGATTGGATAGTCCTTGCGGAGCGGATGGCCTTCCCAGTCGTCCTCCATGAGGATGCGGCTCAGATTCGGGTGGCCGTCGAAGCGGATTCCCATCATGTCCCAGGCCTCGCGCTCGTGCCAGTCGGCCGTCGGCCATACGCCGACGAGCGTCGGCACCGTCTCGCCGTCGTCGATCCAGGCCTGAAGGCGGACCCGGGGGGCGCCCGCGCGCAGCCCGAGCAGGTGGTAGCTCACCGAGAAGCGGCGCGGTTTGGGTTGCGGCAACCGCTGGTAGCCCTGCGTGGACGGCTTGTTGAGATCACGCCCGGTCGGCGTTCCGATGTAGCCGGAGACGCTCTTCGCCCCCCAGCCGAGGTAGTCGGTCGCGGTGACGTCTGAGAGGAAGTTAAAGCCGAGCTCGTCGCGGAGGTGACGCGCAGCCTCGACGATTCGCGGCGTGTCGACGACGAGCGTCGTCTCGCCGTGCGTCTCGCGGACCTCGACCACCCCGGGGACCCGATTGAAGTTCAGGAGGCCACTCCGCGGATCTCGTACGCGGGCGGCACGCCGGCCATCACCTTCTCGTGCAGCCGCACGATCCCCTCGATCAACGCTTCCGGCCGGGGCGGGCAGCCGGGGACGTGGATGTCGACCGCGACGATCTTGTCTACTCCCTGCAGGGTCGTGTAGTTGTTGAACATCCCTCCGGAGCTCGCGCATGCGCCCATCGCGATCACCCACTTGGGCTCGAGCATCTGGTCGTAGACCTGGCGCAGGGGCGCGGCCATCTTGTGTACGACGCGTCCCGAGACGATCAGCAGGTCGGCCTGGCGGGGCGACGAGCGGAACGCCTCCATGCCGAAGCGCGCGATGTCATAGCGCGGCGAGACGATCGACATCATCTCGATCGCGCAGCAGGCCAGCCCGAAGGTGTCGGGCCACATCGACTTCGTCTGCGCCCATGCGACCGCCTTCTCGAGGGTGGTCAAGCCGACGGCCTGCTCCAGCGCGGCGACTTCCTGCTCGAACACGCCGGGCCCCTTGGTGGGCCAGAGCAGCCGCTCGCTCTGCAGCCCGTGGTCGCGCAGCCTTCCGTTCTCTATTGCCAATCGAGTGCGCCCTTTCGCCAGACGTAGACGTACGCGACCACGAGGATCGCGATGAAGAACATGAACTCGAAGAAGCCGAACCAGCCGAGCTGATGGAGGATGACCGCCAGCGGATACAGGAACACGATCTCGATGTCGAAGACGATGAAGAGCATCGCTGTCAAGTAGAAGCTGACGGTGAAGCGATGTGTCCGAGGCGGCCCGGTCGATACGCCGGACTCGAACGGAAGCTCACGGGCGCGCAGGCGGCGGTGCGGACGTGTCGCGAACGCGAACGAGAAATACATCATGGATGCGGGAATGATCAGCGCGAACGCCGCGTAGAACAGGAACGGCAGCCAGTTGTCGAGCACGCGCTCCTCCCTAGGAGGGACGGGAAACTAACAGGTTCACGGTAGCCGCACGAAGACTGGCAAAAACCGCTCAACCGTGCCTGAGACGTGTGTTACAAAGTGACCCCGGACCGGGGGATTCGGAGGAGCCGGACCCGTTGCTACGATCCGAGGTGAGATGGAGCTTCAGGAACGAGTGATGCCGTTGATGACCGTCACCGAGTCGGCGGCCGTCAAGATCAAGCAGCTGATGTCCGAAGAGGAAGACGTCAGTGTGCTGCGCGTCGCTATCCAGGGCGGCGGCTGCTCGGGCTTTCAGTACGGCCTCGGCTTCGATCGCGGCGCCGCCGAGGGCGACCACGAGTTCGAGCTCCACGGCGTGCAGGTCGTCGTCGATCCCTTCAGCGCTCCGTACCTGAAGGGCGCCGAGATCGACTATGTGGACTCCATCCAGGCGGCCGGCTTCGCGATCAACAACCCGAATGCCAGCTCCTCGTGCGGCTGCGGCCACTCCTTCCAGGTGGAAGAAGGAGACGCCGACGCCTCCGTCGGTGGCTGCGGTTCGGGCTGCTCTGCCTGAGCGAAAGCTCTGCTTTTCGCTCAGATTTGGCTAGGCCCGCTTCACTCTCATCTGGGTTTGTGTTGGTCGGTAGGCAATTACGATCGGAGCGATGAGCGAGAACCGCACCGCACCTTTGCGCGTGGCTGTCGTTGGTTCCGGACCGGCGGGCTTTTATGCGGCCGGATCCCTGCTCGACGCCGACGTGCCGGTCGAGGTCGACATGATCGAGCGGCTGCCGACTCCGTGGGGCCTCGTCCGACTTGGCGTCGCACCGGACCACCCGAAACTCAAGACGGTCTCGCGCGCTTTCGAGCGGATTGCGGTGAAGCCCGGCTTCAGGTTCCTTGGGAACGTCGAGGTCGGGCGCGACCTCTCCCATGCGGATCTGACCCGGGTCTACGATGCGGTGGTCTACGCCTTCGGAGCGCAGAGTGACCGGCGCCTCGGCATTCCGGGCGAGGACCTGCCGGGCTCGTGGTCGGCCACCGAGTTCGTGGCCTGGTACAACGGCCACCCGGATTTCCAGGAGCTCGAGTTCGACCTCAACGTCGACCGCGCCGTGGTGGTGGGGAACGGGAACGTCGCGCTGGACGTCGCGCGCATGCTGGCGTTGACGCCCGAGGAGCTGGCGCCGACCGACACCACGGACGCGGCGATCGAGGCGATCGGCGCTTCGACTCTTCGAGAGATCGTCGTCGTCGGCCGCCGCGGGCCCGCGCAGGCCTCGTGGACGACCCAGGAGCTGAAGGAGCTCGGCGAGCTCGCCGGCGCGGACGTCGTTGTCGATCCCACGGAGCTCGAGCTCGACCCTGTCAGCGAAGCAGCCCTTGAACACGACACGAATTCGAGGCGGAACATGGAGGTGCTCCGCGACTTCGCCGCGCGTGAGCCGTCCGGCAAGCCGTTGACCGTTCGGCTCCGGTTCCTGCTCTCACCGGTTGCACTGCACGGTGAGGACAAGGTCGAGTCGGTCGAGCTCGTCCGGAACCGGCTCGAGGAGCAAGAAGGGCGCCTGGTCGCCGTCCCGACGGACGAGCACGAGACCCTGGAGTGTGGCCTCGTCTTTCGCAGTGTCGGCTACCGAGGCGTCGGGCTACCGGACGTGCCCTTCGACGAGCGACGTGGGACGATCCGCAACGAAGGCGGGCGCGTCGTTGCCGACGACGGCGAGCACGTGGCGCGCGTCTACTGCGCCGGTTGGATCAAGCGCGGGCCGACCGGAATCATCGGGACGAACAAGAAGGACGCGTCGGAGACGGTGGCGCTTCTCCTCGAGGACGCCGTGGACGGACGCCTTGTCCATCAGGAGGGAGCGACCCCCGACGCCGTCGAGGAGCTAATCGAGGAGCGAGGAGTTCGCGCAGTCCTCTATCCGGGCTGGTCGTCGATCGACGAGCTCGAACGGGCTGCGGGCGAGAAGCTCGGCCGTCCACGCGTGAAGCTCCGCACCTGGGACGAGCTGCTCGAGGCTGCCGAGCGGATGGCCGCGGAAACGGCGTAGCCCGCTCCCCCAACCGGGGGAGGCTCTCCGGCGCCGGCCGGAGATGATGAGTCCATGGAGTCGCTCGTCGTCGAGTGCCTCCGCTGCGGTAGTTCCCGAGAAGCAGAAGCTTCACCGTTGCGGCTGGCCAATCCCGAGTGTCCGCGCTGCGGATACCTCGGCTGGGCGCCCGCAGGCGCGTTGAGCGAGCGCGAGCGGCGCATCATGCGAAAGAGGCCCCTCGAGCGGCGACGGCTCAGGATTGCCTGAGCGTCTCTCTCAGCAGGTCTGGATCGAGCGCGTGCACGGTGTTGCCGTCGCGGCCGGTCATGGTCTGCGCGGCCAGCATGGCGTTGAGGATCGCCTCCTCCGTGGACTCGATCACCGCGTCGTAGAGCGGCCCGATCTCCTCGTCCGCGAGCATCCGCACAGGAAGCTCGCCGCTCGTCGAACCAAGCTGGCGGTTTCCGGTCGCGAACGCAAAGAAGAGATCGCCGCTCGAATGGGCGGCCGTACCACCCATCCGGCCGACGCCTAGGCCCGCCCGCTGGGCCAGGCGGTCGCACTGGTGCGGTAGCAGCGGTGCGTCCGTTGCGACGACCCCAATGATCGAGCCGGCCTCGCCGTCTCCGCGCGTCGGCTCGGGGATACGGTCGCCGATCAACTCCCCGACGGGGACACCGTCCACGCGAAAACGCTTGCGCCGCCCGTAGTTCGCCTGGACCAGCACGCCGAGGACGTAATCCCCTGTGACCCGCGATGCTGTGCCGATCCCGGCCTTGAACCCGTGGCAGATCATTCCCGTGCCGCCGCCGACGCTTCCCTCCTCGACCGAGCCGTTCGACGCACTCGCCAGCGCTGCGTGCACGTGCTCCGCCCTCACGTGCTGCGCGCGGATGTCGTTGAGAAAGCCGTCGAACGTCTCGCCCACGACCGGTAGGGACCACGCGTCCTCGTCGGGGGACCTGGCTGCGATCGCGTCGCGGACGATGCCGACGCTGAACGTGTTCGTGATCCCGATCGGGGTCGTCAGGAAGCCCGACTCGCGGACCCATTCGAGTCCGGTCAGCTCGCCGTTCCCATTGAGCCGATGGCAGCCGGCGAAGAGCGGTGTCTCGGGCGGGATGACGACGGTCACGCCGGTCCGGATCGCGTCGCCTTCGATCAGCGTCGTGTGCCCGACGCGGACGCCGGCGACGTCGGTGATCGCGTTGTGCTCGCCGGGAGAGCCGTCGCCGATCGCGATGCCGAGATCTCGGGCCCGCATATCACGCCAGTAAACTCGATTCGATGGCCGAGACGCAGGCGCGGCGAGAGCTTTGGGGCAGTGAGACCATCAAGGCCGTGGAAAATTTCCCGGTTTCGGGCGAGCCGATTCCGCCCGCCGTCGCCCGCTGGCTCGGTCGGATCAAGGCGGCCGCGGCGCGCGTGAACGCGGAGCTCGGCTTGCTCGACGAGGACAAGGCTCAGCGCATCGCCGAAGCGGGCGAGCGTGTCTCCTCGGGGGAGCTCGACGACCAGTTTCCGATCGACGTCTTCCAGACCGGGTCGGGCACGTCTTCGAACATGAACGCGAACGAAGTAATTGCGTCCCTGGCGGGCGAGGACGTTCACCCGAACGACGACGTGAACATGGGGCAGTCGTCGAACGACGTCTTCCCGTCGGCCGTGCATCTCGCGGCGCTGGACGAAATCACGAACGACCTTCTGCCTGCGCTGCAGCAGCTCGCCGAGTCGCTGGAGCGGAAGGCCGCGGAGTTCGACGACGTCGTCAAGTCGGGCCGCACGCATCTCATGGACGCGGTTCCCATCACCCTTGGACAGGAGTTCGGCGGGTACGCGGCGCAGGTGCGGCAGGGACACGAACGCCTCTCCGCGACCCTTGGCCGACTGGGCCAGATCCCGCTCGGGGGAACGGCGGTCGGCACCGGGCTGAACACGCACCCGGAGTTCGCCGAGCGTGTGCGCCGTCGTCTCTCGGACGACACCGGCCTGACCATCTCACCGCCCGCCGACCCCTTCGAGGCGACGGCTGCGCGCGATGCGCTCGTCGAGGCATCGGGCGCGCTCAAGACGGTTGCCGTCTCGCTCACGAAGATCGCGAACGACCTCCGGCTGATGGGCTCGGGGCCCCGCGCCGGGTTGGCGGAGATCTTCCTGCCAGAGTTGCAAAAGGGCAGCTCGATCATGCCGGGGAAGGTGAACCCCGTCATCCCCGAGGTCGTGACGCAGGTGTCTGCCCAGGTGATCGGCAACGACGCGGCGATCACCGTCGGCGGAATGCAGGGTCACTTCGAGCTCAACGTCTTCGTGCCGTTGCTCGCGCGGAACCTGCTTGACTCGATCAAGCTCCTCGCTGCCGCCTCGCGGCTGCTGGCGGAGAAATGTGTCGACGGGATCGAGGCGAACCGCGAGCTGCTCGAGCGCTACGCCGAGCTGACCCTGTCGGCGGCGACGGCACTGAATCCCTACATCGGCTATGACGCCGCCAGCGAGATCGTCAAAGAGGCTTCATCGTCGGGCCGTTCCATCCGTGAGGTCGCGCGGGAGCGGGGCGTGCCTGACGAGGTACTCGACCAGGCATTGGACTACCGCGCCATGACGAAGCCGCATCGCTCGTAGACGGGTTCCGTTGGCGTCGTGACTTGCCGGAATCCCGCGAAACCGGTTATAAGAGGCGGTCTAAGCATCGATATCCGCGGCAGAGCAGGGGTTTAGCTGCGGATTTCAGTCCGAGAGGGGAGAGACAGGGTGAAAGTATTGAGAGCAGGACCCTTTGCTGCGCTCGTTCTCGTCGCCATGGTCTTGGTCGGCGTCGTGTCCGCGGCAGAGGGCTCGCAGGCTGGATTGGAACCTGTTGGGGCGGACCTCGTGGCGATGAATGCCACGCCGCTCGGCGCCAAGAGCGGCAACCTGACTGCCGCGGTCAGACTCACCGACCCGTCACTCGCGGTTGCGAACGCGAAGGGCGGCATGTCGAAAGCCGAGCAGCAGTCGTACGTCAAGCAGTTGAAGGACAAGCAGAGCGCCGTCGCCGCCCAGGTCAAAGGGCTCGGCGGCACGGAGGTCGCACAGGTGACGAAGGCGCTGAACGCCCTCGTCGTCTCGGTCGACCGCTCGAAGATCGCACAGATTGAGGCGCTGCCGAACGTCGCGTCGGTCAGACCTGTCAACGATTATCAGCTCGACCTGAGCGAGACGGTGCCGTATATCGGCGCCGCCGCGGCGCAGGCGGCCGGTGTTACCGGCGCCGGAGTCAAGGTGGCCATCTTGGACTCGGGGCTCGATTACACGCATCAGGACTTCGGTGGCCCAGGCACCACCGCTGCGTACACCGCGGCGTACGGCACCGCCACCGCTGATGCGAAGAACAAGAGTCGTGACGGGCTCTTCCCGACGGCGAAGGCCGCGGGCGGGTTCGATTTCGTCGGCGAGGCGTGGCCGAACGGGCCGCTCGCGCCAGACGACGACCCAATCGACTGCAGCCCGACCGTCATCGGCTGCGGGGGTGGTCACGGGACGCACGTCGCCGACATCATCGGTGGCACCGGGCCCGCCAAGGGTGTCGCACCGGGTGCGAGCTTCTATCCGGTGAAGGTCTGCAGCTCGGTGTCGACCTCGTGCAGCGGCGTCGCGCTCCTGCAGTCCGTCGACTTCGCGCTGGATCCGAACCAGGACAATGACATCTCGGACAAGGTGAACGTGATCAACCTGTCGCTGGGTTCGTCCTACGGACAGGACGAGGACGATCTGAGCGCTGCGCTGAACAACGCGTCGCGTGCCGGTGTCGTCGTCGTCGCGTCGGCCGGCAACTCGGCCGATCGCCCGTACATCACCGGGTCGCCGTCGTCCGCGACCGAGGTGATCAGCGTCGCGCAGACGCAGGTCCCGAGCGCAAGGGCGTTCGGCCTCCGGATCAATTCGCCGGCCTCGATTGCCGGGACGACCTTCAACACGGAGACCGTCGGCTGGGCGCCGATCGGCTCTGGGTTCACCGGTGACGTCGTCTTCGTCGGGCGCGGATGCCCGGCGGATGGGATCGCGCCGGGCAGCCCGGCGGATCCGTACCTGGCCAACCCGGCCGGGAAGGTCGCGCTGATCGACCGCGGTGCGTGCGCGGTCAGCCTAAAGGTCGACCGGGCCGCGAAGGCCGGTGCGATCGGCGTGCTGATCGGTCTCGTTGCCCCCGGCCCGCCGGTCTCGTTCTCCTTCGGCGGCGGCGACACGTTCGTTCCGACCCTGATCATCACGCAGGCGGACTCGAACAAGATCAAGACCGCATTGACTGCCGGCTCGACGGTCAACGTCTCGGTGGGGCCGTCGGTGTCGATTCCGCTCGTGGGAAGCATGGTCAACACGTCGTCGCGCGGCCCGAGCTTCAGCCGCAACACGATCAAGCCGGACATCGGCGCGCCGGGCGCGTCGGTCTCCGCGGAGGTCGGCACGGGCACGGGCGAGACGGCGTTCGGCGGCACGTCCGGCGCGGCGCCGATGGTGACCGGGTCGGCAGCGCTCCTGCTGCAGAAGTACCCGGGACGCTCGCCGGCGGAGATCAAGGCCGTGCTGACGAACACCGGCGAGACGAACATCCAGACCAACCCGGCGCTCGAGCCCGGGGCGCTCGCTCCGATCACTCGGATCGGCGGCGGGGAGGTGAGGGTCAAGCGGGCCCTCGACAGCTCAACCGCGGCCTGGGATTCAGACGCGAGTGCGGGCAGCCTGTCGTTTGGTTACGAAGCGGTCGCGACTCCGAAGACGTCTCAGAGGAAGGTCACGGTCCGCAACTACTCGAACAGTGCACGGACGTACTCGATCAACGCCGGGTTCCGGTACGCGAACGACGCCGCCAGCGGCGCCGTCTCGCTCGACGTTCCCTCCAGCATCAACGTGGGGGCAAATAGCTCGGCAACCTTCAACATCAAGATGAAGGTCGATCCGAGCAAGCTCGCCGTCTGGACGCTGAACGGCGGCAGCCGGGGCGGCGACGGATTCCGCCTGCAGGAGTTCGAGTTCGACGGCTACATCAACATCACGGGCGGCGGCGACAACGTCCACCTACCGTGGCAGACGCTTCTGCACCGTTCTGCAGACGTGTCGGCCGGGGCGGATTCGCTCACGCTCTCCGGCGGGACGGGCTCGGTCGCGATGACCAACTCGAGCCCCGTCCTCGACGGCCGCGTGGACGTCTTCGCACTGACGGGCCAGAGCCCGGCGATCAAAAAGAAGTCACTGCCTCAGCCGGGCAGCAACTTCGCGATCGTCGACCTGCAGTCGGTCGGCGTTCGCCAGGCTGGCACGAACATCCAGTTCGGGATCGACACCTACGGTGCGCGTGCGCACCCGAACTACCCGGCGGAGTTCGACGTCTACATCGACAGCAACCGGGATGGCACTTCGGACCGGATCATCTTCAACCTCGAGAACGGCGGATTCGCCGTCACCGGTCAGAACGTCGTCGGGGTCTTCAACGTCGCGACGGGCCTTACCTCGGTGTTCTTCTTCACCGACGCGGACCTCAACTCGGGGAACGCGATCCTGACGGCTCCGATGTCGGCGCTTGGGATCACGGCGGCCACGAAGTTCGACTTCTCGGTCTTTGCGTTCGACAACTACTTCACCGGCGCCCTCACGGACGCCATCGAAGGCATGACGTTCACGGCCGGGACGCCGCGCTTCACGGGTACCGGGATTCCCGCGGCCGGCGTGCCTGCCGGCGGAGCGAGCACGCTCACGGTTCAGAGCGTGGCCGGCGGGGCAGCAGCATCGCCGTCGCAGACCGGACTGCTCATGCTCTACCGCGACGCCCGCGGCAAGGGCGGTCCGGACACGAGCAAGCAGGAGGCGGACACGCTGCTGGTCAGCGGTTAGGCAACATCCCGATCTCCACGCAGAAGGGCCGTCCTCCGGGGCGGCCCTTCTCGTTGCTCAGCCGGTGGGCGCCTCGGGAGTGCAGTCGAGGTGTGTGCGCGAGATGACGCGGGCGCGCGTCCCGCGT
>Ga0184612_10001122_pt1 | contig 12911 bp, 9 predicted proteins | sample PLM3_60_coex_FD_133163 | JGI IMG/M metagenome (GOLD analysis project Ga0184612, IMG submission 133163) | Groundwater sediment microbial communities from an aquifer in East River, Colorado, USA - PLM3_60_coex | ecosystem: Environmental > Terrestrial > Soil > Riparian zone | place: USA: East...
CTTTCGCGAGGGTGACAACTGTGGGGCGTTTTGTTCAGTGCAAGTTAAACGCAGTAGCGCTCTCATCGCCCTCACATATCCGCATTAAACAGCCCGCCGCGCATGATCAGGTAGCGGGTGTCGCTCGTGTCGGTCCGATTTTTCGCCACCAGTTCGAAGATGCCGGTCGCCGTGCCTTCCGCCTGATTGACGGCCGTGATGGTGAAGCGGCCGTAGAGCCCGTCGGACTGCCATTGGCTGTCGTCGTCCATCACGATCGTCGAGGTGAGGATCGGCACCGCCTGGCCGATGGCGAGCGGCTGATCCGACGACATGTCCAGGGTTACGATCAGATTGCCCTGGACGCCGGCGAGGGCGGGAACGCAGGTGATCCCTTCGCCGTTGAAGGCCAGCAGATGGGCGCTCGAGCCGGGCGAGCCGACGGTGCCGTTGATATCGAGATCGATGTGTTGAGAGATCGGCGGTGCCACGGTGAGATTGGTTTCGAACCGGCAATCCACGTCGCCGAGATTGTTCAACTGGCGCGCCCCGCTATTGAGATCGCTGACCAGTTGGCTGAAGCCCACCGTCTGCGGCCGAAAATCGTACTCAGAAACCACAAGCTCCGCGGCGCAACCCGGGAGCAGTAATGCCAGAACGAGAACCATACATGTGCGCATGACCATCCTCCATGACGGATCGAACAGCTTGGCCCCGTTGCAACCTACGCCGGTGGCTGCGGTGAAAATGTGCTGGCGATCACACCACCCGCTCTCTCACGCAAATGTGACGCCGCGAGCAACCGTTGCCGATAGACACACCGGCTGTTGTTCGCGCTCACGCCAGCGTGACAATCATGGAGATTTCTTGGAGGACGCCAACGACACCAGCTGTCATTTGGTGTGATCTGCACCAAATGACTCGACGCGCTTCGAGACGATATTCCTTGACTTCTTGATAGGAATATGCTCATATATAAGTCGCCGCCGGCTCCAGCCGGACGGCCTTGATGTTGGACATTGTGTATCTGTATGCCGCCCGGACTTCTCGCCTGAGAGTCCGGCTGCGCGGCGTATGCCCATCGGACAACATTCCGCCGGGCATGCGGGGCGGCGCCTTAACTTCTTGCGTAAGGTTGAACGTCATGATTCAAATTTTTTCGGCGGGACGAGCGATTTCACGGGGCATCATCTTGATCTCGGGCGGAAAAATGCCCTGCAGTCGTCGAACCTCCGGAAAATTCATACAGTCGGATCAACGAGTTGCGCCCGCGCACCTAGCGGAAAATATGCCGCGCGGTGGGGAGCCGTTAGCCCTCGGCAGTCTCGCAATCACCACCCTGCCGGAACGGCGAGAACTCCGCCAGGCCGGCGATCTCCTGCTCCATCGCCGCGCGTTCGCGGCGGAGGAAATCCTTCACCGCTGCGGCGAAACCGGTATCGGCGATCCAGTGGGCGCTCCAGGTGGGCGTCGGCAGATAGCCGCGCTGGATCTTGTGCTCGCCCTGGGCGCCGGCCTCGACCCGCGCCAGCTTGTTGCGGATCGCATAGTCGATCGCCTGATAGTAGCAGGCCTCGAAATGCAGGAACCGGTACTCGCCGAGGCAGCCCCAATGGCGGCCATAGAGCGCGTCGCCGCCCCGCAGGTTGAGCGCGCCGGCGACGTAGCCGCCATCTTTCTCCGCCAGGATCAGCACGCATTTCTCCGCCATCGCAGCACCCAGGCGATGGAAGAAATCCCGCGTCAGATAGGGCCGGCCCCATTTGCGGTCGCCCGTATCCATGTAGAAGGCGAAGAAGGCGTCCCAATGTTGCGGTTTGATATCGTCGCCCTCGAGCGTCTGCAGGGTGACGCCGCCGGCCGCCGCCTCGCGCCGCTCCCGCCGCATCTGTTTGCGCTTGCGCGAAGCGAGGGCGCCGAGGAAATCCTCGAAGGTTTCGTAGTCCTGGTTCGCCCAATGATACTGGCAGCCGAGCCGCAACATCAGGCCCGCCGACTCCAGCGCCTGCGTATCCACGTCGTCCGGGAAGGTTACGTGCAGCGACGAGACTCCCGCGCGCCGCGCGATCTCCACCATGCCGCCGATCAGCGCGGCGCGCAGTTGCGGCTGATCGGCATCGGGTCGCACCAACAATCGCGGTCCGGGCACCGGCGTGAAGGGCACGGCCACCTGCAGCTTCGGATAGTACTGCCCGCCGGCGCGTTCATAGGCCTGGGCCCAGCCGTGATCGAAGACATATTCGCCCTGGGAATGGGTCTTCGCATAAAGCGGCGCCGCCGCGAGGATCTCGCCGCCGGCATCCTCGAGGACGACATGATGAGGCTGCCAGCCGGTGCGCGGGCCGACCGACTTGCTGTCCTCCAACGCCCGGAGGAAGGCGTGACTGACGAAAGGGTTGTCGCTGCCCGCGCAAGCATCCCACGCCGGTGCCGCGATCTCATCGATCGCGCGCAGGCTGCGGATGGTGGCGGGCTCGCGGCCGTCGGGCATGGGCGGTTGGGATTGTTGCGCTGTCTCTATCCTAGCATGGCACGGCGCGGAGGCGCGACAAGGTCAGTGACAAACTGCCGCAGGTCAGCCGACTTCGAACACCGCTTCCACTTCCACCGCGACTCCGACCGGCAAGGCGTTGACGCCGACGGCGGCGCGCGCGTGTTTGCCGGCGTCGCCGAACACTTCGACCATCAGGTCGGAAGCGCCGTTGGCGACTTTCGGCTGATCGATAAATTCATCCGCCGAATTCACGAACACGCCGAGCCGCACGCAGCGCTTGACCCGATCCAGGTCGCCGTTCAATGCCGCGCGGAGTTGGGCGATCACATTGAGCCCGCAAAGCCGCGCCGCCTTCTGGCCGTCCTCGATGGTAAATTCCTTGCCCAGGCGGCCCTTATACTGGAACTCGCCGTTCAGCACGGTGACCTGTCCCGATACAAACGCCAAGCCGCCGGCGATGACCACCGGCACGTAATTGGCCACGGGAGCGGCAGCCTTCGGTAACTCAATCTTCAGTTCCGCAAGGCGATGATCGATGCGGCCGGCCATGGGCGGTCTCCCTTTTTCACTGAACTGGTTTAGGGGCTGCAACATATCGGCCGGCCGGCCGGCGATCCAGCCCCGGCCAAGCTTGACTTCCCGGCAATCGGATGCGGATAAAGCCCTGCGGCGCAGGGGCGGCAGTAGGAATCGAAAGACAAGGATGGCGGACATATCCGGAATTTTCGTGGCGAAGGGGCAGGGACCGCTCGATCTGCTGCCACGGTTCTGTAACCGCCATGGCTTGATCGCCGGCGCCACCGGCACCGGCAAGACCGTCAGCCTGCAGGTGATCGCCGAAGGGCTTTCGGCCCGCGGCGTGCCGGTGTTCCTGGCCGATGTGAAGGGCGATCTGGCGGGCCTGTCGCAGGCGGGCGAGGCCAAGCCGAAGATTCAGGAGCGGCTGACAGCTCTCGGCATCGCCGATCACAAGTTCCGCGCTTATCCCGCGATCTTCTGGGACCTGTTCGGCGAGCAGGGACATCCGGTGCGGGCGACGATCTCCGATCTCGGGCCACTGCTGCTCGGCCGGTTGCTCGACCTCAATGAGGTGCAGACAGGTGTGCTGAACCTCGCTTTCAAGGTCGCCGACGATCAGGGGCTGCTGCTGCTCGACCTCAAGGATCTGCGCGCGCTGCTCATCCATGTGGCCGACAACGCCAAGGAGCTGACCACCAGCTACGGCAATGTCAGCGCCCAGACCGTGGGCACGATCCAGCGCGGCCTGCTGCAACTGGAAAGCCAGGGCGGCGAGGCCTTCTTCGGCGAGCCGGCGCTCGATCTTAACGATCTGATGATGGTGGATCCCGGCGGCTACGGCGCCATCAACATCCTGGCGGCGAGCAAGCTGATGCAGAATCCGCGCGCCTACTCGACGCTTTTGCTGTGGCTGTTGTCGGAGCTGTTCGAAAATCTGCCGGAGGTCGGCGATCTCGACAAGCCGAAGCTGGTCTTCTTCTTCGACGAGGCGCATCTGCTGTTCAACGACGCGCCGAAGGCGCTGCTGGAGAAGATCGAGCAGGTGGTGCGCCTGATCCGATCCAAGGGCGTCGGCATTTTCTTCGTCACCCAGAATCCCCTGGACATTCCCGACGTGATCCTCGGCCAACTCGGCAACCGCGTGCAGCATGCGCTGCGCGCCTTCACGCCGCGGGATCAGAAAGCGGTGAAGGCCGCGGCCGAAACCTTCCGGCCCAATCCGAAGATCGATACGGCGCAGGCGATCATGGAACTGGCGGTCGGCGAGGCGCTGGTTTCATTTCTGCAGACCGACGGTACGCCGGCGATCGTCGACCGCGCGCTGGTGTTGCCGCCTGCATCGCGGCTCGGCGCCATCACGCCGGACGAGCGCGGCGCCAGCATCGGCGCCAGTCCGATCAAGGGCCGCTACGAGCAGCGGGTCGATCGCGAGAGCGCCTACGAACTGCTGGCGGGCCGCACCCAGACAGCGGCGCCCGCAAGCGCGTCGCAGCCCAGCGGCACCGGTGCCTGGCAGCGGCCCGGCGGCACGCGGCCACCGGAGTCCAAGCCGGGCTACAGCTATCCGCAGGCGCCGACGGAACCCGCATCGACGAGGGGCCGCGCCGCCAAGCCGGAAAAGAGCACGATGGAGCGGATCATTCTCGGCGATGGCCGCCGGCAGGGCATCCTGGAAGCGGCAGCGAAGAGCGTCGTGCGCAACATGGCGGGCCAGGTGGGCCGACAGATCGTGCGCGGCGTCCTCGGTTCGATTCTGCGGAGTCGCTGACGGTGGAAATTCAGGCGGCCGGCGGCCGCGCACCTGTGACGGTCTTGGATCACGAGCCATCCACCGGCGAATCGCCGGGCGGGTGGCCGCTGGTGCTGGCGCTGGCCGTGGCGCAGCTCGTTTCCTGGGGCACGGTCTATTACAGCTTCTCGGTGCTGCTGCTGCCGATGGAGGCGGAGCTGGGCTGGAGCCGGACCGCCATCAACGGCGCGCTCTCCCTCGGGCTGCTGATCGCCGGCCTCTGCGCCTATGGCATCGGCAGCTGGGTCGATCGCCGTGGCGGCCGGCTGCTGATGTCCGTGGGCAGCGTCCTGGCGGCGATGCTGTTGGCTCTGTGGTCGCAAACCCAGAGTCTGCTGCTGTTTTATGCCATCTGGGCCGGCCTTGGCTTCGCCATGGCCGCCACGCTCTACGAGCCGGCGTTCGTCGTGCTGACGCGGCGCTTTCCCAAAAGCTTTCGCGCGCGCATCACCATCCTGACGCTGGTCGCCGGGCTGGCGAGCACGGTCTTCGTGCCGCTGACTCAGATACTCGCCACAGGCCTTGGGTGGCGCGAGACGCTGCTGATTCTCGCCGCCATCAATCTGGCGGTCTGCCTGCCGGTGCATGCGCTGTGGCTGCGCGGCGACGCGGATCTTGACCGGACCATCTCGTCGGCGCAACCCGTCGACCGGCGGAGCCTGATGCGTAAGGTGGCGCGCAATCCAGTGTTTTGGGGTCTGGCCTTATGCCTTACGGCCTATAGCGCCACGTTCTCCGCCTTCGTCATCCATCTGATCCCGATGCTGGCGGAACGAGGCATTCCCACCGCCATCGCCATTGCCGCGGTAGCGCTGATCGGCCCGTCCCAGGTTGCGGGCCGCGTGGTGGTCTTCCTCTTCTCCCGGTACCTGCCGACGGCGCTGACCGGCCGCATCGTCCTGCTGGCGTTGCCGGCATCGCTGTGGCTGCTGATCAGGTTTCCGGATTCGACAGCCGTGCTGTTTACCGCCGCCGTCTTCTACGGCAGCGCCAACGGCATCATGACCATCGTGCGCAGCGCCGCCGTCCCCGACCTGATGTGGCGCGACGGCTATGGCGCCATCAACGGCGCCTTGGCCCTGCCTGCCATGGCGGCGCAGGCCCTGGCGCCGCTGGGCGCGGCGCTGATCTGGTCTATCTCCGGCGGCTACAATGCCGTGCTCTGGACCCTCCTTGCGGTCTCCACCATCGCCGCCATGGCCTTCTGGTCGGCCGCCGCCTTGTCGCACCATACCGTCCCGCCAGCCGAGCCGGATCTGCCCGCAAAGCGCTGAGTTTCTGGGCAATTGCCCACGGGCAGTGCCAGCGATTTAGGCGTCGCCGAAAATCGAATTGTGCGGCGCAGCATGGTGAATTCAATATAATACATTGATTATTAATCACTATTTTCAATGCGACCGCAGTGCAGCAAAATTGGCACGGAACTTGAATAGATAGTTATGGGGTCAGTGAGCGATCACCAGCCCTCGCCGGACCGATGGCGGACCCGGCGCGCCCAAGCCAACGGCCCGGCGACGGCAAGTTAAACAGGGAGACGTCAACGAGTGGTGAGACACATCATCGAGCAAACGGGTCGGCAATGCGGCGCGCGGGGTCTTCCCGCCAAGGGACCATACGGACCGGGCGGCGGCAGTGGGCCAGCGATGCCGCCGCCCGGACCGACCAGGAATTCTCGGGGGACGCGCGTCCGATAGGGGCGGCGGTCTCTTGAGTTCGAGCACGCGCGAGTAAGGTCCTCCCTTCGCGCGACTTGCCCGGATGGCGCGGTAGCGACACAGCGCCATCCGGGCCTTTTCTCTTTCGGCAGGTCCAGCAGCCCGCCATTGCACGGCGACTGCTTCGACCTCCACCAGATACGCCGGCCGCCCGAGCCCGGCGACCAGCACCAGCGTCCAGGGCGGCAGATGCTCTCCCACGGCATCGCGATGTACCGACACATAGGCCGGGACATGTTCGCGGCCGACGATGTAGGACGTGACCTTCACGATGTCGGCAACGCTCATGCCGCCCTCCGCCAGGATCGCCTTGATGTTGATCCAGATCTGCTGCGCCTGCTCGGTGAAGTCGGTTGAAATAGACCCGTCGGTGCGCTCGCCAAGTTGCCCGGACATATGGAGCTCACGCGCCGACCGCTCGATGACGACGGCGTGATGATAGGCGCTGGCGGGCCGGGCGATGCCGGCCGGATTCAGAATTTTTCGCATGGAAACCCTGTGACGTTGCTGCGCTGATCGGATGGGTCGGCGGGCTGTGGCGATCTACGCCTCAAGAAGTGCCCGGACGATGGCGCGCCATTCCTCTTCAAGAGCCGCCTTGCTGGGCGACCGGCCGCAGCGGCGGTACCAGTATTCGGCGTTGGACTGGTCGCCTTCCTTGCGATGCAGATAGGCATGCACCCACTGGTTCGGCGGGTCCTGTTCGTCCGCCTGGGCGCATTCATGGGCCTTGTTCCAATCCCCCTTGGCATCCCACCACAGCGCTTGCAGCGGCAGGATGAGTTCCTTTGGCGGCCGTGGCCGATCAAGCGAAGCGGTGAAATCAGTGACGTTCATGACGACTTCCCTGACTTGGCGGCAAGCGGAAGGCGCTCACCGATAGCCGTCCGCCCTGAGAACCGGGCGGCGCGACTAGCTATAAAGCTAAGTCGTTAGATCGCCAGAAACAATCCCGGGCGCGTGGTAGTGGCCACGCGCCCGGCAAAGTTCGCTACTACAGTTTCTTCAGGGAGAAACGCTACGCCAGGAAACCTGGTGCCGGCGCCGTGCTCCCCCTTTGAGACACGGCGCCAGGTCTCTCACACTGCCCCTTAAGAGCAGCCGTTCGTCGACCCGCAGGTCGTGCACTTCATGCAGGTGCCGTTGCGCACCATCGTGAAGTTGCCGCACTCGCCGCAGGCATCCCCTTCGTAACCCTTGAGACGCGCTTCGCGGATCTTCTCCAGCCGCGCATCGACCGCTTCGACCACCGCGGCCTGAACAGACATCGAACTGCCGGCGCGGGTCACCTCGACGGTTGCCATCGCCGTTGTGCCTGCATAGGCGTTGCCGCCATAGGCGCCATCGGTCCCCGTGGCCAGCGCGATGTCTTCGCGGGCCGGGGCTTCCTCCTGCGCGCCCGCCGCGCCGTTGCGCAGGCCGCCATGGAAGACGACGAGGTTGCGGACATAGCCGGTGGAAGCATAGCGCTTCACCGCGTTGATGGTCGGCGTCTCGTCATCGCTCAGGCTGCTCTCCTGCGCGCCGCGGCCCATGCTGTCGGGCAGCACATCGTTGTTCTGCACATGGGCGAGGTCGGAGCGGCCAAGATAGGAGATCGCCAGTTCGCGGAACACATAGTCGAGGATCGATGTCGCCATCTTGATGGCGTCGTTGCCTTCGACCAGGCCGCTGGGCTCGAACCGCGTGAAGGTGAAGGCCTCGACGAACTCTTCCAGCGGCACGCCATATTGCAGGCCGATGGAAATGGCGATGGCGAAATTATTCATCAGGCTGCGGAAGGCCGCACCTTCTTTGTGCATGTCGATGAATATCTCGCCGAGGGTGCCATCCTCATATTCGCCGGTGTGCAGATAGACCTTGTGGCCGCCAACGATCGCCTTTTGCGTGTAGCTCTTGCGGCGGTTGGGCAGGCGCTCCCGCTGGGCGCGCATGTTGATGACCCGTTCGATCACCCGCTCGATGATCCGTTCGGCTACCAGCGGCGCCTTGGCTGCGGCCGGCGCTTCGATGATCTCCGCCAGTTCCTCGGCGTCGTCGGTGAGCACCTGCGCCGCCAGCGGTTGCGACAGCTTGGAGCCATCGCGGTAGAGCGCATTGGCCTTCAGGCCCAGGCTCCAGGACAGCATGTAGGCGTCCTTGCATTCCTCGACCGTCGCCGAATTCGGCATGTTGATGGTCTTGGAGATGGCACCGGAGATGAAAGCCTGCGCCGCCGCCATCATATGGATGTGGCTCTTCACGGACAGGAAGCGCTTGCCGATCCGGCCGCAGGGATTGGCGCAGTCGAAGATCTGCAGATGTTCTGCCTTGAGATAGGGCGCGCCTTCCAGAGTCATGGCGCCGCAGCAATAGGTATTGGCCTCGTCTATCTGCTGCCGGTTGAACCCCAGGGCGGTCAGCATGTCGAAGCCGACATCGGTGAGCTGGGCGTTGGTGAAGCCCAGCACCTTGGTGCAGAACTCATCGCCCAGGGTCCATTTGTTGAAGGCGAAGCGGATATCGAAGGCGCCGGCCAGCGCCGATTCAAGCGCCTGCAGCGTGCTCTCGGCGAAGCCGATCGCCTTCAGCGCGGCGTGATTGATGCCGGGCGCCTCGGCCAGGGTGCCGTGGCCGACCGCATAGCGGATCATATCTTCGATCTGGCCTTCGCTATAGCCGAGATTCTTCAATGCCGCCGGCACGGTGCGGTTGATGATCTTGAAGTAGCCGCCGCCCGCCAGTTTCTTGAACTTCACCAGGGCGAAGTCAGGCTCGATGCCCGTGGTGTCGCAATCCATCACCAGCCCGATCGTGCCGGTGGGCGCGATCACCGTGGCCTGAGCATTGCGGTAGCCGTGGGACTGGCCGCGCAGCAGCGCGTCGTCCCAGGCCTGGCGCGCGGCGCGCACCAGATCCTTGTCGGGGCATTTGTCGCCATCCAGCAGCACCGGCAGAACGGACAGGCCTTCATAGCCGTTCGTTTCGCCATGGGCGGCGCGGCGGTGATTGCGCACGACCCGCAACATATCCTTGCGGTTGCGCTCATAGCCGGGGAAGGGCCCGAGCTCCCGCGCCATATCGGCCGAAGCGGTATAAGACACGCCGGTCATGACGGCGGTGATGGCGGCGCAAAGCTGGCGGCCTTCCTCGCTGTCATAGCCGTGGCCCATAGCCATCAAGAGGCCGCCCAGATTGGCATAGCCGAGGCCGAGGGTGCGGTAGTCGTAGGAGAGCTTGGCGATCTCCTTCGACGGGAACTGGGCCATCAGCACGGAGACTTCCAGCGTGATGGTCCAGAGGCGCGTCGCATGCTCGAACGCGGCGATGTCGAAGCTGCCGTCGGCGTTGCGGAACTGCATCAGGTTCAGCGACGCGAGATTGCAGGCGGTGTCGTCCAAGAACATGTATTCGGAGCAGGGGTTGGACGCATTAATTCGGCCGCTCTGCGGACAGGTGTGCCACTCATTGATTGTGGTGTCGTACTGCACGCCGGGATCGGCGCATTGCCAGGCGGCCGTGGCGATCTTTTCCCAGAGCTCGCGCGCGCCGATGGTCTTATGCACCTTCTTGTCGGTGCGGCGGATCAGCTTCCACGGGCCATCGGCTTTCACGGCTTCGATGAAATCGTTGGTGATGCGCACCGAATTGTTGGAGTTCTGGCCGGACACCGTGAGATAGGCGTCGGAATCCCAGTCCGTGTCATAAGTCCGGAAGTCGATATGTCGATAGCCCTGGCGCGCATATTGGATGATGCGCTGGATATAGTTCTCGGAGACCATCGCTTCGCGAGCGGCGATGATCGCCTTCTTCAGCGCCCGGTTGAGCTTGGGATCGAAGCAGCCCTCGCCGTCGACCGTTGCCGGGTCGGGTTTGTGGCAGGCCTGCATGACGGCATTCAGAAACTTTTCGCAAAGCCTTGAGCCGGCGACCAGAGAGGCGACCTTCTGCTCCTCCACCACCTTCCAGTCGATGTAGTTCTCGATATCTGGATGATCGAGATCGACGGTCACCATCTTCGCCGCGCGCCGCGTCGTGCCACCGGATTTGATGGCCCCGGCCGCACGGTCACCGATCTTGAGGAAGCTCATCAGGCCCGAGGATTTCCCGCCGCCGGAAAGCCTTTCGCCTTCGCCGCGCAGCCTGGAGAAGTTGGAACCGGTGCCGGAGCCGTATTTGAAGAGCCGCGCCTCGCGCACCCAGAGATCCATGATCCCGCCGTCATTCACCAGATCGTCGGAGACCGACTGGATGAAGCAGGCATGGGGCTGGGGATGCTCATAGGCGGAAGCCGAGGCGACCAGCTTGCCCGTGAGGAAATCGACGTAGTAGTGGCCCTGGGATGGCCCGTCGATGCCATAAGCCCAATGCAGTCCGGTGTTGAACCATTGCGGCGAATTCGGCGCCGCCAACTGCTTAGCCAGCATGTAGCGCGATTCGTCATAATAGGCGCGAGCGTCGCACTCGGCGTCGAAATAGCCGCCGCGCCAGCCCCAATAGGTCCAGGTGCCGGCCATGCGGTCGAACACTTGCGTCGCCCTGGTCTCGCCGGTGATGCGCAGCTCCTTGTCGAGCTTAGCGAGCGCGTCTTCGTCGGGGACATGGCGGCAAAGCCACTCCGGCAGATCGGCCTCGCGCACGGATTTCAGGCGCACGGGCACGCCGGCCTTGCGGAAATATTTCTGCGCCAGCACGTCGCAAGCCACCTGCGACCACTCGGCGGGCACCTCGATGTTTCGCGCCTGAAAGACGATTGATCCGTCCGGATTTTTTATCTCGCTCGATGTCGTACGGAACTCGATGCCGTCATAGGGTGACTTTCCGGCATCCGTGAATCGCCGTTCAATGCGCATGGTGCACTCCCCAATCCCCGATTTGGTGACAAAAATGCCGGCAATTCCCAACCCTGCGTGTCAAGAAATGCCGGCAGAACCCTGTTTTGACGCTACTTCTGGTGGGTCTCACCGGGCGCCAACCGCAACATATTGGTACAGCCGCGCCGCGGATTGCAACAGATTTTGTGGTTACCAGAGAACCTTACCCCCACCTATTGTGTGTTGCGTCGCAATAACCCTAACATTTCCGCGGCTTTCCGGTGACGGAGGCATGACAGATGAACGACCGGATTGTTGCGATCTGTTGACCTAGTTTGGACGCCCAATGCCAGCCGGCTGCACGGGACTGCGAGCGGGGGTCGACAGTGCGACGGCCGCATCGCGAGGATTTCCGCCCCTTTTTGTGGAAATGGAGCGGATCGAATCCGAATCCCGCGCGATGCTTGTCGCGCGACGCATAAAAGATTGCATAAAAGCCATAGGATTCTGGGGTCTATACTGTTGTCATACTTAACTGTTCCTCAATGTTTCTTAGCAAAAATTTACGAACACAACAGAAGTCAGGCAGACGCCATGCCGTCTATTGTCACCAATAGTACAAGGCACAAGACGCGAATGCGTCCCTCGCTGCTGCTGCGTTACGCGTTCGACTATGTGCGCCTCCTGGAACACACCAATGCCGAGGATGCGCTGCGCCGGGGCAAGGAAGAGGCGGAGCGCGCGGCGGTAGCAGAGCGGGAGGCCCGTGCCAGGGCCGAGGCGGCGAACCGCTCCAAATCGGAATTCCTCGCCAACATGAGTCATGAGCTGCGCACGCCGCTGAACGCGATCATCGGCTTTTCCGAGATGATGAAGGATGGGGTGATGGGGCCGCTGCAGAATGCGGTCTATGAAGGCTACAGCGAGGATATCCATCGCTCGGCGCGGCATCTCCTGGATGTCATCAACGACGTCCTCGATCTCTCGAAGATCGAGTTCGGCAAGGCCGACCTGCAGGAAGAGGATTTCGATCTCGACGAGGTGATCCGCGCCTGCATCCGCTTGATCCATGAGCGGGCCCAGCGTGGGCAACTGACCGTCGATTATAAACCGGGAGCGGCGCCGCCGCGCTTGCACGCCGATGGGCGCCGCATCCGCCAGATTCTGATCAATCTCCTCTCCAATGCCGTGAAGTTCACGCCGCCGGGCGGCCGCATCACCGTGCATGTGATCAATGCCGAGGGCGGCGGGCTGGTCATCGCGGTGGTCGACACCGGCATCGGCATCAAGGCGGCCGACATGGAAAAGGTCATGGCGCCCTTCGGTCAGGCGAATACCGGCCTCGACCGGAAATATGAGGGAACGGGTCTCGGCCTGCCGCTCTCCAAGGCCTTTGCCGAGATGCATGACGGCCGCCTGTTCCTGGAGAGCACGCCCGGCGCCGGCACCGCCGCCTGCCTGTTTCTGCCGTCAGTGCGCGTGCAATGGAAGGCGGTGGCGGCATGAGTACCGTGCCGAAGGTCACCGACCTCCTGAACGATGACACGAAGTCGCTGGTGCGGGAGCTGCGCAAGCGGATCGAGGAGCGGCTGTCCGTCACCAGCCGCCAGGTCTCGTTCGAC
>Ga0184612_10001123_pt1 | contig 12908 bp, 12 predicted proteins | sample PLM3_60_coex_FD_133163 | JGI IMG/M metagenome (GOLD analysis project Ga0184612, IMG submission 133163) | Groundwater sediment microbial communities from an aquifer in East River, Colorado, USA - PLM3_60_coex | ecosystem: Environmental > Terrestrial > Soil > Riparian zone | place: USA: East...
AGCCGATCCCGGTAGTCGGTACTCGGCTCCTCGTGGCCGCCCTCCGCTGAGGCGGCGGCAAGGCGCTCCCGCAGCTCGCCAAGTCCGGCGAAGTCCGCCTCCCTCGCGGCCTTGGCCACGGCCATGACCGTTGCGATGCGCTCCGCCTCGGACACAGCCGCCCGGGCCGACGCACCCAGCCTTGCGACGTGTTCCGCGGCAGCCCGCTGCTGGCTGTCGGACTCGCTCAGCCGGGCAGCGATCTCCTCCACTCGCTGCGACTCTTGCTGGACGGTGGCCGTGGCCCTGGCCAGCTCGTCCGTCAGGTCTGCGCATCGGGCACTAGCCACGACAAGCCGCTCCCCTGCGTCGTCGACTGCCGCCTGTATCTCGATCAGGCTCGGCACTGATGTCGAACCGCCGACACCGATGTGCGGGCCGAGGAAGTCGCCGTCTCGGGTAGCCGCGGAGAGGTCGAGATGCTCGCCCAGGAGGCGGCGAGCGGCCGCGAGGTCGTCCACAACGGCGACCCGGTACAGCACCTTGGTCAGCGGTCCACGCAGCGCCGCTGGTGCTTCCACGAGGTCGACGGCGTACATGGCGCCTGGCGGCAGCGCCGGCCAGGACTCTCGCCCTTCCGCCCGATCGCGGCTGTCCGCCCCAGGTGCACTGTCGTGCACTGCGCCGACCAAGAGGTGGGCTCGCCCGCCGTCGTTCGCTTTTAGCAGGTGTAGCGCCGCGACCGCAGCATCAAGGTCTGCGACGACCACCGCGTCGGCCGCCGACCCGAGCGCGGCGGCGATCGCGGCTTGCGCGCCATGCCGCACGGTCAACAGCGCGGCCACAGATCCAAGCAAGCCGTCGAGTCGGTCGGCCGCTGCCAGCAGCGTTCCGGCACCGTCCTTGTGGCCCAGGCCGAGCTCCAGCGCGTCCTTTCTGGCCGTCAGCGCGGCTTCCTCGCTCGCCGCGGCGCGGTCTTGCTCACGCAGCTCTGCAACTCGGCGCTCGGCAGCCGCCAGCGCGGCCGCCGCGGCTTCGTGGTCGGCATCAAGGCCGGCTTCGCTCGCGGTCAGCCCTTCGATCCCCGCTTTGAGGGACTCGAGCTCGCCCTGCGTCTGCCGGGCCCGGGCCGCAGCGTCCCGGTGGGCCGTCATGAGGCGGCCGACCTCGGCATCGGCAGCTGCGATCTTGCTTTCCAGCGAGCTCACCCTCCCGGCAAGCCGCGCCACACCCTCGCGCCGATCGGCAAGCGCTCGCAGCACACCAGTGACCCGCCTCTCCTCTGCGGCAACTGCGGCCTCGGTCTCCATCCGACGCCTGATTGCTTCAGCCAGGTCGGCCCGGTCCCGCTCGGCAAGCTCGGTAAGGCTGGCCTCCTCGGCCTTGACCTTCGCCGCCTCGTCCTCCATATCTGCCGGCTCGCGCCCCTGCCGCTCGTCCTCGGCCTCGGTGGCCAGGTGTCTCGCCCGCTCCGCGGCCAGGCTCGCGGTACCGCGGAAGCGGTCGCGGAGACCCGCGAGTCGATACCAGGTCTCCTGCGCCTGGGCGAGCCGCGGTGAAGCCGCGGCCAGGGCCTCGTCCAGCGCCTGCTCGCGACCCTTGGCAGCGGCGAGATCGGCCTCGACCCCCGTCCGGCGATCTCGCAGTGCCGTCTCGTCTGCAACCTCCTGGTCGAGCTGCGCCCGCAGCTGTACCAGGTCGTCGGAGAGAAGCCGGAGCTTCGCGTCGCGCAGGTCGGCCTGGATGACGGATGCCTTGCGGGCAATCTCGGCCTGCTTGCCCAGCGGCTTGAGCTGGCGGCGGAGCTCGGCGGTGAGGTCCTGCAGCCGGGTGAGATTGGCCTGCATGGCGTCAAGTTTCCGCAGCGCCTTCTCCTTGCGCTTGCGGTGCTTGAGTACGCCCGCCGCCTCCTCGATGAACCCGCGCCGATCCTCAGGACTCGCCGACAAGATCGCGTCGAGCTGGCCTTGGCCGACAACCACGTGCATCTCCCGGCCGATGCCGGAATCAGAGAGCAGCTCCTGGATGTCGAGGAGCCGGCAGGAGCTGCCGTTGATCGCGTACTCGGACCCACCGCTGCGGAACATCGTCCGCGAGATCGTTACTTCGGAATAGTCGATCGGCAAGGCACCATCGGTGTTGTCGATGGTCAGGACCACCTCGGCTCGGCCGAGTGGCGGCCGGCCCGAGGTGCCGGCGAAGATGACGTCCTCCATCTTGCCGCCGCGCAGGCTCTTCACACCCTGTTCACCCATGACCCAGGCCAGCGCGTCGACGACGTTGGACTTGCCCGACCCATTTGGCCCGACGACACACGTGATCCCGGGCTCGAAGTGCAGCGTCGTCGTCGACGCGAACGACTTGAAGCCTCGAAGAGTCAGCGTTCTCAAATGCAAGGGCGGGTCCTCGGCGCCGGCGACATGATCGGATGCATCGTCCCCCGATCGGCTCCCTCACACCGCCGGCCTTGCACGGACGCTGCTGGGCCGCGGGTGGAGCGGTCGGCGACACTCGGGAAGCCCACGTCAGACCCTACCTGCCGGTAGGCCCGATCTGCGGCAAGGCGCGGCCGGAGGGTGAAAGCGCTGAGGCGCAGTGAGAGGGGCAACCCTAAAGGGGTGCCCCTCGGCGATTTGGAGGTGGAGCGCGCCCTCCCCGGCCACAAGGCCAGGTCAGGCGAGGGCGGGCTCCCGGTCCGTGACGTCCATAGTCATGGCGCCGTGGACTGTCTCATTTAGTGCGTCGTTCTCAGCCTGAACGCGGTCGAGCTCGTGCTCGAGCTCGCGTACACGCTGCTGAAGACGACGCATCTCGGAGAGTACTCGGGGGTCAGGCCCACCGACGTGCCCGAGAAGCGCCTTCGCCATAAAACGGTCCTCCACGATGAGAGACCTACTGTAGTGACGCGCAAACGCCCGAGCGGAATCGTCCTCTGTGGGGTGCGCGGGTCTTCAGGATCGCACCTAAAATCGCCCCGGTCAATAGTGACCGATCCGTTATCGGCCGTGTCTTCGCAGGTCACAGGGCTTCTCGGTAGGACATTCTGCTACGAGGTGGGGCGCATAAGGCGCCGAATGACGAAGCCGGCGGAGCGAGATCCACAGCTCGGATTCCACCCAATGACCGATCCGACGGGCTAACATCATCCGCCGTGGCACGGCACGTCCGCCGCGGGCCGATGGCTGTCCCGGTGCGCCTTCTCGTGGTCGCCGTTCTCGGCGCTCTCCTCCTCGCGGTCGTGCTCGCCGGACCTGCGCGATCGCCGAGCCATCTCGCTCACATCTTCCCCTTCCACCAGTCAGACCGCGTCCCAGCGGCGATCGCGGCTCGGCCGGATCCCGCCGAGTTCGAGCGGGCGAGCAGGGCCAGGCATCCCGAGCCCGCGGCAGGCCCGTCGAGCACCGTGTCGCCATCAGCATCCAGGTCGCCGAAGCCGGCCAACACGAGCGCTTCGCCGACGCCGACGATCAGCCAGCGGACCCGGGTCGAGAACGCGGTCGCCACGCTGACCAACTCGGAGCGGGAGAAGGCTGGATGCCCTGCCCTGCACATCGACGAGCGGCTCCGCAGGGCCGCGCGGGGGCACAGCGAGGACATGGCCGAACGGAACTACTTCTCCCACGACTCCCCGGACGGGAAGACGCCCTGGGACCGTGCAGAGGCGGCGGGTTACCCCGACCCGTCGGGCGAGAACATCGCCCGCGGCTATCCCGATGCGAGGTCGGTCGTCAAGGCATGGATGCACAGCGCTGGCCATCGGGCGAACATCCTGAACTGCGACTCGAAGGCAATCGGCGTGGGGGTGGAGCTCAACACGGAGAAGGGGCCCTACTGGACCCAGATGTTCGGCTACTCCTAGCCCCGGACCTACCAACGCGCCCGGCGGGGGCGGCGCTGACAGTGGGGGCAGGTGTACGAGGACCGATTCATAAACGAGTCGCGTCTGATCGGTGTGCCGCAGCGGAGGCAGGGCTCATCTCGGCGGCCGTAAACGGCAAGAGAGCGGCCGAAGTAGCCACTCTCACCGTTGATGTTCACATAGAGGCTGTCAAAGCTCGTACCGCCGTCGTCGAGCGCGGCTCCCATGACTTCGCGAACGCCGGTGAGCAGGCGGGTGACCTCGGCCTTTGTGACGGTCTCAGTGGGCCGGGCGTAATGCAGTTTCGCCCGCCACAGGGCCTCGTCGGCGTAGATGTTGCCGATGCCGCTGATCAGCGATTGGTCGAGTAGTGCGCGCTTGATGCCCGTACGGCGCCGCCGCAACGCTCGGTAGAACGCAGGCTCGTCGAACGCCGGGTCGAAGGGGTCAGGGGCAATGTGGGCAATCGACCACGGCAGCCCGGTCGTGGCGTCAATCGGCTCGACGGAAAATCCGCCGAAGGTGCGCTGATCGACGAACCGCAGCTGCGGTCCGGCGTCGGCGAAGTCGATCAGAATCCGCAGATGGTTCTCCATCGGTGTGTCCGCCGGCCGCACCAGCAGCTGACCGCTCATGCCCAGGTGGGCGACGAGCGCCTCGTCCACGGACTCCTCGGGCAGGCTCGTTCCCTCGTCGGCAGCGAGCGGGATCCACAGATACTTGCCACGCCGCGTGGGCTCGAGCAGCCTTCGACCGGTCAGCCGTGCCGCGAAGTCTGGCGCACCGGGACTATGCCTGCGTACCGCGCGGGGATGGAGCACGTCCACGGAGGCGACGACCCTGCCGGTGACGAAGCGGGCCAACCCCCGCCGGACTACCTCGACCTCGGGGAGTTCGGGCATCGCCGATCAGTGCGGGTCCGCCGCCCGGCCACGTGCGGGCGCGGACGTGCCGTCTTCAATCTGCACTCGCAGGCTCGACCAGGCCGCTTCGGCCGCCTGCTGCTCGGCCTCCTTCTTGCTGCGGCCGATCCCTGCGCCGTAGTCGATTCCTGCCACCCGAGCTGAAGCAGTAAAGGTCTTGGCGTGGTCGGGGCCGTCCTCGGTCACGATGTACTCGGGGACACCAAGACCCGCCATTGCGGTGAGTTCTTGCAGGCTGGTCTTCCAGTCCAGACCGGCGCCGAGGCCCGCGGCCTGCGCGATGAGTGAGTCGAAGAGCCGATGGATCAGTTCGGAGGCGTCGCCCAGGCCCCGATCGAGGTAGACCGCGCCGATGAGGGCCTCGATCGTATCGGCGAGGATCGAAGACTTGTCGCGGCCGCCGGTGGCCTCTTCACCCTTGCCCAGCCGGAGGTAGGTGCCCAGTGACAAGGACCGGCCCACCTGCGCGAGTGCACGCATGTTGACTACTGCGGCGCGAAGCTTGGCAAGCTGACCCTCGGCGAGGTCCGGATGAGCTCGGTAGAGGGTGTCGGTGACGACCAGGCCGAGCACCGAGTCACCGAGAAACTCCAGCCGCTCATTGGTGGGCAGGCCACCATGCTCGTAGGCAAAGGATCGGTGCGTGAGCGCACGTTCCAGCAGCGCGTGGTCGAGGGCACGGCCGAGCGCCGCCTCAAGCTCTGCGTAAGGCGAGGTCCTCGGCTCCACAGCGGTCACCTGCGTGATCAGACCTCGAGAACCTGGCGCCGGTTGTACGTGCCGCAGGTGGGGCAGGCCTGATGCTGAAGTCGCCGCTCCCTGCAGCGCTCACAGGTCACCAGAGCAGGCCTCGCGGCCTTCCAATGCGCACGTCGGCTGCGGCTGTTGCTGCGCGACATCCTCCGCTTGGGGACGGCCACGGTTAGCTCTCTTCCTTCTCGTTCCTGTCGACCTGCTCCCGCAGGCCCATAAGCGCCGCCCACCGCGGGTCGACGACGTCGTGGTGGTGCTCCGAGTCCGCGAGCCGCGCCCCACACTCGGGACACAAACCCGGGCAGTCCTCCCGGCACACCGGCTGCAGCGGAAGCGCGAGCACTACCGCGTCCCGCAGCACTGGCTCGAGATCGAGGAGATCTCCCTCGAGCAGCAGGTCGTCCTCGCCGGCGTCTTCCGCGGAGTATGCATACAACTCCTGGAACCCTGCCTCGAGCCTGCGCTCGAGCGGATCCAGGCAACGCACGCATTCGCCTGTGACCCTCGCCCGGGCCGTTCCCGACACGAGCACACCATCGACGACCGACTCGAGCCGCAGGTCCAGCTCGATGTCGCTCCCCTCGGGGACGCCGGCCACGCCAACATCGAGGTCCGCCGGAGCCGGAACAACCCGGGTGAGCCTGCGCATCGACCCAGCTCGGTGGCCCAGTTCCCTGGTATCGATCACGAGGGGGGCACGCGGGTCGAGGCTGCTTCTGGCTCTCCTGTTTTCTTCGGGCATGGCGAAACTTGATCTCGACGTGAGACCGGAGAGACAGACTACCTGAGCCCGTCCGGCGTGCCAAAACCATCGCTACGCGACCACGAGTCCTCGACGGGATAACCGGGCGGGAACCCCGACTGGCTGGGAACCGGTGGCCGTTCCGCCTCGGGGAGCCGCAGGCGGTCCCTGCCGTGCTGAACGGAGGCGAGGGCCTTGCTCAAAATCACCTCGAGGCTGGCGAGGTGCTGGTCGACGTACTCATCCGCCTCCTGCCTGATCGCGGCGGACTCCGCGTACGGATCGTCGCGCGGACCCGAGAACGGGTCGGGTGGCGCAGTGCTCAGGATCCTGTTGCGCTCCTCATGTGCCGCCCCGATGAGACGGTCGGCCTCGCGCCGCACTTCCTCGATCATCGCCTCGCGATCGCGGAGCAGGAGTTGGGCCTGGTGGAACTCCTGAGGCAGCGTCTCGCGAAGACGATTGATCAGCATCAGGGCTTCGCCCCGGTTGATGACGCACGAGGCCGACATCGGCATCGCTCGCGCACTCTCGATCATCTTCGTCAGATCGCGGAGCAGGTCCTGCACGTCCACCAAACTCGCCCTTCCCGGTCGCGAGCCACCACTCTAGGCACCGCCCAGCTTGTCGCGCAGCCGGTCCAGAACGGCCGCAGGGACTAGCCCTGACACGTCCCCGCCGTAGGTGGCGACCTCTTTGACCAGGCTGGATGACAGGAAGCTGTAGAGCGGGCTGGTGGCGACGAAGAGGGTCTCCACCCCGGACAGCGAGTTGTTCATCTGGGCCATCTGGAGCTCGTAGTCGAAGTCGCTCACGGCTCGGAGGCCCTTGATGATCGCCGGGATGTCCCGTTCCCGGCAGAAATCCACGATCAACCCCTCGAAGGACTGGACGTCGATGTTGCCGAGCTCCTTCGTCACCTCACGCAGCATCTCGAGTCGCTCGTCGACACTGAACAGGCCCTCCTTGCTCTGGTTGATCAGCACCGCGACGACGACCTCGTCGTACAGCTTCGACGCCCGCCCGATCACGTCGAGGTGCCCGTTGGTCACCGGATCGAATGACCCAGGACAAACGACGCGTCTCACGGCTACCGCCTCCTCGCCGGTGCTGGGAAGAGATCTTGGGGGGCCTCGGGCTCAGCCCGATGAGTCCAGCATCCATCCCCCGGCGCGGCGACCGTACCAGACCTCGGTCTCCCCGTAGCGACGAGACCGCTCGGCCGCGAAGCCGGGCGGCCAGCGCAGCTCCCCTCCCCGGGTCGGCCGCTCCACCGCGAGGATGGCATCGGGACTGAACCACGCGTTCTCGCCGGCTAGGGCGAGGACCCGGGCGAGTTCGCCATCGGCGAGGATGTACGGCGGATCCGCCAATACAAGGTCGTACGCGGGCTTGTCGGGCGGGGACGCGACGACGTGCTCCACCCGTCCGACGACTACCTCGGCGCCATTCAGGCCCAGCGACCTGACGTTCGCACGGATCGTTCGGGCAGCGCGGGCGTCGGCCTCAACCAGGAGGGCGTGCGCGGCTCCGCGCGAGAGTGCCTCCAACCCGAGGGCTCCTGAGCCTGCGTAGAGGTCGAGGACTCGCGCACCCCCGAAACCTCCGCGCATGGACTCGATCGTGGAGAACACCGCCTCCCGCACTCGATCCGAGGTGGGCCGCGTTCCGCGCCCGGGAGGTACGTCCAGCCGGCGCCCGCGGGCCACTCCGGCCACGATCCGTGTCACCCGAGGCCCTCCTCAACTCCGTGCTCGGCGCAAAGCCAGCGGGGGCGCCTCATGCCTTCTCGATGAATCCGGCCTGGTCCGCGTCGACGAGGTCGGTGATCGCGGCCGCGAGGTCGGGATGCCGGCGAAGATCGGAGTCGTCATCGACGAGAGCGATCGCTTCCTCCCTTGCCTCCCGGATGACCTTCTCGTCCCTGAGGACGGCCAAGATCCGCAGGCTTGAGCGGCGGCCGGCTTGGGCCGCGCCAAGCACGTCGCCCTCCCGGCGCTGCTCGAGATCAAGGCGTGACAGCTCGAACCCATCGGTGGTGGCGGCGATGGCCTCGAGCCGCTCGCGCGCGGGTGTCTGTGGGGCCGCCTCGGTGACGAGCAAGCAGAGACCGGCGGCGGTTCCCCGCCCAACCCGGCCGCGGAGCTGATGGAGTTGGGCGACGCCGAAGCGATCGGCATCCATGATCACCATGGTGGTCGCGTTGGGTACGTCCACGCCGACCTCGATGACCGTGGTCGCGACCAGGACGTCCACCTCGCCCGAGGCGAAGCGGCGCATCACGTCGTCCTTGGCATCAGCAGGCAGCCGACCGTGCAGGACCTCGACCCGCAGGCCGTCCAGCGGACCATCGGTCAGCATCGTGGCAACGTCGAGCACCGCAAGCGGTGGCCGACGCTGGGTCGCATCAAGCAGGTCGACCGGGGCGTCGTCGGCGTCGCCTTCCTCACCGTCCGCACCGTCGCCGATCCGGGGACACACCACATAGGCCTGGTGGCCGCTCGCGACCTCCTCGCGCAGCCGTTGCCAGGTCCGCTCCAGATATACCGGCTTCTCCACCACGGGGACGATGTGTGTTGCGATGGGCGCGCGGCCGGCCGGCAGCTCGGCCAGAGTCGACACATCCAGGTCGCCGAAGACCGTCATTGCGACCGTGCGGGGAATCGGTGTCGCCGTCATCACGAGGAGGTGCGGCGGCTTGTCCGCCTTGTCGGTGAGCTGTGCCCGTTGCTCGACCCCGAAGCGGTGCTGCTCGTCCACGACGACCAGGCCGAGATCGAAGAACTGCACGTGCTCCTCGAGCAGTGCATGGGTTCCGATGACGATGCCCGCATCGCCGGTCAAAATGTCGAGCAGCTCCCCTCGCTTGGCCGCGACCCGCTGGGAGCCTGTGAGCAGCGCGACCCTGGTGGCGTTGTCGGCAGCGCCGAGCTGGCCGCCCTTACCGAGCGGTCCGAGTAGCTCACTAATCGATCGGTAATGCTGCTGTGCCAGCACTTCGGTCGGGGCGAGCAGCGCAGCCTGGCCACCCGAGTCAACCACGGTCAACATCGCTCGCAGCGCGACCACCGTCTTCCCCGAGCCGACCTCACCTTGCAGGAGGCGGTGCATCGGATAGTGCCTGGCGAGCTCGGCCGTGATCTCTGCGGCGACCGCCACTTGACCACCGGTAAGGGTAAAGGGCAGCTGCGCGTCGAAGGCCGCGCGCAGGCCGTCAGGGCGGTCGTCCCGCGGCACCGCCGCCAGGCGCCGCGTCCTGGCCCGCCGCCGGGCGAGCTCGATCTGCAGGACGAACGCCTCCTCCCAGGCGAGCCTCCGGCGAGCCTGCGCATAGTCCTGCGTGGTCTTGGGCCGGTGGATGCGTTCGAAGGCGTCGGCGAGGGCGACGAGGCCGTACCGCTCTCGTACGCCCGCGGGCACCGGATCCCTGACCTCGCTCACCATGTCGAGGCCCATCGCGACGCATTTGCGGATCTGCCAGGACTGCAGCCTGGCCGTCGCGGGATAGACCGGAATGATCTTGTCCATGAAGGCGATCGCGGCCTGCGCCACGGCCTCTTCGTCGCCGGTGACGCTCTCCTCCGGCAGCAGCTCGTAGTCGGGATGCGCGAGCTGGCGGCGGCCGCGGAAGGCGCCCACCTTGCCCGCGAACAGGGCGCGGCGGCCGGGCAGGAGCTGCCGCCGGTGATATTGCGTCCTGGCGAAGAAGGCCAGGTCGAGTTCGCCGCGCCCGTCGGTGACGACGACCTCGAGGATCTCCCGGTTGCGGCGGTGCCGGCCGCGGATCGGCCTGACCTTGGCCCTGCGTACCTCGGCGAGGACCGTCACGTGCTCATCGAGCCGCAGCGAGGAGAGATCCGTCAACTCGCCGCGCGTCGCGTAGCGGCGCGGATAATGCCGCAGCAGATCCCCAATCGTGTGCAGCCCGAGACTGTCGGCGAGCACCTTGGCGGTCGCGCCGCCGACCAGCTTGCGCAGCGGATCGCTCAGCTCCACGGTGCTTACTCCACCCCGATGAGAAGCGGATAGACGTCTTGTCCACCGTCGTACACAACACATTCGACCTCGGGCCGACGGGCGTGAAGCTCACGGACCAGTCGGTCCGCGACACCGGCGGGCGCGTCCGCTCCTGTGATCAAGGTGACGAGCTCTCCGCCCGCGTCGAGCATGCGCTCGATCACTCCGGCCGCGACTGTCGCGATGTCCGTACCGATGAGGGCGATGTCACCGTCGATGAGACCGAGCACGTCACCGGGATGGCACAAGCCTGCGCTGGTCACCGCCTCCTGCGTGGCCACCGTTACCTCGGCATGCCGCGCTGTCCCCGAGGCGCCGGACATCGCGATGACGTCCGCGTCGAAGTCCTGGCTCGGTTCGTGAACTGCAAGCGCAGCAATCGCCTGAACGCTGGATCGGGCTGGAATCACCGCCACCCGGATGCCGTCGGCACGAGCTTGGGCGGCAGCGGCTTGGAGCGCCGGCACCGTGCTCGCCGCGTCGGCGACCATCACGATCTCCCTTGCGCCGCTGTCCGTGATCGCGTCAACCAAGCTCGCGGTTTGCGGCGTCCCGTCAACCTCATGCAATACGACCGTCGCGCCGGCCTGCTCGAAGATTGCCGCCAGGCCCGCCGCGGGCGCGAGGGTGATAACTGCCCGCTGTTGGGGCCCGAGCCGCGGGCGGCGGTGCGTCGCCTCGGTCAGGTTATTGATCCTTATGCGGTGCGGGCGACCTGCCTCAATCCCCGCCTCCACGGCCGGCCCTGGGTCGTCGACGTGGATGTGTACGTTCCACAGCCCGCCCCCACCGACGACGACAAGCGAATCGCCGAGCGGCCCCAGCGTGGCCTTGAGTGCGGGAACGGCCTCGTCTGCCGCGTCGAGCAGATACATCACCTCGTAGGCCGGGCCGCCGGTGGCGGCCGGTTCGGACGCCGTTTCTGGCCGTGGCTGTGCCCGCGGCCCGGCGTCTCGAACGCGGATCAGGCGCTCGGCAGGAACAGCTCCGCTGACGACCTCGGCCAGCGAGTCGAAGATCACACAAAGGCCGCGACCGCCCGCGTCCACCACGCCCGCCCGAGCGAGCACCTCTAGCTGGTCCGGTGTCTTCACCAATGCCGCCGCTGCGCCCTCCGCAGCGGCGGTGGCGACGTCGGAGAGCACCAGTCCGGCGGTCATGGCGGCGACGGCCGCGGCCCGTGCGACGGTCAGGATCGTGCCCTCCACGGGTACTGCCACCGCCGCATAGCTCAGCTCGGCCGCGGCGGTGAGGGCCGTGGCCAGCGCTGCGCCCCCGGCCGGGTTGGCCGACGCGAGCTCCACGGCGAGCCCACGGAGAAGCTGACTCGTGATCACACCAGAGTTGCCCTTCGCCCCGAGCAATGCCCCGTCAGCCATTGCCCGGAGCACGGCCGGCAGGTCGTCACCGGAGACCTTCGCGACCGCAGCGGCGGTGGCCTCCATCGTCAGGAAGAGATTCGTCCCGGTATCGGCGTCGGGAACGGGATAGACATTAAGCCAATCGATCTCTTCCCTGGCGCGTGCCAAACCATCGAGCGACACCTCGCACCAGCGTCTGATCGCGGCGGCATCGAGGACCTCGACCACTCCGCCTCCTCGACCGGTTCCCGCTTTCCAGGGACATTAGCGTCCCCGGCCGACAGCTGCTGCGCTGCTGACCTGCACCGTCGACGATTCCTGTGCCGGCCGGCTTCTCGATTAGCGCCCGAGGCCGCTGGTCGGATAGCCTCTACCGGTCGCCCGGCAGACCGGGCCATTCTCTGCACGTCATCCTGATCTTGGAGTCTCCCGTGGCTGCCACCTGCGACGTCTGCGGCAAGGGGCCAGGTTTCGGCAACAGCATCTCGCACTCGCATCGCCGGACCCGCCGCCGCTGGAACCCCAACATCCAGACCGTACGGACGACCATCGACGGTACCCCGAAGCGGCTTAAGGTCTGTGCGTCCTGCCTCAAGGCGGGCAAAGTCACCCGCGCCGGTCGCTAGAGCTGCATCGACTCGCGCCAGTGCCAGGCGTGGTCGACCGGACCGATACCGGCACCGAGTGGGAAGCCATTCTTGATAGCGCCGGTGACGTAGTCCTTGGCAGCGGCAACAGCTGTCGGGACATCGTCGCCGAGAGCGAGCCTGGCGGCGATCGCACTTGCGAGGCTGCAACCGGTTCCATGCGTATGCCGGTTGTCGTAACGCGGAGCACGCAGCCGAAGCTCCCGCTCGCCGTCGTACAGCAAGTCGACCGCGTCGCCTTCCAGGTGGCCGCCCTTGACAAGGACCCAGCGTGGGCCGAGTGCGAGGAGCGCTTCGGCGGCGGGACGTAGATCGGTCTGCGAACGCACCTTGACCCCGGTCAGCAGCGCGGTCTCATAGACATTCGGCGTTGCCACGGTTGCTCGCGGCAGCAACCCCCCCCTGAGGGTCGCGACCGTCTCCGCGCTCAGCAGCGGATCGCCGTGCTTCGACGCGCAGCCCGGGTCGACCACGACGGGCGCCGCGATAGTGGACAGCAACTCGGAAACGAGTTCGGCGAGCGGAACCGAGGCGATCATGCCGGTCTTCACGGCGCGCACGCCGATGTCACCGACCACGCTGCTGAATTGCGCTCTGACCGCATCGACGGGGAGTTCCCAGTAGCCC
>Ga0184612_10001124_pt1 | contig 12906 bp, 17 predicted proteins | sample PLM3_60_coex_FD_133163 | JGI IMG/M metagenome (GOLD analysis project Ga0184612, IMG submission 133163) | Groundwater sediment microbial communities from an aquifer in East River, Colorado, USA - PLM3_60_coex | ecosystem: Environmental > Terrestrial > Soil > Riparian zone | place: USA: East...
TTCGCTAGGATGATCGACGAAAAAAGTACTAAGGGAATCAACGCCACCACGTATATCAAGATGATGGGACATACCGCGCCCGTGAATCTCGGGGTATTTCTCGGTGTGACGGGGCGTATCATTCCGACTTCGAGCGCCTGCACGTCGGGCAGCCAAGGCATTGGCTACGCTTATGAAACGATTCGCGCTGGCCACCAACTAGCGATGATCGCCGGCGGTGCCGAGGAATTGTGCGTTACCGAGGCCGCGGTATTCGATACTTTGTTCGCCACCAGCGTGCGTAACGATGCCGCCGACACGACCCCCCGCCCCTTCGACGCCGACCGCGACGGCCTGGTGCTCGGCGAGGGTGCCGGCAGCTTGATTCTGGAAGACTTGGAACATGCCCGTGCGCGCGGTGCGACCATCTATGCCGAGATCGTGGGCTTTGGCACTAACAGCGACGGTTGTCACGTCACCCACCCCAATGCTGAGACCATGAAGATAGCGATGGAATTGGCGCTGGCCGATGCCGACTTGCCGCCTTCGGCAATTGGTTACGTTAACGCCCATGGTACCGGCACTCAACACGGCGATATTGCAGAATCGCAGGCCACCGCGAACTTGTTTGGCGGCAATATCCCAATTAGCTCGCTGAAGAGTTACATGGGACATACGCTCGGCGCTTGTGGCGCTTTGGAAGCATGGTTCACTATTGAAATGATGCGCGAAGGCTGGTTTGCACCCACCATCAACCTGACTCGGATAGACCCGCAATGCGCCGAACTGGACTACATAAGCGGCGAAGGTCGTGAATTGCAGTGTGAATATGTCATGTCCAACAACTTTGCGTTCGGTGGGATTAACACGTCACTCATTTTCAAAAAATGCCTATAGCCATATTAACCGAGTATAGATTCACCGCAGCAGTAGTCGGATATAGTTGGAACTTCAACGTTCGAAAGGAGCAATAGGATGAAAAATTTTACCATCTCAATAACGGTTCTGGGTGTATTTCTCGCCGCGATTTGGCCGGCTTATGCGCGCGACACAAAGCACATTCTGCCGATCGCTGCCGCCATGGCAACCAAGGACGCAGACGAAAAACTTGAAGGTTCGGTGAAGTTTTTCTTTGGGAAGCAGGAATACCCGAAGGCTGTGACAAAGCTCGGCACTGACGTATCCAATCGCAAGACCAATGCGTTTGGCAAGTCCGATGAAAAAGCCTGCAACTGGGCATTCCTGTCGGCGATGATCGCACTGGAGCGGCGTGCTAAACAACTTGGCGCCAATGCCGTCGTGAATATCGTGAGCTATTATCAGAGAGTTGAAATGTCGAGTACGACGGATTTCGAGTGTCATGCGGGCGCCGTTATTGCGGGCGTCGCACTCAAGGGTGACTTTGTCAAGATTGAAGAACAATAATCTCGACATGCCGTCCGCTACCTTATGGTTGCTGGACAGTAGCCGCGTGCCCGAAGAAGATGTAGCGTTTTTCGCGCAGCAGCTCGGTGCAAGCGAAGCCCAACGGTATACCCGTTTTAAACGGCAGGAGCGCAAACGCCAGTTTCTACTTGGGCGTATGCTGCTGAGATTCGCGGTTTCGAGCCTTATGTCTCTACCGCCTGATGTGCTTGGTGTCGTCGAGCGGACCGGCAATGCACCTCACCTTGTGCTTCCCGACTCACAGAGCTTGCGAGCGAGTTTTAGCCTATCCCACAGCCGAGACTGGGTGGCTTGTGTGGTCGGTCACAATGTGACCCTGGGGGTTGATATCGAAGTGAACGATCCAACCCGAGACGTCCTCGGTATGAGTCAATTGGTATTTCACCCAGATGAACAACGTTGGCTTTTGCCGCAGATCGACTCTGCGCGCCTGTCGGGGTTTTACCATCTCTGGTGCACCAGGGAGGCATTATATAAGCTGATGTTTGCTTTAGGTCGCGAGACAGTTTCATTACCATTCGTGGACGGGGACGGTATGTTGGTATCACAAGGAGCCGGTTGGTACGGCTACACTTTGGCACATTTTGACTTGACGATTGCCATTTGTAGCGATCACCCATTGTCGGCACTCCCGAGGATGGAACTTGCTGGACTTAGTCGCGCAGACTGGCTGGCTCAACTAGCGCAGCAACATTACCGCATGAAAGCTTCCGAGCGGGCAATAAACTCGGCTGTTAGCGTTTTCTCATTTTAGCCTAAGCCTCATTCAAGAAACAAAAGCCAGACTAATAGTCGCAATCTTGTGTCCGAGACTGTGAATCTATATCTTACTAATTAGCCGCAGGGAGTTCGTTCGATCAGAGACAATATCTACTATTTTTTTCTTCTCATATTTTCTTAAGGAGAGGTGGGTGAGCGGTTGAAACCACCGGTCTTGAAAAATGGTGACCGGCTTTTCCGATAGTCCAAGGAAGAAAGGGGGTTAGCGATAACTCCCTGTTTTTTTTGCCTTTTGCGGGGTTTCACTACCAGACTTATTTTTCACAAGTTGCAGAAAATCGGCTTTTTTGCGGTCGAATTGATAAATGAATTGATAAAACGGTGAATGGGGGTTAGCCACGAGTCAAGTCCGATTCTTAAATCATGGTGCCGGGCGCGGTGGCCAAACGGGGAACTTTTTCCATGGCTAAAGCGGAGGACTCACGCCGTCGGCGCAAAGCGGAAAAAAAACTGGAAGCCAACATGACACGGTTAGCAATCGATCCGAAGACTCCACCCCGCGTGAAACAGTTGATCAAGTCACTAGAGGACCATTACTTCAGTGACGTACATACTATGCTCAGATTGCCGCGACCCAATCATGGGTTACCAGCCGGATGTACTTTTGCAATCGCACAAGTCCTAGCTGCCGCCGTCAGCGGGATTTCCGTTACGCTTTATAGCCACACAGGCTTAAGGGTTTTACTGAAGGATTTTTATCCGTGGTCGCTTGAGCCCGAAATACGGTTACACCCCAAGACGGGGCAGAGATTATTCTGTTATCCGAAATCCGCTCACCCACGACCTGGGCCATTCTTGCTCCGAGTGCATCGCGGGAATGCGATTTTGTTCCGCTAGCTCCAAAATCCTCTTTCGGTGGAAACCGAAAAGGGGGGGGTCGCTTACTTCTACTAATTGAAACTGAACAGCCAAAGCCTTCGCAGCTACCTGTGCATCTTTAAGCATGATGACCGAGTCGTTAAGGAAGGCAAAGCGGGAGACCTTAGGGACGACTTCCTTCAACAGTTCGAGTCGCTTTCCAATCAGCTCCCTGGAATAGTGCGTTAGACCCGTGACATTACCGCCTGGTCGGGCGAGACTAGCCACAAGCCCGCTTATAATTAGATTGCCGATGTTTGCCACGACGATGGGAATAGTGGCGGCCGCAGCCTTGGCCGCTCGGGCTGCAGTTGCGTTCGCTGTGACGAGGATGTCAATCTTGAGACGGATTAGCTCGTCAGTTAACTCCGGTAGCCGGTCAGATCTCCCCCTCAGCGTACCTGTGCTCGATGCTGATGTTTTTCCCCTCAGCGTAGCCGAGATCGCCAAGCCCCTGGCGAAATGCATCGAGGCGGAGTTTGGTCAGTGGATCAGAGGCGGACCCGGTATGCAGAAAGCCGATGCGTGGAACTTTAGCCGCCTGCTGTGCCTCGGCGAGATGGAAAGAAGCGAGAGCTAAGCTGACCAGTAAAACGAAAATGGTTTTTGTAGCCATACCGGCCTGTTTACTGCGGTTCATTGTCGATTGTCCAGAACCTTTTTCTTGCCCCTGTTCGTCGGATGTGGCGTAGCTGGCAACCGTGTCACTAATCGCATCCCTGGCCCTTTTCACGCTTGCCGTATTGCCCCCTTCCCGCTTCGGCCTGGAACATCCCCGGCCATATGCTCTCTGCCGCCATCGCCTATCAGGTTCTCCGTCAAGAGAACCCGCCGACCATAGAGAAGGTAAAAGCGGTGCTGGAGAAGCATCCCTGGTACGCGAACCAATGGACGGCGAGGCTTCAAAACGTTCCCGTTGCCGATGATGGCCTCGTGCTGTTCATGCAGGCGGCAAGATGGCCCGACGACGTTCGCTTTAGGGACAAGCAACACCACCGGGGGCCGTGGCATTACATCAATTGGCCATTCAAGCCGGAGGGGCAACCGGCAGGTGTGCAAATCAGAGAACCCGAGCCAGTCAACATCCTAACCGCACTGGCTGAGAATGAGAGCGTGGTAAAGAATCAGATCGACGGGGAGCGAAAGGGCAATCGCGCTCGCGTGGCTCTTCCATCTCGTGGGCGACATACACCAACCTTTGCACACGGCTCAACTATTCACTGTTGAGTATCCAAAGGGTGATAAGGGCGGGAATGAGATCTGCGTGCGGGTGAGCCAGGCGGGGCAACCGATGGACTTACACAGATTCTGGGACGGGGTAATTACCTCCAACTCGAATGTGCATCGAGACGAAATGACCTGTAGGGCCTCTAATGACTCTGATTTCCCGGATCATAAAACAGTTGTCGAAAAGAATGTTCGCATAGGCCCTGAGTAAACCTTCGTTGGTGGGATGGATTGTAACTTCCGTAATCTGCAAGTTCATTCCAATCCGAATGTCACTGCTTCCACACGGTGGGAGACTTTTTCTAAGGATCTGGCCTTCTCGACGTAGCCAGCGAGAAGGGCAATGGCAGCGTAGAAACCTACGATGGCTAGGGTAAACCAGATGATGCCCTTAAGAGGCTGGCCATGATGACGCTCTTTCCACATCGAGACCAACGATATGGCAATTAACGTTAGGCCAAGGAATACGATCATCCAAAGACTTGAAGCTTCCAACGCTATTTCTGGTTCTGCTGGTCCCATAGCCAAGAAAATTTATGCGGTTTTGGAAAGTCTGACTGAAGTGCGTGCGACGGGCGTTTTTACTAACGTCTTACGACCTCCACGATGTTCTTTAACATAACGCTCGTTGCGCTTTGCTTCCTTCCATGACAGCAAGCCTTTCCGTATGTAATCAGGGTGTAGCTGTAAGGTTTCGCAGATATACTCAAAGGAGAAAAGCTCATCACTATCTCTCTCCAGAAACCACTCTTCCGCTTCTTGGAAAAGAATCCTTCCTTTTTCATCCTTCGAAAGGACATGCTTCTGGAAATGTTCAATAGCACTTGCCAGCACGGCCAGCATGAGCTTTTCCTCTCCCTCGCGGATGTCCTTCTTGAACAATTTCTCAATGACACCGCTGTCCGCAGGGTCCAATGCAACCCAACCGTGGGCTACCAGAGCTTGCTCATAAGTGACTTTTCTCGGCATTGACTCAACCCATTTTCAGTTATTTTGTCCCGCCGCCCTTTTGCGCAAGTACTCTACGATTTCTCGTTCCAGACGGCGGCCCTTTCGACGCCGGCCAATCCTGGCCATAACGATCTGGATGAGCAAAAAACTGGTGATGACGGACAGAATAATTAGCAAATAAAAATCTTTTTCAGGCATTTTCCCTGCCTTTCGGTAAAAAGACAGAGCAATGCCGGGACCGCTACGAAATGGGCCGAGAAGTGTGCGGATTGGCACAGGCTTCCTTAAAAGTCTCTAAGATGGAAGTGTTAGGATGCCCCAGTTCTATAGGTGAGAAATGGCAACGGGCGATTTAGCCCACTTAATCAAGGCCGCTTCATAAGAGATTTGTGGGACGAAAAGCGTCTACCAACGATGAATATCCAGGCGAGACGGTAACCGCATTTCAAGCGGAGACCGTTGATAGCCTGTAAAGGTGTGTTGCGTCCCGGCTCCCGCAGGACAATCCCCAAATAGCCGTCACACTTGGGACAGGAGCGTTGAAGATATATTGCCACGGAACTATTGAATCACATCGGAGATATCAATCTCGGTCTCAATGACTTCGCGGAGTTTGCGCCCGTGGTTTCGCTTTAGAAATTCAAGAACGTGGTCGTACACATTACGCGGCGCTCTGATCGAGCCAAAATATTTTCCGTCTGGGCATTGTACTGCTAGACCTATGATCGACGTGCCCCATAGGGACGGATCAACAAGCACGCCGTCCGCGATAGGCGCATGAGCGTCTGTAGTGCCGGAAGGAGTTGACCAACGCTTGGACCATTCTGTGATGTCTTTGATCTTCATTGGGATCAATGCACCCGCTTTATCGTTATGCTGATAATGGCTGAACTCGTTTTTTCTTCACCGGCTTTCGTCCTTCCGCGAAAACCAGAAGATCCCTTCCTTCCCTAAAAAGGGAGGTGAGTCGTACCTGCCAATTCTTCGGTACACCGTGAGTCTTTAACACCTGCCAAACCTCTAAGGGTTCAAGGGGTAATCTTTTGTACCAAATGTATCTAACTAATGATGGAGTAAAAATATGGCAAATTGGGACGCCAGCCTCGTGACGACATGCTCTTCTCACAGAACTGTACGACTAAGTCGTCCAAATCTTTTGCTTCCTGGAGTGAAATAGGTGGTGCCTATCGTGGGACAGGAGGACCCGGCGAACGTTCCATTAGCACCGATCGTGTGTTCACCATCTGAGTAACTTCCGGCGGATCGTCATCGACCCGAATGACAATCATATGCAGTTCAGCGGCTAAAAGAGGCGGAGAGGGGACGACTGTCCCGACTACTCCTGCTCTGAAATCACCAAGTATTCTTATAGTCTCTCCGACTTTAGGTACTCCTGTGCTTTTTGCTAAGCAAAACGGGCATCCAGAGGTCGCTCCCGCTGACGTACCAGGTGAAAGCCTGTGAATGCTTGGCATAGAAATGAAAAGCCTAAACGTTGGCGCTCACCCAACTCGACCAAGATCGATCGCAAACTCACTTTCCTCGCTTGAAAGAATAAGTGGGCACCAGCTTCAATGCGGAGAGATCAACGGGCATGTAACCGTCACAACAGAGACAACTGCCCGGCGCGAGGTATCTCGCCGTCTGAAACAGGTTGGATGCACTCCGGGCCATCGTACTTCGCTGAGTTGACGATTGGTGAAACGTCGTGAGCATCCATTAGCTCCGCCGAAAGGGGTTTCAACAGTGACCGGGCTTTGACGAAAGTTGTTCGAGAAATATCGAGCCTTCGGCTGGTCCACCGGTCAAAGGCTTCATCGGACTGAGAGAATATAAGTGGTGCGGGAGATAAAGTTATGACTAAGAATCACTACGTGTAGGGTTCCTGGCTTGATCAATAACGGATGGCGACATAGAGGATTATGACGGCAAGCAACAAAAACTCATACATAAACAGAAGAGCAGGTCAGTGAAGTGTACGACGAAGTTTCCGTCGATTCTCATCTAGCGCGCGGATTGTTTCCTCCAACCGTAGAAGACTCTCTTCATCGCCGGAACCTATAATCTCCTGGAGAATCTGGGTTAGTTCCTTGAGCAGTTCCATGGACTTCCGGCGTAGTGTTGGATTTTTCTCAACCGTCACCATCTTGGCCTCTGGCTAGCGATAGAGCAAAACGCACACCACGTAAAAAGTCTGGAAATCTAAGGGCGTAGCAGATAGTTCCCTGACAGCTTGGCAACCCGTCATGTCAAACTGTCAATGATTGGCACTAAGTGCCGGGCGTGGGAGTGGAATGTAAATCCAGCTACGATAATGACGAGGTTTCCATTTTTTGAGGCTGTTTCCGAATCCTGCTCAAAGGAATGACCCGTACTGTCCCATAGCTTTAATCGCCGCTCGGCAACGATGATCCGGGGAAGCCCACTCGGAGGGAATATTTTTGGCGTGTGTAATCTTGGAGAGTCCTTTCTGGTATCGGTGAAAGGCAGACCACAGCTCTGATTATGCTCTGCCTTCATCAGAAGGGCGTCCGTGGATTTACCGGAATAGATTCAAAAACAACAGGAGACCAACGACTGCAGGTTCAGAGTCTCGTCCTATCCGGAGACTGCCCTTTTCAAGGCTCGCCCGAGGCTCTGTATATCTTCCCCTATGCCGCGAATCGTTGCACATCCTTCTAAGGCTAAGACGACCAAAAGCAACGCCGAGAGAAGCAACGTCTTCTTTTTCATTTTTACCTCCAAGGGACCTATAGCGCCGGGTTGGTAGACCGTCAAGGCCGTTTGTCAATCCAGTCTTTGCACAATTCGAGACCGTGCTGCTCTGCTTCTTCTTTACTATCAAAATTTCGCCCTCGATTCTCTTGACCTCGACAATTGACCCCAGTTGGGTCGGCTTGCAAACAATGCCCACGGATGCGCTGCCCTTCCCGTATCCATGCGCTGATGGGGAATTTTGGTGCCAGGCATTCGTATTGACTTATAGGGGAGCATAGGGTCACCCATTAGAAAGGCAGGTCAAGAGGCAAAGACATTCCCAAAGAAAGAATTCGTTCCGGTTTGTTCTACTCGCCGGGTCCGTGATCTTTTGACGGTTTTGTCTTTATCTTTTGCAGCCAGAGACCATGACCTTCTTGAAGCCCTCGCAATACTCGAAGTCGCGACGCTGGAGTGTAAAAAGAGAGATGTCCACACTCCGGAGGTTAGAGAAGCGCTGGATTTGTTACAGCCGCACGTTCGGCCACAATGGTTGATTCCGCAGTACCGACACGCGCTCGATGGGACGGTGACCGCCAGTATGATCGGAGAGGGTCAACAACAGGTGCTCCGCCCGAGCTTTGATGGCATCTGGGATTCAGTCCGCGATCTACTCGGGATGCGGTTAGATAAGCTGGCGCGACAGTTCGCCGCTACTCACGACGTGAAAGTGAAAAAAGGAGATTGAACGTTTGGCTGCGGAGTATGCCAAGCTCAAAGAGCCGTGGCGGTTCGTGTCGAAGTGAAGGGCTGGGGCCATTTCAGGCTCGCCCTGCTGAGCTGACTTGTGAACGGAGTCGTGTTGACGTAGACATTCGTTATGTTCACTAAAGGCAAGACCTTTCTATTCCTTGTGATTCTTGCCGGCATTACTCTTGCCGCGACGCTGCGTTTGACACTCCACTCCGCAGTGGACCCAGTGCCAGAAAAAGGAGCGAGGTTTATAGGTTCTACAAGCAAATATTCCAGTGATTCAAACAAGCAACTGCAAAGCACAGCTTTAGGGTTAGTGAAAAAGATCAGAGGGCTAACGGATTCTTATAATAAGAATGATCGTGACTTAATAGCCGAATATCAGACAAATTATCTAGCTACCAGGACCACAGAACGACAATCGATCACAGACGAATGGAAGAAAAAATCGGCCGAGGCGTACGATTCCACTGTACGCAATTTCAAAACAACATTGTTGTCAGAATCTAAAGCGGTTAGAGCTGAACTGCACAAAAGGCTGCCCGAACGCCTGCACCGACCGAATTTGTCGAAGATATATGAGAATCCTTCCAGTGTGATGGAGATGCAAATTATTGCTGATGACCTGGAACTCCTTTCTAAGTCATTGCCGGATACTTGATCACTCTCTAAAACACGGCGCAACCTCGTTCCGCCAATCGTTGCGATCTGGCAACCAGCAAGCATGAGCCGCGTCATAATGACTCCTCCGCACCGCTCGAAGATCCGGGGGGAAATGCGCGCGGTTTTTACGCAGGCAGCGAGAAGCGCGCCGCCGCAAGCCCCGAGCTTTCTTTTCATGAAGGACGTGACCCTGTCGCGCCGCTAGCCCATTATCGATTTCTTGAGCTGTGATAATCGCTCGCCCAACGGGAGTTTTCTGGCTTCTTTGCCGTCTCCGCTTGGGCCGTTTCTTGACGTCTCAACCGCTCAAGGTAAACCCATTGGGTAACCTGCAACTGTGCCGTGGCGAGGCCGGCGTGAAGGAAGTTGGGCGGTTGGATGCTGTCCTTGCGGAGGCCGAAGAGTCATTGGGGCAATCCGGAACGATTGAGACGGAGGCCATGATCGCCCCTCGGTGAGCTTGGACCCAAAGGTCGATCCGCGAATTCCCTTCGCGGATCCAGCGCGGACCTCCACGTTTTAAACGCTGCCTCGGTTAGTGCCAGGGCTTTCGGTACTGCTGCAGACTCGCAAATTGAAACACAAATTGATACACAAAATAGGAGGGCGTCTCGGAACTAGCACTAGCTGAAATCATTATCGGAGGGGTGGGTGAGCGGTTGAAACCACCGGTCTTGAAAACCGGCGTCCACTTCGTGGACCGCGAGTTCGAATCTCGCCCCCTCCGCCAATCCAAGGGCGGATTCGGAGGACCGGAGAATCTTCCAATCCAAGCTCCAGGAGATTGAGTCATGCAAAAGTGGCAGCAGCAGTTTTCGATCGGCTACTTCGTGATCGCCTTGATTTTGCTTTTCGCTTTGCAGACCTTTTTCGCCTCCCCGCACGTCGAAACAATCACTTACAGCCAGTTCAAGGCGCTAGCGAAGAAGGGACTTCTGTCCAATGTCGTCATCGGCGAAAAAATAATTCGAGGCGAAATCAAACCAGAAGGGCTAAAGGAAGTTTTACCCGCCGAGCGTTTGAAGGCTTTAAATGAGCAAAACAAAGAAGCCAAGACATCGTTGCCCTTCACGGTGGTGCGGGTTGAGGATCCGGAGTTGATTTCTGACCTAGAGAAAGGTGGCGTGCAGTTCAAAGGCGAGGTTACCAATGAGTGGCTTGCCACCGTGCTCTCGTGGGTCGTCCCGGTAGTGCTTTTCTTTTTGCTCTGGAATTACCTGTTTAAAAGAATGGGTGCCGGCGGCGGGATGATGCAGATCGGTAAGAGCAAGGCGAAGGTCTATATCGAGAAAAAGACCGGTGTGACTTTCGCGGATGTCGAAGGTATCGATGAGGCGGAAGAAGAGCTGGTGGAGGTCGTGGAGTTCCTCAAGAACCCGCAAAAATATCAAAGATTGGGCGGTCGTATTCCGAAGGGCGTCTTGCTGCTCGGCCCTCCGGGAACGGGGAAAACATTATTGGCGCGCGCGGTGGCCGGCGAAGCGGGGGTGCCGTTTTTCAGCATTTCGGGATCCGATTCGTGGAGATGTTCGTCGGGGTTGGGGCGGCCCGCGTTAGGGATCTTTTCAGCCAGGCCGCGCAGCATGCTCCCAGCATCATCTTTATCGATGAGTTGGACGCCCTGGGTAAAGCGCGAGGCATGAATTTATTGGCCAGTCACGACGAGCGCGAGCAAACGCTGAATCAGTTGCTCGCCGAGATGGACGGATTCGACTCCAATCAGGGCGTTATCATCATGGCGGCGACGAACCGGCCGGAGATTCTCGACGCTGCTCTGCTGCGCCCTGGCAGATTCGACCGGCAGGTGTTAGTGGATCGGCCTGACGTCAAGGGGCGCGAAAAGATTCTTCGGCTGCACGCTAAAAAGATCAAGCTCTCGCCGTCGGTGGACCTGGCCGTAGTGGCGGCCAAGACACCCGGGTTCGTTGGCGCGGATCTAGCGAATATCGTCAACGAGGCGGCTCTGCTGGCTGCGCGTCAAGGAAAAGAGGCAGTAGAGACGAGCGATTTCGATGAGGCCATCGAGCGGGTGATCGCGGGTCTACAGAAAAAAAGCCGCGTGATGAATCCACGCGAAAAGAAAACCGTCGCCTATCATGAGGCCGGGCACGCCCTCGTCGCGGAGCTGGTGCCGGGGGCCGATCCAGTGACCAAGATTTCGATCATTCCCAGGGGTGTTGCCGCGCTGGGCTACACGCAGCAGTTGCCTACGGAAGACCGTTACTTGATGACGCGATCGGAGTTGCTCGCGCGGATCTACGTGCTCTTGGGTGGCCGCGTGGCGGAGGAGATGATCTTCAACGATGTTTCGACCGGCGCCCAAAACGATCTGCAGAAGGCGACCGAGATCGCGCGCACGATGGTGACGCAATTCGGCATGAGCGAGCGCTTGGGTTTGGTGGCTTTGGAGGGGCAGCGGCAACCGCTTTTCTTGCCCGTCGGCGGGCAACCCTCCAAGGAATACAGCGAAGAGACGGCACGCATCGTCGACGAAGAGATCAAGCGACTATTGACGGACGCGCACCAAAAAGTGCGAAGTTGTTTGTCCTCCTGTAAGGACGCTCTCGAGGAGTTGGCACAATTGCTTCTTGAGAAAGAAGTCGTTGAGAGGCCGGCGTTGCAAAGTATTCTCAACGGCAAGATGACGAAAGACGCGAGAGATGTAATGCAACGAGGGCAAAGCCCCTCAGACGGCGGTCCGATTGGAAAGCCGGTCTAGCGGACACTCTCGTGACTATTAACGGCGAAAACGAATAAGAGTAGAGAGAAAAGCCCAATTTCAATTTCTTCGAACGGCTCTCTCAACCGGACCCGTGGAGCGATTTGATTCGCGGGGATCGAGGTTGACGAGGATGAGTTTAGGCGGAAGTTGCCTGAAAAATATATTCGCCGCCCAAAGTTTCAGCATGTTTTATCTTCCCATCGCTACCCTTTCTCGATTTGGATTCCATTGTTCTTAGGATTAGAGTAATTAGAGCCACAAATTCCAATCATTTCATTTATGAGTTAGGGCGTGGCATATTCTTTGCCCATGGGCTTGTTTGGAGCGTTCCGCTCTGGGATTAACTTTAGCGACTGAATCGTGCGGCCATCAAGAATGGAGGTTGTACCTTAGGCATGGCTATTTTGAAGGTCCAAGGCCTGATCAAAGCGTTTAATGACGTCACAGCCCTGGATAACATCAGCTTTGAATTCGAAAAGGGTATTCTCTCCTTCTTGGGACCCTCCGGCTGCGGCAAGACCACGCTGCTGAGATCTATTGCCGGTCTTGAGGTCCCGGATGCCGGTGCCATTTCCATTGCGGACCAGGTTCAAACCTCCGTTGAGGATGGCATCCTAGTCCCGCCCTACGCCAGGAAAATCGGTTTTGTCTTCCAGAACTACGCTCTCTGGCCACACATGACGGTCTACAGTAATGTTGCGTTCGGGCTTAGATTGCGAAAACTAAAGAAGGAAGAGATCAACCAAAAAGTTCTTTCGGCGCTGGAGTTGGTGGGTTTGCAGGGTAGAGAAGAGCGCTATCCCTCGCAATTGAGCGGCGGGCAGCAACAA
>Ga0184612_10001126_pt1 | contig 12905 bp, 11 predicted proteins | sample PLM3_60_coex_FD_133163 | JGI IMG/M metagenome (GOLD analysis project Ga0184612, IMG submission 133163) | Groundwater sediment microbial communities from an aquifer in East River, Colorado, USA - PLM3_60_coex | ecosystem: Environmental > Terrestrial > Soil > Riparian zone | place: USA: East...
ACGGCACCTCGCCCATGTGGTGGACGTTCGGGTCGACGGACGTGGCCATCGACGGGAGAGGACGCATGACCCGCGGCAAGTACACGACCCCCCCTTGCTGAGGCTGATCGGCCTCTATATGAGACGAGGCGGCAGCGTGCGAGCTGATACGTGCCGAGTCGACCCCTGGTGCTGACGCCCTTCGTAGGCCAATGGTTCAGCGTTCGCTCGCGGGAAGCCGCAACGCGTCGGAGACAGCTCGCCAGACGAGCTTCGGGTCCTCACCGGCGTCGAGCGCTTCGTGGACGGTGCGACCGCCGAGGCCTTCCAGCACCTGGTCGCGGGCCCAGGAGTCGGCATACGCCGGCCCGAGGTGGTGCTCCATCCGCCGCCAGAACTCCGTCAACCGCACGGACCGGAGCGTAATGGGGCCCCCGCCGCTCCACTCTTGGCCAGCTGCATGATCGACGTGAGGTTGGTGCTGCGAGCGTGTCAACTCAGTGGTGCTGGAACGCCACCAACCTCACCCAGAGCCCCATGAACCTCACTCAGAGCCCCATGAACCTCACTCAGAGCCCGCAGCACGCAGCCGGGCCGCGGCGTCCTCCGGGACGACGTCGTTGACGAACGCACCGAGCGCCGACTCGCTGCCGGCGAGGTACTTCAGCTTGCCCGGCGCCCGTCGGATCGTGAACACCTGAAGACGCAGGTGCGCCACGTCACGGTCCTCCCGGACCGGGGCCTGATGCCAGGCAGCGATGTACGCGGTCTCCTCGACGAAGAGCTGGTCGAACCGCCGCAGGACGTCGGCGTAGATCTCCATCGCCTCGTCGCGTTCGACGGAGGTCAGTTCGGTCAGGTCCGCAACGTGCCGCCGCGGATATACGTGCACCTCGTACGGCCACCGGGCGGCGTACGGCACGAACGCGACGAACCGCTCCGACGCGTGCACGACCCGTTCGCCGGTCGCGACCTCCGCGGCGACCACGTGGCAGAACAGGCAACCACCCCGGCGCTCGCGCCAGCGTCGCGCAGTTTCCGTCGCCTGGCGTACGCGCGGTGGCACGAACGGGTAACCGTAGATCTGCCCGTGCGGGTGCTCCAGTGTGATCCCGATGTCGCGGCCGCTGTTCTCGAAGACGAAGACATACGCCACGTCACCGCGCGCCGACAGCTCAGCGACCCGGTCGGCCCAGACCCGGCCGACCGTCTGCAGGCGGATGCGGTCAAACTCGAACAGCCGCTTCGTGTGGTCGCTGCTGAAGCACACGACCTCGCACCGGCCGCCGGCCGGATGGTCTCCGGAGTCGGCGGCCAGGTCGTACGGTCCCAGCGCCGGGAACCGGTTCTCGAAGACCGCGACGCCATAGTCGTCGGTCGGGATCTCCGTAGGGTGCCCAGGCCGCGTGGGGCAGAGCGGGCAGTCCTCGCTGACCGGCAGGTGAGTGCGACCTTGCCGGTGTGCGGCCACGATGACGTACTCGTCGTGAACATCGTCGTAGCGGATCTCCGACGCCGCGGCTCGGGCAGGCAGGGTGCGCGCGTCGCCAACCCGACGCGGCGGTCGCGGAGTGTCCTCGTACAGCACGAGCTCCCTGCCGTCGGCCAGCAAGGCACGCTGCGGCTCCAGCGGAGCAGCGCTCATGGCGTCGAGCTCATGCCGACCCCCAGGATGGTGACGCCGGGCGACAGGCGGGACGCGTTGATCGTGCCCGCCGGGCGGCAAGCACCGCGCTCAATACGTACACCAACATCCGGACCTTGGCACCCCTCTCGACGGTCTCCCACTCCTCGGCCGCGATGAGGCGCGGCACGATGTCGAGCGGGAATGGGCGCTCGCCGTGCCGAGGAACTCCAGCCGGCTGGCCAGACCCTTGGGGGTGGACGTCACCAGGTTGTCGTGCAGCATTGCGTACGGCTCGCGCAGCTCTCCGTCGTGGTCGAACACCTCGTCCCACGCCGCCCCCACTCGGTAACCCGCGGGCAGGTCCGTCATGTCGGAACGATAGGTCCCGGTGTTACGTCCGGAAGTCGCCGTTGATCACGGGCGGCCGACGAGGCTTTGCTGTCTTTCAGGAGAAGGCCTCGGTGACGTGCCCGCTGACCCGCTCGTCACAGCGTCGGCGGCAGGCCGAACGCCGGGAACAGCCCGGAGCCGAACGTCGTGATCTCCACGATCTCGCCGCCTTGGACGCGCAGCACGTCGAACTTGAACGCCCGGAACAGCGAGTCGCCCGGCCGGCGGAGGTAGCTCGCGGCGGTGGGCATCCGGTTGGCGCTCGTCGGCACCAGCCGCCAGTCGCCGTCGCGCTCCTCCCCGAGGGCGCGTTCGATCAGCGGTGTGATCGAGTCGAGCCCCTCGAAGACCATCATGTCCGGCGGCATCGTGATGCGGATGTCCTGCGCCGCCGCTGCGACCGCGGCAGCGGCGTCGCACCGTTCGTGCGCATCGATGAACCGGGCGAGCATGTCGCGTTCCTCGTCGCTCAGCTCACGTCCGGACCACTCCGCGCGCCGTGCCGGCATGTGCTCCTGCATGGTGGCGCGGGCCCGCTGCAGTGCGCTGTTGGCCGCCGCGACGCTGGTCTCGAGCAGCGAGGCCGCATCGGCGGCCGGCCAGCCGAGCACGTCGCGGACGACGAATGCCGCCCGCTGCCGAGGTGGCAGGAGCTGCATGGCCGCGATGAACGCCAGTTCGATCGTCTCCCGCTCGACGACGACGGCGTCCGGCTGCTCTCCACTCGGCGCGACCTCGTCGAGCAGCCGGTCCGGGTACGGCTGCAGCCACGGCACCTCGGCGAAGGACTGCAGCTTCGTCAGCTGACGCGAGCGGTGCCGGAGCGCGTCGAGACAGATGTTCGTCGCGATGCGGTAGAGCCACGCACGGAACAGCGTGCTGCCGTCGAAGCCCTCGCGGCCCCGCCACGCCCGCAGGAACGTCTCCTGCACCGCGTCCTCGGCCTCGTCGAAGGACGCGAGCATCCGGTAGCAGTGGACGTGCAACTCGCGGCGGTGGCGCTCGGTGAGCGTCGCGAAGGCGCCCTCGTCGCCGGCGGCCGCTGCGGCGGCCGTGTCGTCGGTATCCGCGGTGGCGGCCGCGTCCTTGGCTGCGGCCGGCACTTCGTCGGCACGGCTGACGGTCATGCCTGCGGCTTCCCGGTGACCTCCTGCACGACCCAGGTGTTGCCGTCGGGGTCGCTGAACGCCAGGTAGGAGCCGTAGTCGGCGCGCTCCGGGTGCGGCCCGGGCTCCCGGCCGGTCGCCCCGAAGTGGAACACCTCGCTGACGTCGACGCCGCGTTCCACCAGCTCGGCCCGCGCCTTGTCGATGTCGGTGACGATCAGGTGCAGGCCCTCGGTCGTCCCGGGCGGGGCCTTTGTGATACCCACCCCGAAGGAGATCGAGCACGCCGAACCCGGCGGCGTCATCTGCACGACACGGAAGTCGTCGCCGGCGCGGTGGTCGACGTCCAGGTTGAACCCGCACTGCTCGGTGTAGAAGGTCTTGGCGCGGTCCACGTCCGACACGGGTACCAGCACGAGCTCGAGCTTCCAGTCCATGGTGCAGCCTCCTCGGCTTATGGGGCGGTCATCGTTCTCCCGTATAACGCCGCCACCCATGGAAACTCATCGGTGCTCCGATGAGGATGCCGGACGGGCGCGTCTCAGCCAGATCTCCAGGGCTGCCCGTGGCTGACCAACCTACGGCCCGTCAGGGAAGCTGGGAGGGTAACCTTTGCGCGGGTGTGTCCGTGTGCAACCGCGGCCACTCTCATTTGACAGGAGCGCGCGCACGCGGGGCGCGAGAGTGGCGACCGACCTGCCCGGTGGGCGCGCGGATGGGCGAGCAGAGAGCGGCAGCGGTGAGCATCCATCTGTCCGGCGGAGGTGCCACGCCGCGGCGGATCGTGCTCAGCTGCGACATCGCTGGATGCCCTGTTCAAGTGGAGCCATCGGCGGCAGAGCGGTGGCGTAGCGACGCCGATGCCAGATCCTGGGCTCGTGATCACACGGTCGGCTGGACGCACGACCCGGTCCGCGGAACCGATTACTGCCCTGAGCATGCTGCGTTCAGCACGCCCCCGGCCACTGGGACGGTCGCGCCCCGGCCGAGCGCAACTGTGCGGGACCGGGCGGGCAATCCGGTGAACCGCGACGACTATGCCGCGCAACTTCGGTCACAGTTCGGCGAGGGTTCCCAGAGGACGGGCTCGGCCCCTGTGCTGACGCGCGCACAGGCTGATGTCGTCGCCCGGCTACTCGACGAACTTGCCGGCGTCTACACGGGCGAGGACCTCGGTACGCTCGCCGGCGAACTGTCCCGGATGCTCGACAGCCAGCTCGGTGGGCAGGACTAGGGTCAGGGCGATTCGTTTCTGTGCCCGGGGCAGTGAGTCAATCAGCCGGCCCGGGCGGTGCCGCAGGCTTGGGCTGCATCGACGGCAAGCACTTCACGGCTTGGTCGAAGTCGCTCGCTGATGTGTCGTTCGCCGCGATCCTCCGCGTCTGGAACTTGTCGTACTCGCCGTGCGCAGTCTCAAGGGCAAGGGCGTGTGAGACCTTGCCCGCGTCGCGCAGGATCTGGCGGTCGTTGAGCGAAATGAAGCCGTCGAGCTTGCCAGTCCACCATGTGCATAGGAATGCGGCGCATGGCCTGCCCTTCGGCGAACACCAGGTACTGCTCGACCAGGTTGTTCAAACCGGCGAGCTCGTCCTCGCCGAGGTAGTTCTTGGCGATTCCGACGTCGCTCTTGCGGATGGTCGCACCCCGCCATGTGGTCAGACCCATGTTCGGCCGATCGGCGTCGGCTCGTTCGTGGATGATCTCGGCGGCCGTCTTCCCGCTGATGGCCCAGTGCATCTTGTTTTGGACGGTCTTGAAGAAGGTGAGGCTGACGTCCAGCGTCGGGTCGTAGTCGATGCTCGTGGCGTAGATGTCGGTGATCTTCTGGTAGAAGCGCCGTTCGGACGTCCGGATGTCCTGGATCCGGCGCAGCAGCTCGTGGAAGTAGTCGAAGGGCTGGTCGGGGTTCTTCAACCGCTCGTCGTCGAGGACGAAGCCCTTCACGATGTACTCGCGCAGGCGCTCCATCGCCCACATCCGGAACCGGGTCGCGATGTGGCTCCTTACCCGGTAGCCGATGGAGATGATCATGTCGAGGTTGAAGTGAGTCAGGTTCCTTCGGACCTCCCGACCGCCCTCCTGGCGAACTGTTAAGAAATCCTGAACGGTTCCCTCCCGCACCAGTTCGCCCTCGTCATACACGTTCCTGACGTGCATGTTGATGTTCGGCACCGACGTCTGGAACAACTCGGCCATGCCCTGCTGCGTCAGCCAGACGGTCGCGCCGTCAAGCCGGACATCGATCTTGAGCCGACCGTCCACGTCGGCGAGATCGCCGTAGGCCTGGGCGACGAGTATGCCGACACAAGCGCCACCACCGGCATGGTCGCGCGGAGCAAGAAGGGCGACGGCGTCCTGTCGATAGACGGCGGATCCGCACGTGTCGTCTTGGAGATGACCGACTCCAAGCGGACCCAGTGGAACGACTACCTCGACGAGGCCGAGCGCAACAGGGGTGCGACGGCATCACTCGGCCTGGTGCGTGACTCGGCGCAGAACAACGGCAACACCCTCAGGAGTGTCGGCGCGAGGCGGATCATCCTGGCCTTCGACCCGGGCATCGACGACCCCGACCTTCTGCGCACCGTCGTCCAACTGGCGCAGGACGGATCGTCCAGATCCGGATGCGGCCGATTACGCTACCTATAGCAGCCATCAGACACTACCGGTAGCCGACCTCTGAGTGGCGATGATGAGCTCGGGCAATGGAGGCGGCCCACGGACCGGGCACGCTCAGATGAGGATTCTCCGAGGTCGCGTGCCCCTTTGCTGCACGATGTGCGTGTGGCTGGCGCGCTGGAGGCCGTGCTCCTACGTCCGACGTCCGCGGTTGTGGCCGAGGTGCGGCGGTTCGACGGTGCGCTGATTGATCTTGACCGGTCGGACCTGGCCTTGCTGCCAGTCACCCTGCGTTTGCGTCGTCCCCTGGGTGATGCAGGCGCCAGTGCTCACCGTGTGCCCGGCTTCCATGTGCTAACCCGTTCTCTCGCGGCCTGGACCGCCACACTCTCCGACATGACGCCGGTGGCGTACGTACACCTTGAGTTCTATGCCGGTGTTGGTTTTCATGCGGCGATCGCATGGGATCGCGGCAAGGTCGTCTGGGGACCGAGCTTCACGTGCAACCACCCGAGCGAGCGCGACATGTATTACCACCTCGCCTCGCCCGAGGACATGGCGATCAACGGCGTACTGCGCTGGTTCGGGATACGCCAGGGCACGGCGGTTGATGAGTTTGAGGCGGTCGGGCTGGCTCGCTTTCGATGGACCTACGAATGGGAGGCAGCCGCAGCGCGGCCACCCGGCCATCGCCAGCCGTAAGTCGCTACCTGGCGGCCCGACCGGCGGCATAGAAGATGTTGACGCGACGCTACAGAGGCCATGAGCCATGGTTGAGAGGAACGGCGCGCGGGTGCTCGTGAAGAATCAGCTGCATCATCGTCTCTCCTTGCCGTCGGCGACGATCTGATACGCTCTGTATCATGATGGAAACAGGTGTGTCACGCGGCGTGGTGGCGGCAGCGCGGCGGCTTGCCGAGCGCGGCGCGCTGGCCGGCGCTTCGATGGCCGATGTCGCGCACGAGGCCGGCATCACGCGCGTCACCATGTACCGGCGAGGGGAAACGCGCGCGGCGATCGTGGCGGCGCTTCGCGACGAGCTTGTCCGTGAGGAGCGCGACCTGCTCCTTCCAGTCTTGTCGGGCGAGGGTGATGCGCGCACGCGGCTGACGAAGGCACTCAACGCCCTGTGCGCGACTACGGACGCGCGCGCCGACCTGCTCTCCGGGCTCGACGATGCCGCGTTGAACGTGATCTACCACGGGGAGGGTGACGAGGCGCTGACTCGATCGGAGTTCATCGGTCCGCTCGTGCGGCTCCTCCGCGATGGCGAGCTCGACGGATCGCTGCGGACGTTCCCAGATCCCGAGCAAGCTGCGACCGTGCTCTATACGCAGATCTCCTACACCTACCTGCACCTGCGCCGGGAGCACCGCTGGGCAGCCGAGCGAACCACGGCGGCCGTCATCGACATGGCGATCGACGGGCTTCGTCCGTGAGCGCCCCGCTGGGTACGGTGTCGGGTCCGCTGACTGGGAAGGTGGCTCTGGTGACGGGCGCGACCCGTGGTGCCGGCCGTGGCACGGCGGTCGCGCTGGGCGAGGCTGGCGCGACGGTCTATTGCACCGGTCGCACGACCAGCAAGCGGCGCTCGGAATACGCCCGGCCGGAGACGATCGAGGAGACCGGCGAGCTCGTCGATGCCGCCGGCGGCGAGGGGATCGCAGTCGAGGTCGACCACCTGCAGCCGGCGCAGGTCGAAGCGCTTGTCCAGCGCATCGACGCCGAGCAGGGCCGCCTGGATGTGTTGGTCAACGACATCTGGGGCGGCGAGCTGCTGATCGAGTGGGACACGCCGGTGTGGGAGCACGACCTCGACGGCGGTCTGCGGATGCTGCGCCTGGCGATCGACACGCACCTGATCACCAGCCACTTCGCGTTGGCGTTGCTCATCCGCCGGCCGGGTGGCCTGGTCGTCGAGATGACCGACGGCACGCTGGAGTACAACGCACGGCGCTACCGGCTCTCGGCGTTCTACGACCTGGCCAAAATGGCGGTCATCCGGCTCGCGTTCGCGCAGGGCAAGGAGCTCGCAGCGCACGGCTGTACCGCCGTGGCGCTGACGCCGGGGTGGATGCGCTCGGAGATGATGCTCGACAACTATCAGGTCACCGAAGCGACCTGGCGTGACGCGGCGGCCAAGAACCCGCACTTCGCAGCGATCTCCGAGACCCCGCGCTTCGTAGGTCGCGCGGTCGCAGCCCTGGCTGCCGACCCGCAGGTCCACCGTCGCAACGGCGGTTCGTTTTCCTCCGGCGGCCTGGCGCGCGAGTACGACTTCACCGATCTCGACGGTTCCCAACCCGACTGCTGGCGCTACCTCGTCGAAGTCCAGGACGCGGGCCGCCCAGCAGACCCAACTGGCTACCGCTGAACGACGGCACTCGCTCCGCACGTCTAACGCACCTCCGAGTCTGACGGATCTGTACCGCTGGGAGGGCACGTTGTCGGACTCTCGGGTGAGGATGGGGGCGTGGCTGACGTTCTCGAGTTGTTCGGGCCCGCGACCAGGGAGTGGTTCGCAGGTGCGTTCGCCGCGCCCACGGCCGCCCAGGAGGGTGCGTGGCGGGCCGTGGCCGAGGGCCGTAACGCGCTCGTTGTCGCGCCGACCGGGTCGGGCAAGACGCTGGCCGCCTTCCTGTGGGCGCTTGACCGGCTTGCCGCCGAGCCGAGGCCGGACGACCCCAAGCAGCGCTGCCGCGTTCTGTACGTCTCGCCGCTGAAGGCGCTCGCCGTCGATGTCGAGCGCAACCTCCGCGCCCCGCTCGCGGGCATCGGTCAGGCCGCGCGCCGACTCGAGATCAAGGAGCCTGACGTCACCGTCGGCATCCGCTCCGGCGACACGCCCGCCGACGAGCGGCGACGGTTCCAGCGCATCCCGCCCGATGTGCTCATCACCACTCCGGAGTCGCTGTTCCTCATTCTCACCTCGCAGGCCCGCGAGTCGCTTCGAGGAGTCAAAACCGTCATCGTCGACGAGGTCCACGCCGTCGCCGGCACCAAACGCGGCGCCCACCTCGCGCTCTCCCTCGAACGGCTCGACGCACTGCTCCCCGAGCCCGCGCAGCGGGTCGGCCTGTCTGCAACGGTGCGGCCGGTCGACGAGGTTGCCCACTTCCTCGGCGGGTCGCACCCGGTCCAGGTGGTCGACCCCGGCAGCACCAAGGAGTGGGACCTCCGCGTCGTCGTCCCCGTCGAAGACCTCGGCGAGCTCGGCGGTCACGACACCGGCCCCGATGCCTCCCCCGAGCAGAGATCGTCGATCTGGCCGCACGTCGAGGAACGCGTCCTCGACCTGGTCGACGAGCACCGCTCCACGATCGTCTTCGCCAACTCCCGACGCCTCGCCGAACGCCTCACCGCCCGGCTCAACGAGATCTCCGAAGAGCGCGCCACCGGCGACACCCTGCCGGCGCCCGGCGAGCTCAAACCGGCGCAGATCATGGCACAGGCCGGCGCCACTCGCGGCATCAACGGCACCGTCGCCCGCGCCCACCACGGCTCGGTCAGCAAAGAACAGCGGGCCGCCATCGAGGACGACCTCAAGACCGGCAGAATTCCCGCCGTCGTCGCCACCAGCAGTCTCGAGCTCGGCATCGACATGGGCGCGGTCGACCTCGTCGTCCAGGTCGAGTCGCCGCCGTCGGTCGCAAGCGGCCTGCAACGCGTCGGCCGGTCCGGCCACCAGGTCGGCGCCGTCTCCCGCGGCGTGCTGTTCCCCAAGTACCGTGGCGACCTGGTCCAGACCGCCGTCGTCGTCGAACGCATGCGCACCGGCCAGATCGAGGAGCTCCACGCCCCGCGCAACCCGCTCGACGTCCTCGCCCAGCACGTCGTCGCCACGCTCGCGATGGACGACTGGCACGTCGACGACCTTCTTGCCCTCGCCCGCCGCGCCCACCCGTTCGCCACGTTGCCAAGGAGCGCCTACGACGCCGTCCTCGACATGCTCGCCGGGCGCTACCCGTCCGACGAGTTCGCCGAGCTGCGGCCGCGGATCGTCTGGGACCGGACGACGGGCACGCTCACCGGCCGCCCCGGTGCCCAGCGGCTCGCCGTCACCAGCGGCGGCACCATCCCCGACCGTGGGCTGTTCGGCGTGTTCCTCGCCGGGTCCGAGCGAGGCGCGCGGGTCGGGGAGCTCGACGAGGAGATGGTCTACGAGTCGCGGGTCGGCGACGTGTTCGCCCTCGGCGCCACCAGCTGGCGAATCGAGGACATCACGCACGACCGGGTAGTCGTCTCCCCTGCGCCGGGCCAGCCGGGCCGGCTGCCGTTCTGGAAGGGCGACACGCTCGGGCGGCCGGCCGAGCTGGGCGCCGCCGTCGGAGCCTTCGTCCGCGAGATCTCCGGGATGCCTGACGACGCCGCCCGCCAGCGCGCCGCCGACGCAGGCCTCGATGGGTGGGCCGTCGACAACCTGCTCAGCTACCTGCGCGAGCAGCGCGAAGCCACGGGCCACGTCCCCGACGACCGCACCGTGCTGGTCGAGCGGTTCCGCGACGAGCTGGGCGACTGGCGGCTGGTCGTCCACTCCCCGTTTGGCGCGCAGGTGCACGCGCCGTGGGCGCTGGCGATCGGGGCGCGGCTGCGGGAGCGGTACGGCGTCGACGTCCAGGCCGCCCACGCCGACGACGGCATCGTCCTGCGCATCCCCGACATCGAGGACGACGCGGGCCTGCCCGGCGCTGAGCTCATCGTGCTCGAGCCCGACGACGTCGACGACCTCGTGACCACCGAGGTCGGCGGGTCGGCGCTGTTCGCGTCGCGTTTCCGGGAGTGCGCCGCCCGGGCGCTGCTGCTCCCCCGCCGCGACCCACAGCGCCGAACGCCGCTGTGGCAGCAGCGGCAGCGGTCGGCCCAACTGCTGGAGGTGGCATCGAAGTACGGGTCGTTCCCGATCCTGCTCGAAGCGCTGCGCGAATGCGTCCAGGACGTGTACGACCTGCCGGGGCTGCAGCAGCTCATGCGGGCGGTCGCGGACCGGTCGGTGCGGGTGGTCGAGGTCGAGACGGCTCAGCCGTCCCCGTTCGCCCGGTCCCTGCTGTTCGGGTACGTCGCGTCGTTCCTTTACGAGGGCGACTCGCCGCTCGCGGAGCGCCGTGCCCAGGCGCTCTCGCTCGACCCGACGCTGCTTGCAGAACTGCTAGGTCGGACGGAGCTGCGCGAGCTGCTCGACGCCTCTGTGGTGGAGCGGACGGCGGCGGAGCTGCAGCGGCTGGCGCCCGATCGTCGCGCCCGCGACGTCGAGGGCGTCGCCGACCTGCTGCGCCTGCTCGGCCCGTTGTCCACCGCCGAGGTGGCGGAGCGGTGCGTCGAGCCGGACGACGCGCCGCGGCACCTGGCCGAGCTGGAGGCGGCCCGTCGGGCCATCCGGGTGCGGGTCGCCGGCGAGGAGCGGTGGGCGGCGATCGAGGACGCCGGACGGCTGCGCGACGCGCTCGGGGTTCCGTTGCCGGTGGGGGTGCCGGTGGCGTTCACCGAGCCGGTCGCCGACCCGCTGGGCGACCTGGTGGCCCGGTATGCGCGTACGCACGCACCGTTCCACGCGGTCGACGTGGCGGTCCGGCTGGGGCTGGGTGTGGCGGTGGTCTCTGACACCCTGCGGCGGCTGGCCGCCGCCGGCCGGGTGGTCGAGGGCGAGCTCACGCCCGGCGTGTCCGGCACCGAGTGGTGCGACGCCGAGGTGCTGCGGATGCTGCGGCGCCGCTCGGTCGCCGCGCTGCGGCACGAGGCCGAGCCGGTAGAGCCCGTGGCGCTGGGCCGCTTTCTGCCGACCTGGCAGCACGTGGGCGGGTCGCTGCGTGGTGTCGATGGTGTGCTCCGGGTCGTCGAGCAGCTCGGAGGGTGTGCCGTCCCGGCCAGCGCGCTCGAGCGGCTGGTCCTGCCCGCCCGGGTGGCGGGCTACTCCCCCGCCTGGCTGGACGAGCTGACGACCGGCGGCGAGGTCACCTGGGCTGGGCACGGGTCGCTGCCCGGCACCGACGGCTGGGTCTCGCTGCACCCGGCCGACGCGGCGCCGCTGACGCTGCCCGACGCGGCCGACGAGGCGGCGACGTCGCCGCTGCACGAGTCGCTGCTCGACGTGCTGGCGTCCGGGGGCGCGTACTTCTTCCGGCAGCTGGCCGACGCCGTCGGCTCGACGGACGACGCCGCGGTAACGGCCGCGCTGTGGGACCTGGTATGGGCCGGCCGGATCACCAACGACACCCTGGCGCCGCTGCGGTCGCTCGTCGGCGGCGGTCGGTCGACCCACCGGTCGCGACCGGCCCGGCCGCCGAGATCGCGGTACGCCCGCGGCCGGCCGGCGCTGCCGGCCCGGGGCGGCCCGCCCATCGCCGCCGGCCGGTGGGCGCTGCTACCGGCACGCGAGCCCGACGCCACCCGGCGTGCGCACGCCGCAGCCGAAGGCCTCCTCGACCGACACGGCGTCGTCACTCGTGGTGCGGTGGTGGCGGAGCGCCTCCCCGGCGGGTTTGCGGCGGCCTACCGCGTGCTGTCGGCCTTCGAGGATTCCGGACGCGTCCGCCGTGGCTACTTCGTGGCCGGCCTCGGCGCCGCTCAGTTCGCCCGGGTGGGCGCCGTCGACCGGCTGCGTGGGTTCGCCGACACCGCACCGCGACGCGAGCCGGTCCCGGCGCTGGTGCTCGCCGCCACCGACCCGGCCAACCCCTACGGCGCCGCGCTTGCCTGGCCCGACCGCGAGCAGCCAGGCGGACACCGCCCCGGCCGCAAGGCCGGCGCACTCGTCGTGCTGGTCGACGGCGACCTCGTCCTCTACGTGGAGCGCGGCGGCCGCACGCTGCTGTCCTGGGCCGACGACACCGACCGGCTCCGGGCCGCCGCCGACGCGTTGGCGCTGGCTGTCCGCGACGGTGCGCTGGGCGCGCTCCGGGTCGAACGTGCCGACGGCGAGACGGTCACCGCGACCCTGCTCGGCGACGCGCTGGCCGCGGCCGGCTTCCACGTCACTCCCCGCGGCCTCCGCCTGCGTGCGTGACCTCCGGCCACGTACCCGGTGGCTGCAAGCGCCCGTCCTTGACGTTGTGGATGGCCCATCATCAGTGTCGGTGGTGGGTGGGACGATGGACACATGTTCGAATCGGATGGCGAGCCGGGCGTATCGGCCGATGATGGCCAGGCGGCGGTGGCACGCCTGAAGACCATCCTGCCGGCCAGGCCGG
>Ga0184612_10001127_pt1 | contig 12902 bp, 8 predicted proteins | sample PLM3_60_coex_FD_133163 | JGI IMG/M metagenome (GOLD analysis project Ga0184612, IMG submission 133163) | Groundwater sediment microbial communities from an aquifer in East River, Colorado, USA - PLM3_60_coex | ecosystem: Environmental > Terrestrial > Soil > Riparian zone | place: USA: East...
CGCTCCTCCGTCGTCAGAATCAACGCGACCTTTGGCCGTCCCTTGCGCATACTCGCCTCCTTGTAAGCGAGTACGAGTGGGCCGCGCCATTTGTTTCATCTTCTACGGTTACAGGACACTAGCTCCTAACTCCTTTCCGGGGCAATCCCCTTCCCCTCGACGCACTCGTAGGCTCGGCCGGCCTGGACGTTGCTGAATTCTTCGGTCCGGCCGCTCGGCCAGTCGATCACGACCCGGTCAACGCGGTCGCGCTTGCCGATCCCGAACGTCACAGGCAGCTCCGACTGGGAAAGGTAACTGGAGCCGGTCTTCACCAGGCGGGACTGTGAGGTGCCGCCGTGGAACACACGCACGAGCGCGCCGATGCCGTCGCGGTTCGATCGCGTTCCCACGAGCTTGAACCTGAGGCTCCGGTTGCCGGCGAGCTGGTCGTTCCGGAACAGGACAGCTGGGCCGTTGTTGGTCGTCATCAGCAGGTCGAGGTCGCCGTCGCGATCGAAATCGCCGCAAGCGAGCCCTCGGCCGACCCTCGGCCGCGCGAACTCGGTGCCAGCGGCGGCCGCCACGTCCTGAAACTGGCCGTTGCCCTGGTTCAGGAACAGCAGGGGCGGCTGCGCATGACCCACGCCGGTGCGCAGGCTCCGCACGGCCTCGTCGATATGCCCGTTGGCGACGACGAGATCGAGCGTGCCGTCCAGATCGAGATCGCCGAACTGACAGCCGAACCCGAGCCGGTTGCGTGAGGCAACGCCGACACCCGCACTCATCGCCACGTCCTCGTAGAGGCCGGGGCCGAGCGAGCGGTAGAGCCCGGCCATCTCGTTATCGAAGTTCGTGACGGCCACGCCCATCCTGCCAGAGTTGTCGAAGTCGGCCGCATCGATGCCCATGCCGGCGCGGGCCCGGCCGTCGGCGCTGAACGCGACGCCCGCCTGGACGGCGATCTCCTTGAAGGTCCCGTTGCGCAGGTTCCGATACAGCTTGTTGGGTTGCGTGTCGTTGGCAACGACGAGGTCCGGCCATCCGTCCTGGTCAACGTCGAGCATCGCCACGCCGAGCGATTTCGAGCTCGAGTCGAAGACTCCGCTCGTCGCGGTCACGTCCTCGAACGTGCCGTTGCCGCGGTTGCGAAACAGCCAGCAGGTGTCGCCGCGGTAAGCCTCGGGCGTGCAATACGACTTCTGCTTGCCGTCGGCGCTGCAGTACACGTCGTGCTCGGCCGACCACTTGACGTAGTTGCAGACGAACAGGTCGAGCAGGCCGTCACGATCGAAGTCGAACCAGAGCGCCGACGTGCTGAAGGCCGTGCGCCCGCCGAGACCGCTCGTCCGCGTCACGTCGACGAACGTTCCCTTGCCGGTGTTGCGGAACAGCCGGTTCTGGCCGACACACGTCACGAGTACATCCGGAAAGCCGTCGTTGTTCCAGTCGCCGACGGCGACGCCCATGCCGTACAGCTCCACGTCGAGGCCGGCACTTCGCGTCACGTCGGAGAACGTGCCGTTCCGATTGTTGCGATAGAGCCGCAGTGTCGAGCGTTCCTGCTTGTGCCCGGGCCAGTCCATGCCGTTCACGAGCAGGATGTCCTGCCAGCCGTCGGCGTCGTAGTCGAGGAACGCGCAGCCGGCGCCCATCGTTTCCGGCAGGAGCTTGCCTCCGTAAGCGCCGCTCTGGTGGCGGAACTGAACGCCCGATGCCGCCGTGACATCCACCAGGCGCATCCCTGGCGCCCGCTGGCGCTCGGCGCCCGGCCACGCCGGCAGTGCCATCGCGGTCGCCACGCGGGCCAGGAAGTCGCGACGATTCACAGCGGTCCCACGAGTCCATGCCGAAGCGCATACACCACGAGCTCGGCGGTCTTGTGCACGCGCAGCCGCCCCATGATGTTCGCGCGGTGCACGCTGACGGTGTTGACGCTCAGGTTGAGCCTGGCCGCGATCGCCCGATTCGAATGGCCCTGGCAGATGAGCTGCAGCACCTCCAGCTCTCTGGTGCTGAGGCCGTGATTGCGTTCGCCTTTGAGCGCGGCAGGCGGCGTCACCGTGGGGTCGAGCACTGTCTCGCCCGCCGCGACTCGCTTCACCGCGGAGGCGAGATCGAGGTCCAGCGCGTTCTTGAGAATGTATCCGCGCGCGCCCGCCTCCATGGCCTGAGAGACGAGCGTCTGCTCGGCGTGCATGCTGAGCATGAGAATCGCCACGTCGCTCCGCGCTTCGAGAATACGCCGCGTGGCGACCAGGCCGCTCGTGCCGGGCATGGCGCAATCCATCACCACGACACGCGGCCCGAGGCTGAGGGCCATGCGAACCGCCTCGTCGCCGTCGCTGGCTTCTCCGACGACGGTGAGGTCCGGGTCGTCTTCGAGTATCCGGCGAAAGCCGCGCCGCACGAGATGGTGATCGTCGGCGAGCAGCACGGTGATCTTGTCCATCATTACTCCTTAAAGCGCCCCCGGTGCGTGGTCTTGCGCCTCCGGCTCTTCGAGCGGCACGCGCAGGCGGACGAGCGTGCCGCCCTCGTCTGGTCGCACGAACTCGATCGTGCCGCCGACCAGTTCGGCTCGCTCGCGGATGGCTACCAGGCCGAGGCCCCGCCGCGTGGTGCGCTCTCCCAGACCCGAGCCGTGATCTTCCACCTCGAGCTCGAGCACTCCCGTCAGATAGCGCAGGCGCACCCACACCCGATCGGCGCCTGAATGCCGCGCCACATTGCTCAGCGCCTCCTGCAACACGCGGTAGACGTGAATACCAACCGTGGCATCGACCGGCACCGCGACGCCGGTCCGCTCATACGACACCACGAGTCCCAGTTGCTTCTCGACGGTGCCGAGGTACCAGTCGAACGTGCTCTCGAGGCCCAGCTCATCGAGGATCGACGGGTGCAGCGTCTGCGACAGGCTTCGGACGTCGTTCAATGTGCTCTGGGCCATCTCGCCGATCTCGCGCAGGTCTGCGCGCAGCGGGGACCCGGCGGGCGTCTGCTTCTCGGCCCGGCCGAGCATCGATCCGATGGCCGTCAGAATCTGACCCGTTTCATCGTGCAGCTCCCGCGACAGGTGTCGGAGCGTGGACTCGCGCGTCGCGATGAGCTGTTGGGCGAGCTCGCGCCGGCCGTCGGAAAGGACCGCCAGCTCTGCGAACAGACGCCGATTGGCGCGGATCACATACAGGCCGGTCGCGGCAATCGCAACCAGCGTGGCCGTGAAGAACCAGTAGACCTGCCGCTGCACCTGATCGTAGATCGCCTGGACGCGCTGCGCCGTCTGTTCCTCGGCTTCGTTGTTCTCGATGAGCAGCCGTGCGACGGCCGTACTCAATGCCGCCTGTCGGGCCTGCAGCGACAGTGAGACCTGGGCGCGCGCCGCGTCCTCCCGGCCGTCGGTCGCAAGCGCGAACGTGCGATCCACCGCGCCCCAGAACTGCGTCAGCGAGTCGGACAGGCGATCGCGATCGGCGGGCGCGCGGCTGGCCACCGCGAGTTCCGCCTGGCGCGCGAGCGCATCGTCGAGATCGCCGCGGATACGCTCGAACTGTTTGGACCAGGCGAGCAGCGGATAGGCGCGGTCCTGGTCCAGCATGTCCCGCATCGCCAGCCCGAGCTGATTCAGGTTGTTCTGAATGCGCAGGAGCTGCAGGGAATCCTTGCGGTTCCGGTCGACCAGGTCGCTCTGGAGCACCCGCAGGCTCGCAATCTGGCGGTCGATGTAATGCGAGTACGCGACGACGGCAGCCAGCGTCAGGATCAAGCCGAACAACAGGCCCGGTGTGGGAGAACGGCCGTGAGCAACGCCGTGCGTCACAGGGGAAGAGTATCTGAAGGCAATGCTGAATGCTGAGTGCTGAATGCTGAAGTGAAGAAGGAAGGATGAAGGATGACGGTCGTGCCCCAAGTTGACACCGCACCGAGGGCGGGCCAATCATGACGTAGTTTCCAGATCATGAGGCACAGCCGTTTCCGCGTCGTGGGTGCTTTTCTGGCCGGAGCTCTCGCCTGCGCCTCACTCGCGACTGCCGCTCGGCTGACGGCGCCTCAGGCGGACGCGGACAAAGCCCGGATGCAAGAGCGGCTGATCCGCATCAGGACCGCCCTCTTCTCAGGCACGAACCGACCCGACGACGCCGCACGGGAGCTCAAGGAAATCCTTGCCGTCGATCCCGGCTCGGCCGAAGGCCACATGCTCCTTGGCATCGCCTACCGCGCCATGGGTGCGCCCGATCTCATGGGTGAAGCCGTCGCCGAGCTCAGGCAGGCGCTGACGCTGGATCCGTCGTTCGTTCCTGCCCGTGTCTATCTGGCTCATATCTACCTCGATCTCGGCCGGAACGAACGGGCGCGGGAGGAATTGGAAGCCGCGCTTGCCCAGGTGCCTCGAAACGCTCAGGTCCTGATGCTGCTCGGCGAGGTGGAACGCCGGCTCAGGAATCCGCGCCGCTCTCTCGAGGTGCTCAGGCAGGCGTTGCAGATCGACGAGTCCTCGGCCCAGGCGCACTACTACGTAGGCCTCACTCTCTTAGACCTCGGGCAACCTGGCGAGGCGATCAACGAGCTCGAACGAGTGGTCAAGTCCGGTGAAAAACGCGCCGACGTGTATCTCAGCCTTGGCGCCGCCTATCTCGACGCGCGTCGCCTCGACGAGGGGTTGGAGATGCTCAGCCAGGCAACACACATCGATCCGTCCCGGCCCGACATCCGGATTCAGCTGGCGCGCGCCTATCGCTTGAAGGGTCTACTCGACAAAGCCGAGGCGCAGCTGGCCCTCGGGATTCCACAAGGAACCGCAAGCGTGGCTTCGCCGTTCGTGCAGCACGGGCAGCTCGAAATCGACCGCTATCTGGAGCAGGGGCTGCTCAAACTGCAACAAGGCCAACTCGCCGCGGCGGCCGACGCTTTTCGGAAGGTGCTGGAGATGGATCCGAGTAGTGGGCCGGCCAACCGAGACCTGGCCGAAGTGTGTCTGCGTCAGGGTCAGTACGCGCGGTCCCTCGAGTACGCGACCCGGGCCGAGAAACTCGGCTTCCCGCTCACAGACGACAAGCGCAAGCTGCTTCAGGATAGGCTTCAGAAACAAAAAAAGGAAACGGCAGGGCGGAAGTGAGCGAGCTCGGGTGGCTCGCTCCTCTCCTTCTTGGTTCCGTTGTTCTCGTACCGGCGTCCCCGTCAGGCCAGGCGAGCAGACCCAAACCCGATCGTCCCGCGCGGTTCGTGGACGTGACGGCCCAATCGAAGATCGATTTCGTGCACAAGTCCGGAGCCTCTCCCGAGAAACACATGGTCGAGACCTTCGGCTCGGGCGTCGCGTGGATCGACTACGACAACGATGGCTTCCAGGACCTGTACTTCGTCAACGGCGCCCCTGGCGCCGCAAACGTGCTTTATCGCAACAACAGAGACGGCACGTTCAAGGACGTGACCGCGCAGGCCCGCGTGGATGGCAGTGGCGCAGGTAAGGGAGCGTACAAAACCGGCGTGGCCGTCGGAGACTACGACAACAACGGCTATCTCGACCTCTATGTGACCAGCTTCGGGCCCGACATCCTGTACAAGAACAACGGCGACGGCACCTTTGCGGATGTGACGGCCGCGGCCGGTGTCGCGGGTGGACCTGCAGAATGGAGCACCAGCACCGGCTTCCTCGACTTCGATCGAGACGGAGATCTGGACCTCTACGTCACCAACTACCTCGACTACCGGCTGAACGACAACCCGTACTGTGGACTCCGGAAAGACGGATATCGAATGTACTGTCATCCGACGATGTTCGACGGGATGGCGGATCGGTTGTTTCGGAATAACGGCAATGGCACGTTCACCGACGTGTCGCGACAGGCGGGGATTGCCAATCCCGCCGGGAAGGGTCTGGGAGTCGCGCTCTGCGATTTCGACCGCGACGGCGACACCGATATCTACATCGCGAACGACATGGTGCGGAACTTTCTCTACCGCAACAATGGGAATGGCACGTTCGTGGACGTCGCCTACGCGGCCGGCGTGGGATTCGACAGCAACGGAAAGCCCCAGGCCGGCATGGGTGTCGACTGCGCGGATGTCGACGCAAATGGCCTTCCGGACATCTTCGTCACAAACTTTTCGGAAGAGCTGAACACGCTCTACAGCAATCTGGGCGAGGGGCTCTTTGAAGACATCACAGTGAAGGCCGGACTGGGATCGGGCTTCATTCCCCTGGGCTTCGGGACCAAGATGTTCGATGTCGACAACGACGGCGACCTCGACATCCACGTCACAAACGGGCACGTCATCGACAACGTGAAACTCTACCAACCCAACCTCTCGTACGCGCAGAAGGATCTGCTGTACGAAAACGTGGGCGGGCGGTTCCGTGACGTCTCGGCCCAGGGCGGGCCGGCGCTCCAGACAGAGCGGGTCGGCCGCGGGCTGGCGGTTGCGGACTTCGACAACGACGGAAACCTGGACGTGGTCATCTCGAGCGTCGGGCGGCCGCCAGCCCTGCTGAGAAACCAGGGCGCCGGTGGAGGCAACTGGATCATGATCCGGGCCCAGGGCAGCAAGAGCAACGGCTTCGGCCTTGGCGCAACAGTGCGGATACAAACCTCAGCGGGACTGCAAGTGCGGGAGATCAACAACGTGGCCAGCTATCTCAGCGCCAACGACATCCGCCTGCACGTCGGCCTCGGCGCCGCAAAGACCGTCCAGCAAATCGACGTGCTCTGGCCGAGCGGCACGAAGCAGACCTTGAAGGATGTTGCCGTCAATCAGATCCTGGTGATCAAGGAACCGTGACGGTCATGCCAGCCCTCCGGCCGATTGCGCTGGCCGCGTGTGCGGCCGCGGCGCTGGCGGCTGCAGTCGCATCGCAGCCGACGCCGCCGCGCGGTGTCGCCGCGCGTGAAGAGGCCTACCGTGCCAACAACATCGGCGTCACGCGCCTGGAGCAATTCGATTTCGATGCCGCGTCCGCATCGTTTCGCCGGGCGCTCGAGATCGATCCTCGCCTGGCCATCGCCCGCCTGAACCTCGGGATCGCGCTCTTCTACGGCGGCGACGCCGAAGCGGCCCGCCGCGAGATCGCCGCCGTTCGCGCAGACCTTCCGGACAGGCCGCAACCTGACTACCTGCTCGGCCTCATCGCCCGTGGAGCCGGGAGGACCGAGGAGGCGATCGACGCGTTCACGCGCGTGCAGCGCATGGATCCGGGAGACGTCGGCGCGGCGATCAATCTCGGCCAGCTATACCGCCAGGAGCGCAAGTATGCGGAAGCCGTCGACGCGTTCCGTCGCGCGATGGAGGCAGCGCCGTACAACGCGACTGCCGCGTACGGCCTGGCCAACACTCTCATCCTCGGCGGCCGCGCGGACGAAGGCCGCGACGCGATGGCCCACTTCCAGCGCTTGAGCGAGAGCAGCTACGCGATCACCTACTCCCAGACCTACCTCGAGCAGGGCCGCTATGCCGAGGCGATCACGTCGACAGGAGCCGAGGCCCAGCTGGTCGATACGCAAATTCCCAACGTCACGTTCACGGACGCGACGGCAACGCTTCCCTCCGGCCGCACGCCAGCCGCGACCGATCGCGATGCCGGCAGTGTTGCAATGTCCGATCTCGATGGCGATGGCGACCTCGATCTCATCGAGAGCAGCGTGGGAGGCGTGCGCCTGCTCAGGAACGACGGCCGTCGATTCGCTGACGCGACCGCGGAGCTCGGCAGCGCTGCGTCCGGCGCGGCGACGGCGGCGCTGCCGGGCGACTACGACAACGACGGCGACGCCGATCTGGCGGTCCTCCGCCGGGGCGGCATCAGCCTTCTTCGCCGCGATCCAACGGCCGGGTTCACCGACGTCACCGCCGCCGCGGAACTGGGGCCGACGAACAACCCACGGTCCGCCGCATGGCTCGACGCGGATCACGACGGCGACCTCGATCTGTTCGCTGCAGGCGGCACCGATGATGCGGCGGCGACGCGCTTGTTCCGCAACAACGGCACTGGCCGCTTCACCGAGATCGCCACGGTATCCGGGCTCGCCGTGGCGAGGACCGTGCTCGCGATCGTCCCGACCGACTACGACAACCGGCGCGACATCGACCTGTTGCTCGTGCCCGCCACCGGCGCCGCGCTTCTCTTCCGGAACCTCCGCGACGGATCGTTTCGCGACGTGGCCGCCGAGGTCGGGCTCGAGGTCGACGCGGGCGCGGTGATGGCCTCCATTGGCGACGTGAACAAGGACGGCTACCCGGACTTCTTCTTTCCGCGCCGAATTGGCGTCGGAGTGATAGCCGCCAGCGACGGCCGGGGACGTTTCGCCATGTCCTCTGCGCCTGCCGAAACCGCGGACGCGCGCGCCGCGCAGTTCATCGACTACGACAACGACGGACTGCTCGACCTTTTCGTGCTGACGGTGAAGGGAGCGCGCCTCCTCCGCAACATCGGGCGCGGATGGACCGATGTGACATCACGCGCCGTCGGAACGACGATGGCGGCAGCGCTCGCCGACGCGACGTCGCTGGCGACCGGGGATCTGGACGGCGACGGCCGCGTGGATATCGTCGCGCGTGCCCCTTCGGGCCTCGCGGTCTGGCACAACGCGGGCGACGGTCGCTCGCGGTCGCTGCGCGTGCGTCTTACGTCGCGCGTCAGCAACCGTTCGGCGATCGGGGCGAAAATCGAGATGCGTGCCGGCAGCCTCAAGCAGCAGCACGAAACCTACGCTGCCACGCCCGCGCCGGCGCCGGCGGACGTCCTCTTCGGACTTGGCGATCGCGATGGGGCCGACGTCGTTCGCGTGCTCTGGCCGTCGGGCATCCTGCAGGCGGAGACCGGCGCAAGTCCGAGCGCGCCGCTCAGCGGCGCGCTCAAGGTTGACGAGCTCGATCGCAAGCCCTCGTCATGCCCGTATCTGTATACGTGGAACGGCGAGCGGTTCGAGTTCGTTACCGACTTCCTCGGCGGCGGCGAGATGGGTTACTGGCTGGCACCCGGCGCCCGCAACACGCCCGATCCCGACGAGTACGTGCGCATCGACTCCGACCGTCTCCGCGCGCGCAACGGGCGATACGAGCTGCGCATCACGAACGAGCTCGAGGAATCGCTCTTCCTGGACCGCGCGCAGCTCGTCGTGGTCGCACATCCCCGCGATGTGGACGTGCATCCCAACGAGGGACTGGTGCCCGAACCGCGCCCGTTCACGCTGTACTCGACGCAGCTGCCCCAACCGCCGCTCGCCGCGAGCGACGATCAGGGACGCAACGTGCTCGACCGTATCCTGCGCCTCGACCGGCAGTATCCGGATGGGTTCCCTCTGGAACGCGTTCGTGGGTACGCCGCCGAGCATACGCTCGCGCTGAGGTTGCCGCCTCCGGGTCCCGGCGGGCGGCGCCTGCTGCTCTTGACCGGCTGGACCGACTACGCGTTCTCGGGAGACAACGTCGCGGCGCACCAGGCTGGCCTCCGTCTCCTTCCGCCTTTGCTCGAGGTGAAAACGCCCAACGGAGACTGGCACACCGCGATCGCAGACATCGGCATGCCCGTCGGCCGCCCGCAGACTGTCGTGGTCGATCTGAGTAGCACGATTCCCGCGTCGGCGCACGAGGTCCGGATCAGAACGAGCATGCGGATCTATTGGGACCGGGTGCTGGTCGACACGTCCGACGGACGCGCGCCGTACACGGTGAACCGCCTCGATCCCCTCACGGCCGAGCTCCGATGGCGCGGCTTCTCGGCAGAGACGTCACCGAACGGCCGAGAACCGTACACGTACGACTACAACCGCGTCTCGCCGCTTTCGCCGTGGAAGCTGCTGCCCGGCCGCTACACCCGCGAAGGAGACGTCGGCGCGCTGCTCGGTGGAAGCGACGACATGTTCGTCGTCTCGCGGCCGGGAGACGAGATCGCGCTGGCGTTCGATGCGGCCGCGTTGCCGCCGCTTCCGGAGGGATGGACGCGGACCTTCCTCCTCTACGCCGACGGGTTCAGCAAGGAAATGAACCTGCACTCGTCGAGCCCCGACGAGCTGCTGCCGCTGCCCTTCCACGGCATGACGCAGTATCCGTACGCCGCGCCGGAGGCGTATCCGTCGACGCCCGCGCACCGCGAGTACATCGAGCGTTACAACACCCGCATCGTGCCGCGCACAGTTCCCTCATTGGATCTGAGTCTCGACCGCGAGCGGCGTGCGCCGCGCTGATACGACTAGCTGATTCGCGGTTTGGTTCGCTTGTCACAAAAGAAACAGGAGATCAAGAGCTCAGGAGTAGCTCTGGTTTTGAAAATCCATCTCCTGATCTCCTGATCTTCTGCAAAAAGCACTAAGGTGTACCCAGATATGGATCACATCCGTTACGCCGCCGCCGCTTGCCAGACCGACCTGCCCAATCCGACGGACCGCGCGGAGATGCGCGCGAACACGGATCGCATGTTGTCGATGATCGACTCGGCGGTCGCCGGGAGCGCGCCGTTTCTCCCCGTCCGGCTGGTCGTGTTTCCGGAGTTCGCACACGCGGCGCCGGTGCATGCGACCGTCGCCGAACTGATCGACCGTCTGGCAATACCGATCCCCAACGAGCATACCGACCGCCTCGCACGCAAAGCGCGGGAGCATGACATCTACATTCAGAGCGGCTCGATGCTCGAAGTCGATGCGCGCTGGCCCCGGGTTGTGTTCAACACCACGTGCCTGATCGGGCCGGAGGGTCTGCTTTACAAATACCGGAAGGTGAACACCTGGATCCCCTACGAAGTGCATTCCAGCCCGCACGATCTCGAGGGATACGACGAGCCGCTGTTCCCCGTCGCGGACACGCCGATCGGCCGGATCGGGTGCGCGATCTGCTACGACTGGCTGTTTCCGGAAGCCATCCGCCAGCTCGCGGCGAATGGGGCCGAGGTGCTCGTCCGCGTGTCGGCGTACATGGATCCGTGGGGCGCGACCGAGCCGATGAATTGGTGGACGCTCGTGAATCGCTGTCGCGCTCTCGAGAACACCGCCTTCGTCGTCGCGGCGAACCAGGGCGCCAGCCTGAGACATTACCCCCCGTACTCCTGGCCGGGCGGGAGCCAGGTCGTCGACTTCGACGGCCGCGTGCTGGCGGAGGCGTCGCCCGGCCCCGGCGAACGAATCGTGGTGGCGCCGATCGACGTCTTGGCGCTGCGGCATGAGCGCGCGACCCGGCGCGGTCATCACATGCTCGCGCACTTGAGGACAGAGGCGTATCCCGTCTATGCGGCACACCGCTACCCGCCAGGCATGCGGCCCGGCCCGCGCGTGGAACTGTCGTACGAGCGCAACGTCGAATTGATCGATGAGGCCAGAGCGCGTCTGGATGCCGCGCCGCTTGTCTCACCGGAACAGTGAGGCCGCATGTTCCGCAGACTCTGCACAGCCACCTTTGTTTCGTGCGTCCTCGCCCTTGCCGCTGCAGGAGAAAGCATGATGCCTCAAGGGAAAGCGCTCTCGCGGGCCGAGACCGAGGCACTTGTGACGAAGGACCTGGCCTCGCGACTTCGCGTGCCGGTCGAGGACATCCGGGTGGTCGACGCTGTCGACCGCACGTGGCCGGACGACACTCTAGGATGCGTCGCACGCAAGGGGATGAAGGAGCCCAAGCCGGTCGAAGGCTTCGCGTTTACGCTCACGCACGCGGACAAGCGCTTCGTGTATCACAGCGACCGGCACGGTCAGTTCCGGCGCTGCGATGAAAAGAAGCCGCTGGGGCCGATCAAGAAGTGAATCAGGAATCCCTGACCTCCGGCCTCTGTCACTGATGCATGTATCGAATCCGGCAGCCATCACGCGGGAAGTGGCGGTCCGGAAGCGCGCGCCGTGCGGCGTTGAGCGTTGGGGTCCCCGCCTCGATCTGCCTGGCCGCCGTAATCACGAGCGAGTAGGCCAGCCGTGCGCTCGCCGCCGCCTTCAGGTAGTCCCACTCCCTGAAGGACTCGAGCGCTTGTGCCGCCGCTGCATCGGCGAACCAGACGAGCAGCTTCACGCGGTCGGCGTCGGGATGCGCAAGAATGTCCCCCGCGACGGCATTGGACCAGTTGAGATAGCCGGCCATCTCCCACCGGTGAGCGTTGTCCTGGTCGAAACGTCCAAACTCGTTCGTCAAAGCGAGGTACTGCATCACCGTGTGGCTCTCGTCTCCAGACCAGGCGAACTCGAAAGGGCCGCCAGGACCGAAATCGATGCCCAGCTCGGAATCGTAGCCGTCGTGCGGGTGCGACATGCCGACGTGGTGACCGAACTCGTGGACGGCAGTCGCGGTGAATCCGAATCCGAGCTCACGATACTCAGGCGTATCGAACATGAAGACGTGGGTCTGTGTTCCGTCGATCCAGTTGTCGTCGGCGAAGCCGAGCAGGCCAAACGCGTCCCCGAGCGACGCTGCGGTGGTGTTATAGGCAAAGATCTCGCCTACGTAGTCGCGCGACCGATAGTCAGGGACGTAGGTCGCCAGGTTGGCGTTGAAGTAGCAGAAGAGCTGCGCGAATGGCGTGCCGAACTGGGTCCAGCAATCGTCCTCGACCAGGTTCTCGGTGAAGATATCGAGGGCGCGCTTCGCCCCCGCGTCGATCGGCTTGGTGTCGGTCAGGCCGACCTTCCAGGGATAGTACGGCTGGAAGCGGCGCAGCTCGCGCCTCGTGAAGTCGGCATCGAACCATTTCAGCCCTCGGCTGTCGGGGTCATCTTCGAGCATCGCCACGTGGGCTACTTTGGCGCCGCCGACGTCCGGCGCAGTGACGAGCGGATCGTAGAGAGGCGAGGTTGTGAACAGGAGGTCGATACCCACGAAGCGGGTCACCAGGGCGAGGTCCGGGCTGAGCTGAGCCGTACACCGGTAGCCGCCCGCAACGTACTCCCAGATCGGAGGCATGTGGTACTCCGACTGGCCGTCATCCACCAGCCAGTTGTTGGTCCATGCCTCGGGGCCCG
>Ga0184612_10001128_pt1 | contig 12893 bp, 11 predicted proteins | sample PLM3_60_coex_FD_133163 | JGI IMG/M metagenome (GOLD analysis project Ga0184612, IMG submission 133163) | Groundwater sediment microbial communities from an aquifer in East River, Colorado, USA - PLM3_60_coex | ecosystem: Environmental > Terrestrial > Soil > Riparian zone | place: USA: East...
CCCTCAGAAAATTGGGGTCAGAGTCGATTTATTCACGACTCAGAGAATCCCCAAAATCAATAAATCGACTCTGACCCCAATTTGCACTCTCGTGTGGCGGTCCCTTTTACACGAACTAAAACGGAAAATCCAGCCCGGCGAACACCGTATTGCCGTCTTTGCTCGCGGCATAATCCACCCGGCCGACCACGTTCGGCCGCGCGATCGCCCGAAACCCAATGCCGGCATTGAACTGATATTGCGCAAACGTGCGATAGCCGAAACTGCTGGTCACCTTGCCGACATCCAAAAACGGCGCGGTCTCGACTTCTGCAACCGTGCCGAGCACGCGAAAATGAAACAACTGGATCCGCTCTTCGAAGTTGAACAGGATGGAGTGGTCATCTACAAAGCGGCCGACCCCGAATCCGCGTAGGGAATTCTGGCCGCCCAGGAGGCTGCGCTCGAAGAAGGGAATTTCTTCCCCACCCAGCGTCGCTTCGAGTTTGCCTCGAAAGACGAACGTGTAGCGCTTGGTCTGGTTCGGGATCAATTTGCGGTACTCAATGCCGTACCGGCTGAACACGGTCGTAGTATCAGCCGTCAGCGACTGCGCCAGCTCTGAGAAGAGTGTAAAGTAGGACCCGACGGTCGGGGTCACCGTGTCGTCCCGTGAGTCCCTCAAGTACGCGAGCTTGTGGCCCCAGATCGTCGCGCCGCCCGTACCTTTGATCGAAGGAAAGGCCGATCGGGTAAAAGGCAGGTCGGGGATGCCGCCCGGCTGAACCTCCACATTGCGCAGCCGTTCGGTCCACATGACGCGTGTGCTGGGGCCGACGTAGACGCCGCCAGTGATAAATCCATAGAGTTCCCGGTCGGTGTAGTTCGTTTCATTCGATTCCGGGGCCGCGTTACCAAGCCCGAAAAACCGGGCGGTGGCGTTTTTAAAGAAACCGGCTCCTGCTTCCAGGCTGTACCGGCCCTGGCGGATATACAGATTGCGATAGTTGCCGATAAATCTGCGCTCGATCTTCTCGGTATAGGATGCGATCAGAGTGATCTCCTCGCCACGCTGAGGGTACCTGAACAGATTGAGGACTCCCCGTGATCCCAGGAACTCGTTATGGATATACATGGGCGCGATAATCTGGGTAATTCGCCCATCCTTGTCGTTGAAAATGAAAGGCGCAATGAGGCCGGTATCCACGCCATCGTTCTTCGACGTAGCGATGACCGGGATTAGAAAGTAACCCCATTCTCGCGCGTCGGCGTGGGTCCCCAGAACAGGGATCGGCAGGAGGGAGCTTGCCAGTACAAATCCGGCAATAGAAAGACCGGCGCCGCGCCAATGCATAATACTGAGCGTGCCGGTTCCCGTCCCGAGCGCTCGCTATTCGGCCTTGTCGACCTTGGCTCCGGGAGGGTCCGGCAACGGAGCTCTGATCCCGACAGCCTTATCGCGCACATGCTTGCTCAGCGCTTCAAAGGACTCTTTGCGCAGGATTCTCCGAAACTGTTCTCGATAGTTGCTGACGAGGCCGGTGCCCTCGACCACCACGTCGTACACCCGCCAGTCGCCGTTGTGGTTGGTCATCTTATAATCAATCGGGATCATGGACTTGCCGGTGTCGATCTCGGTCTTGATCTCGGCAGACTCCCCGTCCGTGATCTCCTTGAGGTAGTGGACTTTCTCGCCCGAGTACTGCTCGATGCGTCCTAAATAGGAATTGGCCAGCAACGTACGGAAGGACATGACGAACTCGCTCCGTTCCTCGGGGGTTCGTTTGGCCCATTCCGCCCCGACCGCGCGCTTCGCCATCTCCTCGAAGTTAAATCGCTGGCCGATGATGTCCTCCAACAGCTTCCGGCGCTCCTCTCTCTTGTCTGGTTTTTTCATCGCCGGATCCTCCAGCACGCGGATCACCTCGTTCACAGACTTCCTGAGTGCGTCGGTCGGGGCCCCGGCCCACGCACGATCGGCAGCGCCGATCATCGTCCCAACCAGCAGCCCGATCGCGAGCGTCCAATATTCAAACCCTTTACGCTTTCGCATCGCAGGTTCCCTCTCTACTGCTTCGTGAACAATCACAAACATTTTCGGGTGGTCTGTCCCCTGCTCTACTTCTCTTTGTCGTTTGGCTTATCGCCACCTTGATCACTCCCTTTCGCGCTCCCCGAACTGCCGGCGCTTCCGTGGATGAATTCTCCAATGATTTGTTCGAGATCCACTCCGGATTCCGTATCCCGGATCTTTTCGCCTGCAGCCAGCTCGGGATCGGACCCCCCTGGCGACAGCGAGATGTATTTGTCGCCGATCAGGCCACGGGTCCTGATCGAGGCGATGGCGTCCTTGTGCACCTTGACCCCCGAGTGCAGCGCCAGCGTCACGATCGCTCGTTCGCCGTCCAAGGCGATCCGCTTCACCTGACCCACCTGAACCCCGGCAATCTCGACGGCCGCGCCGGGCTTCAGCCCCGCGGCCGAATCGAAAACTGCTTGAACGTAGCGCTGGTCTACGCCGATCACTTCCAGCTTGCCCAGCTTCACCGCCAAATAGGTCAACGCCGCAAGGCCGACGAGGACAAACACGCCGACGATCAGCTCCAGCTTCGTCTCCTTCATGGTCGCCGGGCCTCCTGCACCGATTCGGATTCGGATGAGACACATTCCGGCTTCCCCCCATTGATAAATTCCTGGATGGCCGGGTTTTGCGTTCGCACAAACTGGGCGGGCGGCGCCATCTCGACGATCTTGCCATCCAGCAGCATTGCCACATAATCGGAGATGCCGAAGATTTCCGGGATCTCATGGGAGACCATCACCGCCGTGAACCGGTATCGATGCTGCGTCTCCAGAATCAGATCGTGGATGGTCCGCGCAAGGAGTGGATCCAAGCCGGTAGTGGGCTCATCAAACAGCATAATCTCCGGCCCAAGCACCAACGCACGGGCCAACCCCGCTCGCTTTCGCATACCGCCGCTCAGCTCGGACGGATACTTTTGCTCCATGCCGGTGAGGCCGACCTGCTCCAGCACCTCGAGCACCTTGAAGTTGATTTCCGCCTCATTGAAGTTCGACTTCTCACGGAGCGGAAACGCGACATTGTCAAACACCGAGAGCGAGTCGAACAGGGCCGCCCCCTGAAATAGCATCGCGAATTTCTTCCGGATCTCATTGAGCTCGCGCTGCCCAAGCTGTGTGATATCGGTCTCGTCCACCAGGACCTGCCCACGGTCCGGTCTGATCAGACCGATGATGTGCTTCAACAAGACGCTCTTGCCGCCGCCGCTTCGCCCAATGATCGTGGTGAGTTTGCCGCGCGGGACTTCCAAGTTCAACCCGTCCAGGACAAGATGCTCACCGAACGCCTTGTAGAGATCTACGAGACGAATGATCGGCGTTTCGTTACTCATAACAGCACCGAGGTCAGAAAGTAATCCCAGATCAGGACCAGCACCGAGGCGAGCACGACCGCTTCCGTCGTCGCCTTGCCGAGTCCTTCTGCGCTCATACTGGTATGGTAGCCTTTATAGGTGCACACCCAGGTCACGATGAGGCCAAAACTGAGAGCCTTCAGGATTCCGCCGTACACATCTTTCCATTCCACCGCGGATACCATTGAGGCCGTGTATCCCCCGGAACTTATCCCCAACAGCTTCACACCGACCAGATAGCCGCCGTAGATCCCGATCACGTCGAAGATTGAAACGAGCAATGGTAAGACCAGCACCCCGGCCAACACCTTCGGGGCGACGAGGTACTGCATCGGGCTGATTGCCATCGTATCCAGCGCGTCAATTTGCTCCGTGATCCGCATCAGGCCGATCTCGGCGGTCATGGCGGAGCCGGCTCGTCCGGTCACCATGAGCGCCGAGAGCACCGGTCCCAGCTCTCGGATCATGCTTAACGCGACCGCCGAGCCGAGCAGCGCTTCGGCGCCGAACTTCCGCAGCGAGTAATATCCCTGCAGCCCCAGCACCATGCCAGTAAAAATTCCCGTGAGGACGATGACGAACAGGGATTTCACCCCGATGAAATGCATCTGCTTCAAAAGCTGACGAAACCTAAACGGGGGGCGCCCCAACCACATGATGGTCTGCATGAGAAACAGCGTCATGCGCCCCATCTCGCGGACCACCCGAAGCGTGATCGCGCCCCAATGGGTCACGGTCGCTATGATCATCAGGAGACCGCCACAGAAAGGTCAGAATGCGGGGGGAGGTTATGCGACGGTAGCACCATGACGAAAGAGTTAAAGAAGCGCCTCAGGGTTTCGTCCGCCTCATCAACATTGCATTTCATCCGGTAAAGGCAGTGCAACACTGATGGACGTTTTATCAGTTCAATGATACCACGTAAAGAGCCTGAGGATGAAAGCCAAAGATTGAAATCCATTGGTAGATCATCCCCTACTTTATCGGAAATTGCACGCACCGAGAGGAACGGGACATTGGCAACAGCCGCGACGCGCGCCACAGCGGCACTCTCCATATCCACACCAATTGCACCGCTCGCTTCGGCCAACGCCTTTTTTTCGCTCGCGCGCCACACAACATTGCGTACTGTGAGGATCGGTCCTTTGCTCCACCCGATGCCCGCGTCCCGCGCCGCAAGTGCAGCGGTCGTGAGCAAGGACTCGTCTACCGAAATTGAATGCGTTGATCGTTCTTGAGTCCAATCTTGGACTCGACTGCTGAGAAGCAGTGCTCCCACCCCTTCTGGTCCTAACCCTCCGGCGTAGCCCGTGGAAATGATCGCATCCGGGGCCACTGCGAGCAATACCGCTGCAGTGGCAACCCGGGCCCGCTCATAGCCGATTCCGGTTGGAATCATGTGCAGTTCAATATTGTTCCGTCGCCCGGTGTAATGAGGAAACGTTCCAATCCGCCGGCGGCGAATCCGCCCGAAGAGACCGAAGACAGATTGTACAGCGGCCAACTCGCGACGGGTCGCCGCCAGGATCACCACGCGGCGCATTAGCAGCCCGGATTGTCCGTGAATTCCGTTGCGAGGAGACCGACGCCGTAGGTATTCATGATACGCCGGGCTAGCGCCGGAACTGCCCGTGTTTGCGATTGTGTTGGAGAATCTCGTCCGCCCGCGACCGCCCGCGCAGTTTCAACGAGCGGTACAGCGACAACGCCCAAAGAGGGAAGTAGTGGCAGTACCCATGGTAGCGCAGATAAAAGACCCGCGGGAATCCGGTCCCGGTAAAGTGCCGCTCTGTCCAGTATCCCTCGGCATTTTGACGGCGGAGGAGATAATTGATCCCGCGAAGCACGCTGATGGTTTCCAGTTCACCAGCGCAGAGCAGCGCGATGAGCGCCCAAGCGGTTTGAGACGGCGTGCTCTCGCCTGCCCCATGCGTCTGCTCGTCATATGAGAGACAGGACTCGCCCCATCCGCCGTCGTGATTTTGCTTGGACACGAGCCAGACGACCGCGCGCCGAACATACGGCGCTTGCATGTCTTCCCCAATCGCTTTCAGCCCCGGCAGGACCGACCACGTTCCATAAATATAATTCACCCCCCACCGCCCGTACCAGGAGCCGTCCTTCTCCTGATTCTCTCGGAGGAAGCGAATTGCGCGCGCCGCAGCGGGATGCGAGCGATCATAACCGAGCGCGCCGAGCATTTCCAATGCCCGCCCCGTCACATCAGCTGTGCTCGGGTCCAGGAGCGCGCGATGATCGGCGAACGGGATATCGTTAAAGAACATCCGGTTATTATCTCTATCGTAAGCGCCCCATCCACCATCGCTCCCCTGCATCGGGAGTGCCCAGTTCAATCCGCGCTGCACCGCATCCAGGAGACCCTTCCCACCTTCACTCCCGACGGAAGGCGTATCGCTGGGCATGTTGATCTTCGACAGAGCAATCAGCACCGCGGCGGTATCGTCGTTATCGGGATAGCATTCATTCTCAAACTGAAAATACCAGCCGCCGGGCGTTGAATGCGGAGAGGACACGACCCAGTCCCCGATCTTTCGACACTGTTTGGAGAGGAGCCACTGCGCAGCCTTCAGGAAGGCGGGGTGGCTCTGAGCCACGCCGCTCTCGATGAGGCTGCTGATCGTCAGCGGAGTGTCCCACACCGGCGAGACGCAGGGTTGCAGACGCAACGTCGGCCCTCGATCCACCTCCAGGGCTTCAATTTCCCGAAAGGCCTTGCGCACCAGTGGATGATCGTCCTGGTAGCCCAAGCATCTCAAGGCCAGGACCGAATTCGCCATGGCGGGGTAAATACCGCCGAGGCCTCCCTCTCCCTCCATGCGGGCCACCATCCATTGCGCAGCTTGCTCCACGCCCTTCTTCCGCAGCCATGACGGAACCAGTCGATCATACAGGCGCAGAATGCCGTCAACCGTAATGAACAGGTTGTGCCAAGTCAGCCAGTGGCGATGCTTGCGGAACGGCGGCACGCGCCGAAAATTCACTGTGGCTCGCGGGACGCAATACAGCTCGTCAATCCCCTGTGCGTTCGGGATCCGACAGATAGGCTTGTTCGCGAAAATGATCATGAGCGGCACCAGCACGGTGCGTGACCAGTACGACAGCGCATACAGGTTGAAATAAAACCAGCGTGGCAGCAAGGTGAGTTCGGCGGGCATGGTCGGGATGCCCCGCCAGTCATACTGATCGAAGAGCGTAAGGGCGATCTTGGTGAAGACGTTCGTGGAGACCACTCCGCCGTGCTCCAGAATTACGGCGCGGGCCTTCTGCATGAACGGCTCGTCGGCCGACATGCCGGAGAGCTTCAAGGCGAAGTAGGCTTTGACGGAGACGCTGATCTCCGGCGGCCCCCCGTGATAGATCGGCCAGCCACCGCCGGGCAACTGAGCTTCAATCAAATAGCGGACCGCCTTTGCCTCCTTCTCCGGATCTCGAAAGCCCATGAACCGGCGCAGCATGAGCCACTCGGAGGTGAGGGTCGTGTCCACTTCCAGCTCGTGAACCCAGTAGCCTGCCTCCGTCTGCTGATTCAACAGCCATTGTTGCCCCCGCCGGATGGCTTCGTATAATGCGGCGGATGGTTGCAGCCCTTGGCTTGAATCGGGATGGCGGGGGAAGCTCGGGGCTTCCCAAAAGGCGTTGGGATTGCCGCCGACCAGTCGCAACAGACGATTGGCGTTGCGCCGTGCCCGTTGCTGCACATGCGGGGGAGCTGCCGATAAAATCCGCTCAGACAAACTGGTGAGAAGACCGAGCAACCGCTTCATGACGCCTTTCTACCTAGCTGTATGTCGGTGTGTCCGCTCATGAAAACACGGGAGGCACCATCGAGGGCTTATCGGAGCCGCAGTATATAGCAGAGCGCTTCTGGCGTGTCAAGATAAACCCTGTCCAATCCCCCCGAATATCAAGAGCTTTTCTGCTATGTGCCTATCACCCCACGTCTTGCGTATGCTCAGGCCGGCTGAAGCTGCCTGTGCAGCCGCACTGAGATGAGCATGGAGATACCCGGCTCCTCCATCGTCACTCCATACAGAGAGTCGGCCACTTCCATCGTCTGCTTACAGTGTGTGATGACGATGAACTGGGAGCGCGCCGATAGGTCCTGCAGCACGCGTGTGAAGCGAACCGTATTTTCTTCATCCAGCGCCGCGTCAATCTCGTCCAGCACACAAAAGGGTGTCGGCCGGATCACGAAGCTGGCAAAGATCAACGCCATGGCGGTCAGCGCGCGCTCGCCGCCGGACAGCATTGCAATATTTTTGAGGCGCTTGCCGGGCGGCTGGGCGACGATGTCTATACCCGGCTCTGCGGCCTCCTCATCTTCCACCAGCACTAATTCCGCACGTCCGCCCTCGAAGAAGTTCCTAAACATCTCATCGAACTTCATCTGCAACTCCTGGAATGTATCGAGGAATAGCTGCTTGGTGGTGCGATTGATTTTGGCAATGATTGTCTTGAGCGAAGCCACGGACTGCGCCAGGTCTTCTTCCTGGGTCGTGAGGAAACGGAGGCGCTCTTCCAATTCGCGATGCTCGTCAATTGCCATGACGTTCACGGGTCCCAGCTCGTGCAACCGGCCCCGGCGCTGCGCGAGTCGCTCGCGAACTGCGGTCAGATCGCGCCCTTCAACCCCCTCGATCTCCGTTACTGCCGCCTCGAAGCTGACTCCATACGTGCCCTGTAGTTGGCTCTCGTACCCCTCCAGCCGGATCTGCGCTTCGCGCTGACGAAGACGCACCGCCTCCTGCTGCCGGCGGAGCTCCTCCAGGCCATGACGCACTCGGTTCCGCTCGGCTTCCACCGTTCGGAGCCTCGTCGCACGTCCCATCTGTTCTGCCTGGGCTTCGACAAAACACTGTCGGACCGCCGCAAGCTCCAATTCCATCGCGGGCACGCCGGCTTCGGTCTGCTGTCGGTCTGTCCTCGCGGCGGCCGCGGCCGCATTCAGCCGCGCACTCTCAGCCTCCAATTCCGCGAACCGAACCTCTCGCACCGCAGCCATGTCTTCTAAGCGCGTGATCTCGGCGCGATTCTGTTCCAGCCGCTCGGTGAGCCCCGCAAGCGCTAAGCGCAGGTCCGTCACGGCCGCCTGCTGGCGCTCGACTGCTGCCTGATTCTCGGTTACCCTCTCCTGGATGTCACCCAACGTCTGCTCCGCCAACGCTTGTTCCGCTTCCATGCGCCGGAGTGCGTCCCGGTCCGCATGCTCGGCCGCGCTGAGCGCTTCCCGTTCAGCCCCGGCCGCGCCCTGTTCCGCTAGAAGCACCTCGATCCGTTGTCTCCATTCGGCAAGATCCTGCTCGCCTCGCTGCTCATCCTTCCGCTCGCCGACAAGCTCCATCTCCAAGCGACGGATCTCCCCTTCTCGAGATTCCGCCACGGCGTTCTCGTCAGCGAGCGCCTGTACAAGACGATCATGATCGGCTTTCGCTTCCCGTAGTCCGTGTTCAAGGTCTTGAACGCGTGGGGCCAAGGCTTGCAGTTCCCGCTCACGCGCCATCACGCCGGCGGCCGCACCCACCGGTCTGCCAGTGACAGTGCCGTCCGGCGCGACCACTTCCCCACTTACCGTGACCAACAACGCCTGGTCATTTCGGGTCATTCTCTGCCAGACAGCCAGCGCCTGCCCAAGTCCTTGAACAAGCACCGCGCCGGCGAGGAGATGTGTCACAAGCTCTTCATACCCAGCCCGGGCCGCCACAAATCCTAGCGCCGGTCCGAGGACACCTTCCCCAGACACCGTCGCGGATGCTGGAGCTTGGAACTGCCGCGGCCGTTTCGGGATAAAGGTGCCGCCATTCGCACCACGGGCCTTGAGCTTTTCAAGCAACCCCACCGCTTCAGCCGGTGTCTCGACCAATTTGCCCATCAGCCGATACCCTAACACCGCCTCGATGGCGGTGTCGTATTCAGGCAGCACGGTGAGGACGTGCGCGACAATTGCTCCACGCCCCTCGGCATCTTCGAAGGGCTGAATGGCGGAATCTCGCACGACTGCCTGGAGAGCCTTTTGGTGCGCTACAGACACAGTGAACTGTTCCTGAAGCTCGGCGACACGCTGGTCGGCTTCCGACAGCGCTTTCTTCAAATACGCCACGGTTGCGGATATGCCGCCGCACGCCGCGAGGGTCTCCTTCAATTGGGTTTCAATCTGATGCCGACGGCTGGTGCAGGCAGAGAGATCTATGCCGAGAGCATCAAGGGCCGCGGTCGCTTGAATGCGTTCCTGCTCCAACCGCTCGATTCGCCGACCGAGCTCCGCCGCTCGGGTGCGACCAGCTTCAAGACGGTTGGCGATTGCTGCCACCGCCATCACCCGGTCCATCACCTGTTGCCGTCCTGCCTCAAGGGAGGCCTGGCCCTCACGGTGGCGGTGGGTCGCCTCATTGAAGGCGGCTTCATGTTGTTTCACGACCTCGGCTTGTGCGGACCTCTCTTCACTCAGAGTCGTCAACCGCGCGCGCATGGTGAGAAGGTTCTCAGCGTCCTGCTGCCTTTCTTCCCCAATATGCCGGAGATCGGCCTGCACCCGCGCGCGCTGCTCCTCCAGAAAAGTTGAACGCTGAGCTAACAGTTCGATCGTGGTGGCCGCCTGCGAGAGACGCATTTCGATTCGCGAGACATTGTCGCGGCAGGCGGCAATGCCAGAATCATTTTCTGTGACTTGGAGTTGAATCGCTTCCGCATCATAGGACAGGCGAGCGACAGCCGCCTCTTCCGCGCTTTCGCGGTCGCTTAATTCTCGCAGCATCCGCTCGCTCTCTTTTTCGTCCCGCGAGACCTCTTGATGCTCATGGGTCAGGACGACCAATTCCAGCTGCCGTACCTCCTGCCGCAGCCTTTGATACGTCTCCGCCGCTTTTGCCTGCCGCTCCAAACTTCCCAACTGCCGTTTCACTTCATTCACAATGTCCCGGACGCGCAACAGATTCTGATGGGTCGCTTCAAGTTTCCGGAGTGCCTCTGCCTTTTGTTTTTTGTAGCGGACGATGCCGGCGGTCTCTTCGATCAGTTCGCGTCGCTCGATCGGCGACGCTTTCAGCAAGCGATCGATCATGCCCTGTTCAATGACGGTGTGTCCCTTACTGCCGGCACGCGTATCGAGTAAAAGGCCGCGAATATCCTTGAGCCGGCATGGCGTCTGGTTGATAAAGTACTCGCTGATCCCGTCACGGAACAGCCGGCGGGTGACCATGACCTCCTGGCACTCGCCTAGCGAGTAGGGCAGCGTCGCCCCGTTGCCTTCACCCTGCGCGGGGCCTCCATCCACTTCGCCAAGGATCAAGGACACTTCCACCATGCCTTGCGGCTTTCGGGATTCAGTCCCGTTGAAGATCACATCTTCCATCCGCTCGCTCCGCAAGGTCTTGGTGCTTTGTTCGCCCAGGACCCACAGAATTGCGTCGAGGATGTTGCTCTTCCCGGTGCCATTCGGCCCGACTACCGCCGTAATTCCCGGCTGGAAGGCAATCTGAGCGTCTAAAAACGACTTAAACCCGTTCATTTCCAAGCGCTTCAGGTACATAGGTTATCCCTTACAACAGGAGGGACCTGACTCTCCGCATGAAGAAAACGGTGGCCACCCAGAGTAGGCGTGGATCGAGAAATGGGAATACAATCACCTTAGCGCTGAACCTCTACCATATCTAGTGGATCATTGCAAACAAAAACACTAGGAACGAGGCACCCCGGGCTCTTCTTTCCTGGCCGCTTACCAGTTCAGCCAGTGGTAGGCTGTGTTATCCTACGTGGCGATGAAGATCGCCACGTTCAACATCAACTCGATTCGCATTCGGTTGCCAGTGATCTTAGGCTGGTTGGAACAGCAGCAACCGGACGTCCTGTGCCTTCAGGAGACGAAGGTACAGGACACCGAGTTTCCGGCGCTGGCGCTGGCTTCCACGGGCTATCACGTGGGCTATAGAGGCATGAAGTCCTATAACGGCGTGGCTGTCCTGACACGCACGCCGCCCGATGAAATCTTTTACGGCTTTGACGACGGAGGCGACCCGGACGAGGCCCGCCTGATGAGGGTGATTGTTCAAGGAATCCCTATCATCAACACCTATGTGCCGAACGGTTTCAAGATTCTCTCGCCCAAGTACGCCTACAAACTGGGATGGTTCAAACGGCTACGCACCTATTTTGAAAAGCACCTCTCGCCGCAGGCGCCGGCAGTGTGGTGCGGTGATATGAACGTAGCGCCCGAGCCGATTGACGTACACAGCCCGGATACGCATCTCAAGCATGTCTGCTTTCATGAAGATGTGCGCCGGGCCTACAAGGAAACTGCCGCCTGGGGCTTTGTGGATGTGTTTCGCCGGCTGTATCCCGACAGGCAGCAATTCACCTTTTGGGATTACCTTCGGCCCAACTCACTCGACGCGAATAAAGGCTGGCGTCTCGATCATATCCTGGCCACGCCGCCCATGGCCGAGAAATGCACGACAGTGGAAGTGGACGTCGAACCACGACGTGCGCCGAACTGCTCGGACCACACTTTTCTCTGGGCGGAGTTTGCGGTCTAGCGGGGGCGGTCAGACTCGGGCTTGCGGTCAGACGGCTGCTTGCCGGTCCCCGGCAGGGAATCGGATTTTTTGATCAATGTGATCACGCCCTCCTCAGACACCTGCGCCACGATGCGATCCCCCACCTCGAAGGCTGTCTCCACATGGGAATCCTTGGTGACGGTCAGCCGAACTTCTTTGCCGGTTTCATCTCGCACGAGATAGGTATTGCCTTCCATCTTCAAGACCTCTCCCTGCACGATCCTGAAGCCCTGAGCTTGTCCAGGATTGACATCGGACAACCCCATCGTGCCCTTGTTCTGAGCCTGCTCAAGCCGACTTCCGCTGAGGGTCCCATCATCAGCCGCGACCGATGTGAGACCACCTGAAGCGAGGATGATGAGCGCAAGCGCAAGAAATCCTGAGGTCGTTTTCATGGGATAGTCCTCCTTGGCTTCCAGTTGCTTCGACTATTTCCCACACTCTCCGATCGGATGTCGAGGGTCTCTGCCCATTATATCCAGAATATCAGACCATGTCCCTCGTACACAGCTGGCGAGCCCGCAACAGGAGGAATTAGGGAAGAAGCGCCGCGAGTAACATGCGCAGAGAGAGGTGTTGTTGGCCGATGATCGCATAGGCTCCGCCGAACAGCATGCTGATAAAGAACATTGTCAGCAAGAACGCGAATTGCCCGATCCTTACCATCTCTTCCGCGCCTCGTGCCAACCATTCTATGTTCTCCTGGGGGTGTGGACTATAGGCCAAAGGACGGGGGAGGCTTCTCTTTCCGAGGAGCTCCCCCCCCACTGGTAGCTAGGAAGAAATGATTACGAATCAGTTTGAAGAATCTTGATGATGAGGCCTGTGCGGGTGGACACACCGGTCTTTTCCATGATGCGCTTCATGTGCTCTTTGACCGCTTGTTCTGCAATGCCCATCTCGTTTCCGA
>Ga0184612_10001129_pt1 | contig 12886 bp, 10 predicted proteins | sample PLM3_60_coex_FD_133163 | JGI IMG/M metagenome (GOLD analysis project Ga0184612, IMG submission 133163) | Groundwater sediment microbial communities from an aquifer in East River, Colorado, USA - PLM3_60_coex | ecosystem: Environmental > Terrestrial > Soil > Riparian zone | place: USA: East...
AGGAACGACAGCGCCGGATACGCATACGTCGGATCGAGGAACTGGATGAAAAACGAGATCATGAAAAGGATGGCCTTCGGGTTGAGCAGGCTGATCATCAGCGCGCGGCGGAAGGGGCGTCGGACCACCGGCCCCGTCGGCCCAGCCGACCCAGGTGAGCCAGCCGTCGTGGCCTGCCCTCGCCACCTACGGAGAGCACCGACGGCCATCGTGAGGCCGACATAGCCGAGATACGCCGCGCCCGCGTACTTGATCACCAGGAAGATCGGCGGGTACGCCCGGAGGAGCGATGCGACACCGGCCGCCGCGCCGGTCATGAGTAACCAGTCCCCGAGGAACACTCCCGCCGCGGCGCGGTAGCCCGCCCGTACTCCCTGCCTCGCGGCAGTGGAGAGCACGAACAGCGTGTTCGGCCCCGGGAGCAGCACGATGGCCACGGTGCCAAGCACGTAGGTCCCCAGGTCGGTGACGCCGAGCATGTATCGATCCTCAACCAACCGGGACCGGTCGGCTAAGCATTTCCGCCAGCCGGGACCGCGCGCTCGGCCAGTCGTCGACGGTCATCGCGTACTGCACCGAGTCGCGCCAGGTGCCGTCCGCGCGCAGCTTGTGCCGTCGCAGCACCGCCTCGCGCACGGCGCCGAGCCGCTCGATCGCCCGCTGGGAGCGCTCGTTGCGCAGATCCGTGTGCCATACCACTCGTACGGCCCCCAGCTCGTCGAAGGCCCGGCCCATCAGGAGCAGCTTCGCCTCGGTGTTGACCCCCGTCCGCCACCAGGGCCTTCCGATCATCGTGTGGCCGATCGCCACGCTGCGGTTGACGTCGTCGACCTCGTAGTACGACGTTGTCCCGATGATCTCGCCGGTGGCGGTGCTGCGCTGCACCCACGGCACCCGTACACCGACCTGGTGGGCGTGCAATGCCTCCCGAACCTGGCCGGCGAGTTCCTCCGGTGAATCCGGCTGGGCGCGCGTCATGTACCGCCACACCTCGGGGTCGGCGGTCGCGGCGAAGAGACCATCCACATGGGACAGATCGAGCGGCTCGAGGATGACGTGTTCGCCGCGCATATTCGCCGCGGTGAGCCAGGGGCTGCGCGCGCGTTGGAGATAGTCGGGCACCGGTGCGGACACGCCGTCGTCGGGCTCCGCCACGCCCGGTGTCAGTCGCAGTGGCACGACGCCGGCCCAGTGCGGGAGGCCATAGTCGTCGGGGTCGTCCTGCACGCCGCCCACTCGCGCCTTCACCGATACCTCGGTCAGCGGCAGGGCGAGCACGGCCGTCTCCGCCAGCTCGCGGCGGGTGGGCGGGCGGCTGTCGCCCGCGCGTCCCCGCGCGACCTTCTCCACGAGGGCGGTGAGCACACGCCCCTTCTCCGCCTCGTCGGTGACGAGGTAGGCCCGGCCGTGGGCCACCGCCGAGCGGTAGTTGGCACTGTGGTGGAAGTGCGACCGGCCGAAGACGAGCCCGTCCAGGTGCGTAACCGCCACGCACACCGGCAGGCCCTCGGCGGAGCGGGCCGCGAGCAGCGGCCGCGACCCGGTCGATCCGTGCACGTACAGCGTGTCGCCGACCCGCACGCAGAGCGTGGGCAGGACCCTCGGCTCAGCGCCCGTCTCCGGGTCATCGACGACGAAGCCGAGGTGGCAGTGGTAGGCCTCGTCGATGATTGCGTGTGCCGTGGCCTTCTGGTATGAGACCCGACCCCGGTCGCGCAGCGCGGTCGTGCGGGTCGTCTGGGAAAACGTGCCTGCTGGCTCTGGCATGGCGCGCGGTCCTTCGTTCTAGTACAATCTTGTAACTGTGCCAGTACGTTATCAGATCGCGGGGCGGGGTGCGGCGGAGATTGCGGCCAGCGTCGAGGCCGGGGTGCGGGCCGGGACGCTAGGTCCCGGGGCTGCGCTGCCGCCGGTGCGCGGGCTCGCCGGTGAGCTCGGCGTCGCTCCGGCCACGGTGGCGGCGGCGTACCGGACCCTGCGGCAGCGGGGTCTCGTGGAGACCGCGGGGCGTAACGGGACCCGCGTCCGCCATCGGCCGCCCATCGCGGCGCCGCGGTCCCGATGGCAGGCGCCGCCGCCCGGAACGGTGGACATCTCCGCCGGCGAGCCGGATCGTCGCCTGCTGCCAGGTCTCGGCCCCCGGCTCCGCGGACTGGCCGGCGTAGCCGGTGAACCAGTGGGATACGCGGAGTCCGGCGCCCGGCCTGAGCTTCTGGCCCTGGCCCGGGAACGGCTCGCGGCCGACGGCGTGCCCGTCGATGACGGCGCCATGACCGTCACGTCGGGGGCGCTCGACGCGATTGAACGACTGCTGACCGCCAACCTGCGACCGGGCGACCGGGTGGGTGTTGAGGACCCGGGCTGGGCGAACTTGATCGACCTCATCGCCGCCCTCGGTCTGGAGGCGGTCGCCATGCCTGTAGACGACGACGGGCCTACCGTGGATGGTCTGCGCGGCGCGGTCGCCTTAGGCGCCGCGGCGGTCGTGGTCACGAGCCGAGCGCAGAACCCTACGGGAGGGGCCGTCTCGGCCGACCGCGCCGCGCGGCTGCGGGAGGTCCTCGCCGGCGCGCCCGGGGTGCTCGTCATCGAGGACGACCACGCCGCGGAGCTCGCGGAGGTGCCGCTGGCGACGCTCGCGGGCGCGGGACCGACGTGGGCGTTCGTGCGATCCGTCTCCAAGCCGTACGGGCCGGATCTCCGCCTGGCCGTGCTCGCCGGTGACGAGGCGACGGTCGCGCGGGTCGAGGGGCGCATGCGCCTCGGTGCGGGCTGGGTGTCGACGCTCCTGCAACGGCTCGTCGTGCAGCTGTGGCAGGACGAGTCTGTCGGCGTCGCGGTGCGACGCGCCGGACGGGAGTACGCGCGTAGGCGTCAGGCTCTCCTGGCCGCGCTCGAGGCGCGTGGGGTGCCGGCGCGCGGGCGCACGGGCATCAACGTCTGGGTGCCCGTCGCCGACGAGCCTGCCGCCTTCGGCTCGCTCAGGGATCAGGGGTGGTCGGTCGCTCCGGGGTCGCGCCACCGCCTGGCCAGCCCACCAGGGCTCCGCCTGACCGTGGCGGCAGTGGATTTGTCCGATGTGGATCGTCTGGCCGACGCGGTCGCGGGCGCGGTGACCTCGACGCCCGTCCCGGCCCTGGGGACGACCCGCTGACCTTTTCCCGTACGGGTCAGTTGGCGCGCGGCGGGAGCTTGACCACGCTGACGAAGAAGTCGTCGATCTGCCGCACAACGGAGATGAAACGGTCGAAGTCGACCGGCTTCGTCACGTAGGCGTTCGCGTGCAGCCGGTAGCTCGCGAGGATGTCCTCCTCCGCCTGTGACGTCGTCAGTACGACGACGGGGATCTGGTGGAGCTGTTCGTCGTTCTTGATCTCGGCGAGCACCTCGCGACCGTCGCGGCGAGGGAGGTTGAGGTCGAGCAGGACGAGGTCCGGCCGGACGGCGTCGGCGTACTGGCCTTCCTTGCGCAGGTAGGCGAGCGCCTCGGCCCCGTCGGAGACGACGTTGAGGCGGTTGCGCACCTTGTGTTCCGCGAACGCCTCCCTCGTCATGAGGATGTCGCCCGGGTCGTCCTCGACGAGCAGCACCTCGATGGGTACAACCTCCTCCGGAGCGCTCATTGCCGGCCTTCGCTCCGTCGCTCGGCGATCATCCGCCGTCGTGGTCCATGTCGTAGCCTCGCGACTGCGCTCATTGCCGGCCTTCGCTCCGTCGCTCGGCGACCATCCGCCGTCGTGGTCCATGTCGTAGCCTCGCGACTGCGCTCATGAGACGGACTGCTTCGCTCGTTCGGCCGGTTCGGTGGCCCGGACGACGTCGACCGGTGCGGCGGGCTGTTCGACGTCGACCGGTGCGGTTGGCGGTTCGGCGACCGGGTCGGTTGCCATCGGCAGAGTAAACCTGATCGCGGCCCCGTCGTGATAGTCCGTGTCGATCCAGATCTGCCCGCCGTGGTACTCGACGATCTTCTTGGCCACGGCGAGTCCGATGCCGGTGCCGGGGTAGGCATCGCGCGGGTGCAGCCGCTGGAAGATCACGAAGACCTTGTCAACGAACTCCGGATCGATCCCGATACCGTTGTCGACGCAGCTGATCTCCCAGCCCTCCTCGACCCGACGAGCGGTGATCCTGATCCGGGATGGCCGGTCCGGATGCCGGAACTTCAGCGAGTTGCCGATGAGGTTGGTGAACAGCGTCGACAGCAGGGCCTCCTCGCCGAGCACGACCGGCAGGTCCGACCAGGAGATCTCCGCGCCCTCCTGGGTGCGTCCGGCGTCGTTCTGGCCCGCCGCTTCGGCGACCAGTTGGGTGAGGTCCACCCGGGTGAAGCCCGGCGTCATCCGGCCGATCCGGGAGAACGCGAGCAGGTCGTTGATGAGGCGCTGCATGCGTTGGGCCCCGTTGACCGCGAACGCGATGTACTGGTCGGCGCGTTCATCCAGCTGTCCCGCGTAGCGGCGCTGCAGCAGCTGGCAGAAGCTCGCCACCTTTCGCAGCGGTTCCTGTAGGTCGTGTGAGGCGACGTAGGCGAACTGCTCCAGGTCGCGGTTGGACCGAACAAGCTCAGCCGCCCGTTGCTCCAGCAGCAGGTTCGCCTCCTCGATCTGGTGGCGAGCCTCCACCACCTTGGCGAGGTCGGACACGATCCGCAGCCTCATCGAGTCGACGTCGTCGGCGAGGCGTTGCAGCTCGGGAGGTCCGGCGATGGCGATGGCCCGTTGGTAGCTGCCACCCGCCACCGAGCGGACCTGCGACGCCAGAGTGGTCACGGGAGCGATCACCATCGACTGGATCGCGAGCAGCAGTCCGACCCCACTGGCTATCACGAGTATGGCCGCGACGATCAGTACGAACAGCAGCGTGGAGCTGGTGCCTTTGATCGAGTTGACGGAGTCGTCGCGTACCTCCTGAATCGAGTCCTGCATGACCTGGACGGCCCGGGTGATCTCGTCGAACCTGCGGTTGGCGGCGTCGGTGAAGAATGCCTGGCCCGCCGCCGGGCCGCTTCGTCGGGCGGCCGCGATCGCCGGCTCGGCCACTTGCGCCCGCCAGGCCCGGGCGAGCGCGCTCGCCCGGGCCAGCTGGTCCTTGATGGCGGGCGTGGCGCTAGGGTTCGCCAGGATCACGGCCTGCTGCGCCTGTTCGGCCGCGATGGCCGCCTGGTAGTTGCTCAGATCGGTCTCGGATCCGGCGAGAACGAAGCCACGCACGCCCGTCTGCTGTGCGACCAGCGCGGTGCGCAGATTGTCCGACGCCGCGCGCATCGGGCCGACGCTTTCGAGCAGGTTGTCGAGCTGGTCCTGGTTCGCGATCGCGGTGGTCGTTGCTCCCGCGGCGAGAAAGGTGAGGACGGCGGCCACCAGCAGGCAGAGCGCGGTCACGCGGCGTCGCAGCGTCCACTGTGGATTCACTTCGGAGCCCCGGCCCGGGTCAGCATCAGCATGGCGACGTCGTCGGCCAGCGGGCCGCCGTTGGCCTCCTCGGCCTGGGCGATGAGCCAGCCGGGCAGGTCGGCCCGCGCGACCGCGCGCCCGGCTGGGCTCGTGATCAGGGACCGGAGGCCGACCACCCCGAGGCGTTGATCGCCGTCGCCCATCCGCCCCTCCATCAACCCGTCCGTGTAGAGGAGCAAGGACCAGTCGCCATCACCGAGGTGGACATGGGTCGCCTGGCGCTCGGGTCGATCGAACACGCCGAGCACCGGGCCGTAGGCCGCGGGAACCACGGCGGCGTCCCCATCGGTGAGCAGGAGCGGTGGTGGGTGGCCGCCCAGCCGTACGGCTGCCTCCCCCCGCGCGTAGTCAACTGTGACCATGGCTAGTGTGGCGAAGATCTCGTCGGTCCGCCGCTCACTGGTCAGAACCTGGTCGAGCGCCGGCAGTACGGCGTCGTCGGGCACGCCGGCGAGAACCAGCGCCCGCCACGCGACGCGCAGCTCGGCGCCGAGCGCCGCCGCCTCGATGCCGTGTCCGCACACATCGCCCACCACCATGCAGAGCCGGTCCGGTGCGGTCTGCACGACATCGTAGAAATCTCCGCCAAGCAGCGCACCGTGCCTGCGACCGGGTTGGTAGAACGTGTGCAGCACGACGGCGTCGGTGTGAAGCAGCGGTTGGGGGAGCAGTCCGCGCTGGAGCCGGGCGGACTCCTGCTGTTGGAGCTCGGCCTCGTGCAGGCGGCGCGCGTTGTCGTCGGCCCGCTTGCGTTCGACCGCGTAGCGCAGGGATCGCGCGAGCAGGACGCCGTCGACCTGACCCTTGATGAGGTAATCCTGGGCGCCTTCCGCCACCGCGGCCGCGCCCAGATGGTCGTCGCCCAAGCCGGTGAGCACGCAGATCGCGGCGCCGGCGGCGACGCCGATCAGCCGGCGCAGGCCGTCGAGACCTTGCGCATCGGGGAGCCCGAGGTCTAGCAGTACACAGTCGACGCCGGCGATGCCCGCCCGCGCCTGCGCCAGGCTGGTCGCGACAGCGAGGTCGACCCTCGCGTCGGCCTCGTCGAGCAGCTCATGGACGAGGAATGCATCCGCCTCATCGTCCTCCACCAGCAGCACGCGCAGCCGCCGGCCCGGGCCCTCGTCGGGCTGGCCCAGGCCGTACGCGCGGGCTTCTCCTGGCCCGCCGAGTCCGTATGCGCCGTCCGGGAGGGGCGCGCGCCCTGGCCCGTCGCGCGGCCCTGGTTGCGTCGGCACCGCGGATGTTTGCGTCATCGCGCCGCACCGACCGGCGGTGTCACGGGTTTGATGCTGGCTCCCCTCGTCGCCGCCCGATGGTCTCCCACCCGGCGCCAAGATACAACCAGAACCCGTGACCGGCGCTATAGGCGACTCCCGGCGGCGGAATCGGAGGAGATCCGTTGCGCCAGATAGATCGGCACTATGGAGACCACGATCAGGACGGCGGCGACCACGTTGATCACGGGCGCCTGGTTGGGCCGGAACAGGTTGTTGAAAATCCAGATTGGGAGGGTCTGTACGCCGGGCCCGGCGGTGAACGTCGTCACGATGATCTCGTCGAACGACAGGGCGAACGCGAGCAGTCCGCCGGCGAAGAGCGCCGACCGGATCAGCGGGAAAGTGACGAAACGGAAGGTCTGGAAGGTATCCGCGCCGAGGTCCGCGCTCGCCTCCTCGAAGTTGCCGCCGAGGCGTCGCAGTCTGGCGAGGACGTTGTTGTAGACGACGACGACGCAGAACGTGGCGTGCCCGACGATGACCCAGAACAGTCCCTTCTCGACTCCCATCGGCCGGATCGCGGTCTGGTAGGCGCTGTCCAGGGCGATGCCCGTGACGATGCCGGGCAACGCGATCGGCAGCACGATCAGAAGCGAGATCGAGTCTCGGCCGAAGAATCTGAACCGCGCGACCGCGAAGGAGACCATCGTGCCGAGCACAAGAGCGATCGCGGTGGCGCCGAGGCCGGCCTTGACCGAGGTCCACAACGCGTCGCGCGCGCCCTGGCTCTCCCACGCCCGGGCCCACCATTGCGTGGTCCAGTTCGACGGTGGCCACGCGAAGGTGCGGTCGGCATTGAAGGAGTTGAGCAGCACGATCACGAGCGGGACGTAGATGAAGGCAAGGCCCAGCGCCATCGCACCGCGCAGGAGCCAGCGGGTGGTCGGGGACAGCGTCACCGCTCCTCCTCCCGGGACGGTCGGGTCATAGTTGATCCAGCGCGCCGGATCGCCGTACGGCCGCCAGGTAGCCGACCATGATGAGTACGGGGATTGTGGCGAGGGCGGCGGCGAACGGCAGGTTGTTCGCGGTGCCGATGTTTGCGTATACCAGGTTGCCGATGAGCTGCGTCTTGCCGCCCACGATCTGCACCGCGATGTAATCGCCCAGCGAGAGCGAGAAGGTGAAGATCGAGCCGGCGATCACGGCCGGCACGATCATCGGTAGCACGACGGACCGGAACGTGCGGCCGGCGCGACCGCCGAGATCCGCCGAGGCCTCCAGCATGGAGTTGGGCAGTCGATCCAGGCCGGCGTAGATCGGCAGGATCATGAAGGGCAGCCAGAGGTACGCGAGGACGAGGATCGTGGCGGGCAGACCGTACCCGGGCCCGCGGCCGGGGCCACCCAGCAGCCAGTCCACTGGACCGCCGTTGCCGAGCATGACCCGCCAGGAGTACGCCTTCACCAGGTAGCTCGCCCACAGTGGAGTGAGGATCGCGATCACGAGCCATGCCCGGACCCGCGGCGACGCCACCTTCGCCATGAAGAAGGCCATCGGCAGCGCGATCAGGATGTCGATCACCGTGACGGCCACCGCGACGCCGACGCTGCGAATGGCCACGTTCCGGTACACCGGCTCGGCGAAGATCGTGCGGAAGTTCTCGAGTGTCGGCTCGCGGACGAGATCACCCGTGAAGCTGTTCACCGTCCAAAATGACGAGACAAGCAGGACGGCGAGGGATCCGAGGTACGCCACGACGAGCCACGCCATCGGCGCCGAGAGCAGGACGCCGAGCCGCACCCACCCGTGTCGGTGCAGCCATGAGGCGAACCGGCGGACCGGCCCCCCGGCGGTGGCGCTCTCGGGTGAGGCGCCGCCGGGAGACCGGTCCATCGTGGACACTGCGGACAAGGACCTAGCCCTTGATCGTGGTCCAGGCCTGGGTCCAGGCCGAGTAGTCCTTGCACTTGACGTTGGTCCGGCCGTCGAGGCACTGCTCGATCGGGGTCGTCCAGTACCAGACCTGGGAGAAGTACGCCTCGTCGTCGGCGTGGAACGTGGCGCAGTGGTTCTTGTCCGCGGTCTTGGCACAGGCCAGTTTGTTCGACGGCGCCTCTCCGAAGTACTCGGCGACGGCCGCATTCGCGTCGGGCGAGATGATGTGGTTCATCCACATGTACGCGCAGTTGGGGTGCTTCGCCTTGTCCGAGATCATCCATGTGTCGGACCAGCCGGTGGCCCCCTCGCTCGGCAGGATCGCCTCGACCGGAGCCTTGTCCGCCTGGGCCAGGTTGGTGATGACCTGCCAGGTGGTGCCGAGGACGCTGTCGCCGGACTTGAAGGACTGGATCTCCTTGGTGTAGTCGGACCAGTACTCCCCGATGATCGCGTTCTGCTGCTTGAGCAGGTCGACCGAGGCCTGGAACTGGGTGTCGTCCAGGGCGTAAGGGTTCTTGATGTTGAGGTCGGGCTTGGTCTTCATGAGGTACAGCGCGGCGTCGGCGATGTAGATCGGCGAGTCGTACGCCGTGACCTTGCCCTTGTGTGGCGAGTTGGCGTCGAAGACCGCTCCCCACGACGTGGGGGCGGGCTTCACCACGTCCGTGCGGTACATGAGCAGGTTGGCGCCCCGGCCGTGTGGCACGCCGTAGGCAACGCCGTCCACCGAGTTCCAGGACTTGTTCTTTAGCCCGTCGAAGACGTCCTTGTAGTTGGGGATCAGGTCCGTGTTGACAGGCGCGACGTCGCCGCCGTAGATCAGGCGCAGGGACGCGTCACCCGAGGCGGAGACGGTGTCGTAATCGCCGGTCTTCATCAGCGTCACCATCTCGTCGGACGTCGCACCGAGCTTGACGTTGACCTTGCAGCCGGTCGACTTCTCGAAGCCGGTGACCCAGTCGACCTTCGGGTCGTTGGTGCCGTTCTCGACGTAGCCCGCCCAGGCTATGACGTTGACCTGGCCCTCGCCGGCGCCGAGCGCGGCGAGCTTCTGGCGATCCGGCGGCTTGAGCCCGCCTCCTGGGGCGGGTGTATTGGTTCCGCCGTTGCCGCAGCCGGCCAGCGCCAGCAGCCCGACCGCGGCGACCGCGGTGATCAATCGAATCGGTTTCACGTCGCTCTCCTTTGAGTGCTCGCCTCTGAGATTCGGAGGAGCCTCTGAGATTCCGAGGAGCCTCGGAGACCTCAGCGGTGCGTTTGGACCTCGTGGGCCGGAACGGCCACGATGTGCTCTGCTCGCCAGGTCAGGCGAACGGACTGCTCGCGCAGCGCGGCGACATCAGCCGATGACGTCCGCTGGTTCTGCGCTACGGCGACGAGCCGCTCGCCCGCGTCGAGGTCGACCACGAAGCGAGTGATCGGTCCGGCGTAGATGACCTCGACGACGCGACCCGTAGCGGAGACCTCTTCGGTCGACGGCTCGGCCCCGTCGAGCCGGATCTTCTCGGGCCGGATGGAGAAGGCTCCGTCGCGGCCCAGGATCTTCTGCGCAGTGGCCCCCGTGAGCAGGTTCGAGGTGCCGACGAAACCGGCGACGAACGCGCTGGCGGGCCGTTCGTACACGTGCGCCGGGGCACCGACCTGCTCGACCCGACCGGCGTTGAACACGGCGATCCGGTCGCTCATGGTCAGCGCCTCTTCCTGGTCGTGGGTGACGAAGACGAAGGTGATGCCGACCTCGCGCTGGATCGCCTTCAGCTCGACCTGCATCTCCTCGCGCAGTTTGAGGTCGAGAGCGCCGAGGGGTTCGTCGAGCAGCAGCACCTTGGGCCGATTGACGAGCGCGCGGGCGAGGGCGACGCGTTGGCGCTGCCCGCCAGACAGCGCCGTGGGCTTGCGATCCCCGTACCCCTCCAGGCGAACGGTGCGTAATGCCGCGAGCGCCCGGGCGCGCCGCTCGACCCGGCCGACCTTGCGGACTCTCAGCCCGTACTCGACGTTTGCCTGGACGTCCATGTGCGGGAACAGTGCGTAGTCCTGAAACACCGTGTTGACGTCGCGTTCGAACGGCGCGAGTCGCGTCACGTCACGGCCGTTGAGGGTGACCGTGCCGGCGGTGGGGAGTTCGAAGCCCGCGATCATCCGCAGGACGGTCGTCTTGCCGGAGCCGGAGGGACCCAGCATGGAGAAGAACTCGCCGTCGGTGATGTCCAGGTCGACGCCGGCCACGGCCTCGATGTCGCCGAACGACTTGCGCAGACCGGACAGGCGGATCGCGGGCACGTCCTCAACCGACACGATGCTCGCCCCACATTCAGTCAACTGATCAACGGTTTCCGTTGGCGCCTTGCAACGGATCCCTGATTTGCAGGATAGTCTGACAACGGATCCCGTAGTCAAGCGCCGTTGCCAGATCGTGAGGCACACTTCTGCCCATGGAGCAGCACCTCTACGAACCCGTGCACGAGGAGTTTCGCGACCTGTGCCGGGAGTTTCTCGTCCGCGAGGCCATCCCGAACCACGCGGCGTGGGAGAAGGCCGGCCTGGTCGACCGCGAGGTATGGCGCAAGGCGGGCGCCGCCGGGCTGCTCGGCTTGGACGTGGCCGAGGAGTACGGCGGCGGCGGCCAACACGACTTCCGGTTCAACGCGGTCCTCGTGGAGGAGATCATCCGAGCGGGCTGCTCCGGGCTCGGCTTCGGCCTGCACAACGACGTGGTGGCGCCCTATCTAACCGAGCTCACGACGGAGGACCAGCGCAAACGGTGGCTGCCGGGCTTCTGCCGCGGCGACATCATCACGGCGATCGCGATGAGCGAACCCGGAGCGGGCTCCGACCTGGCGGGGGTACGGACGACAGCGGTCCGCGACGGCGACCACTACGTACTCAACGGACAGAAGACGTTCATCACCAACGGCGTGCACGCCGACCTGGTCATCGTGGTCGCGAAGACCGCGACGGACGAGGGCGCGCACGGCGTCAGCCTGATCGTGGTGGAGCGCGGCGCGCCCGGCTTCGCGCGGGGCCGCCGTCTCGAAAAGGTCGGGCTGAAGGCCAACGACACGGCCGAGCTCTTTTTCGATGAGTGCCATGTGCCGGCGGAGAATCTCATCGGCACCGAGAACCACGGGTTCTACCACCTCATGGCCAACCTGCCCCGGGAGCGGCTGGGCATCGCAGTCGCCGCCGTCGCCGCCGCCGAGGCGATCCTATCGATGACCCTGGACTACGCCCGCAGCCGCGAGGCGTTCGGTCGCCCGATCGGGAAGTTCCAGCACAACCGGTTCCTGCTGGCGGAGCTGGATACCGAGGTCACCATCGCCCGTACCTTCCTCAACCACTGCGTCGTCGAGCACAACGCGGGCCGCCTCTCCGTGACGGACGCGGCGAAGGCGAAGTGGTGGACGACCGAGCTGCAGAACAGGGTCGCCGACCGGTGCGTGCAGCTGCACGGCGGCTACGGCTACATGCTCGAGTACCCGGTCGCCAAGGCTTGGCTGGACAGCCGCGTGCAGACCATCTACGGCGGCACCACCGAAATCATGAAGGAGATCATCGGTCGAGGCCTCGGGCTCTAACCTTGGCTGCCGGCTGGAACCGCGTGACGACCGAGTGAGCGACTATTGGCTGGTCAACGCCCCCCAAACGTCGAGGTAGATCATGAGCGTCAAGCTGGAGTCCCTGCCCGAGGCCGGTCCGGCCCGCCGGGTGCAGCGGCGAACCCTCATCCTGCTCGTCTGCACCCAGATGGTCGGCGGGATCGGCGTCGCCATCGGGCTGTCCGTCGGCGCGCTCCTGGCCGCAAAGATGGCCGGCACGGCTCTGTCGGGGCTGGCGCAGAGCGCGGCGGTGGTGGGGGCGGCGGTGCTCGCCGTGCCGGCCACGCGCATGATGCGGGTGCGCGGACGCCGGCCCGGCCTGGTGTTGGCGTATCTGCTCGGCTCGGCGGGAGCAGTCGTCACCGTGGTCGCGGCGACCGCTGCCTCGGTGCCGCTGCTCTTCGCGGGTCTGTTCCTGTTCGGCGGCGGGACGACGGCGAACTACCAGGCCCGGTACGCCGCCGTGGACCTCGCCGAACCGACCCGGCGCGGCCGGCAGCTCTCGCTGGTCGTGTGGGCGACGACAATTGGCGCGGTCGCCGGCCCGAACCTGGCCGCGTTCGCCGACTCCGCCGTCGGCGGGTACGGGCTCGCGAAGTATTCGGGTCCGTTCGTGATCAGTGCGTTGGCGTTCCTGGTCGCCGGCGTGGCCCTCCTGGCGCTGCTCCGG
>Ga0184612_10001131_pt1 | contig 12878 bp, 13 predicted proteins | sample PLM3_60_coex_FD_133163 | JGI IMG/M metagenome (GOLD analysis project Ga0184612, IMG submission 133163) | Groundwater sediment microbial communities from an aquifer in East River, Colorado, USA - PLM3_60_coex | ecosystem: Environmental > Terrestrial > Soil > Riparian zone | place: USA: East...
GTCGCAGGTCGGCGCCACGATCACGCATCGCGTGCTCACGACCCTCTTCGGCGACCGCGGCGTCCACCTCGACCGGACGATGCAGCTGAACGTGGGCGGCAACTCCGACTTCCGCAACATGCTCGAGCGCGAGCGTCTGGCGTCAAAGAAGATCTCGAAGACGAACGCTGTCACGTCGATGCTCGACTACGACATCGGCGCAGACAACGTCCATGTGGGCCCGTCCGACTACGTGCCGTGGCTCACGGACCGCAAGTGGGCGTACATCCGCATGGAGGGATCGTCGTTCGGCGACGTACCGCTCAACGTGGAGCTCAAGCTCGAGGTGTGGGACTCGCCGAACTCGGCAGGGATCGTCATCGATGCCGTCCGGCTCGCGAAGCTCGCCTTGAACAACGGCATCTCGGGCTCGCTCGAGGCGCCAAGCGCTTACCTGATGAAGTCGCCGCCGAAGCAGATCCGCGACGACGAGGCGCACGAGCAGAGCGAGCGCTTCATCGTGAAGAACGCCGTCTCGAAGCGGAAAGCAGGCGCGAAGGCGTGACGGGAGTCCGCTTCGCGCGGATCTTCTGGATCGGGGCCGCGGGAATTCTCGTCCTCGCCGCCCTCGTTGCACTGACAGCGGTTGTCGGCGGCGACTTCTCCGACAATGACGGCCGCATCCTCGGAACGCTGGCCGCAACGCTTCTCGCGGGCTCGACGCTGATCGCCGGAATCGCACTCGTGGACCGCGGTGAACGCGCGCTCGGATTGGCCGCCGTCGTTGTTGCGGCGCCTGCGTACGCGGCCGTTGTCTACGCGATCTGGGACTTCGTCTTCGACGGTGGCGGCGACAGCTGGCTTTGGGGATGGAGCGGTGTGCTCGTTCTCGTCGCAGCTCTCATCGCCGTGACGGCCCAGCTCATGGCGCGAACTACGCTGGGCGTACGACTGGCGTGGAGCGCCGGAGTTCTGGCTGCAGGCGCGTCCGCCATCTCGCTCGCTGCAATCTGGCAGGACGATCCCGGCGACACGATCGGAAAGACGCTCGCGGTCGCCTGGATATTCACCGGCCTGACGTACCTGCTCATCCCAGTGCTGCATCGGTTTGCGACTGCCCGAGCGGCACCGTCCGACGAGCGCGTTCTCGCGAGCCTCGACGACGTCGAGCTCGTCCTTACCCGTTCACGCGACGGTCTCGAGATCGAGCTCGTTCCAGGCGAACGCCTGATCCTCCGCAGGCGGGAATCCGGATTCAGGCCCGTCGGGTCTGACCCCGGCTAGCGCGCAGCGCCACGTCGTCCGCGACGAAGCCGACGCGCTTGTGGCTCGAATCGCAGAAGGGCTTCGTCTGCGAGTGGCCGCAGCGGCAGAGCACGATTCCGCTGCCTGGAGGAAGCACGAACTCGTTGCCCTCGGCGTCGATCACCCGCACCGGCCCTTCGACCTTGTATGGCCCGTTCGCGCGAGCCTTGATCGTGACGTCGGTCATTCGGCCACTGTACGGGGTCAGACCCGTGCGCCTGACCCACCGGGCTACACTCGCCCGATCGTGAGCCTTCGGATCTGCTTCGTCACGCCGTTCGCGTGGTCGCAGCCGCACGAGGTGAACGCGCATGTCTCAGGCACGGCTGCTGCGCTCCGAGAGCGCGGCCATGAAGTCACGGTGCTTGCCCCGTCGTCTCGCGCGCGCGACCTGCTCGCCGGGCGCCGGGCCCTCCACCGGGGCATCCGGGCAGACGTCATTGCGGTCGGCCCCTCCATCCCGCTGTCACGGCGAACGCACATGGGCATACCGGTCGCGGTGCGCGCAAACCTTCGGCTGGCGCTCGCCAGAGGGCACTTCGATGTCGTGCACGGCTTCGAGCCGGGACTTCCGAGCATCTCGTACCTCGCCTTGACCTCGACGCGCGCGCTCACGGCCGCAACCTTCTTCTCCCCGGAGCGGTTGGGGTACCCGGCTCGACGGTCGCGCAGGGATCGGCTCCGCATCCGCATCGACGCGCTTCTAGCGACCTCGAGCGAGACGGCGGACGCTGCTGCGGAGCGTTTCGACGGCGACTACGGCCTCGTTCCACTCGGCGTCGACACGGCGCGCTTTCAGCCGGCCCTCAAGCGCAACGTCATCGTCGGCGAGCTCGAGGCAGCAGGCCGGCCGGTGACACGCGCGCTTCTTCGGCTACTGCGCGACCTTCCCGAGTGGGAGCTCACGCTCCTGCATACGAAGCCCCTGGGCTTTCGTCCGACCATCCCGCGGTCGGTGCGTGGCCGCGTGCACGTTCGGTCCGCACGCACGGAGGATCAGCGAGCGGCTGCGCTGCGCGACGCAGCGATCTTCGTCCCAGCGCCGTCGGGAGAGGAGCGCCTACGGCTCGAGGCGGCTGCGTGCGCGGCGGCGACAGTGCAAGACGGAAGTCCCGAAGCGGTCGCGCACGAAGTCGTGCGACTTTCCTCCGACGAGACGCTCCGAGGTCGGATCGGGGCCGACGAGCGAGTGGCAGCAGAGGACCAGAGCTTCGCGCGCGTCGCCGCCGAGCTCGACGCCGTCTACACGCGACTCGCGAGCAAGCGACGGCTCCGCGTGCCGTCGCCTTCGGCCGAGGACGATCCACTGACGGATCGCGACTGGATCGTGGTCGACCTCCACATGCACACGGACTGGTCTCACGACTGCTCGACGCCGACCGAGGATCTGCTCGACCACGCCGAGCGCATCGGTCTCGGCGCGATCGCGATCACGGACCACAACGCGTTCGGGGGCGCGCTCGAGGCGATCGAGCTCGCGCGCCACCGCGAACTCGTCGTCATTCCCGGCGAGGAGGTCAAGACAGACGGACAGGGTGAGGTCATCGGCCTCTTCCTGGGCGAGGAGATCTCGCGCGGCATGTCCTTCGCCGACACGGTCGAGGCGATCCGCGACCAGGGTGGCCTCGTCTACCTTCCACACCCGTTCGACCGGCTGCATGCCATTCCCGATCCCGCGACGCTTCACCGCCACCTCGCCGAAATCGACGTGCTGGAGGTCTTCAACGCGCGGCTGCTCCGTGAGTCGTTCAACGACGAGGCGTTGCGCTTCGCGCAGAAGTACCGGCTCCTGCAGGGCGCGGGCTCCGATGCCCACGTCCTCCAAGGCGTCGGCACGGGTGCAGTTCGCATGCGGCGATTCGAAGGGCCGGAGGAGTTCCTGCTGTCGCTTCGCAACGCCGAGATCCTGCGCCGACCGAAGTCGCTCGCGTACCTGCAGTCGCTCAAGTGGGTCGCCCAGGTCAAGGAAAAGGTTCGCTGAGAGAGAAGGTGCTCGAGACCCCGTGCCAGCGGCCGTGCCCACCGACGAGATCTACGAGCGTTACCTGAAGAAGGCCATCTCCGAGATCAACGAGCTCGGCGACGAGCTCGCGCGGGCGGGCGACGAGCTGAGGGTTCCGGTGCTCGGGTCGGGCCATCCGCTGGCCGACGTCTTCCTCCTGAAGTTCTCGCCGCAGCCCTCGGAGATCCAGGAAGGGGTCGCGTACTTCGGCCGCGCGGGGCAGGCCGTGCTGAAGTCGCTCCAGCGGCTCGGTGTCGATCCGCTGGCCGTATACGGGACGAACTGCCTGAAGTTCGGAACGGAAGACCCGGCGGACGCAGCATCCTGGCTTACGCGCGAGCTCTACATCGTCCAGCCGAAGCTCGTCCTGACGATGGGCGGGCGCACGACGACATTCATCAACGAGCTTCACTTCCCCCTGTCGGATGCGATCGACCCGAGCGCGGAGGGATCGCTACAGCGATTCACTCCCACGATCGACGCACTCGTCACTCCCGACATCGACGAGTCGCTCGACGAGCAGCCCGCGAAGACCGCGTTCTGGAACGCGTTCAAGGCGCTCGGCCCTTGGTGGGCGGAGCAGCCCCCGTATTGATGCGCAAGACCGGAATGCTCGTGATTGCGCAAGAGCGGAACCTGCGAGTACAGATTCCGCCCGCGCGAACATCCCTGAAGGCGCCCACTTCGCGGGCGCTGACGCGCGGATTCCGCTCGCGCGAAGATCCCTAAAGGCGGCCGCTTCGCGGCCGCGGTGTCAATGGACCTCGAACCCCAACCCCTGGCAGGACGGCGAGCTCTCTCGCTCGCCGCATTTGCCGTCGGCCTCGTTGCGTACGCCGCCGGCGCGGAACGTCTGCCCGGGCTTCCCTCGGGGCTCGATGTCCTCTTTCACAGCGCGATCGTCTTTCCCGTGTTCGCCGCGACGATCTGGATCGCGCTCCCGCTCGCACAGGCCGGCAACAAGGCTCTCCTGGGGATCGCACTTGTTTCGGGCGCGGCCGCACTGACGCTCACGTTCCTCGAGGTCGACTCGGCTGCGAACGTTGCGAAGCTCGCTTTCTACGCGATCGTCGGCTTCTGGTTTCTGACCTTGTTCGAGGAGCTGTGGTGGATCGCCCTCGTCGCGGTGCTCGTCCCCTGGGTCGACATCTGGTCGGTGGCCGCGGGCCCGACGGAGTACGTCGTCGAACAGCGACCTGGGCTCTTCGAGCGGATATCGGTCGCGTTTCCGAACCCGGGTGAGACGGCGACGGTCAACATCGGGCCGCCGGACATCCTCTTCTTCGCGCTCTTTCTCGCCGCGGCCGACCGCTTCGCGCTGCGCGTTGCCTGGACGTGGATGGGAATGACCGGATTCCTGGCCGGGACGCTCATGCTGGTCTGGAGCTGGGACGGCATCGCGGGTCTACCGGCGCTGCCGGCGGTGTGTCTCGGGTTCCTGCTCCCGAATGCGGACCTGCTCTGGAGGAACGCCCGCGGCGTACGTGCCCAGGCACCCTACTAGAGCGAGGTCACGCCCTACACGCGCTCGAGCAGCGATACCGACTCGACGTGCGGCGTGTGCGGGAACATGTCGACCGGCCGGCAGCGCACGAGCGCGTATCCGAACTCGTCCCTCAGGACCTGCACGTCGGACGCAAGCGTCGTCGGGTTGCAGGAGACGTAGACGATCCGGCGAGCGGCCAGCGCCCCCGTCCTCCGAAGCGCCTTGCCTGCGAGCCCGGCTCGGGGCGGGTCGACGACGACGACGTCGGGCGCCCCCGCCTCCTCGACGAGCTCCTCCAGGGTCTGCCCCACGTTTCCTGCGAAGAACTGCGCGTTCCCGATCCCGTTCAGCTCGGCGTTCTCGATCGCGCACGCCACAGCCTCCTCCGAGATCTCCAGTCCCCAGACCGAGGCCGCCGAGGGAGCGAGGGCGAGCCCGATCGTGCCCGTCCCGCAGTAGAGGTCGAAGACGTTCTCGGAACCGGTGAGCGCGGCGAACTCGCGGGCGAGCGCGTACAGCTGCTCGGCCATCTCCGTGTTCGTCTGCAGGAAAGCGGACGGGCGCAACCGAAAGCGGAGTCCGAGGATCTCCTCCTCGATCGCCTCCTCGCCCCAGAGAAGCCGGGTCGGAAGGTTGGTCTGCTCCGCCGGAGTGTCGTTGATCGCCCAGTGGATCGAACGCACCTCGGGGAAGCGACGGAGAACGTCGACGAGGTACCCACTCTCGAAGTGCTCGCCCGGGGCGGTGACGAGGACGACGAGCGCCTGACCCGTGTTCCGGCCTTCCCGAACGACCAGGTGGCGTAGGTATCCCTCGCCGGTTGCCTGGTCGTACGCCTCGAGCCGCTCCTCCCGTGCCCAGTCGCGAACCGCGATCCGGATGGCGTTGCCGAGGTCGGTGGTGAGAAGGCACTCCTCGATCCCGATCACCTCGTCCCAACGCCCAGCGCGATGAAAGCCGAGCTCGACGCCGTCGTCGCCGGTCGAGAACGAGTACTCGAGCTTGTTGCGGTAGCCGTACTCGGACGACGCGGGCAGGATCGGCTCGAGGGGCGGGTCCTCGACGCGTCCGATCCGAACGAGCGCGTCGCGCACCTGTTGCGCCTTCTGCGCCAGCTGCGCGTCGTAGGCGAGGTCCTGGAAGCGGCAGCCACCGCAGGTCCCGAAATGCCGGCACGGCGCGTCGACCCGATTGGGCCCTGGTTCGAGCAGCGAGCTCGCGAAGCCCTCGGCGAACCCGCGCTTGACCTTGGTCACGCGTGCCCGAACGCGATCGCCGGGGAGCCCGCCGCGTACGAAGACGACGAAGCCGTCGTGCCGTGCCACGCCGTTGCCGCCGTACGCGAGCGACTCGATCGAGAGCTCGAGCTCCTCCCCGTTGCGAACAGGCGCGGCCACGACCGGATCAGCCTAGCGCCGTCTAGATGCTTGACCGGAAATTGGCGCGCAGCCGAGGGCGGTCACGACCTAGCTCCGCCGCACGTACACGTCGTGCAGGCTTGAAAGCCTGTGCGACGCGCGCGGGTGGCGAGCCGGCGCCGTGTCGTGGCCGTCAGTCGGCCCGCGTGAATCTCCGGTCAGGCATCTAGGTGATGTCCCGCCTGCTCGTACGGAGCAACGCGAGCACCGTCGCTACCGCCGTCCAGGCGAGGGCCATGGCGACGGAGCCCGCGAACGGCAGACCTCCACCGCCCGAGTCCACGATGCCGCCTAGCGACGCTGCGGGCAGATACTCGGCAGCGCCGCCGACGTCGAGGAGGCCCAAGAGCGCCCAACAAAGCGGCTCGGCGACGAAGATCCAGACGAGCGCGCCGACCAGCGCGCCGACCTGCGAATGGACGGCGCCGCCGATCGCCGCGCCGAGGATCCCTGCAAGCACCACACCGACGAATGCGCGCGAGGCGGCTTCGGTTCCCTCACCGAGCTTCAGCGGAACATCGAGGATGCCGAGCCAGACGACCGCTGTCGACGCCGTGACCACAAGAGTGACGATCATGAGGCCGGCGCCGGTGGCAGCCCCGGCGAGAAGCTTGATGGCGACGAGACGATCGCGTCGGGGCGTGGCGAGCAGCGTCCGGGCAATCGTGCCGTGTCGAAACTCGTTCGTGACGAGGATCATCCCCAGCAGCAGCGAGAGAACCGCAGCCGGAAAAGCCGCATCGAGCACGATCTGGAACTGGAACTCGGGATCGAGCCGATCCTGCGCTTGCGTTCCACCGATGTGTCCGGCCGTGGCGAGCCCCGCGAGAAGCAACGCAACCAGCGCGAACCCCCACGTGCTTCGCAGGGTCCGGAGCTTCAGGAGCTCCGCGGCGAAGAGGCGCGTCATGCGCCCCGCTCCCCTGGCTCGCCCGTGAGCTCGAGGAAGACCTCCTCGAGCGTCGCGCGCGTCGCAGACAGCTCGTGCAAGACGACCCCAGCCGACGCCGCGATCTCGCCGACTTGCTCGGACGGCGCCATCACCTCGAGACGTCCCTCACCGACGCTCCGAGCGTCCAGCCCCGCGCTGACGAGCAGCTCAAGGAGGCGATCGGCATCCGGAGAGCGAACGGTGGTGGAACCCGCCGCGAGTGCGTCCACCTCGGCTATCGCAGCGTGTCGGACGAGCTTCCCACGATGGATGATCACGACGTCGTCCACGGTCTGCGCGACCTCGGCGAGGACGTGGCTCGAGATGAGGATCGTCCGTCCCTCGCTCGCGAGCGAACGAAGGAAGTCACGGAGCCAGCGGATGCCCTGTGGGTCCAGCCCGTTCGCAGGCTCGTCGAGCACGAGCACCTCGGGATCGCCGAGCAGCGCCGCGGCGAGACCCAAACGCTGTCGCATGCCGAGCGAGTAGCCCTTGACGCGCCGCCGCCCCGCCGCACCCAGATCGACGAGCGCTAGCACCTCGTCCACCCGAGATCGCGGAATGCCGCCCGCGACGGCGAGCACGCGGAGATGGTTTCGACCCGATCGTCCAGGATGCGCGTCGAAGGTCTCGAGCAACGCGCCGACACGCAGCAACGGCATTTCCAGCTCGCGGTACTGGCGGCCGAGCACCGTCGTACTGCCCGACGTCGGCAGGACCAAGCCGAGGATCGCCCGCATGGTCGTCGACTTCCCCGCGCCGTTCGGCCCGAGGAACCCCGTTATCGTGCCGGGCGCCACCGAGAACGACAGATCGTCGACCGCGAGCGTCGAGCCGAAGCGCTTCGTGAGCCGTTCGACCTCGATCACGGGCTACTGCAGCACGCTCACGTAGACGGAGCGGTCGCGAGGCCCGTCGAACTCACAGAGGAAGATCCCCTGCCAGGTGCCGAGAGCAAGCGAGCCGTCGTCGCGCAACGGGACGACGACGCTCGGCCCCATCAGCGAGGCTCGGACATGGGTCGGCGCGTTCTCCTCGCCCGGCTCGACGTGCTCCCACGGCCAGCCGTTCTCCACGATCCGCTCGAGCGCAGACTCGAAGTCGCGCGCGACCGCGGGATCCGCGTGCTCGTTGATCGTCACACCAGCGGTCGTATGCGGTACGTAGACGGCTACGGCCGAGCCGCGCTCGCCGGCAACCGCGTCGCGCACGTCTTCCGTGATGTCGAGGACGTGGCTGCGGCGCGCGGTGCGAACCCGGATCTCTCGCACGCGACCTAGTGGTCTCTCCGGGAAGTCCGGTGCCCATTCGCCGGCGAGAACCGAGCATGCCTAGGACGCAGGGAGGCCCCATACCAGAAGGTATGTGGCCGACCGAGGACGACGGCAGGCGAAGCGTTCGCAGCCGCGCGAAGGGGTGGCGGACTTCCCGGAGCGACCACTAAAGTGCGCCGCCGGCCACGGGGGGAGCTCCGGCTTCGAGCGGGCTCGCCCCGTCAGGGGCCGCTCGACCGAGATGCTCCTCGACGTGTAAGAGGTTGTCCTTCCCACGCTCGACGACGGCCAGCAGCTCCGTCATCGAAGCGACTTCCTCCCGCTGCTCCTGGAGGCACCAGTGAAGGGACTTGACATAGCGCAGAAAGGCTCTCATCCTGTGATTAGACCCCCGGCGGATAGGCCACTGGGGTGACCAGGAGGTTACAGACCATGAGCCCCGACAAGAAGCCGAGCAAGCCCGTTGACATATACACACGTGTCAGTCGAGTCTCGGGTCGGGAGGGAGAGTCCTTCCGGTCCCCCAAGCAACAGGAGGATCGGTGCCGTGCGCAGCTCAAGTCCGACGGCCTCCGGGTCGGCGAGGTCTTCGCAGACCTCGACGAGTCGGGGGCGAAGGCGTCCCGACCGGAGTTCGACAGGGCGATGGCGCGGGTCGCTTCCGGCAAGTCCGGCGGGATCATCGTCTACGACCTCAGTCGGTTCGGTCGCTCGACGCGAAACGTGCTCGACGGCATCGACATGATCGAGGAGCACGGCGCGGTCTTCGTCTCGTGCGCCGAGAAGTTCGACACCTCGACCGGCACAGGCCGGTTCGTGCTGACCATGTTCGCGGCCCTGCGCGAGCTGGAGCGGACGCAGTCGGCGGAGCGCTGGGAGGTCTCGAAGGCCGACGCGCGCGCCAGGGGCGTCCACATCGGCGGCCCGAGGGCAGGCTACGTCCGGGATGAGGACGGCAAGCTCGCTGAGGTGCCCGAGTACCTCGACGCCGTCAAGGCCGCGTTCGGGCTCCGCGCGCGCGGCGGGTCGTGGCGGGAGGCGGCGGCGATCCTGACCGAGGCGGGCGTCCCGACCTCGAAGTCGAAGGGCGAGGCCGTCGAGTGGTCGCGCCAGGCGACCCGGAACGTCGTGCAGAACCCGGCCTACAGCGACGAGCACGGCGGGCCGGTGCCGACGTGGCAGTGGCGCAAGGCCCAGCCGAGCGCGGGCGAGCCGCGCGTTCGCGGCGAGGGCCACGTGCTCGGTCAGGGGCTCGTGCGGTGCTCGATCTGTGGGAGCGGGATGCACAAGTCCTCAAACGGTCAGCGCTACGTCGTCCTGCGGTGCGACACGGCGGGCAAGGGGCACCCGACCATGTCGTTCGAGACGGCCCGCGACTACATCCTCTCGCTCGCGTTCTCGCACGTCGGGCCGATGCGGAGGAGCAGGCCCGGCGACGACGAGTCCGAGCGCGACGCGCTCAGGCTGGCCGTCGAGGCGGCGCGGGCGGAGTTCGACCGGGTCGCCGAGCTGCTCGGCGAGAAGCCGTCCCCGACCTCGACCCCGGCGGTCGCGCTGACGAACGCGCAGGCCGCGCTGGGCGAGTTCGAGTCGGAGGCCGACGCGCCCTTCGACCTCGGGGACGTCCTACTCCCGATCGGCGTGCGTCAGAAGTTCGAAAAGCTGCCCGTCCCGGAGCAGCGGCGGGTGCTCAGGTCGATCATCGAGCGGGTCACGCTGTCGCCCGGTCGCGGGAATCCCGGCGAGAGGATCGAGGTCGAGTTCGCGGACGGGTCGCGCTGGCCCGCCGAGCAGGGCGAGGAGCCGGTGGTGGCGTCGTGAGCTTGCCTCGCATCAACCCGGCGACCGGCTTCACGTACCACATGGAGTGGCCCCGGTGACACACCTGGACGCCGAAGCGTGACACGACATCTAGGTTCGGCAGCCCCTTGACGCCGTCAAGCTCGCCGGCCGCGTCGGCGTCCCCGTGCCAGGCACGCTCGGCACGGTTGGTCGCGATCCCGCTCTAGGACTGGCTGAGCGGGCAACTAGCGCGGCATGGTCGACGGCACGCGCGGTCCGCGGCTTATGCCGGGCGGCTTCAACGTCTCGTCGGATCAGGTGCTCGGTTCGCTGACGAACATTGAGGGCCAAGGCCTCGCCGGTCGCAGCGCGGAACTAGGCGTCGTCATAGGGCGTCAGCATCAGGAGCGGTGTCTGGCCATTCCTCCGGCGGGGAGTCAGGGATGAGCGCGCTCAGGTTCATCCACTCGGGGATCTCTCCGTCCAGTTGGGCCATGACGTCAGAGTCGAAGAGGAAGTCGAGGTTGGTGATCATCGTGAAGTCCGGTTCGGGGGTGAGCGCGGGGTCCTCTAGAGGGAAGGCCGTCTGCACCAGCTCGCCGGGCACCGGCTCTTTCCGCAGTCCGGCTCGGAGGGCGCCCGCTCCGAGTCGAAGAGCGGGCAGAGCGCGCAACGAGGCAGGACGCCCCACTGGAAGCGTTCGCGGCACTCCCCGAAGGTGCCGAGCTGGAAGGAGGCACACTAGGCCATCTCTATCAGAGTTATGGATTGCCTGATTTTCTGCGAGAATGGGAACGGCGTGGCAGAGAAGCCCCTGATCCCGTACGTGCGCCAGTCGCGCAAGAAGGAAGTGACGATCTCGCTCGACGAGCAGCGCGCGGCGATCACGACGTGGGCTGAGCGCGAGGGGGTCGAGCTCGCGCTCGAGATCGTCGAGCAGGGCGTCTCGGGTTCGAAGTCGTGGCGCGAGCGCGAGCTTGGGAAGGCGGTCGAGGCGTGTGAGCAGGGGCAGGCGGCGGGGATTGTCGTCGCCTGGCAGGATCGGCTCTCGCGCGAGAACGGGCTCGCCACGGCCGAGGTGTGGCAGGCGCTCGAGGGAGCGGGTGTTCGCTTCGTCGCCGTCGGCGACGGGATCGACACGGCGAGCGGCGATCACGAGCTGTTGTTCTCGATCAAGGCGGCGATCGCCCGCGACCAGTGGAAGCGCTACCGGGCGAACTGGATCAACGCGCGCCGAAACGCGATCGAGCGGGGCGTCCATCCCTCGACGTACGTGGCGCTCGGCTACCGGCGCAACCAGGTTGAGCCCCGTGTCACGGGTGTTGCCCGGGCGAGCATGACGCGCGAGCAGCGCTGGGCCGATCCGGTCGTCGGCCAGCTCGTCCCGAGCGAGCAGGCCGAGCACGTGCGGGCGCTGTTTAGGCTGCGGGCGGCGGGTGGCTCGTGGAGTGAGTGCGCCAGGCTGATGGAGTCACGCCGGGTGCCGAACCGCAAGGGAGAGCCGTTCTGGCTCTTGTCGGCGGTGCAGGCGATCATCCGCAATCCCGTCTACCGGGGCGAGGCCTACCTGCGCTCGCAGGGCAAGCAGGCGGGCGACTTCGTCAACCCCGACGCGCACGAGCCGATCGTCGACGCGATCCTCTGGCGCAAGGCGCAGCCGACTCAGGGCAAGCCTCGCCGCAGCTCGGAGGGGGCGCTGCTGGCGAGCATCCTGCGCTGCGCCTCCTGCGGGCGCAAGCTGTCGCTGTCTGGGCGCTACTACCGCTGCCGCCCGAGGATGGTCACCGGCCCCGCCTGCTCGGCCCCCGCAAACGCCCCGACGACCGAGGTGGAGGCGCTGGTGACGCGCGGCTTCTTCGACTGGCTGGCGTACCGCCCGCTGGCTCCGGCTCCGCCCGACCTGGCCCCCTTGGAGCAGGCCGTGGCGCTAGCGAAGGCGGACGAGGCCACGTGGAAGGAAGCTGCGGCCGCGGGCACCGTCGCGCCCGAGGTCGTTGGCCCCGCCTACGACGCGGCGAAGGCTCGACGCGAGGAGGCCGAGAAGCGGCTGTTCGAAGCTCGGCAGGCAACCGGGCTCGATGATGAGCGGGTGACGCTGGCGGAGCGGTGGGGCACGATGAGCGTCCCGGAGCGGCGGCGCGCGCTGCAGGCGTTCGAGGTCGTGGCGTACGTCGAGCGCGGCCGGCAGCCGGTAGACGAGCGCCTGACAATCCATCTTCGCGCCTCCCCGCTCAGCGACGGCTGGGAGCCGGACGTGGAGTACACGTTGCCGTCGGATCAAGAGTTGGCCGAGAAGATCGCGGCCGAGTTCGCAGCCGCCGGAATCAGCACCAGCGTCAAGGAGGTGGCCGAGCGAATCGCAGCCTGGACGGCCAAGTACGCCGACGCGAAGATCGTCATCGAGCCGCTCAAGCTGTCCGACGAGGACAGGGCGACGGCTGAGGCGATCTTCGGCCCGCTGGAGCGGACCCTTCGCAAGCGGGAGCGGGAGGCGAAGCGGAAGGCGAAGGCCGCCGCGTTACCGTGAAGCGTCATCCGGGTCCTCCTTCGAGTGAGGTGCTTGCCAGCTCTCAGCCTCCAAGGAGACCCGGATGAACCAACGTGCTTAGGAACTACATCTAGCGCCCGAGCAGCCGGTCGAGGAGGCTTCGCCGCGGCGGCTCGTCCGGTGGGCTCACTGCGAGCAGCGCTTCCGCGGGCA
>Ga0184612_10001132_pt1 | contig 12871 bp, 9 predicted proteins | sample PLM3_60_coex_FD_133163 | JGI IMG/M metagenome (GOLD analysis project Ga0184612, IMG submission 133163) | Groundwater sediment microbial communities from an aquifer in East River, Colorado, USA - PLM3_60_coex | ecosystem: Environmental > Terrestrial > Soil > Riparian zone | place: USA: East...
CCTCAACGGCGTGCCGCTCCCGTACGCCGGCTGGGTGGAGCAGATGACGGGTTGCGCGCCTTCGGTTGCCCAGGCGCTGCGTCCGTATCCGCAGTACTGCGACAACCTGCAGGGCCTGAACGAAAACGTCGGCTCGTCGCACTACAACTCGCTGCAGGTCAAGCTCGAGAAGCGCTTCTCGAACGGCATCTACGGGCTCGTCTCCTACACGCTGTCGAAGACGATTTCGAGCGCGTCGGACAACACTCAACGCGGGGCCCTGGAATGGAGTGGCGTTCAGGGTGTCATCTCGCCGTTCGAGGCCGAGCGGAACGAAGTCATTGCCGTGAACGATTCGCCCCATGTCTTGTCCGCCGCGTTTGTGTACGAACTGCCGGTTGGTAAGGGGAAAAAGTACGTGGACCAGGGCGGCCTCGCCAACGCGCTGCTCGGCGGGTGGCAAGCCAGCACGATTTTCCGCTACTCGTCGGGATTCCCCATCTTCTTCCGCGTGCAGGGGACAGGGTGCAATGTCCCGGGAGCGTTCCGCGCCGGATGCATCCCTGCGATCATCAACCCCGACGCGGTTTTCGCTCAGGACAAGGGCAGTTTCGACCCGGGCAAGGGACCGCTGTTCAACAAGGACGCGTTCGAGCCCCTGAGCGCGTTCAACTTCTACTTCGGGAGCGGCAACCGGATCGAAGAGAGCGTCCGCGGATTCGGATATCACAACCAGGATCTCTCGTTCATCAAGAACACGAGGATGGCGGGCCACACGAACATCCAGATCCGCTTCGAGATCTTCAACCTGTGGAACTGGCACATGTTCAGCCCGGCCGGCTCGGCCAACAACGGCCTCGCAGCGTTCAACACCGACCTTGCGAGCCCGGACTTCGGCAGGTGGAACGGCACTGTCACCGACCCGCGCACGATGCAGCTCGCCGTGCGGTTCGAGTTCTAGCGAGGCTCCGCCTCAGACCCTGCTGCTCCGCCTCGCTAGGTGGCATTGCTTGATTACGGTCTTGACCCCTCGAAACTTGAGTCATGCGTACAAGTTCTGAGGGGTCAAGACCTCTAGCGCGAATGCGCGCCCTGCTCCGATCGGCGTGGGCAGCAGTGTTCCTGCTGTCCATGGCGATCGCAGCAAGCGCGCAAGATCTCTCACCCGTTCTCGCCAAACAGTTCACCGAGGGAGTGGCTGCGCTGTCGGCCGGCGAGCTCGACTCGGCCGAGGCGGCGTTCCGCAGCGTCATTCGCAACGGCGGTGACCGGGCGTTCGTACGACACAACCTCGGCATCGTGCTGCAGCGGCGTGGACGGCACGCCGAGGCGCTCGTCGAGTTTCGCGCCGCCACCCGTCTCGATCCCGCCTTCGGACCTTCTCGCTTGCTCGCGGGAACAAGCCTGCTGGCGCTGGGACAGCCCAAGGCAGCCGTGGCCGAGTTGGGTCGGGCGTCCGCCCTGATGCCGCGCGAGCCGGCCGTGCACCTGCAGCGTGCCGACGCCTGCGAGCGCATCAACGACGTCCTCTGCCTGGCCGACGAGTACCGCGCGCTGGTCGAGTTGTCACCGGCCAACCCCGAGTATGCCTACCGCCTGGGCAAGGCCTACCTGAGGCTGTCGCAGTGGGCACACGAGCGGATTCAGGCGATCGAGCCAGGGGCAGCGCGCCTCAGCCAGGCGCTCGGCCGCGAATACCTGGAGCAGGGTCGAGCGGACCTGGCCGAAGCGGCCTTCCAGAAGGCAATTCGGCGCGACGCGACGCTTGCCGATGTCCATCTGTCTCTTGCGCGCATCTACCTGGCTGATGGACGATTGGACGAAGCGTCGGGCGCCGTCGCGCGCGCGCTGGCGCTCGTTCCCGACAGCAAGGACGCGCGCGCGTTGCGAGCCAGCGTGGAGGCCGCTCGCGTGCCGCGTGAACCTGGCTCGCACTGAAAAGACTGATACCGATGCGGAGTTCGACGTGGCTGTTCGCGGCGTTGATAGCCGGTGGTCTGCCGGTGTCTGCGGCAGCCCAGCCGTCCCCGCCAGGAACGATGTCGACGCTCGAGCAGGCGATCAGGGCAACTCCGCCACCCGGCAGCATCGCGCCGCAACCGGAACTGGACCGGGCATTGGCCGCTCGGGACTACGAGCGTGCCGCGCAGCTGCTGGCCGACGCCATCGCGCGCCAGCCGAAGTCCCGACAACTCCTCATGCAGATCGCCAGTGTCTTCATGATGGACCGCAAGCCGCTCAACGCGGCGATCGCGCTCAAGAAAGCCGAGGTGCTCGGCCCGCTCGACAATCACGCGCGGTTGCAGCTTGCGCTGGCCTACATCGCGATGAAACGCGGTGACTGGGCGCGGCCCGAGCTGGAGCGCCTCGCCCTGGCCGAGCCCACCAACGTGACCTACTCGTACTGGCTGGCTCGGTTGGACTACGATGCCAGCCAGTACGCCGTGGCGATTCGGCGGCTGCAAGATGTCGTCGCCCGGGCGCCGACGTTTACGCGCGCGCACGACAATCTCGGCCTCTGCTACGAAGCACTCAACCAGACCGATGAGGCGATCCCTCATTACCACGAGGCGGTGCGACTGAACCGCATCGATGCCGTGCCGACCGGCTGGCCTGCGCTCAATCTCGGCATCCTCCTCCGTACTCGCGGGAAGCTGGAAGAGGCCGAAACCTTGTTCCGCGAAGCGTTGACCTACGATCGGCACTTCGCGCCCGGCTACTACCAGCTGGGTGCGTTGCTCGAAGAACGCGGGGCCACGAACGAGGCGGTGAAGGTGCTGCGGCAGGCCGCCTCGGCCGACGCTACCTATCCAGAGCCGCACTACGCGTTGTCACGCATTTACCGGCGGCAAGGTCACGTCGCGGAAGCCGAAGCGGCGCTGTCCACCTTCGAGCGACTGCGCAACCAGCGGGATCAGGTAGGCAGGCAGGAGCCCGTGCGGTGAGCGGTTCGCGTCGCCCTGCACACATTGCGGCGCTCGCCCTCGTTCTGTGTCTCGCCGCATCACGTGGCCGGGCATCGCCGCCTCCACAAGACACCCTCGCCGGCCAACCAACGCTGCAGCAGATCGCCGATCTGCTTGAACGTGCCGACTTCAGTGGGGCCAGTCGCCTCGTCGAACCGGCCTTGAAAGCGCATCCTGCCGACCCCGTGCTGCGCAACTTCGCGGGCGTCATTGCTGCCCAGCAGGGCGCCTTCGAGTCGGCCGAGGCACACTTTCAGACTGCGATTCGCCTTGCCCCAGCAGGAGCCGCGGCGTACGAGAACCTCGGACGTCTCTATCAGGAGCGGGCCGACGGCAACCCCGCCATGCGTGCCAAAGCCATTGCCGTCTACCGCCGACTAGTGACCGCAGACCCAGGGAATGTCGAAGGACTGTTTCAGGGCAGCTTTCTGCTAGCGCTCGACGGACAGTTCGCCGCCAGTCGCGCGATGCTCGCGAAGCTGCCGGACGATGTTCGACAACGCCCGCAGGTGCTTGCCGTCCTGGCTGCCGACCTCACCGGCATGGGCGACACGGCAGCGGCGCGCGTGCCCGTCGACATCCTCTCCCGGCATCCAGCGCTTACAGAAGCCGATGTCCTCGCCGTGCTTCCAGCCCTGCCAACTGGTTCGTCCGACGGCGTGGCCATCCTCATGCTCGACGCGCTGGACCGGCGCGGGTTGGCGTCGCCTCGTGCCCTTCGGGCCCTGGCGACGATTTACATCCGCGAGTCCCGGTTTGCCGACGCGCGTCGGGTGCTCGAGCGCGCGATTGCCGCTGAAGGTGCCTCGGCGGCGCTGCTGATGGATCTTGCTGGAGCCGCTGTAAAGCAGAAGGACTATCAGGGGGCGCTTGGCTATCTGGCGCACGCACGATCGCTCGAGCCGAACAACGCCACGGTCCACTTTCTTTTTGGCATGGTCTGCGTCGAGGAGAACCTGGTCCGTGAGGCCTATGAATCGATGAAAAAGGCGGTTGAGCTCGATCCCGACAATCCGCTCATGAACTACGCCATGGGCGCCGTGTCCACCCACCGCCACGAACCCTCGGAGTCGCTGCCGTACTTTGAGAAGTACGTGAGGCTCAAGCCCGACGATCCTCGTGGTTATTTCGCGCTCGGCACCGCGCGGTTCTACAGCAATCAGTTTGAAGAGGCCAAGCCCGAGCTCGAACGCGCGACGCGCGCGTCTGAGACGGCCGCCGGCGCGCATTACTTCCTCGGGCGCATTGCCCGGCAGTCGAACGATCTCACCGTGGCCCGTCGCGAGATCGAGCGTGCCCTTCAGCTCAACGCCGGCCTTGCCGATGCGTGGGCGGAACTCGGGTTGATTCAGACACGCGCGAAGGAGTACGGGCCCGCGGAAGAGTCGCTCACGAAGGCGCTCTCGATCGCGCCGGACCACTACGAAGCGTCGGTCAACCTGGCGACGCTGTACGCCAGGACGAAAGACCCACGCCGGGAAGCACAGGCGGCCAAAGTCTCAGCGCTCATCGAGCACCGCGAAGCGCGAGCCCAGGAGTTTCTGCGGATCATCGAGGCCGTGCCGTACGTGCGGTGAGCGCGCAGCCGGCAGCTCGAAGTCCGGAGCTCGCTTGACTCGGTGACTGAACGCGCCAACGGCGGCTTCACGATGGACACGATGGGCACGAAGAAAATATCCAGAAATCATCGTGTGCATCGTGTCATCGTGCTCATCGTGTTGATGCCGTCAGCCGGGACAGCTGCCCAACTGAAGTGAGCTGCAGGTCTAGGGGTTTCTGGGTGCCGGCGCTTCGGTAATCGTCAGCACCTGGTCGATCGGGGGCGTGCCGACCACCTGGACCGCGCCGCTCGGCCAGCGCACGCGCACCGACGTGACGCGGGAGGCCGTGCCCAGCCCGAAGTGTGCCGTGCGGTCGTTCGCCGACAGATAACTGCCCGTCGTATTCACAGTGGCCATCTGCGTCGGGCCCGCATCAGTCGTCACCTCCACCGTTGCGCCCAGACCGTCACGGTTGCTCCGGCGGCCGACGAGACGAACTCCGATCCAATGTCCTGCGTCCTTGGTGACGTTGCGCAAGACCACGGCCGGGCCATTCAGCGTGTTGACGACGGCATCCATTCGGCCGTCACCGTCGAGATCACCGACGGCCAAACCTCGGGCCGCGCGCGGCACTGAGAAGGCCGGCCCGGCCGTGGCCGAGACATCGACGAAGCGTGCCTGCAGATTGCGGGCGATGAGCAGCGGCTGTCGATAGGCGATGTGCGGCGTGGTGATCTCGACCGTATCGAGCACGTGGCCCTGTGCGACCAGCAGATCGCGCCAGCCGTCGTTGTCGGCATCAATGAGCGCCAAGCCCCAGCCGCTGCGCAGCCGCGTGATGGCGTCTAGACCCGTGGCATGCGTTGCGTAGTTGAATGTGCCGGCACGTTCGTTGCGAAAGTTCGCATACAGCTGATTGGAGAGGGTGGTGACCAGTACGTCTGGCCAGCCGTCGTTGTCCTGATCGTCGAACACGACCCCCATGCCGGCAAAGGCGCGACCGTGCTGATCGTAGGCGGCGCCCGCCGCCAGGCCGACCTCCTGGAATCGGGCCCCGCCCAGATTTCTGAACAGAAACTCGCGCACCGAATCGTTGGCCACGAAGATGTCGATTCGCCCGTCATGGTCGAAATCGGCTATAGCGACGCCAAGAGACTTTCCTGACGCATCGGCGATACCCGCGCGCGCGCCGATTTCGGTGAATCGGGCGCCCCCGTCGTTCCGGTACAGCAGCGACGTGACGCCTTTGTAGCGATCGGGATGACAATAGGCGCGATGCCCCGGCGGCCGATCGCCGCAAAAACCGTTGCTCTCATACGACCATTCCAAATAGCGGGTCACAAAGAGATCCAGCCACCCGTCCTGATCGACGTCGACGAAGGCCGCACTCGCGGACCAGCCGGTGGCACCGACGCCGGCATCGGCCGTCACATCGCTGAACGTGCCGCCACCGTTGTTGCGATAGAGCGTGTTGCCTCCGTACGCGGTGACATAGAGATCGACGTCGCCGTCGTTGTCGTAGTCGCCGACAGCAACACCCATGCCGTATCGGTTCCCGGCGACGCCAGCGCGGCTGGTCGTGTCCTCGAAATGACGGTCCGGTGTCTGACGGTAGAGCCGGTTGTGAAAGCGGCCGTCTCGCTTGTCCGGAGGAGGTCCACCGCTCGACATCGCATCCGAGAGAGCGGCTCCGTTGACAAAGAACAGATCGAGGCGGCCGTCGTTGTCGTAGTCGAGCGTCGCCACGCCGGCGCCCATCGTCTCGATCAGATACTTTTGAGTAGTCGGCGAGCCGGCGTGGACGAAGCGCACGCCGAGCTCAGCGGCGACGTCCGTAAACGCAATCGGCTCGTCAGACCCCGACAGCAACGTCGGTCCGGCCAACGCGACAAAGAGTGCCCACGACGCTGGAACGCGCGCCGGGAATCCGAATTGACACTGGCTGCGGCCTGTTGATAGCCTCGCGAACATTGCCATGATCTTGGCTGCGCAGTCCCGTCGCGGGATCGCCGCCGGTCGCCTCGCGCTCACGTCCGCATCGATCGCCGTGCTGCTGGTGGTCGCGCCGGCAGCTGGTGCACAACCGGCTCGAGCAGTTGCTGATCCCGACCTCGCCGAGGCGTCGCGGGCCTTGGCCTCTGGCGATGCCGACCGCGCGCTGCTTCTCGGCAAGGATTATCTTAAGCGACATCCTGCGGACGCTCGGGCGCAAGTCCTTCTCGTCCGTATCCACCTGGAGCGTGAGGAAATCGACAGCGCGTACGTCGCGATCAACCGGGCGGCCCGGGCGCATCCTGCCGATGTCGATGTCCTCTACTACCTTGGCCTGGTGACGCGACGGTTGGCCGCCGACGAATTCGATCGCCTGGTTCGAATGGCGCCTGATTCCGCGCGCGTGCGTCAGTTGCAGGCCGAAAGCCTCGAAGCGCAGGAACGCAGGGCCGATGCCGAGAAGGAGTACGCGGCGGCGCTCGAGGCGAAGCCGGATTTGCTCGAGGCCCTGCTGGCGTTGGGGAAACTCAAGCGAATTCGTCTCGCCTGCGAGGAGGCCATTGGGCTATACGATAAAGCCGAGTCAATCCGGCCCACGTTCGACGCCGCATACGGCCTTGGCGTCTGCCACAGCTACCTGCAGAACGACGAGCTGGCGGTCAAGAAGTTCGAGCAGGCCGTGAAGCGGAACTCGTCGGCGGCAGTAGCGTGGGCCGGCTTGGGCACCTCCCTCGTGAAACTCCGGCGCACGGCTGAGGGCATAGCCAAGTTGCAGCGCGCCATCGTCCTCGCGCCAGACATGGATGAAGCTCACTACATGCTCGGCATGGCGTACCAGTCCGCGGGCGACACCGTCCGTGCTCAGGAAGCCTTCAAGAAAGCCGAGCAACTTCGCGTCGCCCGATGACCGTCATCATGACGGCACCAAGGAAAGCGAAGCTGCCGCACACCTGGATGCTTGTCGCTGCCCTACTCGGCGGTGGCGCGCTGGCACAACAGGCGGTTCCACCCACCCGCCAGATTCCCGCGGCGTCGCCGAACGCCGCCGCCAATGTGCGATTCGCCGACGTGACCGGGGAGGCAGGTCTGGGTGGCTTCCGGCATGTGTCCGGCGGCACCGAGAAGAACTACATCATCGAGACCACGGGCTCGGGCGTGGCGCTCTGGGACTTCGACAGCGACGGTCTCCTCGATGTTTATCTAATCAACGGTTCGACGCTGGAGCCGCGCACCGCCGGCCCGCCGCGCGCGGCGCTGTTCCGCAACAACGGCGACCGCACGTTTCGTGACGTGACCGCCACGGCGGGTGTGGCCAACGAGCGGTGGGGCCAGGGCGTCTGCGTCGGGGACGTCGACAACGACGGTGCCTCCGATGTCTACGTCACCAACTTCGGCCCCAACAGGCTGTTCCGCAACCTGGGCGATGGCCGATTCGTCGACGTAGCCGTCCGATCGGGCGTAGCTGTCGACAGCTGGTCGACGGGCTGCGCCTTTGGCGACTATGACGGCGACGGCTGGCTGGATCTCTACGTGGCCGGCTACGTCGCTTTCGACGTCCAGAACCCACCGCCGTCGCCCGCTCGACGTCAGGTCTCGCCCGCCGACGCCTCTGCGAAGGCGGCAGGCGGGATGGGTGCCGCGTACTCCACCGGCGCGGCGTACTGCACCTACCGCGGGCTCCCGGTGATGTGCGGACCGCGCGGGCTCCGCGGCGCGCCAGATCACCTCTTCCGCAACAATCGCGACGGCACCTTCACCGATACCACGCAGGCGGCGGGTGTGATGGACGCCAAAAGCCTGTATGGCTTCGGCGTCGCCTGGTTCGATTTCGACGACGACGGTCGGCTTGACCTCCTGGTGGCGAACGACTCGGGGCCCAACTACGTGTACCGCAATCTCGGCCAGGGCCGGTTTCAGAACATCAGCTACCCTTCCGGCGCGGCGCTCGACGGCAATGGCCGCGAGCAGGCGCACATGGGTGTCGCCATCGGCGACTACGACAACGACGGACGCAACGACATCCACATCACGAACTTCGCCGACGACTTCAACGTGCTCTATCACAACGACGATGGCACCACGGTGACCGACGTCAGTTTCCGGTCGGGCGTGGCGCAGGTATCGATTCCATTTCTCGGGTGGGGCACGGACTTTCTCGACTATGACAATGACGGGTGGCTCGATCTGCTCGTCGTCAACGGACACGTCTATCCGGCGGCGGACACGATGCCGTGGAATACGTCCTACGCGCAACGCGCGCTCCTCTTTCGCAACCAGGAGGGCGTGCGCTTCGAAGAGGTCGGCGCGGCGGCCGGTGATGGCCTGACGACGGCGCGGGTGTCGCGCGGGTCGGCGGTCGGCGATTTCGACAATGACGGCGGTGTCGACGTGATGATCAACAACATCGACGGCGCGCCCACCGTGGCCCGCAACGTCGGCGGCAGCTCGGCCGGCCATTGGTTAACGATTCGGCTCGTCGGCGACCCCGACCGCAATTGCCCGCGCGATGCGATCGGCTCGGTGGTCGTCGTCACGGCGGGCGGCAGGCGGCGACGCGGGGAAGTTGCCAGCGGTCGCGGCCAGATCTCGCAGTCAGATCTTCGCGTGCACATCGGGCTCGGCCGCCAGACGACGGTGTCGAAGTTGGAAGTCCGATGGGCCGGTGGCGACACGGTGGCATACCCCATCGACCGCGTCGACGCGCTCGTCACGATCGATCAGAAGAGCGGCCGCGTCTCATACGGGCGTTAGACGTGTGGCCTAAGGCGGAAGGACCGATAGCGCCGTGCTAACATCGGGCGCTCGCCAGTGTCAGATCAGCCATGCCCTACGCGCTCACGCCCGGCTCCTCATCTCCGATCATGCGGTCCCGCCGACATTTTCTGCGTCTGCTCTCGTTGGCGGGAGCGTCGACGGCCGGCGGTCTGTCGGTCTTCAGCGCAGGCGGGTCGGCTGCAGGGCCGCTCTTCTCTCAGCGAGCGGCCACAGGGCCGCTCTTCGAGGAGATTCCGGCAAGCGCGAGCGGCATCACCTGGGTCCATGAGAACGCGATGTCGGCGGAGAGACACCTGCCAGAGACGATGGGCCCGGGCGTCGCGTTTGTCGACTACGACAACGACGGCTGGGTCGATATCTTCATGGTCAACAGTGGCGCGAGCGACTTCTTCCAACCGAAGACGCCGCTGAAGAACGCGCTCTACAGGAACAACCGCGACGGGACGTTCACCGACGTCACCGACAAAACTGGCGTGGCCGGAGGACGGGAGTTCGGCATGGGCTGCGCCATTGCCGACTACGACAACGACGGGTATCCCGACATCCTGGTCACCGCGTACGGGCGCTGCACGCTGTACCACAACAACGGCAACGGGACGTTCACCGATGTCACGGACAACGCCGGAGTCGCGGCTCCCGGCTGGACGACGAGCGCGGTGTGGTTCGATTACGACAACGACGGCCGGCTGGATCTGATGCTGTGCAGCTTTGTCCAGTTCTCGCTCGCGAACAACGTGTTTTGCGGTGACAACAAACTGGGCAAGCGGTTCTACTGCATCCCTCGCGTGTTCAAGCCGACGCCCAGCCTGCTCTATCACAACAACGGCGACGGCACGTTCACCGAGGTCAGCGCAGGCACCGATATCCGGCGCGCGCTCGGGAAGGCGCTCGGCGTCGTGGCGACCGATATCAACGGCGACGGGCTGATGGATCTCTTCGTCGCCAACGACACGGTGCAGAACTTCCTGTTCGCGAACCGCGGCAAGGGCAAGTGGGACGAGATCGGGCTGGGGGCGGAAGTCGGATTCAGCGTCAACGGCAGGCCTCGGTCCGGCATGGGGGTGGACGCGGCGGATGTCAACGGCGACGGCAAGCAGGATCTCTTCGTCGCCAACGTGGATCAGGAGATGTTCTCGCTGTACCAGAACGACGGCAACGAGGTCTTCTCCGACGTCGCGGCCTTTCACGGCGTGGCGCAGGCGACGCGGCTCCTGAGCGGCTGGGGCCTGAAATTCTTCGACTACGACAACGACGGGCTCGTCGATCTGTTCCTCGCCAACGGCCATCCGGATGACATGATCGAAAGCTACTCGCAGCAGGTGCGCTACAAGGAACCGCTGGTGCTGTTCCACCACGACGGGAAGAAGCTCCAGAACGTCACCGCGCAGGCCGGTCCGGTCTTCCAGAAGATGTTTCCCGCGCGCGGCCTCGCGGTCGGCGATTTCAACAACGACGGCCATCTTGACGTGCTCATCGGCAACAACGGGGCAGCGTCCGTGCTCCTCAAGAACAACGCCGGCGAGGGTCACCACTGGCTGGGGGTGAAGCTGGAGGGTACGAGCTGCAATCGTGATGGCGTGGGTGCGACGATCACGTGGTCGGCCAACGGCACGAAGCGAAGTCGATACAAGGCGAGCGGCGGAAGCTATCTCTCCTCGCACGACATGCGCGAGGTCCTCGGCCTTGGCTCCGCCACCCGCGTCGAGTGGATCGAGATCACGTGGCCACAGCCAAGCGGCCGCGTCGAGCGCGTCACCGACGTTCCAATCGACCGCTACGTCACCATCGTCGAAGGTAAAGGACGGGTCGACGGCTGACGTTCACGGAACTCCTCGCGATGATCGCGACGCTCACGAAGAGCACGAAGGAATCCTTCCAATGAGTGCGCGACGTCATCTTCTCAGTTAAAGACTTCATGCTTTGGAAAGGGCCTTGGCATTTCTAGCCGGCCCCCTGTGAGATGGCCCTTCAGGCCTGTGAGCCCATCCACGGTCGAGAGCTCCGTCTTCAACCCCTCCCGATCGGTCTTCCAGGTGGACAAAAGCTGCGCGAAGCCGCTCTCGCCCTGCCCGTCCGCGAGCTACTGGACGGGCGAGAGGAGGCCCACTGAAGTTCGTACTTGTTGTGCTCTTCCTGATCGCTGTCGCAATTGGCCTCGTCGGGCTCGAGCGGTACAGCGCTGGCTTGGGTCTCGAGAGGTTCATGACCCGGACGCGTCAGGTCACCAACGCGATGCCGGAGGATGCGGTCATCAAGAAGATGGGCGGCCAGCCGAACGACCGGATCGACCTGCCTCTCCATAAGGAAGACTACGACACGTGCCGGAAGGCGGGCGCTGCCACGTCATGGTGTACCTCTGCGACCACGTCGGATGGTTCAGGAATTTTGGGCTTACTTCATGGTTGTGCCTACTGAAAAGTCAGTACTTGTTGATACCTTTGATTTTGCAGGCAACTACGGCATACGCTCACCGGGCATCATGTCCGTCTTCCTTGCGCTCCTGCTGACCCTGCGAAGTTGCGCGCGCTCGCGCGCCGTCCTGCAGCTAGAAGTGCTGGCCTTGCGTCACCAGCTGCAGGTGCTTCAACGGACACGGCCGCCTCGGCGGATGCGACTCGAGAAGGCGGACCGCTGGCTCTGGATGTCGCTCTCACGCGTGTGGACCGAGTGGCGGTCGGCGCTCGTGATCGTGAAACCCGAGACGGTCATCGCCTGGCACCGCCGCGGTTTTCAGATGTTCTGGACCTGGAAGAGCCGGCGACGCACCGGTCGACCGACCGTCCCGGCGGACGTGCGCGTGCTGATTCAAACGATGTCGCAGACGAACCTGCGATGGGGCGCGCCTCGGATCCACGGCGAATTGCTCAAGCTGGGGATTGACGTCTCTCAAGCCACGGTCGCGAAATACATGATCCCCTGTCGACGTCCGCCGTCACAGACGTGGCGTACGTTCTTGACCAACCACGTCGGGCAGGACTTCTTCGTGGTGCCGACGGCGACCGGCCGGTTGCTATTCGTGCTGGTGATCCTGGCCCACGCGCGGCGACGCGTCGTGCACGTCGGTGACGGAACATCCAACGGCGGCGTGGACCGGTCAACAGCTCCGCGAGGCGTTCCCTTGGGACCAGGCGCCGCGCTATCTCGTCCGAGATCGCGATCAGGCATTCGCCGGTTGGGCGAACACCGCGAAGGCGATGGGGATTGAAGAAGTCCTTACGGCCCCGCGCTCCCCGTGGCAGAACGCGTACGTTGAACGGTTCATTGGCTCCGTGCGGCGCGAGTGTCTCGATCACGTCATCGTGTTGAGCGCGACCGGACTGCAGAGGCTGATGCACGTCTATTGCGCATACTATGAACAGTCCCGCACGCACCTGTCGCTGACCAAGGACGCGCCGATCCCCCGCCCGATTGCGACGCCTGGCGACGGTCTGGTCGTGGCGATCCCGCAGGTCGGCGGACTTCATCACCGGTACGAGCGGCAGGCGGCCTGACCCCAGACTTAACCGACTCCCCCGACCAGCCCAAATCGCTGCTCGCCGACACCGCTGCGCGGGCCGACAATTTAGACCAGTTCGCGACGTAGTTGATGCCGCTCTCGTCCGACGGTCGATGCGACGA
>Ga0184612_10001133_pt1 | contig 12861 bp, 12 predicted proteins | sample PLM3_60_coex_FD_133163 | JGI IMG/M metagenome (GOLD analysis project Ga0184612, IMG submission 133163) | Groundwater sediment microbial communities from an aquifer in East River, Colorado, USA - PLM3_60_coex | ecosystem: Environmental > Terrestrial > Soil > Riparian zone | place: USA: East...
GAAGGGCCACAAGCAGCGCGAGCCCGAGACCGCCTCGTGGCCCACTCCGTGGGGCCGGGGCCGGCCCGGTTGGCACCTCGAGTGCTCGGCGATGGCGATGCGCTACCTGGGTCCGCGGTTCGACATCCACACCGGCGGCATCGACAACGTCTTTCCGCACCACGAGGACGAGATCGCTCAATCGACACCGATCGTCGGGGAGGTCCCCGCGCGCCACTGGGTCCACGGCGAGTTCCTCCTCATGGCCGGTCGCAAGATGGCCAAGTCGGCTGGCAACTTCCAGCGCGTGACGGAGCTCGTCGAGCGTGGCATCGACCCACTCGCCTTCCGGTACCTGACGCTGACGTCGCGCTACGCACGGAAACTCGACTACTCGGACCGGTCGATCGAGGCAGCCGCTGCCGCGCTCGAGTCGCTGCGGGCCGGGCTCAGGGCGTTGGGCGCCCCGCCGGATGACGGCCCGTGGGCGGCGCCGCCGGTGTTGGTGGCCGGGACGGCCGGCGATCGACCGGAGGGCGTCGCGACCGGCGTGGCCGGGCACGGGAGCGAGGGCGACTACCCGCTGACGGACCGAGCGGGCGCGCCGTCTACGCCCTTGTCAGCCGGCGGGCACGCGCTCCACGATCGCTTCGTCGCGGCCATCGACGATGACCTCGACATGCCGGGCGCGCTCGCCCTCATGCGGCGGATCCTCCAGGCGCCCCTCGATGACAACGAGCGCCGCTGGCTCATCCTCGACGCGGACGTTGTGCTCGGCCTCGACCTCCACCGGGTCTGGGACCAGCCAGACGCGACCGAGGCCACGCCTGTGCCCGGCGATGTCCTGGCGCTCGTCGCGGAGCGCGATGCCGCCCGGGCAGGGCGCGACTACACCACCGCGGACGAGCTCCGCGATCGCCTCGCGGCCCTCGGCTGGGACGTGGTCGACGCACCCGCCGGGACGAAGGTGCAGCCGCGCAGCTGAGGGCGGGTTGGAGCTCGCGTACCCGCGACGTAATCGGGTCCGGCAGGCCTGACCCACCGGGTCCGGCCGGTCAGTCGGCCCGCGAGGGCGCCTCTCCGCCTGGTCGGACGAGCAGGTCGCGTCGCGACCCGAAGCGATCCAGGATCCGGTAGAAGTTGCGCTTGCTCTGGCGGTCGCGCTCCTCGTCGGGAAGGCTGGTCCAGCCTCGGTGGTCGTGGCGAGCGACGGGCAATCCCTCGAGTCGGACGGCACGTCGCGGTGGGCTCCCCTCTCCTTCGTCGCGGAGGACGAGACTCCACCAGATGTCGAGGTTTCTGTAGAAGCGGAACCGCTCGTCGAGTGGCCCGCGCTCGGCGAAGTTGGCGCGCCGGAATGCCTGGAGGTAGCCCTCGATGGCATCGACGTCGCCGGCCGGCGCCTCCTCGAACTTGCGGAGGTCGCTCGACACGATCCCCCACCCGCCCACGATGGCCACCGATGGGTCGTCGAGGGCGCGGACGAGCGGCGTCACGATGTCGCCCGAAGGCTCGACGCCCGTGTCGAGGACGATCGCGACCGGACTTGATACTCGGTACAGGCCGATGTTCGTCGCCGCGGCGTGGCCGAGGCGATCGCTCGTCCAGACGATCTCGACCGCGAGCGCGGACGGGTCGGCGCCGTCCGCATCGAGCGCCTCGAGCCTGGCCGCCTGCTCCGGCGACGGCCCGTCCGCGACGACGACGACCGAGGTGCCGGCGGGCGACCCGGCTCGCAGGCCGGCGAGGGCTCGCGCAAGGTCGTCGGGCCATTCGGTGGCGAGCATGATCACAGTCGCCAACCCGACGGCCGGGTCATCCAACCGTGACGGAACGCTCGAGCTCGAGCCGTAGCGAACCCGCGTCCCGTCGGTCACGTCGGGTGGCGCGGCCGGGGTGAGCGCGAAGTCGGTCCCCCGATCCGCGATCTTCCAGCCGGCGGCCTCGATCTCATCGCGCAGGCGATCGGCTTCGGTCCAGTCACGGGCCTCGCGCGCCCGGGCACGGGCATGGGCGGCCGCCAGGACGTCGTCGGGGATGCGCTGGCGGCTCACCCGGGCAGGATAGTCCGCAACGCGTCCGGCACGACCCGCTCCGCCTCCCAGGGTTGCTGCAGACCGGGCAGGATCCGCTCCGCGTAGAGCGCCGCGAGGTGGAACGGCAGGACCGTCCGTGCCAGGGTCAGTGCCTCGCGCCCGGCGGCGGGCGTGACGTGCCCGGCCGCGACCCACGGGCCGAGATAGGCCGTTGCTCGGTCGTCGGGACCGCGATCGGCATAGCCGCGCTCCTCGAACATCGAGGCGGCGGACAGGAAGGGATGCGTGATCGACCCATCCGACCAGTCGAGGAAGACCGGGCCCATCGCTCCGAGGATCACTTCGTCCGCGGTCAGGTCGCCGTGCTCGAGACTGTCCCGGATGCCGCTCGCGGCCAGGGCTCGACACGCCTCGACCCACTCCGGAAGGCGATCCCGTAGCGACTGGGCCTCCCCGCCCGTCAGCCCGCCGGGTCGGTCGGTGCGGAGCAGTTCGTCGTCCGCGAGCAGGCCGGATAGCGATTCGGCGAGGCGTTCGAGCGGTGCGGCTGCCACGCCCGCCACCGAGAGCGCCCCGAGGTCCGCGGCGAGCACGCGCTGCACCTCGGCGAGGCGGGACATCGTGGCCATCCAGACGGCAGGTTCCGGCCCGATCGTTACGAGCGAGGCCCCTTCGACGTGTTCGGTGACGATGCGACCGAGCGACCGATCCGCAGCGACGACTGGCGGCACGATGCCCGGGTCGATGTCGGCGAGGAGCTCCGTCACGGCGATCTCGTGGGCGAACATATCCGGGACGGCCTTGGCCCACAGGCGCCCGCGATCCGTTTCGAACGTCAGCAATGCCGCGCGACCCCACGACCGAACCTGCCGGATCGGACCTCGACGGCGGAGGCCGGCGTCGGCTAGGCGCCCGTCGATCCAAGCGGACATTTCGGCGAGCCAGCCCATGTGGTACCAGGGATGGCGGCTCTCGGTCGCTCCGGGGGTGACAACCGCGAGCTCAGGACCGAGGTCAGCGCCGTCGACCCAGGCGGCCCCGGCGGGCGGTGACCCGCCGAGGAATTCGGCCTCGTAGAATCGTCGGGCCCCGGCGCCGCGCGCGACCGGCTCGTCGACGCTCGCAGCTCGCAATGTGGCGACGTCCAGCCCGTGTCGCGCCCGGATCTCGTCGACAACGATCGAGACGACCTGCCACGGCGGCGGCGTATCGGTCGAGAAGCCCGGGAGCGAGCGGTCCGCCAGCACGAGCAGGCGTCCGTCCTCGGGCCGTCGGATCGCGACCTCGTAGGATGTGCTCATCCCGAGATTCGGGCGACGCCGGTCATCAGTAGACGATAGCGCCGGGACCCCGGGATCCGTAACCAAAGCCCATACCGCGTCGTCATGAGGGAATGGTGCATCGACACGCACTCCTGCTCGCGGTCGTCGTCCTCTTCTCGGCCTGCTCTGGACCCGGTGCATCGGGCGGCGGTACGAAGCCAGGCATCACGCCGATCCCGAACGATGTGACCCTTGCCAAGGCCGACGTGCCGCGCGCCTCGGCCGACCCGACGCTCGCCACAAACGCTGGCAGTGCGATCAACGCCTTCGGCATCGATCTCTACCGCCGCATCGCGACTGGTGACGACAACATGGTCGTCTCTCCAGCGAGCATCGCGCTCGCGCTCGCGATGGCCCGCGCAGGCGCACGTGGCGACACCGCGACCGAGATGGACACGGTCCTGCACGACCTCGCGACCGACGAACACGCCGCCTGGCTCAACGCCCTGGACGCGGCCCTCGCCAGTCGGACCGGCGCGTTCCCCGACGCGAACGGCGAATCCCAGAAGGTCGCGTTGCGAATTGCGAATGCGCCGTTTGCGCAGCGAGGCATGACGTTCGCCGACGGCTATCTCGAGGCGCTCGCGTCTCGATTCGGCGCCGGCCTCCGGTTGGTCGACTACCGGACCCAGAGCGAGGCCGCTCGCAAGGAGATCAACACATGGGTCTCCGAGGGAACCGAGCAGCGCATCCCCGAGCTCCTCGCCCAGGGCACGATCAGCGCAGACGTTCGGCTCACGCTCGTCAACGCCATCTACTTGAAGGCCGCCTGGCTCTCGCCCTTCACGAAGGCAGCGACAGAGGCCAGCCCGTTCACTCGCCTGGACGGTTCTTCGGTCGAGGTCCCGCTCATGCATGGCGGCGGCCCACTCCCGTATGCCTCGGGTGACGGCTGGCAGGCGGTCGAGTTGCCGTACGTCGGCGGGTCGCTCGCGATGACCGTGATCGTCCCGGACGAACTCGCCGCATTCGAAGGGACCCTCACGCCGGAGGTGTTTGCCCAGATCGTCGGTGGGCTGGAGCCTCGAGTGGTCAACCTGGCCATCCCGAAGTTCGGGCTCGAGACCAAGGTGGACCTCGTCACAGTGCTCGCGGCCATGGGCATGCCCAATGCGTTCGGGTCTGCCGCGGACTTCTCTGGCATCACCGCAGAGGAGCAGCTCTCGATCTCCAAGGTCGTCCACCAGGCGAACATCGACGTCGACGAGGCGGGCACGACGGCCTCCGCCGCAACCGCGGTCATCATGCCGAGCAGCGCACCGATCGACCTGGTCACGCTCACGGTGGACCATCCGTTCCTGTTCGCGCTGCGCGATGTCCCGACCGGCGCGATCCTGTTCCTCGGCCAGGTGACGGACCCGTCCGCCAAGGGATGAACCAGGTCCGTCGGGCTTTTACGCCCTCGCGACCAGCCCCATGCGCTCGGCCAGCACGCGCGCATCGCGCGGCATCCCGAAGAGCGTCGCCGAGGTCTGGTCGTGCTGCCAGAGCGATCCGAGGAAGAAGAGTCCGGGGACCTCTGAGACCCCCTGGACCTGCCGCGGGAAACCCATCTCGTCCGTGATCGGCAACTCGATCCAGGCCAGGTCCGGACGGTAGCCCGTGGTCCACAGGATCGTGCCGATCCCGGCTTGGCCGAGGTGGAGCTCCTCGACGATCGGCGGCTCGAAGTCCGCGACGGCACGCGGTTCGGCCGGCGGGCATTCCATCCCCGCGGCCGCGATGAAGGCGTCCACGGTCGGTTGGAGGCGCTCCTCGTAGAAGCGATCCGCGATGGCGAGGTTGGCGTGGAGGTCCGGCACGATGCGCACCCGCTCGCCATCGATGGCGGAGAGCCGCCCTAGCAGCGTGGTTCCGGCCTGACCGATCTGCCGGAGATCCGTGTCATGTCCTCCGTCGTGGCCCGAGAGGTGCGGGTTGGCCGCGAGCCGACGTCGTGGATCCGGCAGCTTGTCGACCGACGGCAGCGTGACTCCCAACGCCTCGCCGCGCTCGGCCAGACTCCAGAGCCAGAAGAAGCTGTCCCGGCCGCGATAGCGACGTGGGGCTCGGCCGGCCGTCCCGACACAGAGGTAGACCTCCCGTCCGTCGGCTCGGAGCTCCTCCACGAGCTGGACCCCCGTCTGGCCGGATCCGACGACCAGCACCGCGCCAGCCGGCAGGTCGGCCGACCGGCGGTAGTCGAAGCTGTGGAGGCTGCACACGCGAGGCGCGAGCCCGTCGGCGATGGCCGGCACATGCGGCCGATGGAAGCCACCCGTGGCGACGACGACTTGGCGAGCCTCGACTAGGCCCTGCGCGGTGTCGAGGACAAAGCCGCCGCCTGCAGCGGCCGCACGGAGCCGGTCGAGGCCGGCCTCGAGCACGACCGGGGCACCGATCGTGGCCGCGTAGCGCGCGACCCGACCCGCGATCTCGTCGCGCGGCATGTACCCGTCGGGGTCGTCGCCGTCGTACGGTGCATCGGGGAACCCGGCGGTCCAGTTGGGGCTCACGAGCTGGAACTGGTCCCAGCGATCCTGCCAGCCGCCTCCCAGGGTCGCCCGGCGCTCCAGGACGACGTGCTCGCGCCCGGCCCGCTGCAGGTGCCAGCTCATCGTCAGCCCCGCCTGGCCGGCCCCGACCACGACGGTGTCGACGCGCCTGGGGAGGGTCGTCATCCTCGCATCTTAGGGTCGTAGCGGCGGGGGGCGGTCGTATATCGGTTCACGCTACATCGGCTCATGATCTCGGTCGGCTCCGGGATCGCCCGGACGACCAGCCCGAGTCCTTCGACTCCATCGACATCATCGACTCGAGGCACAGGTCGTCTACGAGGACTGGCGGACACGGCGCTCTTCCTCCACGACGAAGCGACCGGCAAGGCCGAGCAGCTGGAATGCCGAACGCACGCTTACAGCACCGCCGTCACCAAACCGGACGATCGACCAGGTCGAAATCGGTGGGCGTCGAGCGATCGTGGTGACCTCCTTCGTCCCCAGGAGGGCGCCGCGAGCGATGAAGCCGGCGAACTAATCTACTACCGGATCCTGGAGCCGTTCGCGCCCGAGTAGCCGGGGATGCTGGTGCGACCAGGGTCAACTCCGGGCGACGCGGGCGTGCTACTTCGAAACGGTGCCAACCATCGATTCGATCGTCTGGCTTGCGCACTCGAAGTCGTTGCAGGCCGCGAAGATCACCTGCAACGTCACCGGCCCTTTCTTGACCTTGCCGATCTGCTGCTCCAGGACAATCTCGAACGGGATGTCCGTGCCCGGGCAATCGGTGATATCGGCGAAGCCGATGTAGTCGGCCGCCTCCGGGCCTTCGCCCTGGTCGAGCTCGACGATGACGACGGACTGGAACGTGGTCGGGGCGCTGCAGCGCGCGGTTCCGTGGAAGGTAACCCGCTGGTGCTTGAGGATCCCGACCGGATCCAGCGTGACGTCGACGACCTGCGCCGGCGGCCCGACGTCGAGGTTGAACGTGAGGCTTCCGCCAGTGATGCCGCCGAACGGGCTGGCGCCGACCGCGAACAGGTAGGTCGTGCCGGCCGAAGCGTCGAAGCGGACGGCCGACTGGAGGGTGCGGCTGTCGTCGCCACAGGCGAGCTGCTCGAAACCGCCGGCTCCATCGTCGGTACCGATGTAGAGCGTCGTGTCGTAGTCGCTCCCGAAGGTCGTCGCGCCCAGCGGCCCCGTCTCGGTCGCCGTGTACTCGAACCAGACCGTCGCCGGATCCGGCCCGAGGTCCGGACCGAAGCAGTAGCCGGGATCGCCGGGCGCAGAGGTGGCCTCGGTCGTGTCGATGGTGACGGTGAATGGGATCGAGCCGATCACGATCGGTGTGGCGACATCGTCGTTCGAAGGCGCCGCGGCCAGCGCCGACGGGACGTTGAGGGCCACGAGCGCGAACGCTCCGGCAAGGGCAGTTAGGCGACGTTTCATCGTGGTCCTCCTCGATGGTGCCGTCCCGAGCGGGTCGGCCGTGCGTCGAAGCGACCTTACCGGCGAGGGGGACGCCGAGCAAACGCTAGGTCCCTTCCGGCCTCCTGACTCATGGACCCGCAAACGACGCCCCAACCCGAAACACGGGTCGGGTTTCGTCATCGCTACGGCGTCATCGACTCCCGTTGGGTTTCTGTCGCCGGGACGGTGCCGGCACGAGACAGGACCTCGACCTGCTCGGCCACGAAGGTCGTGCCTGGCGAACAGATCGAGTCCCCGATGCCGTCGGTCGGTCCCGAGACCGCGAGCTCGTCCCCTTCGCGCGCGACCACATGGCCGCGGTCGTCGAGCAACCGCAGCGGATGGAAGCCCTCGTCCCAGCCGTCAGGCCAGAAGACGTCGACACGACGGCCGGACGGTTCTTCGAGCCACAAGCACTCGACGAGCTCCCCTCCCGGGCTGAGACCGCCGACGAGTCGACCCGACATCGCGCCGTACGTGTGCGTAGTCGTGACGGTCGTTCCCCCGACGCAGCCTGCGAACGCGAGTGCGCTGACGAGCATCGACAGAAGCCTCCACCAGCGACCGGCCCGTAACGCGCTACTCACGCGTATCACGTTATTCTCGCAGGGGGGCCCGCGTCAACCCGAGGTTCGGACCTAACCCAGGTGCTCCCGTAAGAAGGCCACCGTCCGCTCTAAGGCGAGCTCCGCGGCATCGGCCTGGTAGGCGTCGCGCGACGGCTCCGCGAACCAATGCCCCGTACCCGGGTACCGGTGGAACACGACATCGCGACCCGCCGACCGCAACATCGCTTCGAACTCCGCGACCCACTCGCTGGTCTCATACGGATCCGTCTCGGCAAAGTGCCCCAGGACCGGCACCGTCGAGCGGGCGAGGAACGGGCCGTCGGTCGAGCCGTAGTACAAGACGGACGCGACGAGGCCGTCGCGCTCGGACGGGCTCCACATGGCCGGATGCGCGCCGAACGAGAAACCCAACGCCGCCAGCTTCGCCGTCGGACCGACCAGCTCAGCCAGCCGATCGACGGCGGCGAGAGAGATGGCATCGATCGCGGCATCGTCGGCTCCACGCGCCAGGCGCTCGGCATCTTCGATGGTCGACGCCACTAGGCCCCCGAACATGTCCGGCGCGACCACCGCGAAGCCTGCGCCGGCCAGCCGCTCGGCATAGGCGATGACGTCGTCGTTCAGGCCCCACCACGGATGAAACACGACCACGCCCGGAACTGCCGATGCTCGATCGCCCGCAACGTACAGGCGTGACGTCGCCGCGCCCGACCCGATCGTCTCGAACTCGCCCACGTGAACCTCCCGATCTGTTCCGCTTTCGCCGGATTCTGCGCGGTGGGTGTGTCAGGAACTGTCATGTTTGCGGGAAATGATCGAGGCCGCCCACCGAAGTGGGCGGCCTCACGTGCGGCCCGATGCCGGTGTCCGGGTCAGCCAGCCAGTGCGACCGCGCGATCCGTGTCCACCATGAGCTCGGATGGCGACCCGGTCGGCGCCGCGGAGGGGTCGATGCCGTGGACCGACGTGGCCCGTCCGATGAACCACTTCGTGAAGTCGTCGTCGGCGCGCATCAGCTGTGCCATTGCCTGACCCGGATCGTCGCCTTCGAGCGTCACGATCACGAGGTCACCCATCAGCGTCGACTGCAGGAAGGTGCGCTCGTGAAACGCCGGCCCGCCGGCGGGACTCGACGAACTCATCGCGCCGCGGTCCGTTCAACTCCGCCACCCAGGCACGCCACTCATCGGTCTTTCCGGGCAGGCCTCCCTCCGATGCCCCGAGTATGCGCGCCCGATCGCCGAATAGATAGGAGGCCGCCTTGGAGGCCGCCGGTCTGGCACGCGGCCGCCTCGGCTTGCCGTCTCTCTGCCGTCACGCTCGCACAGTGAGGAGTCGACCTCTAGTGCTTTCGCTCCGATGCGGCTTCGGCAAGACGGATCGCGCTGACGACCTCCTGCATCGCGTTCGCCAGCGGCATGTACAGGCTCGTCCCCTGCGCGAAGGCGGTGTTGGCCTCCTCGATCCGTCGGAGTCCGCCGAACGTCAGCACCGTCAGCGCGGTCCTGTCCGGGCCGGGCAGCGGCGCGTCGGTCACGGGTAGAAAGGCATCGATCATGCCCTCGGCGATACGGATCGCGCCGATCGAGGCTACGGCTGCCTTTTCATGCCCTCCGGCACCGATGGATCCACCGCCCGAGCTCAGATACATGCTGGTCGTCCCGTCGATCAACGAGATGATCGTGGCGACGCCTCGATCGACGCTCCAGTCCATCACCACGCCCCAGGCGTTCGGCGCGTCGGGGGTCGGCTGGATCCCGACCGACCCAGGGTCGAGCTTGATGATGGCGCCACGCAGGTCGGTGTAGATCCTGGCGACCTTGCGTGACGATTCGGACGGCCCCTCTTGCTCACCCAGAATTCGCCGGATGAAGCGCATCGAGAGCCATCGTACCCAACCGTGCCGGCGCTGTGGCCGCAGCCACCTCCGTTACGATGTGGGAGATGCGACCGCCTCTTCTCGCCGACGCCTTCGCCCATCACGTCTGGGCCACGATCCGCGTCCTCGACGCGTGCGCGGACCTGGACGAGGCGCAGCTGGCGACGACCGTGCCGGGCACCTACGGCTCGATCCTCGACACGCTCCGCCACATCGTGGGCGGGGACGTCTTCTACCTGGATGTCCTGCGCGGTGGCGAGCCGGAGCCCTTCATCAAGGCGAGGAGCGACATCACGACACTCCGCGCCGTGATGGAGGCCCACGATACGGTCTGGCAGCGCCTGGTCGCTGGCGACCTCGATGCCACGACAGACGTCATCGAATACGAAGACAGCGATTACGAAACGCATGCGCCGCTCGGGATCCGGCTCGCCCAGGCGCTTTACCACGGGACGGATCACCGCAGCCAGGTCTGCACGGCACTCACGACCCTCGGCATCGAACCGCCGGCCATCCAAGCGTGGGATTTCGCCGCCCTGGACAGCCGCCTGTTCACGATCAAGACGACCGGAGCGGCCGAACCGTCCTCGTGAGCCGATGCACGCCGCATTGACTTCGCCGAGGGACGCGCGCAGGATGCCGATCTGGACTTGAAGAGCTCCCTGCGTCCCGCGCGAGTGGTCGTCACCGTGAGGACCATGCGCTAGCTCGTCCTCTTCGCCAGGGTCAGGCGCCCGTCGCCAGTCTTGGTCGACGTGCCTGCCATCGCGCATCGTGCTGCGTCGGTGGGATTGCAGAGGTGATCGCCATGGCACCTACCCAGGATCGCTCTGGCCTGCTTGGCGCTGCCCGGGCCGCAGCGGGCGACCTCGCTTTCGGGGAGGCAACGAAACCCCCTCTGATCAGCGGCCAAACCGTGATAAGCCGAAGAGCTGCGATCGCCGGTGGGCTGGCCGGTTTGGGCGGCCTGATGCTCCTCCCGGGACAGTTGATAGCCCGCGAGGCTGTGCCGAGCGACTCCTTCGTCATCCTGCTAAAGGGCTTCTATCAGCCCGTTGTCCACGCACCCGACCTTGGCCTGTCCACGGTAGACCTGCATGATGGTTCGTACTCGACAACGAAGATCTACCCAGTCAGCGGAATTCCGGGCAACACCAACGCGCAGAAGTCGATCGGCGACTTCTACGTTCAGTTCGTCGGGGACCTGTGCGCCTATCACATCCCCGGAGGCTCATTCTCGATGCAATTCACGGGGGCCGACTACGTGGTCGTCGACGACGGGGTCGGCGGGAATTTCTGGGAAGGAACCTTCGAACTCACGGTCCTGGAGGCGACCGGGATCTATCGACCCTTCAAGGGTGGCCATAACCACATGGTCGACAAGCTGCACTTCCTAGCTCCCGGGGACGGCTCCGGCGGCATCGACGAGTACTGCTTCTGCTTCATCAGCCGTCCGTGAGCAAGAGAATCGTCGGCCGACGGCCCTGAGCGCCCGGCCGTAGGCCGGCTCAGCCGTCCCAGCGGACGACGATCTCCCCCTCGATCCCGGGCAGCGGCAATGATGCCGCCTCCGCCTCGACCTCCGCGCGCTCCTGCGGCGAGAGCGCCCGCCACGGGCTGATCGAGAGTTTCGCCTGGGCGCGCCGCCACGTCCCGACGACCTCGCCCGCGACGACGACGGAGCCCGGCCAGACGCGGGGCGTCCACAGCTCGCCGCGGCGGTCGGCATCGGGCACGAGGAGTTCGCGGTCGACACCCTGGAGGAGGAACCAGGGGTCGCCGCTCGGGAGGAGGCGCGCGGCCGCGGGACGTCCGTCCCCGGCCTGGAACGCCGGCTCGTCCCTCCCGAGGATCCAGGCGTCGCCGATCGGTGTGCCAACCGGCACGAGCTCATCGGCCAGCGCCTCGAAGGCCGCACGGCCATCCGCCGGGCCGATCCCCGCCCACTGTGCGAACGCCGCCGGCGACCCCGGTCCGAACACGTGGAGATACCGGCGTGCGAGCTCGAGACGCGCGTCCGCCAGATCGACGTCCGGGGCAGGCACCATCCAGACCGTCGGCTGCCGGGCACCATCCCATCGCAGCACGACCCGGCCGGTCGGGGCGGCATATCGGAGCCGGTTCGGGTGGACGCCCAGCCCGTCGCCCGCCTCGCCGTACGGCAGCCGCCGGCCGTCGAGGAAGGCCTCGAGCTGGTCCGCAAGGCCCTGCGCCAACGATCGGCCCTGCGCGTCGTCCGTCAGCCGCCCGAGCGTGAACACCGCCCGGTCGGACGCCGCGACGATGTAGGCACTGAACCGGGGACCCCAGACCTGGACGAGCGAGGGATCCTCCCACGTCGAGGGCTTGGTCCCCTCGACCCGCGCGTGGATGGACAGGAGCGCGGCACGGGGCATGCTGTCCTGGAGGCCGGCCCACGCAGCCCGCCGCAGGGAATCCGCTCCGGGCGGGAGTCGCTCGTCAAGCGCACCTGCACGGCGCCGGAAGGCGAGGATCTGCGAGCGCGTGAGGGCGAGGCGGGTCGTCGTCACCTCCCAAGTGTCGCCTGCCACGCCGCGTCCGTCGACGGCGCGACGCGCGCTCAGGTCGCGTCGACGGATCCAGTGGCGCCTTCGAGTTCGAAGACGCACCGACCCTCGGCCGCTTGCTCCGGATGGTCGAGATCGACACCATCCAGGATGCGCATGAACCGGACGCCGAACGGCACGCCACGGGCGACCGGACCAAGGACGTCGCGAAAGAACGCCACTCGCTGTGTCGGATCCAGCTCGGTCGCGGTGATGTCCTCCCTGCGGCCCCGCACGGTGATGGTCGCGCGGCCGGCAGCACGCAGATTGCGCACCCAATTGACCTCACCCCAGGGGGCCCACACCCACCGCCTGCCTGAGACCGCGATGATCGCCACCGGCGCGGTACAAGGCAGGCCACTCGTCCGGCCGCGAATGGTGACGAGCCCGTTGTAGCCCATCGGGATGCCGGCGGCCAACAGGACCTTGGCGATCGGGTTGAAGATCGTGACCCAGGTTGGCGCGCTGGCCACGCTGTTCGTTCGTCCACTCATCTGCATGTCTCCATTCGTGCGTCGGTCTGTTTCGGGTGTCACAGAGATGACCCACACGACGGCGCGAA
>Ga0184612_10001134_pt1 | contig 12860 bp, 8 predicted proteins | sample PLM3_60_coex_FD_133163 | JGI IMG/M metagenome (GOLD analysis project Ga0184612, IMG submission 133163) | Groundwater sediment microbial communities from an aquifer in East River, Colorado, USA - PLM3_60_coex | ecosystem: Environmental > Terrestrial > Soil > Riparian zone | place: USA: East...
CAATGACGCAACCGACAGCATCGACTTGATCGTCGGAAGGTGCGTCGTCTCCTTGGTGTACACCTTCTGGCCGTCCGGCCCAGCGATGTACTTGATGAACTTGACGGCCTGGTCCTTGGCCTTCGAGTCGGGAATAAGCGCCATGGACCAGCCACCGGCCCAGGTCGCGCTCTTGTCGCCCGCCTTGGGAATCGGGATATAGGTGAACCCGTACTTGGTGTTCGGGGCGTACTTCGCCGCATTGGCGATCTGCCAGTCTCCGCTGATGGTCATACCCAGCTTGCCGGTCCAGAACGGGAACTGCTGCTGAGGCGAGTTGGGCGGCCAGTTGGTGCTGACCCAGCGGGCGACCTGCTGCGGGCCGTGCGCCTTCTGCCAGTCATACATGAACTGGTAGCCGGCGACCACGCCGGGATCCGTGGGAGTGACCTTGCAGGCAGCGATGTCGGCGAACTTGCCGCCGTACACGAAGCCCCACGTGTAGTGCCAGCCCTGATCGAAGGCGCCTGGGTTGCCGCCGGCGTTGGGACCGCCCGGCATCCAGCCCATGACGTCGTAGTTACCGCTGGCGTCCTTCTTGTTGATCTTGTCCGCGATCTTGGTGACGAGCTCGATCGTCGGGGCGCCCTTCGAGATATCCAGCTGGGCCGGATCCTCGCCTGCCGCCTGGATCAGGTCCTTGTTGTACCAGAGCGCTCGAGCGTCGGTGTCGAATGGGACCGCGTACGTCTTGCCCTTGTACTGGGTCTCGTTCCAGGCAAATTCGAGATGCTCACTCTTAAGCGCCGCGATGTCGGCAGGAAGCTCCGCGAGAACGCCCTCGGCGGCGCGCTGCGGAACCGTGAACCGGTCGGCCATGTAGACGTCCGGCGCGACACCACCGCGGATCGAGGTGATGAGCTTGGTGACGTCGGTCTCGCTGCCGGGAACGATCGTCATCTTCACGCAGATGTCGGCATTCGCCGCGTTGAACGCGTCGACGATCTTCTTGAGCGTATCGGAGTCCGGCGGCGTGTGACTCGTCCAGAACTTGACCACCGTGGCCGAGCTCGCGCAGGACGCTCCTGTGATTGCCGACGGCTCGGCGCTCGCGCCGCTGGCGGCGGGGGGCGGGCTTGCCGCTCCAGGCGAGGCGCCCGGGCTGGCGGACGGTCCGCAGGCTGTTGCAACGATGGCGAGCACCGCCAGGGTGACCAACCACCGGAATCGTCCGAGAGACGGACTCATGGCTCCTCCTATGCGATCCCCCAACAATCACGCAAAACGCTGGCTTGGCCACGTGGCGCGGAGGCCGCTCAGAGCACGATGTCTCCCGATGAATCACTCCCACCGTCAGCTGGAGCGGAGACAATGCCTCGCGTGCGCAGCGTGGAGAAAGGTCGGCGGCGCGCAGCTCCTCCTGGCGCGCTAGTGGTCCGGGCCCATCCGGGTCGGACCTGTCCACTGGTGTCATAACGTACTCGGAGTCCGGTCGTCAAGATTCAGAGTCGACACAAGGGGTTGGCGGCGCTGGAAAACGGCTCGTCCAGAAGGGCCGCAGCGAACCCGGAGTACAATGTGATTCGCACGTGCGATCAGGAGACGAGCCAATGGACATGATCTGGATGGTTGTCTGGCTCAGCCTCGCGGCTGTCCCGCTCGCGGTAGCCTCCGGCTGGCTCGTCGGACCCGGCAGTCGACCGCTGGCAACGCTCATGCTGGGTCGCGACGCGTGGCGCCGGGCGCAGGCGGCATGGCCGGTCGGTGTCCAGGAGGACGACGACGTCACCTGGCACTTCGGTGGTGCGGGCACGGCCCCGGTCTCGTCCGATGCTTCCGGGCGGCCGTCGATCGAGCCTGAGACGGAGCGCGTCCGGGCCACCCTGCGCGTTCGTTCTCGCTAGCCGTCGGCGACCGGTGGGGCCGCGCGCACCGCCGCGCCGGTCTCGCGCAGCCGATCGTGCGTGCCGCTCATCCAGTCGATCCCGGTGGGCAGGTAGCGCTTGGGCATCGTGGCCACGATCGTGTAGTTGGCGTCGCACACGTTCGCAATGGGCGAGCGGGACGCCTGGGTGACCAGCTGGTAGGTGTCCATGACGGAGAGCCCTGTCTGGGTCGAGATCCACCCGATCAGCTGGGTGTGGGCGATCCGGAAGGCATCCTCCAGGGGGCGGTACGAGCCCGCGACCATGATCGACTCATCGTCCTCGAAGCGTGGCCATTCGCAATAGACGCCCTTGATCAGGTCCACCGTCAGGAGGGTGTTCATGGCGCCCTCCACGGCGACCCCGCAGACCTCGCCCTCGCCCATCGTGTAATGCCCATCGCCGATCGAGAAGAGTGCGCCTTCGACGTTCACGCCGAGATAGATCGTCGTGCCCGCTCGCGCCTGGGGCGCATCCATGTTCCCGCCGAACGCCTCCGGGACGAGGACGTTGCGAGCCTCGAAAGCCGCCGGAGCGACGCCGATCGTTCCCAGGAACGGCGCCAGCGGGAGGGGCGTGGAGTGGTCGGAGTCGAGCGCACGGAACAGGACCTCCCCGGCAGCCCTGTCGACCGAGTACACCCACGTTCGCTCCGGCAGTGGCGGCTGGAGGGTCGGCGTGTATTTCGACCCGGTCAACGAGCCGAACAGCGGCACCGTGGTCGAGACGGCCCAGTCGCGGGCGGGCTGCACATCGATGAGGTGAATCGCCAGCGTATCCCCGGGCTCGGCTCCTTCGACGTGGAACGGACCGGTCTGGGGATTGATGAACGGGTACTCGATCGACCGGCTCGGCAGGTCGTCGGCAGTCCTGATGCGTCCCGCGAAGGCGTCCTCGGTGAACAGGTCCAGTATCTCGCCGGGGCGGACGCGCATGATCGCCTCGCAGCCCCCGAACGTCCAGGCGAACTGGTCCTTGGTTGGAACGAAGCGAGTGACGGCGGTCTGGCTGCTCACCGGCGCCTCCGATCTGGCGAGGTTGCGATCGAGCCATCCTACCCACTGCCAGACCTGTTGAACGGCCCGGGTGTGGCGGGCACGACGCCCGGGCCGAGAGCCTGACACACTGACCCGGTCTAGCGCCCCTACCGTGGGACCTGCGGTGAAGCTGGTCGCGATCGGCATCGGCAGCATCATCTTCGGCGTCGAGCTCCTGCGCGACGTGTTCCGCGTGCCTGAGTTCCGGGGCGCCGAGCTCTGGCTGGTCGATGTGAATGGCGACGCGCTCGGACGGATGACGAAGTTGGCTGATCGGCTAAACACCGCCGCCGGCTGGGATGTGTCTGTTCGAGCCTCGCTGGACCGGCGGGAGGCGTTGCCCGACGCGGACTTCGTCGTGACCTCGGTCGCACTCAACCGCATCGCCACCTGGCGGACGGACCATAAGCTCGCGCTCGGCCATGGATTCGCCAGCGTCCTGTCCGAGAACGGCGGCCCGGGCGGCCTGTCGCACACGCTGCGCTCCGTCCCGCTGGTCCTCGACATCGGGCGCGACGTGGAGCGCCTCGCGCCGCACGCGCTCATGCTCAACTACACGAACCCCGAAAATCGGGTCTGCCTGGCGCTCCGTCGCTACACGTCCCTCAGCGTCATCGGGCTGTGCCACAGCGTGGCCGAGGCGATCGACGACTGCGCACGACTCCTCGACCGTGGGGACGAGATTGAAGTCCAGGCAGCGGGCGTCAACCACTTCACCTGGTTCGTGTCCATCCGCGACGCTCGGGACGGCAGCGACCTGATGCCCGAGTTCCGGCGACGCATGGCTGCGGCCGAAACCGGTCAGGCTCCCCTGCGGCGCCTCCTCGTGGAGCGACTGGGAGCGTGCCCGGCGATCGACGACGATCACGTCGGCGAATACCTGCCCTGGGCCGCCGAAGTCATCGGCACGACGGGCTACGACTTCGACGCGTTCGAGGAGCGTGGCCAGACGGCCGTCGCGACGCTCGATGGGTGGGGATCGGGCGATCGATCCGTGGATCCCCTCCTCGCGACCCCATCCAACGAAGCCCTGGTAGACCACAGCGCCGCCGAGATCATGGGCGACGTCATTGCAGGCCGGACGCGACGGCGCCCGTCGTTCATCGTCCCCAACGCGGGCTGGATCGAGAACCTGCCGCTCGACTCCGTGGTGGAGGTCCCGGGCCTCGTACAGGACGGCGTCCCCCAGGGCATCGCGGTTGGCTCCCTGCCCGAGCACGTGGCGGCCCTGGTCCGGCACGAGCTGGCGGTCCAGGACCTGGCCGTGCAGGCGGCCGTTGAGGGCTCTCGCGACCTGGCCCTTCGAGCCCTGCTCATGGATCCGATCGTCACTAGCGTCCGCGCCGCGGAGCGGTTCCTCGACGACGTCCTGCGCATCCATCGGGACCACCTGCCGCGATTCTGGTCGTAGCGCGACCGACCGCCGATCGAGAACAATCCATCGAGAACGGGGCCGGAATCGACGACGGCCCGTGAGCGTTGTGCTCTCGGACCGTCGCGAGGACCGGTATCGGTTGAAGTTTCGCCGATGGGCGATGGGCCTAATTCCAGCCCACCGAGGACCAGCTGTTGCCGGACCACGAGTTCCCGGACCAGCTGTTGCCGGACCACGAGTTCCCGGACCAGCTGTTGCCGGACCAGCTGTTGCCGGACCACGAGTTCCCGGACCAGCTGTTGCCGGACCAACTGTTGCCGGTCCAGACGCTGCCGTTCCATGTCCCGTCCGACCACGAGTTGCCGGCGGCCTGCAGAGCGGCCATCTCCGCGGAGACGAAGGGCTTTCCGAAGATATCGCGCTCGCCGTTGAGGACGACTCCGTCGAGGGTCAGGTGATCCGACCCGCGGGCGGCTTCGAGGAGACCCAGACCCGTAGCGGGGACGAAGTACTGGCCGGACTTGGCGGCGCCCATCGTCAGGAGGCCGGCCAGTGCCAGCTCGCCGTTGCCCTGCTGCCGACCGCTGTAGCCGCTGAGGTGAGCGGCGCCCTGGTTGAGGAACGCCTTGACCTGGTCGGGCGACCAGCTGGGGTGCTTGTCGAGGACCAGGGCAACCGCGCCCGACGTGATCGCTGCGGACTCCGAGGTGCCGCTGCCGCGCAGGTAGCGGGCCGACAACACACCACCGGGATGGTTGAGGTCGATGTACGAGTTGGGGACCCGCAGGCCCTGGATGTGCGCGCCGGGGGCGATGAGATCGGGATTCCGGCAGGCCAGGTTGCAGTTATTGCTGTTGGCCGAGAAAGTGGCGACCTCGTCGTCCCAGATCGCCGGGGTGCCCATCGAGTCGGAGGCGCCGACCGCCATGATCGTGGGGTTGTAGGCCGGATCGGCCAGGCCCGGGGCATTGGCGCCCCTCTGGTAGCCGCTGTTCCCACCGGCGGCGACGACGACGATGCCGGCCTTCCAGGCCTGCTCGACGGCGAAGGACAGCGGATCGACCGCGTAGCCCTGCGTCGAGTTCGTGCCGTAGGACAGGTTGAGGACGCGGATGTTCATGCCGTTGTCGTTCTTGTGCTGCACGACCCAGGCGATCGCCGCGATGACCTGCGAGACATCGGTGCCGCCATCGGCGGTGCCGACCTTGATGCTCAGGATCCGCGCGTCGGGCGCCATGCCGCGATACGCCGAGGCCGGAGCCTGGCTGTAGGGCGCGGTGAGCGCGTCGTCGTGACCGGCGATGAGACCGGCCATGAACGTGCCGTGGCCGGACGTGTCGAGGTTGGTCAGCTCGGGCGACTGCGACTCGAGCGACAGGTCGGGTCCGTAGATGACCTTGCCGGGGGTGCTGAGGCCGTTGACCGGCGAGACGCCGGTGTCGATGAGCGCGACGGTGATGCCCTGGCCCGTGTAGCCGGCGTCCCACCAGGTGTCCGCGCCCAAGTAGTCGGTCGTGGACGCCATCGAGTTGACGTCGGTCGCCGGGTTGTACTCGGCGGCCGCGACGCTGGCCGGGCCGGCCGTTCCGACGGCGATCGAGAAGACGAAGGAGGACGTCAGGGCGACGGCGCGACGGCGCGTCCCGGTGAGGTCAAGGCTCCAGCCGAAAGTCGGCGTCATCGCACGGACCAGGCTGGTCGGAATCCGGCGTCTCGGCCCGCGGCACGATCTGCCCGGCGAGGCTGGCGCTGCTGTATGGAGGCTGCGCGCTCTGGCTGCATCATCGAAGTCCACCTTCAGGAGGGCCTGGTGATGCGGCGCCTGGCAACCGGGCGGTCTTGGGGGCCGTTCCCTGCAAGATCCCTGGCTTTGCGTCCCCGTCTCTCGGCGGGTTTGCCTTGTTTTCAGACCGGATCCGACGACAGATTTGTCTCTGCCACCGACCTGAAAGCTATGCCTTTCGGCGGGTCGCCCCAATAGCACTTAAGTACTGGTTGGTGCGCCGCCGCATAGCCCCTTCGGCGGCTGGCTCGCCCGCCCGATCGCGACCCCCCGGGATCGCGCGCGCCTACTCGCGCGACGAGATCAGGGACACGCCGCTCTGGACGAAGAGGCGCTTGAGCTCCGCGGCGGCGAGAGGCCGGGCGACGTAGTACCCCTGGGCTCGGTTGCAGCGCAGCTTCTTGAGGCGCTCCAGCTGGAAGCGCTCCTCGACGCCTTCCGCGATGACGGTCAGACGGAGCGCCCGTCCCATCGACACGATCGCGCTGGCAAGCTCCCAGCTGTGCGAGTCGCCATCCTCAACCGCGACGAAGTCGCGGGCGATCTTGATGGCCGTGGCCGGGAACCGCTGGAGGTAGCTCAGCGACGAGTAGCCCGTGCCGAAATCGTCGACCGCGATGCCCACGCCCAGGCCTCTCAGGGCCCGCAGCTTGGCGATCGCGTCTTCCACGTTCTGGAGCAGGGTCGTCTCAGTCACCTCGAGGACGACGGTGGCGGGATCGATGCCCGACGAGGACACGATCGCGGCCACCTGGTCCACGAAGTCGGGCTGCTCCAGCTGGCGGGCCGCAACGTTCACGCTGATCTCAAGATTGTGCATGTCCGGCCAGCGGTCATGCCACTCCTTGGCCTGCCGGCACGACTTGTCGAGCACCCAGCGGCCGATGTCCAAGATCAGGTCAGACTGCTCGGCCACGCCGATGAACTCGCCCGGCCAGATGATGCCCCGGGTGGGGTGCTCCCAGCGGATGAGGGACTCGAGCCCCGTCATATGGCCCGTCGCCAGATCCACGATCGGCTGGTAGTGGAGGACGAATTCCTCGGCGACAACGGCCCGCTGCAGGGAAGCGGTAAGCGTGTGCCGTGCCACGACGGCCGTGGCCATCTCTGGCTCGAAGAAGGCCACCCGGTTCTTCCCGCGCGCCTTGGCCGAGTACATGGCGACGTCGGCGTTCCGGAGCAGCTCGTCGGCCGAGCCGGACCCCGGATGACCGGTAGCGACGCCGATGCTCACGTGAGCGTTGACGACCACGCCGTCCGAGGGCGCGCCGGTATCGAAGGCGCCGATGAGTCGTTCCGCGACCCGTCGCGCGACGGGCAGGTCCGGCGTGTCCCACAACAGGACCGCGAACTCGTCGCCGCCGATGCGGGCCGCGAGGTCGCCCGCCCGCAGGGTTGCCTGGATGCGCTCGCCGACGGCCGCCAGGAGGGCATCGCCGGCGGCGTGGCCCAGGGTGTCGTTGACGATCTTGAAGTCGTCGAGATCCAGGAACAGGACCACCGGGACCATTCCAGAGGCATCGGCCGACTCGAGCCGCTGGGCCACGCTCTGGGCGAAGAAGGCACGGTTGGCGAGACCCGTCAGGGCGTCGTGGTAGGCCTTGTGCTGGAGCTCCTCCTTGAGGCGCGACAGTGAGCTGAGGGACTGCTCGAGCTGGCCGTTCTCCAGGGCCACCGCGGTGTGGCTGGCGAGGGTCTCAAACAATTTGAGATCGTCGGCGTCGAACGCGCTGATGTCGCTCAGGCGGTTGGCCACCACGATCGCACCCATGAGGCGTGACTCGCCAACGAGCGGCGCGTAGATCGCGTTCCGGAAGCGGCCCCGGCCGCCGGGATCCGTCCCGTCGTCGTGGGCCACGAGGAGCGCCCGGCGCTCGGCCACGCACTGGACCAACCTGGGGTCGTCAAGCACGGTGCCGATCGGCTGCATCATCGCGACTGCCTCACCAGGCCCGACGCTGGTCCGCAGGATCTGCTCCCCCTCGTTCTGGGGCAGGAGTGCAACCTCGGCGCGCTCAGCCCGGAACATCCGACGGGCATGGTCGAGCAGGGATACCAGGGCCCGATCGATCTCCGGGCTGCGCTGCAGGATCCGGGTCGACTCGTAGAGCATCTCCAGGCCTTCGTGCTGCTGGCGCTCGGAGACGTAGGCCCGATAGGCGATGAACACTGCGGCGATCGGCACGGCGAAGAGGATCGCGGCGATTTGCTCGTGCTTCATGACCGTGATCACCAACAGAGCCAGGCTCGTGTTGGTCAGAGACACCACGCTGCCCATCACGAACATGCGGGGGATGCGGCCATGCTGGGCCACACCTTCGGCGAGGGAGATCGCCGCGATCACCGCCAGGACGCCCACCACGTTCTCGGCAGACGTCGCGATGAAGGCCGTCGCCCAGTCCGCCCGACCGAAGTCTCCGCTCACGTCGAGGATGTGGACGATCCCTAGTGTGACCACCGAGCAGAGCAGGAACTGGGCGAGATTGAAGGCGAGCTTCACCGATCGCTGCTTGCGGGCGATGACGAGCGCCAGCCCGGCCCCGAGCAGGCGCGCGGCGATGTACTCGGCCGGGCTGAAGAAGAACAGGCCGTACACGACCGGCAGCTCGCTCATGGAGAAGGAGTGGGCGCTCCGGCCGATGTGGAGATGGACGACCTTGGCCTCGGTGACGTAGAAGATGGCTGCCAGCACCCACCAGGGAAGGAAATCAACGGGTGGCTTCGCCGCTCGCCCACCTGGCAGCTCGATCGCGGCCAGGGCGATCCCGACCGCCGCGAGGACCAGGGTCAACGCCCAGACACGTGATGTGCCCGTCGTGGCGGCCGCGAGCTTGCCCGCGCGTGCGCGCAGGTCGGCGGCGGTCAGGCCAGCAGCACTCATGACCGATTGGTGCTCATCGATGTCACTGCGGCACCAGCTCGAGCAGGGTGTCTGGAATCAGCGCGCCCGGTGCCCGGGTTGCGGTAGCCACGTCTCGTGTTTCATCTCGCACAGGATGGAGCGACCCGGTCCAGGGTCGCCGCGGGTTGGAGCCCACGGTGCATCCGGATGGCGGATGACACCACGGCTCGAAAGTACCAGAGCCGCGCAAGGGACCGGCCCCGGAATACCTAGCCGAATCGGCTCACACGCCCACGCCACACCGCCGCGCCGGCGACAGGTCACCTGTCTCCGGCCGCCGGAGCGGCCATCAGCTCGCTGGTGCAGTAGCGGCACCTGGTCGCCTCCTGATGAACCTGCTCCTGGCAGTAGGGGCAGATCTTCAACGGGGTCGGCTCGGGCTCGGGCTCCGGTCGAATGAGCATCCGGCTGATCCAGAACACGACGAACGCGATGATCACAAAAGCGATCACCGTGTTGATGAACAAGCCGTATCGAATCGTGGCGCCGCCGCCCAAGTCGATGGCCATCTTCGAGAAGTCGACGCCGCCCAGGGCCCGACCGACCGGCGGCATGATGATGTCATCCACGAGCGACGTGACGACGCTCCCCAACGCGGCGCCGATGATCACGCCGATCGCGAGCGCCAGAGCGTTGGTCTTGAGCAAGAATGCCCGGAACTCGCCAATCATGATCTGCCTTCTTCCATTTCCAGAGCCGTCCGGCGGCTCCATCCGGCGGAGCATGTCACGCGACGAGCTCCCGTTCCAGCGGTGTCCGGAAGCGCGGCGTCGCCCGGACCGATCCGTACCAACCAGCCAGGCGCTCCGCCTCCTGCTCGATCGCTGAGACGGCTTCGGATCCCACGTCCTCCAGGAGCCGGTAGGCAATCTGCCCGTCCCGCCGCTGCGCCCAGCCGCCCACGATGCGTCCGTCCGACCACACGGTGGGACCGGCATTCCCGTTGCGGTCGAAAAGGACCGGCCTATGGTCGCCCAGGAACCAGCTCCGCTGGGACCAGCCCATGACCGTCGGGTCCAGAGCCGGCAGCAGTGCGACCCACGGCTCGGGAGCAGCGAGCGGCTCCAGGTCGCCCGGCAGGGCGATGCCGGCCACGCCATCCAGATCGACCTCGAGCGGTGCGATCGACGCAAGGGCGCGCTTGACGTCCCCGGCCGTCCAGCCGGTCCACCAGCGCAGGTCCGCGACCGGCGCGGGGCCGAATGCGGCCAGCCAGCGGCGGACGAGCTCCGAGCGGGCCGTCTCGGTCGACCAGTCGCCGAGTCCGGCGGGCAACCACGCCTCCACCGGCGCCCAGCGATACTGGCTGCTGATCCACGATCCGCGGGCGCCCGCGAATGATCCGCCCCTGTGCCGCGAGCAGGAGCAGGACGCGAGTGGAGACGCTCACGGTGGCCTCGTAGGACTTGCCCTGGGCCAGCACGAGCTGCCGCCGGAGGCGTGGCTCGGCTGCGCCGAGCTCGGCGGCCGTCGCCTCGCCGCGAACGGCCAGGGCCCCCATCGCCAGCTCCTCCAGCTCGTGGAGCCAGGTCGAGGCGTGGGCGATCTCCGCCTGCTCGAGCCCCTGGACGAGCCGTCGTCGCTCCCGCACGGCGATCGTCCGCGAACAGGCCTCGTGGACGATTCCGGCAATGTCGACCGGTACCACGAACATCGTCCTGCGCATCCCCAGCATCCGCACCAGGGTTCGCTCGTCATACAGCGCCCGCTCGATCACCTCGACCGTCCCGAATCGCATCCGGGCGGCGGCGGCCAGGTAGACCGTCGCCGGATCGGTCGCATGAAGGCCTACCAGGTCGTTGGCCACATCCACTACGCTCTCGGCCCGGCTGCTCGGGGCCAGGTGGTGACGGATGGCGAGGCGGGCACGCCGCTCCTCGGCGCCGATTCGACGGACGGACATGCATCGATCCTACCCGTCTCGAGACATCACTCCGGCGGCCGGTCCACAATCGGGTGGCGCACCAGTCAGCAGGGAGTCTACGGACATGCATCGCGTCCTAGTCCTGGGGGCCGGCTTCGGCGGAATCGCGGCTGCGGTCGCCCTGCGGGAGCTCCTCGAGCCGGCCGACGAGATCGTCCTGATCGACCGCAGGACGACGTTCGTCATGGGCCTCCGCAAGAACTGGGGCGTGCTCGATCAAGGTGCCGTGGAGGAGGGCGAGCGGCCGCTCGCACGGCTCGCAGAGCGAGACATCCGCGTGGAGACAGGGACCATCGACGCGATCCTTCCCGCTGAGCGGGCCGTCCAGGTCGACGGCACCAGGCTGGAGGGAGACTCGCTTGTCGTGGCGCTCGGCGCGGAAGGGGATGCCGGCCGGATCCCGGGATTTCGTGCGCACGCCCTGGACGTGTACGACCTGAGCCAGGTTGCGCTGGCACGACAGGCCATCGAGCGGTTCACCGGCGGGCGGATCGCGGTCGGCATCTTTGGCGCCCCGTACCCCTGTCCGCCCGCGCCGTTCGAGCTCGCTCTGCTCATCGACGAGCGCCTGCGAGGCCGCGATGTGACCGCCGCTATCGAAGTCTTCAGCCCGCTGCCGCTGAGCCTGCCGATCCTGGGTCAGGCCGGCTGCGGATCGTTCGAGACGCGCCTCGACCTCGCCGGAATCAAGTTTCTGCGGGATCACCAGGCGACCGCCGTGGAGGATGGCGTGGTCGTCTTCGGTGACGAGCGCCGGCCTTTTGACCTGCTCCTGGGGGTCCCTCCGCACCGCGTTCCGACCGTGGTGACCGATTCGGGCCTGACCGGCGGCGGCCCGTGGATCAAGGTCGAGCCGCGGACCATGGAGACGGCCCACGCGGGCGTCTACGCCATCGGCGATGTCACTGCCGTGCCCCTGGCCAATGGCCAGTTCCTGCCGAAGGCCGGCGCGTTCGCGCAGGCCGAAGGCGAGGTCGTGGCAGCTCGGATTGCCGCCTCGCTTGCGGGGTCCGCGCCGTCCGCGACGTTCGACGGGGACGGGGCGTGCTTCCTCGAAACCGGCGGCGGGAATGCGGCGATGGTGACCGGCGGATTCCTCTCGGATCCGCCCGCCGTCCGGCTGACGGATCCCTCACCGGAGCATTTCGCAGCGAAACGAGCCTTCGAGCGAGACCGGCTGGCGGCCTGGTTCGGAGGCTAGGCGTTCGACGACTCGCGCCGAGCCGCCGGCTCAGCCACCGTGGAGCGGGATTCGGGCCCCGCTCACGATCCCGGCCTCATTCGTGCACAGATAGCGGATTGCCGCGACGATCTCCTCCGGCGCCGTCCAGGACGCATGGGACGGTGAGGGTCGCGCTCGCGCGCGTGTTCCGTGTCGATCTTGCGGACCTGCAGCAGGTTGACCGTCACACCCGTGCCGGCCACCTCGCGCGCGAGCGTCAACAGGAGCGCCTCCTGAGCCGACTTCCCGATCGCATACGGCGCCATCTTCGCGGTCGGGGTCACGGCCACCGGCGTCGAGATTGCGATAACCCGGCCCCATCCCCCAGCGACAAGGTGGGGAACGAGAGCTCGCGTCATATTGAATGTCGTCCACAGGTGCTGGTCGAGCATCGTCGCGATGTCGCCGGGTGCCAGCTCGGCGATCGTGGCTCCGCCCGCCCATCCGCCCACCAGGTGGGTGAGGATGTCCACCCGGCCGAACCGAGCGATGACGGCATCCACCGCGGCCTGAGCGGCTTCGGGATCGGACAGGTTCGCGGCGTGGCCCAGCCAGCGATCCGCCGGCAGCGCCAGGTCCGCGGCCAGGGCCTCCAGGCGGTCCATCCGCGATCCGACGATCCCGACCCGCATCCCTGCGCCGGCGAGGTCGCCTGTCACGAGCCGGCCGAGGGCTCCGGTTGCGCCGGTGACGATGGCAACCCGGTCGGCTCC
>Ga0184612_10001137_pt1 | contig 12849 bp, 12 predicted proteins | sample PLM3_60_coex_FD_133163 | JGI IMG/M metagenome (GOLD analysis project Ga0184612, IMG submission 133163) | Groundwater sediment microbial communities from an aquifer in East River, Colorado, USA - PLM3_60_coex | ecosystem: Environmental > Terrestrial > Soil > Riparian zone | place: USA: East...
GACCCCGATGTCATTCGAGAAGAGGAAGAGCGCCAGCAGGCCGAGCCAGTAGACCGGTGCCGAGATCGCGACGAGGGCCCCGCCCATCACTGCGCGGTCGACGAGCGAGCGCCGGCGGACGGCGGAGACGATCCCGACAGGGATCGCCACGAGCATCCAGACGACGAATGCGCCGGCGGTCAGCGAGATCGTCGCCGGGAGACGCGCGAACAGCTCCGAACGCACGGAGGTCTGGTTCTGGTACGAGTAGCCCAGGTCGAAGTGCAGCACGAGCCCCTTCAGGAACCGCCAGTACTGGACGTAGAGGGGCTTGTCGAGTCCGAGTGACTGTCGGATCTCGGCGATGAGCTGCGGCGTCGCCGAGCGGCCGGCACGGAGCGCGGCGGGATCGGCCGACGGGAAGGCATAGAAGATGACGAAGGTCAGTGCGGTGACGATGAGGAGAATGAAGGCGCCCCAGAGAATCCGGCGCAGGACGTAGCGCAACAACGATGACGAGGCGGCGGCCGCCAGCGCGCCGGGGGCGGTTAGCGGCGGGCCCCCGTCCCTCGCTGGAGCGACGCGGGGGACGGGGGGATCGGTGGCCGGCCTCGTCGCCATGGTCTAGGACGGGGCAACCGCCATGAACGTGACGTCCGGTGCGCCGCCGTTCCAGCGCTCGGACGCGTGCGTCACGCGCTTGGAGTAGAGGGACGGCCAGTTCTCCCAGAGCCAAGGCACGGCTGCCGCGGTCTGGGTGACCTGCTTGTCGACCTCGCCCCAGGCCTTCGCCCGAGCTGCGGGGTCGAGGATCTTCTCCGCGTGCGCGATCTCCGCGTTGATCTTTGCGTTGTCGAGCTGCGGCCAGTTCGAGTTGTTGACGGGCAGGATCTGCTTGCCGTTGAAAGTGACATCGAGGATGGCCTGCGCGTCGTGAAAGTCCGGCAGCCAGCCGACGTTCGGGCAAACGTTCGGCTCGTTCTTCGGCACGTTGCAGAAGCGCGTGTACATAGACGAGTGCGTGACCGAGATCGTCTTCACGTTGAAGCCGATCTTCGCCACCCCGTTGGCGACGACCTGAGCCGTGTTCGAGCCGGGCGGAGTCGAGTCGGCGACCATCGTGATCTGCGGCCCCGAGTACATCCCATTCGCATAACCCGCCTGGCGCATCAGCGCCTTGGCCTTGGCGACGTTTCCGGCCGAGCCGGCGCTCGGGAACGGGTTGAACGTCAACCCGCCGGCCTGCGTGAAGCCGTAGGTTCCGAAGCTCGGATCGATGAAGTGCGTCGCGATTCGGCCGTCGATCTCGCCACCACGCGTCAGGCGCATCGCGTTGCGGTCGAGTACGTAGGCGACCGCCCGCCGGACGAGGAGCTTGTCGAACGGCGGCTTGCTGGTGTTCAGCGCGACGTAGCGGCTGCCGCCGGCGGGCGTGAACACGAGCTGCGTCTTCTGCGAGGGGTTGGAGACGATCGACTGGAGCTCCGCGGCAGGAGGCGGCGTGTCGCCGTTCACGTCGGCACCGCCCGAGAGAATCGTCCGGGCCTGCACGGTCGGGTCCTGGAACCCTTCCTTGAACAGGACCTGGTCGGCGTAGGCGGGCCGCCAGCTCGTGCTCGCCTTCCAGTTCGGGTTCCGCACGAGCTGGATGAGCTGCCCGGGCTTGTAGCCGACGCCGTTGATCGAGCCCGAGGCGTTCGCCTTGATCATGTAGGGCCCGGTCGCCACCTGGTGCGTGCCGTACGTCGACAGCGTCTCGGAGTCGAACTTGCGTGCGTACCCCTCGGGGACGGGCGCCGTCAGCGGCTGCGCCAGCGCGTACGTGAAGACACCGCTCGGCCGCTTCAGGTGGAAGACGAGCGTGTACCGGTTCGGGGTCCGAATCCCGCTGATGTTCGGCACCGAGCGCGTGCCCGAGGCGGGTGCTCCGACGATGACGCCGAAGTAGGCGCTCGCGTAGCTGTTCGCGACGCTCGTCGCGAAGCCACGCTCGATGGCGTACTTGACGTCGCTCGACGTGACCTCGCGGTTGACCGGCGGGCTGAAGCGCACGCCCCTGCGGATGGTCACCGTCACCGTCCGGCCGCCGTTCGAGTACTTCGGCATCGCGGCCGCGAGGTCCAGGCTCGGCTTGATGCTCGAGGGCTTGTAGGCGAGCAGCGGACGCTGCGTCGCGTATGTGATCTCGTAGGTGAACTGGTAGTACGCGGCTCCCGGGTCTATGTGGTCGACGTCTCCGGCGGAGAGCACCGTGATCGTGCCGCCGCGCTTGGACGCAGCGGCTGCCTGGCCGCTGTCTCCGGCCGCCCGGACGACGCCGGCGGCGGCCAATACGACGAGCGCGGCGATCAGCAGGACCAGGGCTCCCGACACCAGACGGCCGGGCCCGAATCGACGTGGATGGGACATGATTCCTCCTTCTCGAGTGGACATGAGGCTCAGGCTGCTTTCGGGTCGAGGGCGTCGCGGATCCCGTCGCCAAGCAAGTTGAATGCGAGCACGGTGAGCAGGAGGGCGAGCCCGGGGAACAGGAAGAACCACCAGGCGGTGGAGAAGATCGGCGTCGCCTCTGCGAGCATCTCGCCCCAACTGGCCTGCGGCGGGGTGATCCCGACGCCGAGGAACGACAGGGCCGCCTCGAGCAGGATGTTCTGGGGGATGACGAGCGTCGAGTAGACGACGATCGGGGCGACGAGGTTCGGCAGAAGTTCGCGGAAGAGGATCGTCGCGTTCCCCGCCCCCGAGGCGCGTGCGGCTTCCACGAACTCCTTCTCGCGCAGCGACAGGACCTGCCCGCGGATGATGCGGCCGATGTACGTCCAGTTGACGACGACGATCGCGACCGTGACCGTCGCCAGGCCCGGCTTGATCAGGCCTCCGGCACACCCATTCCCGAGAGAGCAGGACGAGGCGATGCCGAGTGCGAGCAGCAGGACCGGGAAGGCGAGGGTCACGTCGATGATCCGGGAGATGAGGGTGTCCGTCACGCCGCGGAAGTAGCCGGCGGTCAGCCCGAGCACCACACCCAGGAGGACCGAGAACGCCGTCGCGACGATCGCGATCTGCAGGGAGACCCGCGCGCCGTAGACGACCCGCGAGAACACGTCTCTCCCGAGCGAGTCGACCCCGAAGAGGAACGACCACGAGGGACCCGTGGGCGTCCCGAACCGGGGGTCGAGCTCGCTCGGGTACTGCGCGTTTGGGGGATGCCCGACGACCTGCACGATCCACGGCGCGAGCACCGCGACGAGGACCTCGAGGACGATGAAGGCGAGCCCGATGAGGGCGACGCGGTCCTCGCGGAAGCGCTGCCAGAAGAGCTGGAGCGGCGTCCTGCCCGCGAACGCAGGCTCGGGGCCGGTTGCCGCCAGCGGCTCGAGCACGGACCCCGCGGTGGTGGTCACCGCAGGCGCTCCGTTACGAGGTCGTGCGAGCGGCGCGACCGCCGGGAGGGCAGGTGACGGGCCGTCGGGCGCGCTCGCTCGCACATGTTGACAACGTGCCTCGGCGAACAATGTCGATCGATCGTGCGAGGAGACGATCGCCCGGCTTGCCTCTCGCGGCTCTGCCGGTGGACACGCGCATCCTCCGATCGGCCGAGCGGATGGAGCAGGCCCTGCCTCGACCTCGGGCGAGGGACGTCTCGCTCGTTTCCTCGCTCGTGCGGCCGGAGGATGGCTGGCAGGACTGTGCCCGCGATCCTCGTCGGCATGGACGCCTATTCCGGTGCCGCGATCCGCGTCGAGGAGCTGCAGAAGCGCTTCGGCTCGAAGATCGCGCTCGACGGCATCGACCTCGTCGTGCCGACCGGAGCGGTCTTCGAGCTGCTGGGAGCGAATGGTGCCGGCAAGGCGACGACCACCCGCATCCTGGCGACCATCCTCCGGCCCGACGCGGGTCTCGACGCGCCGCAGCCCGGCGAACTCGTCCCGCATCCCGTCGAGCTCGAGCGGGGCGGCGGTCAGGAGGGCAACCTTCTGCCGCTCGGCGAGCGGCACGCCGCACTCCTCACAGAGGCCGAAGCCGGCGACGACGAGCCTCGCGACTCTCTCGGCGACGAGGACCTGGATCGTCTCGGAGTCAGGGAGGGTCGCGTCTTCGCGGCGCGACCCTCCGCGTAGCGCACACGAAGCGCTCAGGCCGCATGCTGCAGCTTCCTCCCGAACTCGTCCTCGTTCTTGGACCGGGTCTCGCGCTCGGCGAGGCTCGTCCAGTGAAGCGCGGCGTAGACCCCGCCGGTCACGAGGCCGAGCAGCGTGAAGCCGAGGATCCAGACCCAGTTCGGTGCCACGAAGAGCGTTGGATCTGCGGCAGTCGCCCGGAACGGGGCGCCCTCGCGCGCGATCGGAAGCAGCATGTACCAGAAGAGCATGAAGCTCACGAAGCCCCACGCGGCACCGCCCACGAGCGACGAAACGGGGCTCTCGAGCGCGAAGACGCGGTCGGCGAGGCCCGCGAAGGCGAGCCCGCTGACGGCGCCATAGAGCGTGAGCAGCGCCGCCCCGATGACGATCGGCCACCAGAGGTTCTGCTCGTGGCTGAAGTGCTCCAGCCCGAACGGCCATGCCGTCGCGGCCATGGGAAGCTCGAGCGCACGGTGTGCCGCGTGCGCCCAGTCCCAGACGACGAGCGGAACCGCGAGGGCGACGGCGCCCGCGAGGCCGGCGACGATCCCGTCCGCGACGAGCTGTCGCCAGCCCGAGTCGAGCTCCGCGTCGGAGCCAAGGCGTGTGTCCACCGTTGCCTCCTCTCTCGGCGGTACCGGGGAAGACCCTCGGTACCGCGACTTGTTGATTACGTAGAGAGGGTGCGTCCCCGCAGCTTGTCCCGTCATCCACCGTCCGCACGATCCCGGGGCCGATCCTCGAGCGGGCCGACCGCAGGATGGTCGCGGCCGCCTGCGTCCGCGACAGTTTGCGCCGATGCACTTCCTGCTCTACAGCGGTCCGGGCTCGCTCGTCCTCGCGCTCGTCGCATCGGCGCTCGTCGCAGTCGTCGTCTGGAGCGCCGTCGCGGTGGCGCTCTGGCTGACCGCGTTCGCGCTGTGGAGCCTCTACGAGCGCCTGCGGCGAGGCGGCTCTAGACGAACGCCGGGACCTGTACGAGCGCAGGTCGTCAGCGAACGGGCCGATCGGGCGATGCCCTCCGGCGCCCGCGGCTGGGACCGTGCTCGGCGATGAGACAAGATCGGAAGGGCGAGCTTCTTCGAGACGAGCGTCTCGCCCAGCTCGGAGGTCGCCCGCGGACGGCCGATCAGCGCCCGCTTGACCTTGGACGTCGGGCTCCGCGGCAGCGCGAGGTCGAACCGGTAGACCGCGATGGCTGCCGGGCGGTCACGGCTGAGTGGGGAGGGGATCGAGCATCCCCCACACCTTCCTCCCGGTGCGGACCCGAGACCATCAGGCGCGCGGCCGATCCTTCAGTCGATGCGAGCCCGGCCGAGCGGACGAGCCTCTTCTGGGTGCTTGCCTTCCAGGCGCCGACGGCTCTGACGCGTCAGTTCGGAGCGGCGGGCGCGGAGACACACTTCCGCCCGCGTCTCCCGTCGCACAGAGAATACGAACCAGCCGATCACGACAAGCCAGACGCCTCCGATGCCGCCTCCGGCGAAGAGAAGAACGACGCCGGCTCCCATCATGGCGACGCTCAATGCTCGCGACACGCGCGCGGCCACGAGCGTCGCCCACTCGAAATTGCCCCTGAGCCACCAGAGGCTCGCGCGGAGTACGCGCCCCCCGTCGAGCGGCAACGCGGGAACGAGGTTGAAGAGGAGTAGGACGATGTTCATGTAGCCGAGCCAGGCGAGAACCCCGTCGGGGGCCGGGCCGAAATGACTCACGCGCGCAAGCGCAACGAAGGCCGCAGCGAGGGCGGCCGTCACCGCCGGACCGGCCAGTTCGATCCGGAGCTCTGCCCCCCGGCTAGGGAAGAAGCCGCGCATGCGCGCAACTCCGCCGAACAGCCAGAGCGTGATGCCGTCGATGCCTACGCCCTCGCGTCGAGCCTGGAGCGCATGACCCAGCTCGTGCATGAGCAGCCCACCGAAGTAAGCGAGTGCGGCGACGGTGCCCATCGTGGCGTACGTGCCCTCGGTCAACCCGGGGTTCGTGGACGGGAAGACCGGCGCGGCCAGTGTCCAGTCGATGAGGGCGAACACGATGACCCACATCCAGTTCACGTCGACGGGGATGCCGGCGATGCGGCCGATGTGGAGGCCTTGGCTCACCGGTTCAGGATCGCGCGCTCGGCCGAGGTCGAGCATGGGACGATCGCACGATCGGCCGGATGTACGTGGCTGCTCGATGACGGCTGGCGCATCCACCACCAGGCCGCCGCGGTCTGTGATCGTCGCACTTGCGCTCGGAGCGCTCGCCGAGCTGGCGCTGTTCGGCTTGTTCATCTTCTTGGACGAGCCCGGACATCACTTCCACGCCGCCGACCTCGCGTACTTCGCGGTGCCCTTCGTCCTTGCGTCCGCCAGCGCGACGCTGCTCGCACGCTTGGTCGCGCGGGCACTTCGGCGCCGCGAGGCGCAACCCGGCTAGCCGGGCAGTCGAATAGCCACCCGCGTGCCGGCGCCCGGGGCCGAGGCGACGTCGAGAGTCCCTCCCGCCGCCTCCACGCGGACGCGCTGCGTCGCGAGGCCGATGTGGCCGTCCGCGAGTCGCTCCGCGAGCCGGTCCGGCGTGAACCCGTGGCCGTCGTCCTCGACCACCAGCTCGAGGGCTCCGTCCCCGTCCCTGAGACGAAGAGTGAGCTCCTTCGCGTCGGCGTGGCGAACGACGTTCGCGAGGAGTTCGCGCGCGGCCGAGAAGACGAGCTGCTCCTGCGGATGACGCTTCGTGTAATGGAGATCCAGGTGCAGCTCGAGCCGCGCGTGGCTCGCCGCCTGCTGGGCGACCGAGCGGAGCGCGGCATCGAGCCCCGCTTGCTCGAGCACGTATGGGTGCAGGTCGAAGACGGCCTCGCGGAGCTGCCCGACCGTCTCCGCGAGCGCGTCGTCCGCGCGCGAGAGGGCGGGGTGCGGGCGCTCCTCACCCGCCTCCTGGAGCTCGTGCCGTACTGAGAGAAGATTCTGGATCGCGTGGTCGTGGAGCGCCTCCGCGAGCCGCCTGCGCTCCCGCTGCTCGGCCTCGATGGCATCGGTGAGCAGCCGCGTGCGTGCCTCTGCGAGCCGGGCGACGAGCTGCGTCCGGCGCGCGAGAAGCATGGAGAGGAGGACGCACGCGATTCCCACCCAGGCGAGGAACCCCGCCTGCGTGACGATGAAGCGCACTGCCTCCGGTTGCCGGGCTGCGGGGTGGGCGACGGCCTGGACGACGTAAGCGGCCGTGGTGACGACCACGGCCACGCTCGTCACGGCGGGCCGGAAGCGGAAGGCGACCGCGACCGGAACTACGAAGAATGCCAGCCTCGCGTGCGAGAAGGCACCGCCAGAGAGGACCGCGAGCACGCTGATCGCGGCGATGTCGACTGCGGTCGTGAGAAGCGCGAACCGCTCGCTGGCCGGCCGCAGATGGACCCAGGCGAGGACGCCCGCGCTCCACGCCGAGAACAGCGCGAGCGACACCATGAAGCCGGTCTCCTCGGGGTTCGGATGCTGGAGGCCCTGGCCGAGCGCGATCAGTGCGATCGCGGGCAGGCGCAGCCAGGCGACAACCCGCTCGGACTCGGCGGTGGCTTCCCCGAAGGAGGCGGGGAAGAACGGGCTTGCCACCGCTCCTTTCCTACTCGATGAGCCCGCGTCGCATCGCGGTCGCGACGGCCGCGGCACGATCGGACACCCCGAGCTTCTCGTACAGGTGCTGGACGTGCGTCTTCACGGTCGTCAGCCCCAGGTACAGCTCCTTCGCGATCTGGGGCAGGCTCTTGCCCGCGGCGATCATGTGCAGGATCTCCTGCTCGCGCGGCGTGAGCGCGGGCGCGTCGCTCTGTTTGCGCAGGCGGATCTCCGAGACGAGGCCGGCCGCGACCTCGGGCGGCACGACGTTCTCGCCGCGAGCGCACGCGAGCACCGCGTCAGCGATCTCCTCCCGCCGCGCCTCCTTCGAGACGAATCCGGTCGCGCCCGTCTCGAGCGCCTTGTAGACGACCCCGCTGTCCGTGAACGCCGAGACGAGGAGGACGCGCGTCGGGAGCTGCTCGCGCACCACCGCGTGGGTGACGGCGACGCCGTCGAGCTCCGGCAGCTTGTAGTCGAGGAGCGCGACGTCGGGCTTGTGCTCGTGGATCGCCTCCAGCGCGGCCCGGCCGTCGCCCGCCTCGGCGACGATCTCGATCTGCCCGCTGGCGTTGAGCGCTCTGACGACTCCCTCCCGGTAGAGCGGGTGATCGTCGGCGACGACGACGGTGACGCGTCTCTTGCCCTGCACGGCCATGCTCGTTTGGCTCATCGTACGCCCCCCTTCCTATGACGGCGCGTTTCCGAGCGTCACCTGGACCGTCCTGCTCGAGCCCCCGCGGACGACCTCCAGCTTCAGCGTGTCGCTCGGCTTGTGCTCGGCGACCATCGTGCTGAGCTGCTCGGAGGAGCTGACCGCCTTGCCGTCGACCGCGACGATCGCATCGCCTCCCACGAGTGCGCTCACGCCGTTGACGGTGACTTGCTTGGTGGCTGCGCGGAGGCCGGCTTTAGCCGCCGGGCTCCCCTTGACGACCCTGACGACCATGACCCCGCGCGAGGGCAGACCGCGGACGAGCTTGGCGAGGATTGGGTCGATCGTCTCCAGCTCGACCCCGAGCCACGGATGCTCTGCGTGGCCCGTCGCGATGAGCTGCTGCGCGACTGAACGCGCCGTGTCGCTCGCAATGGCGAAGCCGACTCCGACGTTCGCGTTCACCGTGCCGCCCTGGAGCTGGGCGTTGATCCCGATCATATGGCCGAAGCGGTCGAGCAGCGGCCCGCCGGAGTTGCCGTGGTTGATGGCGGCGTCGGTCTGGATCGCGTCCGGGATCGTGAGGCCGTTCGGGGCCTGGATGCTGCGCCCGGTGGCGCTGACGATCCCGGCCGTCATCGTCCGGTCGAGGCCGAACGGGTTGCCGATCGCGTAGACGGGATCGCCGACCTCCACCTTCGCCGAGTCCGCGAACTCCAGCGGGTGCAATGCCGAGGCCGGGACGTCGACGCGGATGACCGCGATGTCGGTCGAAGGATCCGTGCCGACGACCTTCGCCGCGTACGTCGCGCCGCTCGAGAAGGCGACGCGGATGTTCTTCGCGCCCTGCACGACGTGGTCGTTCGTGATGATGTCGCCGCGGCGGTCGATGACGAAGCCGGAGCCGAGCGCTCCGACCGGCTCCTTGCGCGACGGGTTGAAGAAGGTCGGCACGTTCTCGGTCTGCGTGTCGGTGATGACGACCACCCCCGGCGCGGCGGCGCGATAGATCTGCTCCGGCGTCAAGCCCTTCGCAGCCGTGGACGAGGAGTAGACGGCGGGGGTCGCGGCGACGGGAATGCTCGCATCTTGAGAGCTCGAGCCGCTGCCGTCGAACGCGAGCCCGATTGACCCGCCGGCGAGCCCTCCGACCGCGGCGGCGGCCAAGACGATGGCGAGTGTGCGTCTCATGGGATCTCCTTGCTGTTCGAGAATCGGGTTGCGGAAGGCATGGTCTCGCCGCTCGTTCGCGCCGAGGATCGCCCGTCCGGGCCATCGCGCCGTCTACGTCCGGACGCCGACGCACGATCGGGCGCTCGTCTTGCCGATCGTCCGTTCGGCGGATGGGTGCGACACGAGGTTGCGGGCGACGCTCTGTCGACCATGCCCGCCTCCCCTCCTCCCAGCCCGGCCGCACCGGCTGGTGGTCAGCCGGGCGGCTCGGGCCGACGGCTGGGCGTCGGCGTCCTCCCCATCGTCCTCGTCGCCCTCGGGCTGTTCGCGCTCAACTACTGGGTCGCCTCCCGTGCAGTGCATACGGAGTCGCGCATACACGTCCCGTACAGCCCTTTCTTCCTGAGCGAGGTTCGCGCGGGCAATGTCTCGACGATCACGTCGACCGGAGCTGCGATCCAGGGAACGTTCGAGCACCCCGCTCGCTATCCGGCGGGCTCGGCCGGGACGACGAGCTCGCAGTTCACGACCGAGATCCCCGCGTTCGCCGATACGAACGAACTCTCGACCCTCCTCCAATCCAAGGGCGTCGTGATCAATGCCCAGCCGCTGGACTCCGGCGCGTCCTGGTGGCTGAGCCTGCTTCTTGGGTTCGGGCCGACGTTGCTCCTGCTCGGCCTCATGTTCGTGGTGTTCCGGCGGATCGCCACCGGGGCCGGCGGGCTGGGCGCCTTCACGCGTTCGAGGGCGCGGCGCTACGACTCGGCGGCAGCACAACGTGTGACGTTCGCCGACGTCGCCGGCATCGACGAAGCGAAGGACGAGCTCGTGGAGGTCGTCGACTTCCTTCGCAACCCTGCCAAGTACCGGAAGCTCGGCGGTCGCATCCCGCGCGGCGTCCTCCTGACGGGGCCTCCCGGGACCGGCAAGACGCTGCTCGCGCGCGCGGTGGCCGGCGAGGCCGGCGTGCCCTTCTTCTCCATGTCCGCCTCCGAGTTCATCGAGATGATCGTCGGCGTCGGCGCCTCCCGCGTCCGCGACCTCTTCTCCGAGGCGAAGAGCGCGGCGCCGGCGATCGTCTTCATCGACGAGCTCGACGCGATCGGCCGCGCCCGCGCGACATCGTCCGGCGGCTTCGGCGGGCACGACGAGCGCGAGCAGACCCTGAACCAGATCCTGACCGAGATGGACGGCTTCGACGCCTCGACGGGCGTCATCGTGATCGGCGCGACGAATCGCCTGGATGTGCTCGATCGCGCGTTGCTGCGCCCCGGTCGCTTCGACCGCCGGGTCGCGGTGCAGCCGCCCGACCGGGTGGGGAGGTGGCTCATTCTGGAGGTGCACACGCGCGGGATGCCGCTCGCGGACAACGTCGACCTCGCCCGGCTCGCGTCCACCACGCCCGGCATGGTCGGCGCCGACCTCGCCAACCTCGCGAACGAGGCTGCGCTTCTCGCCGCCCGCCGCAACCACGAGCAGATCGGGATGGCCGACTTCAGCGACGCCCTCGAGAAGATCGTGCTCGGGGCAGAGCGGAAGATCCTGCTCTCGGACGCCGACCGCCGGCGTACGGCGTACCACGAGGCGGGCCACGCCTTCGTCGGGATGCTGACGCCCGCGGCCGACCCCGTGCGCAAGGTCTCGATCATCCCGCGCGGCTTGGCGCTCGGCGTCACCTTCGCCGCGCCGGCCGCCGATCGCTTCAGCTACGACCGGGAGTACCTGCTAGCGAAGATCGATGTCGCGCTCGGAGGCCGGGTCGCCGAGGAGCTCGTGTTCGGCGACGTCACGACCGGCGCCGAGTCCGACATCGAGCAGCTCACGGCGATCGCCCGGCAGATGGTGGGGCGTTGGGGCATGAGCGGCGCGATCGGCCCGGTGGCTGTCCTCCCGGCCGAGGCGAACGGTCCCTACCTGCCGGGTGCGAACGGGACCTCGGAGCAGACCCATCGCACGGTCGACGCCGAGGTGCGGAGAATCGTCGAGGCCGCCCACGACGAAGTGAGCGAGCTCTTGCAGGCGAACCGCGCGCGACTCGACGACATGGCGGCGGCGCTGATGGAGCGCGAAACCCTCGACGAGGACGAGGCGTACGCGGCTGCCCACATTCCCCACGAAACCACGGACGGACCGGTGACCGATCGCACCGTCCGGCTCGCCTCGACCGAAGGAGGTGGATCGTGAGCCACGATTCGCACGTCCTCCAGGCGCTGTCGGTCGCCGTCGCAGCGGTGGCGATGGTCGTCCTCGGCCGCAGCACGAAGATGCTGGCGGAGCGGCAGCCGAAGCGTTGCGCGGCGTGTGGTCGGCTGCTCGGTGCCGGCCGGCGCTGCCCGCACTGCCGATGAGCGCTCCGAGAAAAGATGACAAACGCCTCGGTTTCGAACGCCTGAGGTGGGGGGAGCGCCTCTGGCCTTCCCTCGTCGCGCTTCTCCTCGGGGCACTCGTGATCGGCACGATCGTCCGGTCCGTGAGCGGCTCGCCCGGTGTGGTCCCGCTCGTCTCGGCGCGTCTTCCCGGCGAGCTGAGAGGCCCCGTTCCCTGGCCCTCCAATACGGCCGCCCTGAGGGCGCGCCTCCAGGCACTCCGTCTCCCGGCGCTCGCTCGCGAGGGCACCGCGCTGCACATCCACGCGCACCTCGACGTCTATGTCGACGGTCGCCGCGAACTCGTGCCGGCAGGGATCGGGATCGCGACGGCCGGGACTTTCATCTCGCCGCTGCACACCCACGACGACTCCGGGGTCATCCACGTCGAGTCGCCTCAGGTGCGGGCCTTCACGCTCGGCCAGTTCTTCGGGGTCTGGGGTGTTCGGCTCACGCCCCGCTGCCTAGCCGGCTACTGCTCGAGCACCGGCAAGCGCGTGTGGGTCTTCGTCGACGGGCGCCGCATCTCCGACGACCCCCGGCTGATCGTCCTGGCCGAGCACGAGGAGATCGTCGTCGCCTACGGCACGCGGGGAGAGCTCCCGCGTCCAATCCCGTCCGGTTACGACTTCGCAGCAGGTCTCTAACGGCGGTCGGCGGTGAAGGTGGCACGCGTTGCCGCGTCAGGCCGCCGTCCCAGCATCAGCGTGACGGCCGACGCGGAACGTCGTCTACCGGACGATCTGGAGCGCGAGCTCGGGCGATCAGCCGTGCTCGACGAGCTGCGCGACCTCGTGCCAGTCGACGAGCGGCGCGAACGTCCTCGCGAGCAGCCAGGAGAGACCGAGCTGCCTGAGCTGCTCCGTCTTCCACGCGAGTATGCGGCGATCGTAATCTCGCCTCAGGCTTGCCGAGTTCTTGCCGAGTAGAGCGGGAGAATGCCGGGGTACCGACAC